>TARA_R100000808_G_scaffold6490_1_pt1 | contig 12079 bp, 9 predicted proteins | sample TARA_R100000808 | Tara Oceans TARA_R100000808 (sample SAMEA2622852) | marine metagenome | biome: marine biome (ENVO:00000447); feature: marine epipelagic mixed layer (ENVO:xxxxxxxxx); material: "saline water (ENVO:00002010), including plankton (ENVO:xxxxxxxx)" | depth 140 m | reverse complement strand
TAAGAACTCCATAGGTAGCAGCAAGTCCTGCCAGTACAGTACCTAATGTAACAAGTTCTCTTGGGCCTAGCTCAAGCATATCAATCGTCTATTATATTTTTAGCAATAGTTCTTGCAGGTGCATATGGAAGATCAGGTAGTAAATTAGCAAGACCTTTAGCTACTCTTTTAGGATCACCACTAGCTAAATCTGTAGCTGTTCTACTTGCAATACTAGACCAAGGACCAAGTAAATATTCTATAGGACTAGACCCATACTTTTCAGAATCAAGAGCATCATATATTATACCACCATATCCAAAGAGTTGGCTTTGCCTTAAAGCATACCAAAATTTTTCATAACCCTCAAGTTTGTCAAATGGACTTTCATCATCACCATATCTTATAGCATCTTTAAGAGCTTGAGTACCCATAATAGCTGTCATAAGTAAAGTAAATACCATAGCATTTTTAGCTATATCTCCTGCTGGTACTCTTCCTTTTTGCATAGGAAGAAAAACATCTTTATATAATTTCATTCCAATAGTATTACCAAACACTGTGGCAAATCCTTTTAACTGTGCTACTGGAGCTAAACGTGGATCAGACATCCAAAGTGGTTTATTGACAGCATCAGGAGTCATGATGATTTCATTAACAAGTTTACCCAATGCCTTGGTAATTATCTCTGGTTCAGCTTGAACTTGTTCTGGATCTAGCTCTACACTATTAGCCCAGTTTGAAATCTCTTCTTGAACAGGTGTAACATCTTTAGATCTAGCTACAGTATTAATTAAACCTAGTTCTAGAAGTCTTTTCCTAGCATTAGTTGACTCTCCAGTTACATCCCCTGTTTCTCTTTCTCTTTCTAAAGTTTTTATATCATCTCTAATTTGTAATCGTCCTGCTTGAAAAGCTATATTTCTACTAAATTGAGTTACTTGAGCCAGAAGATTTAATCTAAAAAATTTATCTGTTACTGTTTTAGATATAGTTGTATCTCCTATATCCCTGATAGCATCATTAAGAGCCATGTCTGCTGTTTGCATTAAAGATCCTAAAGCTAACTCATCTTTGCTTCTATCAAACTTTGGTCTAAAAGCCCTTATGCCTTTTCTTCCTGATACTTTTAAAGCTTTGAAGGCTCCCCATAAAGCATTCTTTGGACTCACTCTACTTAAAACAAGAATAGGTTCTACTAAAGAAGGTATAGCTGATAGACCTAGAGTAAGTATATAAGTTCCAGTTAAAACAAACTTATATAAATTTTTCCATCGTTTATCTTTTATATTATTGTATCTATTCTGTACCCCATCAACTATCTTTTTTAAATATCTAGCTTCACTGTCTTGTAATAACCCATTATCTAAGAACTCTTGAATAGCAGGGTTATATTTATTTACAAAATCTTTAGCTTCTAAGTTTCTTCCAGTAGTTACAATGTATCTATTTAAAAGTTTTTCTACATCTGTTTCTAGAAAACCTTTATCAGCTAACTGTTCATATAACTCTCTAGGTAATTGTCTAGGTAACTCAAGTCCAAGAGTTGTTGCTTCAGATTCTGTTTTTTGATCAATAGCAAGTTCTGCAAACGAATCATCAGGATGGTAAAGACCTTCATTTTCCATAGCTCTTTCTAGATAAGCCTCTCCATCAATACCATTTGGATTATCCTTATCTCTATATTCATTTAATATATCAATAAATTCTTGCCTTCTTTTTTTCCTGCCCGGTCCAAGACCAAAATTTTTAATAACAGCAGGTAAATAATTTTCTTCATATCCCATATTTGATCCGGCATCTACAAGCATCTTATGTATAGGATTTAATAAACTTTCCCTAATTCTTTGTGCTGCTTGTAGAATAGCAGGATCATCTGTAACTGCTACATCACCCCTAAATAAAATATCAAATAATTTTTGATTTACTTCTGAGTCAATGCTTTTTTGAAACGGAAGTTTTTTATCTCTACGAATACCGTCTAGTATTTGAGTCTTTATAGTTGAAAATTGTCCTACTCTTTGATTGGTATTATTAACAATATTATTTAAACTATTTATTATTTCTCTAGCCACTGGAGTTCTATTAGCAAAACTTTCAAGAGCAGACGTAGATCTTGATACAAGTTTTTTTAACATACCACCATAGCCTTCTTTTTTAAATCTTAATTCTTTTTTAAGTTCAGTTCTTCTTTTACCTTTTTCAGATTCATTAAATTCTTTTTTAAGTTTTGCTCTTTTTCTTTTTGTATGAACTGGATTTTTTCCTTCAACTTTATTAATATCATTAAATTCTTTTTCTAGTTTACCTAACTCAGCAAACTTAGGTCCAAAGTCTACTCCGGGTTGTTCTTCCTCTAAACCAGTTCTAGTTCTTCTTCCCTCTGTTAAAGCAGTTCTTTCTCCAAGAATTAATTCTTTTTCATAATCTGTTGTAGCTTTAGCAAGACGATCATTTAGTTGTTCCATCTCAACAGCTTTTCTATGTGCTTCTTTTCTTATAGGTGCTGTTGCTGCTTGAGCTACACCTACAAAAGGACCAGAGGCAATACCCATAGCAAGGGCATCAATAATTCTTTTACCAGATTCAGCAGACACAGCATCAGCAGTCTTATCTCCAGCCACAGCAGCAGATGCTATCTGTACTACTTCTTGACCAGCTTCAGTTAGACCTTCAGCTACAGCACCTTTCTTAGTTCCTTGAACTAATGGAGATTTAACTATACCTTTTACAACTTCTTTACTAGCAGTAGCTACTGATGCACCCTTACCAAATTCAGAAAATGTTTTTTTAATGCTACCCTTAGTTGTATTTTCTGCTGCTGTTTTTAATGCTTCTTCTGTTGTTTTTTTACTAATACCTGTTATATTAGAAACTGTATCAATAGCTGCTTTTTTTCCTAATTTATCTGTAATTCCTTTTAACCAAAGAGACATACCAAGACGATCTAATGCACCAACAACTACACCACCACCTACAGCAGCAGTCTTTGCAGCCCCCTCCGAAGCTCCTTGTTCTTTTGCTTCGTCATAGATAGAACCTGAACTTAATAGATAACCGGGAGCCATCATACCAACGGCTGCTGTTAATGCTGCTGGAACACCTACTGTACCTAATACTGGAGCAGCTAAGATACCTACTGCTGCACCTCCAGCAGAAGCTCCTAGAGAAGGAAGAACACCAACCATAAGAGAGTGTGCTAATTCTGCTGAATTAGAAATACCTTCTAGAATTTCTCCCTCTGAAAACTGATCTACAATTTTTGGAACTTCTTCTGTAACAGACATACTTACAGATGGCTTTGGTCTAGATGCTGCCATTTTTTGATAACGATCAGCATCAGCCCTGTATTCAGCAGCAGTTTCATCAGCACCAAATATATCAGCTATTAAACCTAGACCATCATAAGCCTGTGCTGCAAGTTGATCAGTAGCTATATCCCACTTGTTTCCAGTAGAATCAGCATAGTCTTGGGAAGTAGCAAATTGAGGCATTACACCTGCTTCTGTTGTGGGAAGACCTAACTCTTCTGGAGTAATTGTTTCTGAAAAATTAACAGAAGAATCTAACATAGGCATTGATGAAGTATTTTTTAAATCTTCAAGAGTTATTGTTTCTGAAAAATCTGCCATTATAAATTTAACCTAAATTAATTATTTTATAAACCGGGAACAAAAGGAATATCTTCTTGATTTATCCAAGAAGTATCCTCATCTGTAATTGCACCAGATTTAATTTTACTTATTAAAACTTTCCGAATAGCTTCATTAATTCTTTCAGGATCACCACTTGCTCTATTTAATTCATATGCTTCTATTAGTATTTCTTTTTCAACATCATCATCTAATCTTTCTATAATAATTCCTGCTTTTTGAATATTAGGATCAGAACTTTTTTGCATATTTATACCAACTTTTTGTATAAAATTTTTACCTTGTTTTAATAAATCTGTTCTTTTATTAAAATCAACAGGAAGTCTTTTAGAAGGTTTACCTTTTTCTTTAGCCCGTACTTCTCTTCGTTTCATTTCTCGTCTAAACCTTTCTTTAGATTCAGCCATTAAAGCATCTTTAATACGTTTAGGTTGATTTCTAATAAACTCTTCTACCTTTTCAGATCTTGTTAAATTTTCTATACCTACTTTACCTAAAGCTATTCGTCTAGCATCTCTTCTTTTAACACCAGCTTGTTCAAGTTTATTAAATGTATCAGTAAATGCTTTACCAAAATTTCCTTCAGATATTATAGCACTACCAAAAGCTTCTAGTGCATTAGCTAACATAGCATTTTGACCTTCAGGATAAATATTTTTTATTATATCTGTATACTGTTTATTTAATTTTTTACTTCTTTCTCTAACAACCTCTGGAGATTCTTCACTAGGAAACTGTAAAGAACCTGCCTTAATAGCAGTCAAAGCATCTTTTACACTTGTAACATCAGCAAGATTATTAGATGTTGTTCCTTCTGTGTCAGCTACTTCACTAATATCTGGCCTACCTTCTTGATCTATCATCTCAAGTTCTTCATCACTAACTACTTGAGTACCAGCCTGTCTACGAAACATAGGTAGTCCCGACAAACCACTATTTCTATCTATTTGTCCACCTGACTTTCCAAAAACCCTACTTGTTATATTTGGATTTCTAAGTGCTGCTGCTCCTAGAGTAGAACCTATTCCTAATAAAGTTTGACCTAGTGATGGCTGAAATGGAGTACTTGTTCCAGTTGTTGTTTGATTTGTAAGTTTAGCCATTGGATTACCATATATAAATCCTGAGTAATCAGCAAGAGTTTGTTCTGGAAACTGCCGTTCCTCAAGAAATTTAAAGTAAGCTTCATCAAGAGCAGACTGACCTAAAGCCCTTCTTTCTTCACCAATTCTTTGTAAAGCTCCTTGTTCTTGTATTCCAGAAGCAAGCATAGCTGGACCTGTTTTAGCTATGTCTCCAGCCATCTGTCTTTCTCTAGCTTTCTGAGTTTCAAAAGCTCTTTGTGCATCTTGATATGCACTCTGCAATCCTTTAGCCTCTATGTCTGCTAATAGTTGTTGTTGGTTTCTCTGGGCTTCTGCTTCAAGTATAGCTGCCCTAGTTCCCATAAGACTACTAGCACCTGCTCCAGTAGCTTGTGCATCCCTAACTTGTTGTGCAACATCAAACTGTCTTCCTGCTTCTCTCTTCTCTATATCAGTTACGGCTCTTTGGTATGGAGACATATAGGCTTGAGCAGTTTCGGGTGTAAATCTTTCTGCCTGTTGCCTAGTAACTCCAAGAGCTTCTTCTTGAAGGGGTCTGGAAGTACCAACTAGACCTTCAATACCTGCCATAGCTGCTTCTTCTTGAGGAGTAAGAGGAGCTATTGTCTGCCCTGTATAGGGAGTATATCCCTCTGCTACCCTTTCTTTAAATAAATCTTGTGCCTCCTTTGCAATCTCTGTTACAAAAGGAGATATTTCTTTAGGTAGTTGTTGCTGAACTACATTTGTAGTTGTAGCTGGTTTAGAACTACTACCTACCCCAAATAATGAAGATAAAAAACCCATCGTTACACCCTTTCAATCATTGGCCTAAGAGCAGCCAGACCATTTATTTCATTAGGTTGTTGGTCTGTGCCAAAGGCTTTTTCTCTAATACTTTCTACTACTTTATCCATTACATCTGCTCCTGCATCTGCATTACCATTTCCTATTGCAGACATTGTATGTGCATCTACCACATATTCTTTTGGACTAACTGCTAATGTTGCTATTTGTTGCCCCTCTTCTTTAATAGGCATATATACATTGTCTTGCATACCATGACCTTGACCGGGAACTCTTCCATCAAACCTACCTCCCATAGCTTTTCCTATTAATCCTGTCTGAGCAGGTAAATTTTGTGGTGTATCTTCTAACTGTGCTACTTGAACAACTTCTTTAATAGGACCAACTAAATCAACACCTGCTCTTCTAGCTAGATTTTCAAATGCTGCATTAAATGCACCTTCTTTTATTTCAGTAGGTGTTGGAGATCTAGAAATATCTACAGCATATTCTTCCATTTCAACACTTCCACCCATAGCACCGGGAGACATAGGTTGAAGTCTTTCTGAACCTCTAGTTAGTTTTAAAGCTTCCATAGGATTCTTATTAGCTTCATTCCTAAAAGCCATTGCTTGTCCAGTTCTTCCTATATTCTCAAGACCCATATTGATTCCCCATTTGTCTAGACGTAAAGTTACTAATGTCTCCTTGAGTATCAAAGTTATTTTGGTTATTATAATTATACACTAGTTTCTTCTGATTCCCAAATTGTTGTGGTATTTTTTGTTGCATAGAGTACATATCTTCTCTCAATACCATACCTTTATTATGTACACCAAACATGGTTTCATTATTAACTATATCAAAGTGTTCTTTCATATTATACATTAGTTTAAATCCTGCCAAGATGTTTCTGATCCAAGACTAACATACCCTTTAAACTTACCACTACTAGCTGAATATGCTATGTCACCCTTCTTTGGTCTACCTATACTTGTTATTGTTACGACTCTAAATATATTTGTTGATGGTGTATTCTGTGCTTCCAGATCTCTACTATCAAGTTCGTTTACCAGTATTGATCCCCATCTCTGTATCTGCTTATACATATCCATAAGATCTTCATTACTCAGTCTCATTGGTAAGGTAGGATATCTTGCCATTATCTTCCCCCATCTCCCTGCAAAGCTAGTCGAATAGATCCCCACTTCCAACTTGCATTATTTGCTGCACAAGATACCCTTACCTTTGCTTGCCTTCCTCTGGCTCTAAGATCAACTTTCTGAGTTGTATTTGTTATATCAAATTCTTTTGTTATAGAGTCTGTACTTTCTGGATATTGTTTAGATATTAACTCTAACTTAATCTTACCTGTACTTAAATCAAAGTCAGGTATAATTCTATTCATAAACATAATTGCATTACCATCATCTACATCAAAGTCAGCAGACTCAATAAATGAAGTTAATGTTTCACCATCTCCTGTAAATACTCCTGCTGGTTCATTGTTATATAAAAAGTTTCCTGTTGTTGTAGCACCAGTAGTTATAGTATTACCAAATATTTCTCTATCCTTGAAGGTTGTAAAGAAGGTATCACCATATACCCAATACCCTTCATCAGGAGAAAAGATTACATAGCTGTCACATTCTGTTGAATTATTGGAAACAAACAACCATATAATTTCTTTAAACTCTGAATTAATTCCTGCATATACTTTATCATAGTAGGATGTATTTAGTTTATCAAAAACAAATCTTCTTACTGTACAATCCAGTACTTCTACTTGTCCTGTATTTGCATAGAAGTTATCAAAGCCCATCCAATATGTTACACCATTATAATCTATACCTGCATGTGGACCAATCAATCCACAGTTAGTTCCTGCCTGTTGAAACTTAAATGTAAATGGTGGACCAGCAAACTCCATCAACCATAGTGAATTATCTGTCCATATATTAATAGCATTCTTTGATCTTACACCACCTACAATACGAGTACCATCTGTTAATACTACCTCCCCTGCTGTAGAACTAACAGAAGGAACCCAATTAGTTCGACTGTTTTGATCAGACCATCGAACCAACATAGGATTAAATGTACCACTTACTGTAGCAGTAGGACTAAATTCATTAGCACCTAAAGCTATTACGTGTCTGTCATTGGGAGACACAATCACAGAATTAACACTAATAGGAGAGGTTGTAACAGTAGTAGCCCTTACAGGTGACGTTGAGGCTTGAGTAATAAAGTAGTAGATATTACTTCCTCTCCTATTTAGCAGTACATTTTCATCCCAATTATCTGTACTCCATTGTGCAATATCAAGAGCCAGATCTGTAGCATCTGCTGAAGCTTCTTCATTCCAAGCTCTACCAGATCCACCTCCTCCTGTTTGTTTATAAACTAATGCAGTCATATTTAAACTAGATGTTACATCTCCACTGGCACTTGCATTAGCTGCTGCACTTATTATTACTTGTGTTCCATTTACAGATACGATTGTAAACTCTGGACCACCTGCTGCTGGTTTTGTTAAATTAAGATTACCACCTATTGTAGCAGCAACACTATCAATAGATGTATTTTGAAATACTATGAAATCATTAGCAACACCACCATGAGCAGAAGCACAAGATACGGTAACGAGTGCATTACCTGACGTTGACGATATTTTAGAAAGACCAATAGACGTTGGATCTGCTGCATTATAATCTGAAGCTCCATATCCTACCCCCTGACTAGCTACTGAAGTTCCTGTAGCAATATAATAGTTAAAGGTAGCAGATCCTGCCTGAGTAGAGGTAGCACCTGCATTTCCTGATATTGATATTGTAAATACATTTGTATCTACTATAGAGGTGATCTGATAAACATTGCCTGTTAAACTCACATCACTTCCAAATACGGCTGCCGATGTAAATAAAACGTAATCTCCTTTCTGTCTTCCATGTGAACCATCTGAACAACATACTCTTGTTGATCCAGAGCTTGTTCCAAATACGTTAGCTAATGTTACAATAGTTGTTATAGGAGTTATATCTGTTATTCTATCTCCATCATGTTCATATACTTTTTCTGGAGTAGCAAATAAAGCTCTCTTCTTATTACTATTATCTTTCCAAGCTATAAGATCTCTTGCTGAACCATCGAATGCTGTGCTTACTTTAGTAGCATAGCCTCTCATATTCTCTGGTCTTTCGGCACGAAAACGTACACGATTACCATCGAACCATTTACCTTCTTCAGCATATTGGGTTGTTTCTCTATTGAACCCCTGCTTGAAATCAAATTTAGCTAACTTGGCTGTCATTTATTATCTCTTAAAGTCTTTTAACATTACTGTATCTATTGTTGTAGCACTTCTTACATTATAGATAAGCATATCTACAGCACCACCAGTTGTTGTAGCTACAGGTACAGAACCACCGGGAAACTTATATACCGTATTGTAACTAAGAGTTCTACTTCCTGTACTATCTTGAACTACATAAATACTTCCTGTTTGTCCTGCTGTAGGATTACTAGGAGCAGCCAGTGTTCTATTACCACCAAGAGTTACAAGAAAGTTATTACCTGTATTCATTGATACAGCAACTGAAGCTGCATCTGTAAGTGTAGTAATAAAAGATTTTACTGGTCCTGATACTGAAACTATACCATCAAATACTACAGTAGAAACAAATGTTTTCTTTGCTGTAATAGAACTTGCTACAGAAGATTGAACATATCTTATATCAGCAAGAGAAGTATCTGGTATTTCTGTAGCACAAACTCCAACATCTCTAGCTGCTGCTGTTCCTGTTTCACCAACAACAGAGAAACAAGATGTTCCATTTGTTATATAATAACCATTACCACTTCCTACTGTTACACCTGCATTACCTGCTACTCTAAGAACAATAGCATCAGTTGCTGTTGTATTAGCTGATACTACATTACGAATAGCATAAGTCTTTGGTGTATTAGGTACAAGAACAATAATAGAAGTATTAGCTCCTCCTACTGATCCTTTAAATTCTAGTATAGCAGACCTAGATTGGTCTTGACTACCTTGATTTTCTGTTAAGGTTACGGTAGCAGCCGAACCTAGGGAAACAGTTGTATAAGAAGCCACAGCCTGATCTACAAGGCTAATAACATTATTTAGCACCTGACCCCAAGTATTAGGATTGTCACCGTCACCTTGTTTTGTTAGACGTAGATTTGTTGTATATGTACTAGCCATTGTGGACTCCTAATAATTTATTCCTTTTTCTTTTTCAATAATCATTCCCATACCTCCTGCAAAATATATACAAGATATTCCTGAAGCACTATGAACTATTACAGTAAAAGCACCTTCTTTATTTAAGTAAATATTTAATGCATTAACTTCATCAAGTATCCCCTGAAAAATAGTTTGCTTTGGTTCAAAAGTTTTATTTACATTTTCGGTAGCAGCACAATAGGTTGTTGTTACTACTTCCTGTATAAGCATATCTAATCTTGGTTTTTCTTTTGCCTTTGCTATTGATGTAAAAATTAAACCTAAAATAAAAACTAAAATTAATGTGCTAATTATATAAAGTTTTCTCATGATCCTAGACTAGGCCAATCATAAAGTATACCCGATCTTTTACCATCTTTATCAGTCTCTACCCAAAGTTTAGCTATATCATCTACACTAGAACAATCATCAATAGCATTTTCCATTTCTGTAGCTTTAGTTCTTATAGCATCCCTCCATGTTTGTACATTACTAGGAATAGCTGTACCTTTATCTACTTTTCTAATAATATACCAATCTGTATGACTTAGTAAAGATCCTTGTTGTTTCTTAACTTCATTCTTTAATTGTGATTTAAGACCTAATATTTTAGTATCTCCAGATCCACTATCATCTAGTTCTCTAGCTTTTTTATTTTGTATCTTACCATCACTATCAACTGTCCAACTATATAGTCTAGAATCAGGTTTAACTTCTGGTATTATTTCTTTAATACCAAGTCTAGTTTTTTCTTCATCACTCCATATATGCCAATTACTAGGGTGTCGTACTCCATTTGTATCTACAAATCCTTTACCCGGAGTAATTTCAACATTATGATATTTCCACATTTTTTTCTCCTAATTAACTTGCTGGAACAGGTGTTGTTGATTCACCACCAAAAGGATGTTCAGCCCAAGCCATATAAATATATCTTTGACCACTTGTATTTAGTGAAGTCCATGCTGTAGTATTAACAACTTTAAAACCTGTACTTAACATATCTATTGTATCATAACCACCTGTATCAGCATTAGTAGCATTCATCTGTAAATAATTTTGAAAAGGATTTTGTATATCAATTCCTGCTGGAGTTTGTGGTGAATTATCAGCCCTATCTCTAGACATAACCATCCAATATGTACTATTTGCTTCTACATTTTTTATAATTACTAATTGAGGTCTAAAACCTGTATATATAAGTGGTCCAGTTTTTGATGTTGAACCGTTACCTTCATAGGAACCAAATTTACTATAGCCTTCAATATTTGCAAATGCATAATAGGCCATAGTATTTCCAGACTTATTTACAGAACTGCCTGTACCGACACTAAATACTGTACTAGTAGGGGCTGTATCATTCCACATACCAACATCATCTGCTGCATCATCTGTAGAATTTAATTGAATATAATCTGTTTCTGGATCGGAAGCTGCCATACCAACATGGTAACAAACAGTACTATATGAACTATTATCTAATCCTTTTAGTATAATAAATTTTGGAACTGCTCCTATTCCATGACCTATTGTACTAGCTGATCCTGTTCCTTCAAAAATTCCTGTTGATATTCCACCAGTTGAATCTACAAGAGTTCTTGTTGTATTTATTCCTCCTACTTCATTTGCAGTTCCTGATCCTGTTGTTTCCATATACCAGTTAAATGATGTAAATTTATCTTGATCTCTATTTACTTGAACATCTTCACCAACTTCTTGACCATGCTTTAAGAATCTTTGAAGAGTATTATAATTAGTAGCTTGTTGATTAATAGAATTTGTATGCCAATCAAAATATGGACCTCTTACTCTATCAAATACCATCCAGCTATCAGTAGCATCTCTGTTTTTAGTTATATTAAGTGCTGTTTGATAACTATCAATATCTTTTAAATTATCATTGTTACAAGCTTTAAATCCATCTGGAGGAGTAAACCTAAAAAATCCTTTTGCTGCACTTGTCTCACTTAAATCTGTAGCATCAAAGTATTGCCACTGACCAAAGTTTACAGTTAGATCTCTACTTGCATACGAACTTGCATTAAACATAGTTCCGTCAACACTAGAAAAAGGAAAGTAAGTTCCAGCACCACCATCGTCAGGATCACCACCAAGTTCTGCATTCCAACTATCATTAACTCCCATCCAAAATTGATCGTTATCACAATCTATAGCAAGCTGTACTACATCACCTGTGCTATAACTCCAGCCTGTTGCTGTCATATTTGTTTCAGCTACATTATCTAAAATCACCATAAAACCACCAGAAGCATTAATTCTAATACCATAGTCTGCATCTCGTGTATCATAATCAGATCTTTGAACAT
>TARA_R100000808_G_scaffold23939_1_pt1 | contig 12089 bp, 20 predicted proteins | sample TARA_R100000808 | Tara Oceans TARA_R100000808 (sample SAMEA2622852) | marine metagenome | biome: marine biome (ENVO:00000447); feature: marine epipelagic mixed layer (ENVO:xxxxxxxxx); material: "saline water (ENVO:00002010), including plankton (ENVO:xxxxxxxx)" | depth 140 m | reverse complement strand
GAGTCATAAAAAAGAATTTACATTGCCTTTTTATGTAGGTAGCGAATCTACTATTCGTGGATATGGTGAGTTAGAAGTTAATTGCAATACTGATACTATTGTAACAGATGTTGCTATGTTAAGTGTGGTAAACTAAGGAGGTAGTAATGGCTGTAGTAAGAGGTAAAAGATATATGGTTAGGCGTTCTAAAGATGATAGGCAAATCATATGGGGTCGTAGAGCAAAGAGGTTGGGTAAACATCCTTTAGGAGAATTTACTGCAACTGCTAGTACCGAGAGTTTAACAGGAATAACAGTAATAGATGAACAGCTTACTTTGGCATCTGGCGGCAATGTTTATGCCCTAACAAACATACCTTTTGATAGGTTTTATACTCGCACCTGGGATGCTAATAGAACATTATCTGGCGAAGATGGTTTGATAGCTAATCATACTTCTAGGGATGCGGTGATTGGAGAAATGAATAACATATTAGGGAACTCTTTATCTGCCGCAGCTCCTACAGAGCTATCGGATTATAAGCCTGACTTGGGTGATAATGACGTAACTTATATGGCTGGTCAACGAATAGACCTTACTCCTACAGTAGCTACTGCTAGTAAAGCTGCTACTATGATTATTTGGGATAGACCCACTGGTGAAACATGGCCTAACTGGCTAACACAAGAATCTGATATTACTGGAAGAGTAACAGGCACAGCGCCTGGATGGACCGGTAGTCCCGGTGATGGTTCAACTGATGATTATGAGTTTTGTTTAAAGGCTGGTAATCCTTTTGGTCAAGCACCCACAGCAAAATGGATGCTTAAGGTAAGAGAAAATACCTTTACAACGCCATGGGAGTATGCTATTGAGCTTGATAGCTCGCGAGATCGCCTGACAGAAAGTCATTTCACCGCACTTTCTGCTGATACATTAGCTAACCCTATCGCTAGAAACAGTAATGGTGATGGTAGAGCATGGACAGTAGGTATGGTATTTAAGGATGTGGGCGATGGTGGCTTTTTGTTTAGTTATCTTAATAGTTTTGGTCTTCAAGAGCTGAAGGGCATTGAAGTAAAAAGACCACAAGGTGGATATATTACTTTACAGTATGGAGGAGGTTCTGAAAATTATATTTTCTTAAGCACCACTACCGATGGATTTACAATGCAAAGTGGCAATTGGTATGGGTTATGTTTTACTTTTGATGGCAACACTACTGGAGCTAATCTAGCAGATGTAGAAGATTATTATAGTAGGTTCAAATTTTATACAGTAGACTTAGATGAAAGCGCTAGTCATACAGTTACAGAAAGAGCCTGGTTAAGCAAAAGTCATGATAGTAATGGATATACTGGCCCTATTTCTGGTAGCGATTACCATCTTTCTATAGGATCTAGGTATGCTAACAGTAACTGTATAGCAGGATCTTATTCTTTCTTTGGTATATTGGATACTTGTTTGACAGCAACTTCTGACATTCAGAAATTTATTACTGATCCACTGGGATACAAAACAGACAAGACTCTATTAGATGGCGCGAATAATAAAATATGGCTAATGGGTGATGGCGACGAAGATACATGGACATCTCAAGGCTCTATTGGGACTGGATATATTAGAAATCAAGTAGATATATCTGCAACGGCTGGAAATATGGCTGGAGCTAGAGATTATACACTCATTGGACGCTCTATGGCCACCGATGATCTAGTTACGGGCGACGACGCAACGATACCCAGTTTAGGGAACTAGGGACATATTTATAAAACAGGGGCACCCAAATTCCGGGCGGAGCCAATTTTTTGCTTACGTGAAGGAAAATCCAAGATGAAAGCAGGTAGAGTATGAAGTTTGGAATAGACAGAGAACTTAGAAATATTTTAGCAGTGATGGCGATCATTTTTATTGGGGTAACCGCCATCTTTTATCCACCGTTTGCTGGCGCTCAAGATGGTGGCGATGGTGGAGGTCAAACTTACTACGGGCAAAGCAGTGGCTACATGGAAGTAGAAAGACTAGCCTCTCGTATGGAAAGGTTTATGAAGCTACACAAAGAATCAATGCGAAATCAAATGTTAATACAATCCTTATTGGGTCAGTTGATTGAGTTGGAAATAAAGAATGCTAAGAATGGTCGTTTTGCTCACATAAGTGATAGCACCTATTTTGACACACGTACAGGTGAAATCTTTAAACGACCACAACCTTGAGAAGAGATAATGAAACTAAATGAATCGTGGGGTCAAAGAGACAGCAAACCTATTGATGTAAATAAGACTCGCTCTATAGCTGGTAAGGTTATCAAAAACATTTGGGTTGAGTTAGATAAAATAGGGGCCAATAGCCCATCTGATAGAAGACGTTATTTAGATGCTATTCTTACTTCTTTAGAGCAGCGTGGTCATAAGATGATAGATAGGAAGCTGAAAAAGGCTCAACAACGATGAAGCTAAAAGATTTATTGAAGGATAAAGTGATTAAGGCAAAACTTGCCAAGTTAGGCTTTGCGTTTACTGCGAATGTCAGTGCTCAACAGCTAAATACTTTATTGACAATTTTGCGTGGACTAGGAATAGTAGAAGCTCATAAGTATAGTAAAAAAGATGGTCGCGACTATGAGAAGGAAAGGAAGTTTAATGATACACCCAAGGCCCGTAAATACAGAGCCAAACTCAACCGCTACAATAGAGATAAAGGCACGTACGGCAATGGCGACGGACGCGATGCTAGCCACAGCGGTGGGCGCATTGCAGGGTTTGAACCCTCATCTAAAAATAAGGGACGAAAGGAAAAATCAAGACTCAAAAAGAAATAGGAGAGAAGATGTGATCATTGGTCCTCCGAACACCACATTACAAAATGTTGGGGTAAGTAACTTAACAGGCATAGAAGGTTCTAATAAATTGAGAGCGGAATTGCAACATCATCAATCTATTGTGCGCCCTACTAAGAATAGTGTTTTAGGTGGTTTTTTTGATTATATAAAGCCCCAACATAGTGTGAGGAATATGATAGAGCATGTAATAGGCGCTAACATAGATTTTACAGCTTAAAATGTCTGAAATCGCCACATTACCAAGAGTAGCCCTTGAGTTATTGGCTTATACTCTCTATGAAATAGAAGAAATGAATAAAACAGCCCCCGATAGTGATGGGGCAAAAGATAGATATGACACTTTAACATTAGATCCTAATGGGAAAGTATTTGATAGAGTCGTATAAGTTTTATAGTAGATATTTATTTTATGTAATTCTGCAGAACAGGTTAATGTAGAAACTAATACTCTACAAGGAGAACATGTATGGAATTTGGACCCATTTTTGAAAACGTAGCCAGTGTATTCGCACTGTTGATTGCGCTTTCAGTTATTATTGAAAGAGGCTTGGCTACTGTTTTCGGTTGGAAGTATTATGAGAAATTGCTTGCGGGTAAGGGACTTAAGGTTCCTATTACCGTAGCGGTTTCATTTGTAATAGCCCAGCAGGTACCAGTTGATTTGGTTGCAATGTTGTTTGATGGTGATACGTCATTGTTAGGTCAAATATTAACGGCTGGCTTACTGAGCGGAGGCTCCAAGCGCATCGCAGAAACCTTCGGGGATTTGAAGAAGGCTGCTGAAGAGTTGAAATAATACTCGTTAGAATATGTAAGCCGTCTTTCTGGCGGCTTACATACTTTTTTTAGTTTAGTAATAAAACTTTTTGGATTAAATTAATATGAAGCTAAAAACTATTATTAAAGAAGATGAAGGTAGCATTAGAGACTTAATGGCTCGCTTTGCTATCGCTAACAATAAAGACAGTGAGCGCGCCCATGACAAGTGGGGTGGTATGATAGCTGCTCGTTTAATGGATTTAGGTTTTGTATGGAAAGTTCGCAGACAGATTTTAGCCGCCTTGGATGATGTTACGAGCCAAAAGCAACTGGATAAGATAATAGCTCAGTATAAACTATATGGTGACTATGCTGATACCTTCAAGCCCACAGAAGCTACTTTGGCTAATGCCTTGAGAGAGGCAGAAGCAGAGGGTATTAATTCTTCAGATGTACCTAATACTGAAAAGAAGTTTAAGTTAGTGTTAGAAATTCCCTATACTACTTCAGATAATAAAGAACAAAAAATGAGGCGACTCAAGTATGACCTATCTCTGAATAATATTGAAGTAGAGGCAATAGATGGTATCAATGTCGCTGAGTTAGATAAAGGTGTTTTAGATTATCAAGCTGTTGTATACATAAAAACTACCATGACTCGCACAGAGTTAAACACTATTCTTGAACCCGATTATAAAATAGCAAAGATGCAACGTCTAGACCAAGAGCCTGCCAAAGATGCCTGATTTAAAAACAACTGATAGAGTTGCGAAAGTTTTGATTGAGGGTATAATGAATAATAAAGTTGTGCGTATTAGGTATGAAAAAAAAGATAAAGTTTATAAGCGACCAAAACCTGAAGGTCGTGTAGAAAAAGGCGATACAGTAACTAGAATGCTGGAACCTTATGAAATAAAGCATGAAGGTGAGAAAGAGTTTTTATGGGCGTATGACCCAAAAGCTCGACATATAAAGAAGTTTAACCTAGAAGGTATTACTAGCGCTCGCCTTATCAATAAAGTATTTCAACCTAATGAGGCTTGGATACAAGAATGAACGAACAAGAACTAAAAGAGTATGTTAAGTGTCGTAAGGATCCTGTTTATTTTTTCAAAACATATGGAAGAGTAAGACATCCTCGCAAGGGTCTGATACCTTTTGACTTATATGATTTTCAAGAAGATACTTTAACAAGTTTTTTAGATAGCTCTTACAATATTATTTTAAAAGCACGGCAGTTAGGTATCTCTACCTTATGCGCTGCTTATGCCGGTTGGTTGGCTAACTTTTTTAAGGATAAGGAAATCTTTATTCTTGCCACTAAAAGAGAAACAGCAACTAACTTGGTAGATAAAGTAAGAGTATTCCTTGAAGAGATCCCCGACTTTTTAAAAAGCGATCTAATAGTTGATAACCGTCAAAGCATGGAGCTAGCTAATGGTAGTAAGATAAAAGCTGGCGCTACAGGCACTACTTCTAAAGACGCAGCTCGTTCAGAAGCTTTGAGTCTTTTGATTGTTGATGAGGCAGCTTTCATTAAAGCTATGGATGACATTTGGATTGCCGCTCAACCTACTCTATCTACAGGTGGTGATTGTATCGTCCTGTCTTCGCCTAATGGTATTGGTAACTGGTTTCATAAAAGTTACATAGAAGCGGAGGCAGGGACTAGTGAAAAGGTGGGCGATAAACACATTTCTTTTAATCCTATAGTATTGCCGTGGAGCTTGCATCCCGATAGAGATGATGAATGGGCAAGAAATGAAAAAAGGAAAATAGGTGATCAAGCTTTTGCACAAGAACATGATTGTGACTTTCTTCAATCGGGTAATAATGTAGTTAGTGTAAAGGCTCTTCAATGGTATGAAGAACATCCTACCGAAGAAGAGCAAGCCGATGATGGCTATAGACCTTATGTTCGTGAACCCCAAGAAAAGACTTGGGTAGATAAAGGATTATGGATCTGGAAATACCCCGACTATACAAAACAATATATGATAAGCGCTGATGTTGCAAGAGGTGACGGCAACGACTTCTCTGCGTTTCATGTTATTGATGTAGAAAACTATGAGCAAGTAGCAGAGTATAAAGGTAAAGTTAATACGGATGCTTATGCTCATCTCCTTCACAACACTGCAGTTCAATACAATAATGCATACATAGTAGTTGAAAATGCTTCAATGGGTCATCATGTGGTTATGAAAATCATAGAGATGGAATACAAAAATATGTATTGGACCATAAAAGACCTAACAAAGATACATGAAAGTAACGCCAACCAGTTACACTATGATATTTATAATGTTCCGAAGAATGCTGTGCCTGGTTTTACTATGAGTATGAAAAGTAGACCAGCTTGTATAGCACGAATGGAAGAAGACTTAAGGACACATGATTTTACACTACATTCAAAGAGGACGGTTGCCGAGTTAGAAACCTTTGTGTTTCATAATGGCAAGCCAGAAGCATTAGCCACATATAATGATGACCTTGTTATGTCACTAGCTATGGGAATGTATGTTAGAACAACAACTCTTAAGTTCAATAGTCAAGAGGAAGAAATGACAAAAGACTTATTGCAAGGGTTGAGTTTTAATAATACCCCTTATGAGTTCGGTGTTTGGAATGCGAAGTCACAAGAGCAAGAAAAACAGTGGACGTTTGATGCCGGTGGTGGGCAGAAGGAGGATATGAGATGGCTAGTGTAGATAGTAATGGGTGGAGTAAGTATGAAAAGTTAGTGATGGATAAGTTAGATGAGCATGATGAACGGTTTGGTAATGTAGAAGAGAAGCTCACTCAAATACAGGTAGACATCGCAACTTTAAAAGTTAAAGCAGGTATATGGGGTGGAATAGGGGGTTTGATTCCGGTAGTGATTGCAATAGTTATGTTTATGGCTAGTAAGGGCTCAGCAGGTTAAACAAAGGATAATAGAATGGCGGATAGATTTGATTTACTAAAAAGATTGCTGAAAGGCGGGTCCGCAACTTACAAGACCCCCACAGAAAGACCCTCAAACATGAGCCAAAAGAGGGCCTTTGACTCATTTCATAAAGCAACACAAACGCTTTATGGTGAAGGACTGGTTGGAGGCGCAGAGCGTATTGAACGTGTGCGTGATTACGAAGAAATGGATCACTACCCAGAGATTACAAGAGCATTAGACATTTACGCTGATGACTCTATGACCTATGCCGAAGATGGCAAAACTGTTCAGGTAGTAAGTGATGATGAAAAAATCGTTGGTGAGTTAGAAGAGCTTCTGTATCAAAGGTTAGACATTGACTTTCACCTTTGGACGTGGATTCGTAACATGTGTAAATACGGAGACCACTTCAACTTGCTAGACATTGTAAACAAAGAAGGTGTATTGGGTGCCATAGCGATGCCCGTTAGCGAAGTAGAGAGAGAAGAGGGGTACAATAACGATCCTAACAGCTTGAGGTTCAAGTGGACTTCACAAGGGAATACCGTTTTTGAAAACTACCAGATATCTCACTTGCGCATTTTGGGCGATGATAGATTTTTGCCGTATGGTCGATCAGTATTGGACTCCTCAAGAAAAGTATGGAAGCAATTGTTGATGGCCGAAGACGCAATGTTAATCTACCGCATTAGTAGAGCACCAGAAAGGCGGGTATTTTATGTTGACGTTGGAAACATTCCACCAAAAGATGTGGAAGGATACATGCAAAACGCGCGTGATAAACTTAAGCGCATACCAGTGGTGTCAGAGGCAAGCGGAAATGTTGACTTACGTTATAATCCCGAATCTATACTGGAAGATTTCTTTATTCCAGTTCGGGGTGATCGCGGCAGTAGGATTGAAACCCTTCCTGGCGGAGAAAATGCTGCTGCTATTGAAGATATTCAGTATCTCCAAAATAAACTTTTTATATCCCTTGGCGTTCCTAAGTCTTATCTTACCGCGGAAGAAGACTTGTCGGGAAAATCAACACTAGCACAGGAGGATATTAAGTTTGCGAGAACTATTCAACGTATTCAAAAGATTGTTGTCAGTGAACTGGCGAAGATATCACTTATCCATCTCTATCTGCGTGGGTATGATGAGTCAGCTATTTATAACTTTGACTTGAAGCTAACTAACCCATCTACCATTACAGAGATGATGCATCTTGATTTGATGGATAAGAGATTTGGCACCGCGAGAGACATGGCAGACTCTGATATTATATCTTCATACTATGTGCAGAAGAATGTCCTCAAGTTATCTGATAATGAGATTGCTACTATTAAGATTGACCAAGAGAAAGAAGCTGTTGCTAAGAGTATCATTGAGAAGTTAGAGCAGGGCGAGATGGAACAACCTGGTATGGGTGGTGGTGGAATGCCTGGCGCTGGTGGTGATGATGAAGAAGATGATAATGACAGTAATGAAGATAGAGAGAACTGGGCTAGCGACACAATGCCTTATGACCCAACAGGAACAAGAGAGCTTCCCGGATATCCTAAAGATTATAACTATAATGAAGCTGGCTTTGTGAGGCTCAATGGAAAAGGTAAAGAAAAGATAGATATGTTTGACAGAACTATCTCCGATATTATGCAGTATAACTATGAATCAAAGGGTATGTTAGAAAACTTAATAAGAGACAAGAGCGATAATAAGTTAAATGACTCTTCACTAAAAAGTATCATTAGTGACATTTAGCAGCTCTTTATTATATTTATTTTAGTCATCGTATATTAATTTGCCGCGGGGTGTCTAATGAAGCATAATAAACAGAAAAATGTAGGTGTGTTATTTGAGGTGCTAAATCATGCCGTCTTGGATGAAGTAGCACAAAATAATATTCCTAAAGCTCAAAAGTTGTTTTCTCTTCTCCGAGAAAACTTTGTTAAAACTACTGAAATCTCTAAAGCCTATAAGGTGTATTCCCAGTTCCTATATAGCGAAGCACGCAATGTATATTTTGCGTCTAAGTTTGTAGAGAATCTTAAGAAGGAATATAAGAAGAGTGTTAGTCATAAGAAGCTACAGGTTGAACTCAGAACCTTAATGGAAAACATTGCCAATGTTACGGATAAGAAAAGGCTTTTAAAAACTTCTATTCCCAACTACAAAACACTGGCTAGTTTTCATGTAAAACTTCACGAACATGATCAGTATCTTACTTCTAAAGAAACTCTTGCCATAGATCAGAATCTGTTTGATCATTTGATAGAGAACCAAGAGGCTAAACGAGTTAGAGATAGAAGAGGTCAGTTTGATAATATTTCTCGTAAGTCATTAGAGGAAGTTCAGACTGGTAAGTTAAGTTTGATTTTGGCTATTCAAAAGTTTGACGAAGCCTATAAGCATTTGCTAACGAAGGAGCAAAAAGATTACCTCGTCAAGTATTACACATCTTCTGATAATGCCGAGTTTAAGAAATGGGTCTGCAAGAAGGTAGATACCTTGTTGGATGAAGTATCAGACAAGTCGATGACTATAGAAGATAAAGATATTAAGAGAAAGATTGAGTTGGTAGTAGAAAAGCTCAATGGTATTGCAGAGCAACCTAGTGTAACCACAGGTAATCTGAGAGATATTCTTTTGTCTATTGAGATGAAAGATAAGTTGAAATTATTTTAGGAGAATATAAGTGCCTACAACTATTTTACAACGATGGGAAAACTTATTTGGATCGGAAGCTGGCGGCAATAATAGTCCAGACTCTTTAGCTGCTAAATCAAATGGGACGGATGGAGATGGGCTATCAGGTACAGCAGCCATTTCTCATACCAATCCTCTAAATAAGGCATCGGCACTTGATGAAGGTTATGATTCTAGTAGACCCCTATCTCCTGGCTATCACGATGGTAATGTGAAAGGGTTGTGGGATTTGCTTGTTAGTCAAAGTGAAGATAAACCACAAGGTACTGATGTTACTCCCCCCGGCAAGAATCGTAGATCGGACTGGGTTGCTAAAGGAGAGGCTATTAAAAGGGCCGGCATTACTCCTACTAAGTATGCTGCACAGTTGAAACAAAGTATTGCTTCTTCAAGTTCTTATCCACACATTAGAGGCAATCATAGATTAGTTGAAATTGATATACAAGGCGATAACTCACTTGAAGCAGCTGCTTTTGATACCAGTAGAGGTGCATAATGTTAAAATCAAAAACTCTTTTAGAATGTTGGGACGTATTACACAATCCGCAGAAAATGAAAAACCTTGATGTCATTAGTGGTGGCAGTGGCATGGGCACCAGAATATATGAATATTTGACAGGCACTCAATGGAGTGCTGGTTCTGGTCGTGGGCAAACTGGTCATATCTTTGGGCAATCTGTTATTGATGAATGGACTGCTAAAAATAATAAGATTAGAAACGACTCCCCTATAGATACACAAAGTATTAGGGACTCATTGCAATAATGAAAAAGGTTAAGAAAGAAGTATCCACAACGGGTGGTGTAGCAGGGTATGATGGTGTTATTCCGGCAGTAGGGAATCCTACTGAAAAAGAAGTTAACCAATGGCAAAAGAAAAAGAAGAAATTTATGAAACGGCAAGGCAAGTCTAAAGACAAAACATATAAGAGCAAAAAGAACGTCACCGAAGCAGCAGACAACCTTATCAAAGAAACTATTCTGAATGTGTTGTTAGAGCAACCCGGTGACGAACGTATGCAATATATCATTCGTTTGTTTGAGGGCATTTCTAAAAACCTAAATGTAAGTTTGGGTTATGCGAGAATGTTTATTCTGGATGCCTTGAAGATGGACATTGCCACTGGTGCCGCTGAACTTAATGCCAAGAGAGCAACAGCAGAGCTGAATCATATTCGTAGAATGATTGACGATTTGGAAAGTTTGTTGGAAAAGATTGATGGCATCAACCATGAGAAGCAGCAACAAGGGGGCGAGTAATGTCTGAACTTAGAAATAACAATCCAGATTTACTTCATTCATTTCTATTGTTTGAATATGAAGATGTAAAACCATCCAAGTCTAGTGATGGTATTGTAACTATGAAGGGCATTATTCAAGCCGCTGGCAAACCTAATGCTAATAACCGCATTTATCCTAGACCTATTCTTGAAAGAGAAGATAAGAAGTATCAAGAACTTATTACAGAGCGCAGAGCTTTGGGTGAGCTTGATCATCCCGATAGCCCTATTGTTCAGTTGGAAAATGTTAGCCACCTAGTTACTGAAACAAGTTGGGATGGCGAGAATCTTGTTGGAGAGATTGAAGTATTGGATACTCCCAAAGGTCAGATTCTTGGCAAGCTCGTAGATAGAGATATTAAGTTGGGCATTTCTTCTAGAGGTTTGGGTAGCACAAGTAGAACCAACGAAGGTTACGATATGGTAGAGGATGACTTTAATCTTGTCTGCTATGATATGGTAAGCAACCCATCAACCAGTAATGCTTTTATGAACTTACAGGAAAGTGTAGCCTATCAGACTTTGATTAAGCAGAACAGAATGGTTCTGTTAGATGAAATCCTTAATGAAATATTGGAGATTGACTAATGAAGATTAGAAAGTCGGAATTAAAAGAACTAGTCCAAGAAGTATTAGACGAAGCGGGCTTTGCCAAACTTAATGAAAAACAAAGAGTGCCTAATCACAGTGTGCCCGCATGGATGATTTCCGGTAAAGCAAATGTAGAGGTTGGATTTCATAATGGCCTTAAGGCTCTTCAAAAAGTAACTGCGCAGATGGAAAAAGAAGGCTTTGGTGATAAGAGATTACATAAAAAAATACAGCAAAAGTTTAAAGAGCTGAAAAAGTTGGGTGATCAAATTGGATATGTTGAAACAGGTAAAGAAGGGCCGCTCAAATTCGGAAAGCAACAAACTACAGCAGATAAACTTGGTGGTATGGGGAATTAGATATAATGAAAATCAAAAGATCTGAATTAAAATCATTGATTGAAGAAGTATTGGAAGAGGGGCCGGATGGGGCGGCAGAAAGAGAATATAAAAATTCAATGAAAAATATTAAGCGCAAAGTAAAACAAATAGAAATGGCTTTGAAGCAAAGAGATACGAAAAGTCATAAAAATGGACACTATGACCAACAATTACAACTTGCTGATATTGAAGCTGCTTTAAGTAATGCGTTAGTTAATATTAAAAAACCGATTGACTTGGATTAAAGGGAAAATAAAATGAAACTAACCGAAGCTATAGGTAGTGGCCGTAAAGGTGTTGGTTTTGATAAGGATACTGCCAGCACTAAAAAATGGATGAAGATGGCAGACAAATACTATAAGAATATTCAAAGTAACATTAAGCGTTTTCCTCATAGCGCACACGCTTATAGCTTAGTTAAAGCATTAAAGGCTATTGATGTAGAAACCTCTAAAGATTTATAGGGAATAGTAATGAAACTAAAGCAAACAATTAATGAAGCAGAAGAAGTAGAGTTTGGCTCGCTTGATAGTAAGCAGCAGAATAAAATCAAGGCTGTCCATAAACACGTTGCTGGAAAACGCGGCTATATCTTTGATGGTATAAACGGGCTGATAGTACAGTTTATTACTGCCGG
>TARA_R100000808_G_scaffold22905_1_pt1 | contig 12102 bp, 10 predicted proteins | sample TARA_R100000808 | Tara Oceans TARA_R100000808 (sample SAMEA2622852) | marine metagenome | biome: marine biome (ENVO:00000447); feature: marine epipelagic mixed layer (ENVO:xxxxxxxxx); material: "saline water (ENVO:00002010), including plankton (ENVO:xxxxxxxx)" | depth 140 m | reverse complement strand
AAAATTGAAGGATACTTTAAGGATTATGATATATATGTAGAGGAATTAGGTATTCGAGTAGAAGTTAAGCAAGATATAAAATCACAGCATACAGGAAACTATGTAATCGAAACCTCGTTCAATGGAAAGCCTTCTGCTTTATCAACCACAAAAGCTGATTATTGGGTTATATATGATGGAGAATGTGAAATATGGACAACCCCGTGGAGAATAAAGAAAGCTGTAAAAGGTTTAAAGCAGGCAACTTTTACAGGAAAGGGCGACACTAAGTCCAAAACTGCCTATTTATGTCCAAAAGAAAGAATTAAAAAAACTGCGGAGTTTGTATATGAGATTCACAGGTAAAATAAAAGATGGTAAAATAGAATGGCATGATGTTGCCAATTTAAGGAACTTTTTATCTGAATGTGAAGGTGAAGTCTATGTTGATATAAAACCTTCTAAAATACGCAATACTGCTCAAAATAACTACTATTGGGCAATGCTTAAAGCTTTTGGAGATCAATGTGGTTATTCTTCAGATGAAATGCACGATGTCTGTAAGACTCATTTTAAAATATCCTCTACGAAAGAATTAAACAAAAATGAATTTAGTGAGTATTTAGACAGGATTCACAGGTGGGCAGCCGAACAAGGATTCCCAATTAAAGATCCTAGAACTACCAGACTTCCCTAATCCTTAAAGATATATTATAAACAGTATTTGCAACCTGTTTCATTTTAAAGTTTTTATCCAGCTTACATATTGCAAACCCATCGGGATTGGTATTGGTTGAATCGGGTTGAAATATAAATTTAAATCTTCCCCTTGTTTTCTGTATGACATCTGAATAAAAATCACGAGAACCAGCGATAGTATATTGATCTGGAGATGCTGCATTTACATCATCTGTTTCAATTACATTTGCAGAGCTATACTTTGGAAGCAAATCTGAATTAGCCATAAAGTTAAATTTTAGCTGCCACGATCTGCGCCCAGACCTTGCAAGTCGCTTATTAGGCAATGAATTATTATCTATTTCCCATGCCCCAAGATCTCCCCAAGAAGGATTACCAGTATAATCAACATCTACAATGTCCACTCCTCCTTTGGTTCTTGTTCTCCGAACACCTTCCAATTCATGTGTCATGGTAATATCTACCTCAGAAGATGGCATTTCATGTATAATACCCATTGAAAAAGAACCTATTTTATACACAGGATCATCACTAGAGGTTGTGTTTTTTAAATGTATTCCTAAGACATTTTCAGTTGCTGATTTTGCCTTCATATTAAGCTTTTGTATAGAAAAACCATCATATTGAACAGGGAAATCTGAATTAGCCCCATTACTCATATTTACAATCGTTTCAAAATCTCCATTATTATAATTCCCAAAAGAATGCTCACTACCAACACCTCTAAATGCGGTAGGATTAAAATTTCCAAAATCATAAAACAAATTTTCTTGCATCGTATTAAGATTATGCCCAAGCACAGCAAAATATTCTATATCTGTAAGATTTACAGGATTGTAAAATTCATAAAATGGAACGCAAACATTAGAAGTAGGGCTATTTCCAAGAAAACCAGTCGATGTATTGTATATTTTATAAGGATTCAATGAGAATAAATGCGAATGAACATCTAATGGTATTACCTGACCATTAAATCTATCCTTAACTGCTGTATGTCCTAACCCAAGAGCATTGTAAATTTGAAAATAATCTATAAAGAATCTACATTTTCCGACACCTTGATAAGCCATTAAAATACCTCTTCAATTTTAAGCGATATATCATAAGTATTAACAGAAGATCTCTTTGCTTGCAAGCTACCTTGTGTAAATCGAGCTAGCGCAAATCCTTCGCTAGTATTATTTGTTTTATCTGGTTGGAATACAAATGGTAATTTACCTTGCAAAGTGGGTATCCAAACTTCTGAGAAAAAATTTCCACCACCAAGCAGATTGTTTAAGAAATCACCTTCTAATAATTCTGTATCTGGTATATCACCTTGTGATTCTAGGTATGTAGAAAGCGAATGATTAGCACCATATAAATCGCTGTTATTAATATATGAAAATTTTAAATTCCAAGATCTACGCCCGCTTCTTTTAAAAATAGGATTTATTGATTCTGTGTTAGGCTCTATCAGCTCCCAAGCACCCATAGGAGGGAATAGATTAAGACTATCGTAGATATAAAGACCGTTGCCCCAGTCTGGAGCAGAATCATACATCGTATTGCTACCACTAGCACCAGTATATGATGTAAACTCTTTTGTTCCTCCGTAAGTAATATTAAAATCTAATGATAGCAAGGGAGATACTGGCATATTGAAATATCTACCAACAAGCATAGAAGATATGACACTACCTATATTGCTAGGACTAGAATATATTTTTATTTTATTAGGATTAATATCATTAGAATTTAATGTGATAAAAGAAAATCCATCATTAACAACTTTAATTACATTCACATGATTTTCAGCATTGACAATTATATCATTTGTGAACTCTGCATTGGTTTCATTATTTCCATCGCTAGCATCTAAAAATAAATAAGCTTGGTCGCTAATCGAATCACGATGGCTGCCAAGCCTATGACCGAGAATCCCCCATATGTTGATATGTTTAAACGGAAATCCGCTTGGTATGTCGAACTCTAACGGGTTGCCGCCACTTGGGTTCAATGTATATTTTGTTGTAAGCCCTAAAGCCCCAAACCATTGCATCCAATCTACTATAAATCTCGGAGTAGCAACATTACTATACATCTGTCATTCTTTCTTTCTTGAGTTTATTTTTTTGTATTCTAATTATATCATTTTGCTTAAAGCGCATCTTTTTAGCTTGTTTACGAATATACTTTTCTGGAATCTCAGAAGATTTAACATATAGCATCTTGGACTTTTTACTATGTATTGCACCCGTCATCGGTTTATTACTTTCAATATGAATATGAAAATATCCACTATAAGGAGATCCATCTTCCAAAAAGAGCTTAACTTGTTCTTGTGTAGTATTTAAGTTTTCAATGACTTTTTTTTCAATAATTCTTTTTCTACCAAAAAGAGTGGAATTAATATTTTCAGATAAAGTTGTAAGTTCCTCTGCGTTTGTATCTAAAAATTCCGCAAAATCAACAACCTTAATAATTTTACAAGATAACCTTTCTCCATTCTCTCCTGCAACTATAATAGAATTAATTTTAAGGTCACCATGATACATAAATAAATCTTTTAAATATCCAGATTTTCCTCCTGCTGGTATAATTAGTATTGCCTGATTAAGGTTAAAAGAAAAGAAATTATCACCTGCTGTACTTTGTATTGCAACATTTCCAGAATACCTAATTTCAACACCTCTTATTTGAGAACCCTCTATTGTACATTCACCATTCCCATAATATAATTTTACCATTTATTCTCCTAAATTATCGCAGTCTTGGTTTAATATGCAATTTGCTAATGCCACAATATCTAATACATTATAAAAGCCATCACCATTAACATCTATACATTTGTTAAACTCTAAATTTGAACAATTTTGATTTAAAACACAATTTGCCATAGTAACAATATCTAACACATCCCAAGTAGAGTCACCATTTACATCACCAAGACCTATGCTACCTGTTTCTATGCAATCCATAGCGGCTTGATTTTGCCAATCAATAAAAAAATTACCTGATAAAGCGTGCATAAAATTATTATCAGTAAGCTCTGGAAATGATTTATATATCTTTATATTGAACATATAAACACCTCCATCTTCTGGGTAATCATTATCCGTATCATCTACAGTATGACTATATTGAATATTAAAATACGTCGGCTCTTCCGATTCGTAAATATCGCCATTTTTCAAAGTTTCTGTTTCCTCTCCTCTGTGAACTCTTAAATTCCCTTCTGTACCATATTCCGCTATTGGTTCAAATCCATTTGATTGTTTTTGATAAACTTTAATTATCACATAAGGAATGGAATCATAATCTCCAATATCAATTAAACCTAAATTAAATGCAGTTTGAATTTGGTTTTCATCGTCTTCAGTAGAAGTATCATCAGCTAAATCTTTCAATATATTTGGTGCATCAGCCACAGATATATCATTTATAGTTGTAATCACCTCTTCTGTTGAACGAAGTGTTAAACCAATTCTGTCTATGCGTGCATAGCTCTCTATAAGACATTGCTCATAATTAGAATATAAAATAATAGGAAAGTTTAAATATTGCAAAGCTTGATAATTTTCATCTTCCCAGTATTCTATTGCTTGATCTCTAACATCCGACTCACACATTGCATCGCCATTATTTGCGCAAAAAAATTGTATTTCATAAAGTATCTGTTCTCCTTTGGTTGCAAATGTTTTGCCATAACTATTCGTATCAGGTGGCGCACCATCCCAGTCTGTGCCATCCCATATACCCACACCTATCTCTAAATCTGTCGGAGAATAATTTTCATTCTCTGCAAGGTCAAAGTTTTTTTCTGGCATTAAGTCTTTCCAGTAATTTTCAACATCTAATCCATCCATTGTATGTACTGGGCATATCGCCATTTCTATATCCCATTCATCCCAATTTTCACTTCCATCCTCTACATCAACCAAAGGATCTCTATTTATAGGCATTAAGCAAAGTGTATTATTTTCTCCAGATGGGTTACAATGTGCGTTAGGATTATAATTTACCGCACCACTATCCATACATCCAAATTCAAGAGAAGCATTTTCAGCAGCCTGAGAGGTGCAATAAGGCTCATTTGTATCAGGATTATGGGTGTTTCCACAGGTATCAGTAAACAAAGGGTTTGGAATTGGAGCGTCATTTTCATCAAGCTCCATACATCCGCATTCATCTACTAAATTACTATAGCAATCTGTAGCTTCATCCTCCTCAGGACAATCACAAAGACCATCACCATCTAAATCTTCAAACTCTGGCAAGCAAGCCCCATTACAGTCTTTGCAAACTGTTTCTGGATAATAGCAACTATAGTCTTCTATAGTAGCTTCAGAATTATAATTACAAGAATTTTCATCCATACAACCATGTACATCTATATTTTCATAATCTTGAAGAACGTGTTGTTGCTGGCATTTGATATTTATATGGTCTATCTTTTTATCTGTGCTTAAAATCATAAAATAGGGTGTCGTAACCTGTTGATTTAAATTATCATTTGTTGCATAATTTATCCCATAAGGCTTAGAATGGCTCAATAATGAGTCAAATCTTACAATATCTCCTACCTCTATATTTAAATACTTTCCAACAGGAAGCTTTAGATTCACTATGAGTTTCTGATTTCTACTATATTCAAATAACCATTCTGCATAGTTTCTAGCTGTATTAAAATCAGATATATATTTACCTCTATCGTCATCGATTACAAGTGTTGTGTCGGTTACCTTTCCCGCCACGCTATCAGCTTCATAATTTTCTGAATAAGAAAAACCATAATAACCATAAGCTTTAGCAATATCAACAGATGCAATATTGGTTAAAGCGTATTTAAATTCAGCCTGACTATTAAACTTTTCATAAGGATAGCTCCAATTATAATTAATAATTACTTTAGTATGCACATCTTCAATTTTTGTTCTATCGTAACTAAAATCAATCACATCATGCTTATATATCATATGATCATGGGTTGTAGGATTCCTCTTAATAGCATTAAAGCGAAATTCACCTAAGTAATTAAAACGTGAAATGTAGGGAGATGCAGAAGTTAACTGCTCTATTAATTTCTTAGAATTTATTTTATCTTTTACCGTGAAATCATACCTCCAATGCCTGTATTCCCAATCATTATTCATATACTCTGAAGTATTAATATCTAATACTTCTTGCCCAAGCTCTTCCTCTGCTATGTTTTTAATTACTTCTGGTAAAGATGCTGAGTTTGTACGCCCATCAATATTCCCAAAATAATCTAATTGATCTGCCTTATCTACAATAAAATGTTGAGTAATAGATGAATCTTGTATTCGTACCCTTGCAGCCATCGTCGCTTCAGCCAAAGCTGCTTTTTCAAATTTTAAATAATACATCAAAGCATCACTATTTTGTATAACTACATCATCAAGATTATTATTAAAGCTGTTATACTCCGTGAATTTGTCTTCATCTAAATCACTAAGATTGATACTTAATTGAACCTTATGTTTATCACCAGCTTGATTACCTCCAATTCTTATCGAAACAAGCTTATCTTGATCTGAATTTATAGCTTTTCTAGCATTTGCAAATCCTACGCTTATATTCCCTTTTGTTAGAAGTGCGGCACTACTTAAAGTATCAGACCTTGATATTAAATCAGGTACTATTTGAAAGCCTAAAACGCCCTCCTGCCTTGCACCTCTTTCCTCTTGTAATTTTGCCTCTTCATCATCTCCATTTTGATCATATTTATATCCTGTCTGATCACTATCTATACCATGTAATTGCGATTCTCCAGTATAAAAATTTGCCGTGCTATTTGATTCCCCATAAATAGTACCAAAAACCTCTATTATATCAGTTTCATTTAACTGCATACCTGTATAGATAGAATGTTCATTATTATGTTGCATATCTCCACTTACTACAAAATAATCTGTTTCCCCGCCCGCTAAAACCTTTACCATCTTTTTTTCAAGATAAGTTTTAATGTATGCGTACATTAAATTTTTAAGTATAGGGCTTTTACTATTTGCGCCCATAGTAACCTTATTTCCTGCTCCAGATATATAAAAAAGAATTTGGTTAAATTCAATTCCTACATAAGGATAGGTAGGAGAAATATCTTCATCATCAATAGACTGTTCTTCTACTTCAGAAGATTCCACAGCTTGATTTAATTGATCTAATATACTCTCATCTGTAGCAACCCTCTCTGGAATAAATGCAAGTTTATTGCCAACTTTTACCAAAATAGGATATAGAGCATCACCAAAACCCTCAAGAGCAAGGCTGCGAAATTGTGAACCCTGATTATAATCTGCATAAAAATCTACTTCAGCATTATTTTCATTGAAGTCTGCGCCTTGATTGAACTCAGGCATATTTCTTTTTAAAACTAAAGGACTTTTTAAAACCTCTCCAAAAACCATCGGTATGTATCGGTTCTCTTGTTTTTCTATATTTGTGTCAAGAATTTTTTCAGCAGGCAAATTAATATGCAACTTAGATTGACTTCTGTCTTCTGCAACTATTTTTACAACTTTATCATCATGCGTATATCTTCTTATAATACCCTGATAAACTAATAAAGCATCAGTATCCTCACCCTTATCAATAGTAGTAGTGCTTTCACAAGCCCAGTATATTCTGCAATTTGCATTGATAATATTTGAATAATATTGTGAAGATATTTTTTCCGATAATCTTTCTCCGTTATACGGAGTATTAGAAACATTAAGGCTAACATTAGATATTCTATATTTTCTTTTTTCAAAATCTATGCTTTCTTTTAAAGATGGCATATTTAAAAGCAATGGATCAAATTTTTTCCCATCAACAGTTACATGGTTTGTGCTGATATACCATATGTTATCAATAACAACAAGAGGTATGATTGATGTATCTCTTCCTTGCGCTTCTAATGTTTGTTTAAATCTGAGGGGCAGGTTTAACGACATTTTGCTCCTTTGTATTTACTCTATCCCATTTCCCAATAGGACACCGTGCTGTACTTATTTTATATTTTACTGTCATCCAGCATCCGCATTTGAGGCATCTGTTATCATCTCTTAAAAATTCACAACCTTTACACAAATCCCATCTATAATCCAATATGCTCTGATCTTCAATTAAAACTCTTTTAAATGAAAGGGGTGCTTTCCTTAAATCAAAAGTTTTACTTGTTTCCGCATAGGTATCAGCTTCATATTTTGCCTTTAAGAATAACAATTTCAGCATTATACTTTTAGTTATACCTAAGCAAAACTCTATAAATAAAACCTTATTGGTAAATATGTAAAAAAAACTATAATCCAAAATCAGATCCTCTTCTAACTGCTTCACGAATTTGCTCACTAAGTTCACCTTCAACAAAATCCTGCGACATAACATTTCCAGATAGATTAACTGTAACAGCTCCGCCTCCACCACCCTGATTCATAGCATTTAAACTTTCTACGCCTATCGCATCTACAGCATCCCTTCTCATAACAAACTCGCCTTGTTCTGCTTCTATTACTGTACCACCTTGAGAATGTCTTCTACCACCAACCAGCCCACCATCTTCAAATTTTATATGTCTTTGAGCCTGACCAACAAGAGATCCAATTACCGCCCCTGCTGTTGCTGCAAGAGGAACACCAAACCATCCAAGTTTTTTAACTGCATCTGCCATCAATGACATAACTGCTTCTTGTATTAATGATTGAATAACTTGCTGTCCAGCCTTTTCTGCTGCCTTCCCTGCATTATCATAAGCAATACCAGTTTGAACAGAACTGCCAACAATAGCCTTTGTTTGCTGTTCTTGTGATATTGCAGATATTTTAAAAGCATCAGCTAAGCTCATATAGCTACTCGCAGTATCTTCGTTTGAAAACTTTACGCCCTCTTGTACGACTATAAGTTTTGACCATTCCTCTACAAGATCAGCTAAGCCTTGTCTTGTAATATCCATCGTTTCAAGCATCTCAGAATCAATATCTTCCCCAAATAAATTTAAAATACCTGTCTTTAAAGTTGCGCTGTTTATCTCTTGAAGTCTATCTTGGAGTAATTGCAATTCTACTTGAAGTGATTGCATACCCTCAGCCTGCTCTGATGTAGCTCTTTTGCCAAATGCTTCTTCTATTGACTCACCATAATCTCTATGCACGGTTTGACTTAACTGTCTAATCTCATTTTCAACCTCCTTTATTGCAAAGGTTAACATACTCTCATTACTTATAGCATTTATCGTCTGCTCATTTAAATGTCCTTGCGCAAATGCTGTTAAATTCAATTTTTCTGTTAATTTATCAATAGCACTTGCGGTATTTTGCGTAGCTGAAGGTAAATTAAATATAGTTGAAATAAAATTACCCATTGATGTTGTAGCATCAAAAGTTGAGGCACTTAACTTGTCGTAGGAATCTTGAGTTGAAAGCGTTTCTTCTCCAAGTTGAGAAACCTTAGATCTTGCCGCCTCCATAGTAGCCTGTAAAAACGCTTGTTTTTTCTGCGCATCTGTTAATTGATCTGTGGAAATTCTAAGCTTTTTAGCATAATCATCATAAGCTTGATCGGCTTTGACGATAATTCCAATATTATCTAGCATAAGACGAGATTGTCGCCCAATACCTGTTATAAGTGATTCTACTGATGAAGCAGTATCTCTCCCTAATGCTCGCCCTAATCGTTGTGCAACATCAAACATTTCAGCCATCTCATCAGAATTTTTACTCACACCAAGTATCATGGCATTATTTGCTTGTTGGAAAAGATCAAATTGATTCATAGTTCCATCTGTTGCAATTTTTAATTTCTCCATAGCAACAGAAGATTCCATAGATCCGCCAGAAAGAGTATTAAACGCCCTTGACATAGATTCTATTTTAGCTGCTTGTTTTGTAAATCCAATTAATTGCTTAATACCCATTGCCATTGCAAAATTAACAAGAAGGAGCTTAGAGCGAATTGTTGCAAATGAATTTGATAAAAGACGGTTGTTTTTAACCCCTGCCACAGATGTTTCATTATATTTCTTAGACTGGTTTTGCAGGCTTCTTATTTGCTTATCAAGCTGTTTTACTGCTGCAATTAAGCCTTTTTCGCCAACTGCATCAAATTTAATCGTTATTTTTTCTTGTGCCATCTATTTGATTCCTTTGTTTTTTAGCAAAAGCGTGTTTAATGATAAACGCCCTATCAACCCATTTTGCTGGCTGATCTCCATAACTTCCAGAATATGGCGAAACACCAAACTGTTCACAATAAATATATCTCTCAATGTCTTTTTGGATTTCTTTTGACTGAAGAATATTTTTACAACAAAAATGAGGCAACTGAGCAATGACTGATTTAGCAACATCAAACTGTTTACCTTTTTCATTAAACTCCTTTGTTTCCTCAATTAATAAATCAATTACATCCCATACATCATCTTTGTTTTCAAACCTTTGAAGCCCTAACTTTCCATTTACACGAATAGGAATTTGAGCCTCATACGGAAATGTATGGTACTGACAGCCTCCACACCAATCCGTATGTATATTTAGTTCAATTTGGAGGCGTTCTCTTCCCCCATTATAAGCTTCTCCTTCATAGATAGGAAAAATTCAGTTCTCTCATCCATTGTTAAGCCAATGATAAATTCATCTGTTCCCTGTCCATTTAAGCATATCCTAAGCCACTTAGTAACAGTCTTCATCATTGATTTAATGCCGATAACATCGCCTTTTGAATTATATACATTCTCACATTCAGCCAAACTATCAACAAGCTCATCTCTCTCATCAAGAGAAATATCCTTTAAATCCAATTCACGCCCTGATTTTAGTTTTAATTTTTCCATGACTAATCGCTCAACTCAACTATTAATAGGTCATCTGCGCCATCATCTACCGCCTTAATAGAACAATCAAGCATCATTATATCACCTTCTGAGTATGCTACGCTAGTAAGCACGCCATTAGCGGTATCTACACCAAAGTTGCCATTATTCGCAATAATAAACGTATTTTCTGCCAATGCAGCAGTTTGTGTATCAAATGAATTTACCAAGCCTTTAGTTTCTTCATCGTATTTAACTTGACAGTCGTGAGTTACTGAGCATTCTGCGCCCCTTGCTACAGCTTGATACCCTGTTGATGATATACCTGTAAATACAGCAGGATAATCAATCGTTGTAGTAAAGCTATTCATCATTGCATCCTTATTGAAAATCTTTGTTACTGACGCAGATCCTAAGGTTGTAGTTGTAGTATTCGTATAAGCAGTTATTGTAGGATTTGCAGTAGAAGCCAAATCAGGAGTTTTGCCAGTTTGCAATGTAGCCGACCATTTATACCTTCCACCCTCTGTTCCAGCATCAGCCGAAATTGCAAAGCTAGTAACCACACAACCAAAAAGCTCCAATCCTGTCTGATTAGTAACATCTGATGGTTGCAATACTACAGTTAAAGATGATGCGTTATTTGTTACTGCCGCACCATATAATTGTGATATTATTTTATGCCCTGATCCAATAGTTTGATTCGTATCATCCGCTTGAGCAGCTCCACAAATATTAGCTAATAATAATCTATGCCCTACATCATCATGTAATGTTCCAGATAAGCTTAATTCAACCACTCTCAATTTATTATCTTGAAAAAAATCTTCATCCTTCAAGGTATGCCCAACTCCGCTTCTTACTTCCATCGCTTGTGTAACATTAAGAGCTGGAAATGATACTGAATCAACATCTAATTGATACATAGTTGTTCCTATTCCTGTTGCCCCAGCATTAGTTGCATCCGATACAACAGCTACCTTCCATTCTTTGGGTGAAAATGTGTGTGCTGATGTTGCCATTATTTATCTCCTTTTTTTTTCGCACCAGAAACATTTACTAAAGCTTCTATAATTTCTGGAACAGTTTTTACTTCAATTTCCTTGCCTTTTTGCAACTCTTCCCAATTTTTACGAGAAACTCCGCATTGTTTCCATATATTTGGAAGAGCTGTGCCTTTATTTATCAATTTTATTTTCATATTTCTCCTTATCCAATGTTACTTAAGTGCATACATCTATATTCCCATTCAACAACATACATATCATCATCACCTGCATTTAGCTCCGTACTCTGCATCCGACAATTAAACAAATTACTATTATCAGAAAGCGTCATAGCCATGTTATCGTGTATTAGAGCCTCTATTCGTGAAGTAGTGCGAAGGATATGATCTAACGCAGTATCTCTCACATTAGCCTCTAAAAAGTAATATAAAACCTGTATGCTAAATTCCCTTGTTTCAGATGTAACATTATACTCAACAAGCTCACTACCTATAGGATTTAACTGCAAGTAAGTAGTGCCTGCTGGGGATTTATTACCCTTGTAAACAGGTAAAGCACCTTTAAATTCATCTCTTAGAATACTCTCTAATTTATCAAGAATATTCTTCCAGTTGTTAGTAAAACTTA
>TARA_R100000808_G_scaffold1083_3_pt1 | contig 12113 bp, 11 predicted proteins | sample TARA_R100000808 | Tara Oceans TARA_R100000808 (sample SAMEA2622852) | marine metagenome | biome: marine biome (ENVO:00000447); feature: marine epipelagic mixed layer (ENVO:xxxxxxxxx); material: "saline water (ENVO:00002010), including plankton (ENVO:xxxxxxxx)" | depth 140 m | reverse complement strand
TCGCTCTGATGAGACAAGTCAACGTCATAGAGAGGACATTGTACGCGAACTGAATGACGTGACTGATGACTTAGCATATCTTAAAGGTCGTATTAACGGTGGAAAATCGAGATGAATGTGAACGATTATAGAAACGAAACGACAGCAAAGCTGGTCAAGTTAGATGAGAGGCAGATAAGTATCTTTAAGACCTTGCAAAGAATTGAAAAACATTTAGAGAAATTAAATGGACAAACAAGTAAGAATAGTGACGCTATCATTATGTTCAGAACATGGGGTTCAGCTGCTCTATTCATTGTCCCTATTATAGTAACATTAGTAATGAGGTTAATACCATGATTGAATGGATTCAAAATAATTGGATGAGTATCGTAGGAACTGTCGCTGTTATAGGCGGTGGAATGTACATACCATTCGTAAGAGGGTTTGTATTAATGGGTTTAAAGACCATGATAAGTGAAGCAGTCTTAAAGAAGATAGCTATACAAATAGTCGAAAAGCTCGTTAAATCAACGAAAAACAAGTTAGACGACATCTGGTTCGCTGAATTTAAAAAGAAGGTCGAGGATGCCTAGATTTAGCATAAAAAGCAAATCTAAACTTCATAGTTGCGACGAAAGACTTATTAACCTTTTTAATGAGGTGGTCAAACATTTTGACTGCATGATTTTGGAGGGACACCGTGGAAAAGAAAAACAAAACGCGGCTTACGATAAAGGGAATAGTAAAGTACGTTATCCTAATGGTAAGCATAATAAGAGTCCGAGTATTGCTGTGGATGTTGCGCCGTATCCGATAGATTGGACAGACCGTGACAGGTTTCATTACTTTGGCGGTTATGTTCTAGGGGTAGCAAAACAGATGGGATTAAATATTAGATGGGGAGGGGACTGGAATCAGGACACCCAAACCAAAGACAATAAATTTGATGATTTAGTTCACTTTGAGATAAAGGACTAGATGCCTAAACAAGTTCATTATATTAGAGACTTCTCAGGTGGTATAAATAGCCAAAGAAACCCGAGAGATATTGCGGAAAATCAATCTCCCTTTTGTCAAGATGCTATGGGCGATAGAATGGGCTTACTGCGAACCATGGGTAATGGTTCTGGTGCGCCTCGACAAATCAATAATTCTGGCTCTACTAAAACTGTTGCAGCTCTTGGTACTACTGATATGCTTGAAGCTAGAGGTCATGGCTTTAAACATTTTGAATTAGATTACGATGAAGGTGGGAGTGAGGAAGAAGGTGGTGAGCATTATTTTGCCGTTGTAGATGAAGGTGGAGAGCTTAACGTATGGGATTATAGTAATAATAACTGGACAGCTCCCAGCGGAGGAGATTTAAATTCTAGCGCTGGAGATGTAAAAGCGGATATTATTTCTTTAGATAATGGGTTAAGAATCCATGATACTGATTTAAGCAATAGTAGCACACCTATATATTATAAACACATTAAGCGCAGTCAACTTACAACTGATAGGTCTGGTTTTTATGCTGGAGCTACGACTTTACTTCCTCCTACTGCTGGAGACCATACCGGCTCTGGATATTTAGACGGTTCTGTTAATTTTGATATAACCGCTGAAACGGATGCAGCGAGTATTGGCTCATGGAAAGATACAGATTATGTATTTGCTTATAGTTTTGTGTACGATGGAAATCAAGAATCAACACTAAGAGTTTGTCCAACAACATTATCAGATGGGAGCGTAACTGCAAATAAACCATTTAAGGTGGATGTAAGAGCGGCCAATGCGACAGGGGCAACAGATTTTGATGCCCGTATAACAGGAGCTCGTATTTACTGGAAGTATTACGATGAGGCGCAGGAAAAAATAGCAGAAGGTGAGTGGAACTTATTTGTTGATTGTGACTTCACAGGAGGCATTAAAGATGCAACTTGTGATACTACCAATAACGATGAAACTGTTACTATGGATGACACAACTGTTATTAAAGTTGGAATGGCTATTACCGGCTCTAATATACCAGCGAATACAAAGGTTGCCTCTATTACGAATAGTACCACTTTTGAAATGACCAATAAAGCTACAGGGGCTGCTACAAATACTACTTTAGTTTTTAGAGGCTCTGATAAAAGTTTTGGTATACGCGGTAAGCTAAGTGATGAGTATACTATGTGGACACGCGCAGCTGGTGGAGATTATACAGCGACTATTATTTTACAAGACCCCTCTATTGACACTTATGCTACTATTAATGGATATGGAAGTAACGAAGGAAAGTTGTATATAGGCGATTCTGCGGATGGATATAAGGCATCAGTATTCGCCAACCGAAGAATGTTCGTTGGTGGTGTTAAAATGACGTTTGAAGATGGTATACAAAGGCAGATGCTTGATAGAATAATGTATTCACCTGTTAATAAACCAGATGTATTCCCATTAAGTAATTTTATTGACGTTGTACAGGGTGATGCGGAACCTTATATTAGATTAGAATCTGTAGGTAATAAGCTCTTCGCTTTTAAATCGGATAATTTATATGTAATTAATATTGGAAATTCTAATCCTGCTGGTTGGTATTTAGAAAGCACACATAAAGGTATGGGTGTTATGTCAAGTGGAGCAGTATTTAAAACAGATTTTGGTTTGGTTTGGGCTAACGTAAATGGTCTTTATGCATATCAAGCAGGTGGGGGGCTTACAGAATTTACTGAAGATAAATTATTAAGTGGTTATAAAACCGATGGTTACAGCAAACCTTCGTGGGGTAAATTAATTACAGCTGGAACTGTAGTTGGTTATGATAAAAAAGAAAAAGAAGTTGTTGTCTTGTTAGATTCTGGGTCTGTAACAAACGACCAAGCTTTTGGAGGAAATGGTGCAGATGTTGTTGTATATGATATAGAAACTAAATCTTTTTTCTATGGTAAGAATAGATTATTAAGCGCTGGTATTGCATCTAACTTTGATTACGATTGGAATGGTGATTTGGTCTATGCCAGTGAAACAAGCGACTCTGTAGATATTAAAGCTTGGCAATCAGATGACCAAACATCTACCGCCTTTTTATACCAGACAAAAGATTTTGATTTTGGTATACCTTCAAGGTATAAAAAGATATATGCTGTATACTTAACCTATAAGCATTCTGATAGTAACGCTGCAACAACATTTTTAAAATATGCAAAAGACGGTGGAACTTCATTTGTTTCTGTTGATGGGGATGGCTCTACTGAACTAGCAACCAACTCGCTTGACCAAGCAGCAACTTTTGAAATTCATAAAATTACTTTTACAACACCCTTAAAATGTCAAAGTATTGCGCTGCAATTAAATGGGCCTACAAGCAATGCAACCAAGCTTGAGATTAACGATATTGGTATTGAATATAGACTATTGCCAGCAGCGAAGGTAGCAGCTACATAATGCCTATTACATACGACAAATTAAAAGGTAATTTTATAGCTCCTGAAGAGCAATCTGGAATTAATGATTATGTTGATACTTCTGTTAGCCATCCTAATAGAGCACCTGTTGTTGGGCGTACTGATGCAAGAGAAGGAACAGTTTTAAGTTATTTTGATGATAGTCGAGGGAATATCCAGTCAGTAGGACATGGTGGATATCAAACAGAATCAGCTCAAAGAGTAGAGGATAAGAATAAAGTAGAAGAAGCTTTAGATTTATTTGAATCTGGTGGTAGCGCTAGAGACTTCTTCGAGATTGGTATTGGTGATGGATTACAAGCAAAATCTGCCGCTAAAGCTGGTGGTAAAACATTTACAGAGTTTGAGGAGGCGATTACAGCTGCTTCAGAAACTGCTAGTGGTGGTGTAGACCTAGGCCTTGAAACAACCTTATCTCACAGCTATGTAATGCGTCAAGATTTAGATATACAAAAAGGTGAACTGGTAAAATTAGATGATAATAATGAAATAGTAAGGGCAGATACTAAAGAAGACCCTACTATTATTGGAATATTATGGATGGATAAAACAGGGTTAGATAGTGTTAAATTCCTTGATTCTTTTAATAACATTTTACCTGAAGAAGAAAGAGATACTAAAAAGATTGTGCGGGTAGCCTCAATTGGTGATACTCGTAATTATGCATACAAAGATAATGACAATTATGAGAATGAGTTATTATTGGGATGTAAAGTGTGTAATCAAAATGGAGACATCAAGAAAGGCGACTTACTGTGTTCGTCTGATGTCCCGGGTTATTTAATGAAACAACCCGTACAATACATAGTAACAGGATTTAATGATAAGAATGAACCAATTTATGAAAGTAAGCAAGTGATTGCTAATATTACAGTAGGTAAGTCCATGGAAGATGTCACGTACGATTCCGATGGAAAAGCTGAGAATGTATATGGCTATCTCTATTGCGGGTAATAAGGTAATATTATGGCAAATAGTTTAATGGAATTATATGGCGGAGGAATGGTAGGCAAATCTAACAATTATCAACTTGGTGGGCGAATAGCAGGAGCTAGAAGAAGTAGAGAGTACCAAGGTGAGATGAGAGAACTTGAGAGAAAGCAGAGAGAGGCTGCGAAAAGGCAACGAAAAGCAAGCGGATTAGGAAATGTATTGAGTAAAGTTGGCGCCGTGGCGGGGTCATTTATACCCGGAGTAGGAACAGCTATAGGTTCTGGCATAGGAGCTGGATTAGGTAGAATGCTTGGGGAAAGCACATATAAAAGCACTGATTTTGGAGAGGGGAAATATGCAAAACAGTCTCGCTCTGATTTGCAAGGAATGTCAGAAGATTTTAAAAAAAGCATAGGCGAAAGAGCTTTAGGTGAAGGTGTTACCACAGCAGTTGGTGCATATTTTAAGCCAAAGGCTATAGAGGGAATGCAAGACTTCATTGCTCGAGAAGGATTATTTGGAAAATCAATTGACCCCGGCGGGAGGTTTGCTAAAAAAGTTACAGAGCAAGGATTAAAAGATAACCCGTGGTTAGACCAAACTGATGCAGAATTTTGGGATGAAGTTCCTTTTGCTGCCCCAGAGAGGCCAGTTACCTCCGGGATACCAAAACTTGGTCTTTCTGAACTTACCTTTCCATCTGTAGATGATGTAAATATACCAGAGTTACAGCAGGGTATTTTTGATTTAAGACCGTCGTTAGCCGATATATCAATGGAAGATATGATGATTTATGGTAGAAATCCAATTGGGCCATTGTCTCCAGCAATGATGGCAATGAGGGCGAATCCACGTGCATATAAAAAAGGTGGAGGTCTTGTTGATTATTTAAGGCCAAAGATGCAAGCTGGAGGAAATGTTAATCCATACGGATACGGGACGGCTATAGACCCGCAAGCAGCATTAAAACAAATGGGAATGGGAACCGTTGCTGCCGACCCAAGATTACAACAATATTTAGGAGATTTACCATCTTTTCAAATGGGGTATGCTCAGCAGGTTGGAGATTACAGGACAGGTGCCCAACAAGGTTTATTAGGATTGGCTCAAGCAGGCGCTTCAGGGGCTGGAGGATTTGCTGGCTCAGGAGCTGCAACAACACAATCACAACAACAAAGACAACAAATGGTAGACCAGTTTGGACGCCAAAGACGTGGTGTTGTTGAGAGTTATCAAGCTGACTTGTTAAGTGCTATTGGGGATATAGAGCGAAAAGGTGAATTTGAGTTTGCTTCTGGAAAAACACCTTGGGAAACTTTAGGAATTACTGAAGAAGAGTATAACAGAAGAACAGAAGCGGAACGTCAGAGATTACTAAGTCAAGCAGGTAATGTTGGAATTTTAAACCCAACCCAAGGGACTGGGACTACAACAACTACAGGCGGAGGCGCTACCCAAACAGGTTCTACTGGTGGTTTGTAATAACGTTAATCAAAATTAAAGGTAAGATATAATGGCAACTAGATACGAATTTGGCGATGTTTTGCTTCCTGTGGCTGAAGATTTAGCATCTGCAATCCCACAGGCGATGGCTTATGATAGTCAAATTAAATTAGCCGAAGCAAAATTAGCATTAGATACTCAGCGTGAAAATAGAATGGCTGAAGCACAAGAGTCTAATATGCAACTAAACAGGGAAAAGCTCAAATTAGACCAAGCGAATCACGAGAAAGCGATGGCTTTTCAAAAACAACAAGCAATGGATAGAGAAAAAAATAATCTTCTGCGTCTAGCAAAAGACCCATACCAAAAAGCTATGATATATAGGAAGTATGGAGATTTTGAATCCGCTTCTTATTTTCAAGAAGAGGGGGACAAACAAGAAGACGATAAGGTATCTTTGCGGGATTTTTACTCAACTACAGGTAATGAAAATATTATTAAAGAAGGGGTTAAGGTTTTATCAACCATAGACCCTACATCTGGAGCATATGGAAGTGTATTGAAACGAGTAGATGATGCATTAGATGACCAAAGAAATGTTTACGCCGATATGCTTAAAATACCTGAGTTTAAATTAAGATATGCTGCAATCGAAGCTAAAATTAAAAATCCCATGAGTACAGATACAGATATTCAATCAGCTATAACGGCATTGCAAGCTATGCAAACTCAGTATGAAAAACGATTTTTTGGTGGCGCAGGTGGAGAAGGTGGAGAAGGTGGAGAAGGAGGAGCAGGAGGAGCAGGAGGAGCAGGCGGAGCAGGCGGAGCAGGCGGAGCAGGTGGAGCAGGTGATGATGTAAATGATTTACTAAATGAAAAAGTATTTGAGCCCGAAGGAGCTTTAAGTTTCTTATCTGAGGAGGAAAGGCAGGATGTGAAAGAAAAAGTAGAGCCTTTAGAAAAAAGATATGATGAATTATCTGCTCAACTTGCTGAATTGGAAACTCAAAGGCAGGGGAAGTACGATGAACTTAAAAGCAAAAAAGACACCCTATCTAAATTGGCAAAGCAAATTAAATATTATAGCAGAGTCGGTAATAAAGAAAAGTCCCGAGAAATAAACAAGTCTTATCGTGAGCTGCAATCTGAAATTGCTAGTTTAAGTGGCGAAATATCTAAATTAAAAACGTTAGAACGGGGCTTTGGAACTTCTACTGTTTCCCCTCAAGATGAATCTTTAGGTGCTCAGATTACTAGGATAAATCAAGAAATTGGAAAACTTCGCAGACAAAGCAGAAGATTATCTGGGCAGCCAGCGTATGGTGGGTAATGCTTTTTAATGCCCAAATATAATATAACACAAGAAGAAAGAGATTTTTTACAGTCACTCGGCTCCGGGCAATCTGGACGCAATGAAAAGCTATATGGCTTTATCCCGGGTGATTGGCTTCCTAACTGGGTAAAACAAGGGTATAACCAAAGTATAGAGGGAATGGCCCAACAGGTTATTAAGGGTGAGCCTGTGTTTACCATAGACCAAACCTATGACCCTAATATGTTAGAAGACGTTGCTTCAACTGTATTGAGTTTTTTTACACCAACCGACATTGCAACGATGGCGTTAGGTGGCGGCTTAGGAACTGCGGCGATTAAAAAAATAGCAGTTAATAAGATTGTAAAAGCAGGTGGGCGAAAAGGGCTTGCAAAGAAAGCGGTTGAACAAGCATATCCCAAGGTTGTTAATCAACTTAGAAACCGCGCAGTAACTGGAGCAACTGGATTAGGTTTTTATTCTGGCCTTCAATCGGCTCTTGGTCAACAGGTCACTGATGAGGATATTAGCTTCACAAGAACATTAAAAGACACAATAACTGGAGCGGCGTTGGGTGCAGGAACTGGTGCTTTAGGTGTGGCTTCTAGAAGTGCTGCACTGCAAAGAGGTTTAACACCTACCCAAGCAACTTTAGTTGAAAAAGGAGCGGAAACCGCACTCTTTGGAACCGCGGGCCCAGTGTTAGAAGGTGAGTTACCTTCTGCTGAATCATACATTCATGCGGCTGGTGTTATTGGTGGATTAACTTTAAGTAAAGCGGCTCAGAAAAAAATATTTAAACCAAAAATGAGGGAGGTTGAAGGAGCTGAACTTGAAGCAATTTATAGGGAGAGCGCTGAAGCGAAAGTAGAACGACTTACTCCCAAAAGGTTACAACAAGAAGTATGGACAAAAGGAAAAGATGATGTAGTTATTATGACTGACTGGGTTAATACCCAAAGAAACGAACCAATGCTTTCTATTCGCAAGGTTAATAAAGATGGCACGCTGGGTGAATCATCTACTGTCCCTAAAAAGGAGTTTTTTAAACCAGTTAATGAGGGTGGGTATAGATTAAAGAAGACCAAAGATGGAGTGGACGTAGATGCTAAAATACAAAGAAGAACATTTGAACTAGCTGGTAAAAAAGAATTAGACATGATTAAAAATGGGCAGTTAAAGCAAATGGTGGATATAGAGCTTGGAGAAGGGGCTCCAACTAAACCTAGTAAAAAAAGAAAAGGCGCGGTCAGTACTAATTATGAGTTATTAAAGAATAACTATGAAGCTAGGCAACGAATATTAAGGCAGGTGGAGAAAAGGTATGCTGTTGAAAAAGAGATTATAAGATTTAAAAAGATAGGAATACCTATTTACGAAGCTTCTGGTAGTTCTTTATTTAAAAAAGTATTGCCCGGTGCTGTGTATGATGTATTAGTGGGTTTAAAGCCATTGCGTCTAAGACCAAAAGACCCGCGATATAAGCCAATTTTTAACGATGTACAAAAAGATTATTATACCATGGATGCACGACAAGGTACATTATTCCAGCAATTAATATATAGTTTAAAAGATGCTACTTACATCACAAGAGAAGGTAAGGAAATAAAGGGTTTACATAAGTTAAAAACAAAAGAATTAAGAGAACAGTTAGCAGAAGATTTACGCTCTAAAGACCCAGAAGTACAAAAAAGAGTCGAAAGTTATAGAAAGGTTTTAGATGAATCATTTGGAATTGCAAAAAACTCAGGGTTAGATGTTGCTAAGTATGAAACGAATTACTTTCCAAGAAAATTAAACAAAAGAATATTAAGGGTAATACGAAATGACATAGAAAAGTTTGGAAACTATGACTCTCGAGCAATGAGTTGGGAACTAAACCAGAAAGCCGGTTTTGAAAAAACTTTATCCGCAGCTCTTAAAGGAAAAGAACTTTCCAGAGATACCATAAATGCAATTGAAACAATACGTCAGCAGATGTCTCAAAAGCTAAACAGACAAGTTTCAAATTCAGAAGCGTTTGAACGTCTTCGCAATGAAGTGTTTAGCGAAATAGTTATAACAAACAAAAACTTAGAACTAGCTAGAAAGCAAGATGTATTACCTGAAATATTATTTGAACAAGACGCGGGTATTGTTTTGACAGATTATATGGCTCAACTGGCGAAGAGGGTAGCGTTTGTTGAAACCGCCGGTAAAGATGGAAGCAAAGTATACGATAAAATTAAAGCATTGAAAGATATGGGAGGAAGAAATGAAGCAGAGCTGTTATACAAAGCTATTAATGCGTTCACGGGAACTATTGAATTAGATAGGAAATACAATTGGAGCCCAAAAACAAAAGGTATTTTAAACGATTTGGTTAACTTTCAGGTAGCAACCAAGATTGGTCTAGGCTTCGCCACAATACCGAATTTAACACAGCCATTCATATCCAGTGTTCTAAAAGCTGGTTACGCTCCATTTTTTAAGGGGACATACAGGATGGTTACAGATAAAGAGTATAGAAAGGCTATTAAACAATATGCTGGTTCAGGTTCTTTAGAATTGCATCAAATGGTCGCTGGATTTAATCCAGCTGAAACTGGATGGACTTCTTGGATGGCTGATAAGATTACAAAAGTATCTCTTTTCCAAGGTGTTAATAGAGTTAATAAAATAGTATCTGCTTATACTGGGTATGAAGCTGCTTTAAAGTGGCAAAAGATTGCACAGACATCAAAGGTTAAAGCTAGACGCGATTGGGCTAAATCAAATTTAAAGTCAATGGGAATAACTGATGTCAAGAAAAAATTAACACAAGAAAATATGTCAAGAGCAATGTACGAATTTTCCAGAGATACACAGCTACAAAAAAATGTTTTTAGAGAACCTGCATTTTTTAATGACCCAAGAATGCAACCGTTTGTTTTATTTAAGCGTTTTGGATATAGGCAAGCAGAGTGGATTGGTAGGGAATTAAAAAAAGAGGTATTTCAGAATAAGAATGCAGCATTTGCCTTGCGTCTCGGCGTAGCTGGCATGGCTGGGGGAACATTTGTTCAATGGGCAAAGCGTGCCCTGTCTGACTTCTTAGCGGGAAGAGATGTATATGATGAAAATTATAAATTATTTGTTGAAGGTGAAGAATACGGGTTAAATGATTTTGTTGACGCGATGGCATCGGTTGGTGGTTTTGGTATAGTTTCTGACATTATAGCATCTGAAAGTAAATGGAGAGCATTAGAATTTGCAGCCAAACCCGCTATAGCGCAAGATGCCGGGAAAGCTTATACAACTTTACAAAAACTTATAGAAGATATGGATACATTTGGGCCCGATTGGGTGGTCGGGCAAAGAGCTTTGCGTAATATTTCACCAGTTTTTGGTAGTGTCGGCAGACGACTTGTAGGTAGATTTGAAACAAAGGGGCAAAGAAAGAATTATATTAGATATAGGTTTGGAGCTATAAGGTCTAGGGTCTTAGATTATATGATTGAAGAAAACGACAGGATGGCAAAAAGATTAATTAGAGAATGGAATAATTCATTTCCCGAAAGACCTTTTATGTACGATGATATAGGCCCGGAAGCTATTAATGATAGATTAATGAATAAATATAAAAAACAAATGAATCCTTAATAACTTTTCTTATATCTTTTAGAACCTACAGTTTTATAATTTAACGCACGCGGATTCAACGCTTCATACTCCGCTTTCTTTTGTTTCCTATATTTAGTTTGAGCGGGCTTGCTCATATCTAACCAACATTCAGGTAATGGTTCTACCCTAGTTTCATAGCCTGATGCCATGCCACAAAACAAAAAAGTCTTATCAGATTTAGAATCAGTCATTGGATTCCAATCGGATTCACCGCAGAAAGCGCATGATTTGTCTGCTTTAGGGCAATATTTAAACACAGACCCCTTATTGTCGTTAAAATTAAGATTTGCCAAAAAAAAGTGCCCCTAATTTAGCGTATACGGCGATAAAAAAAGTTTTTTAATACCAAGTATGGCTGTCTGGGGAGACGAGGAATATACCCTCGCCTACCCCCAAATTGCAAGAAATTTAGAATGCTGGCTTGGATTGTCCTTTATTCCCAAATTTCTCTGACGGTTCTTTGAAACTCATATAATAATATTCGTTTCCAGCTTTGGATTGACGTTTCCACATCGCAAAATCCATAAGCGTATCACCAACTTTACCTTTACCAGTAAAATCAGGTTGATTATCCGCCGACTTTTTATCATTAGCAAATACCGTAGCGGTATTCTCTTTATGTTCAAATGCCATTATTGGCTCCTTTGTGTTGTTAAATCTTTTAGCGAGTTAAATGTCAGCCTCTTCAGGCTCGACCTAAAAAAGCTTTGGTGCCAACCAATCATCACACCCGCTAAATAGAATCTTTAATTAATGAAAGTAGTAAGCAATAATGTTCAAGGGGTACCACCATATATGGGATTCCCCTATCCTCTCTTATTACTACTCCTATCTCTTCCTTTTCAGGCTTGACCCAAGTTGCAATCGTCTTTCGTCTTTTGCATCCATAATATTTTCCTTCAATTTCAACATCTCCCATTTCATGTTGGGCCCCACCCCTGTCTCTGTTAAACGCTTCTAGTTTAAATTCTTTGGCTAAGTTTACTGTCTGCCTCTGGAGTTCCGCTCCCCTTTGCCTGTTCCGCTTCCCTCTCCTTTGATTTTCTTTCTTCTTCTTTTTGTAAGTACTCTGTGAATTTTTCGACATCTTTATTCCATATTAAGTAGTTTTCAAATAATCCCCGAACCATTCTAAGCTCTTGACTTAGTTCATAAAGCGTTCGAAACATATAACCTATCTGTTCATCACGCTCTTTGTTAGTTGTTTTATTCTTTTTTGATTTCATAGTATTACCATTTTTACTTTCTCCCCTGCCTCAAGACATTTCGGACAGGATTTAAATAAATTTTTAGAGGGGTATAAATAGCTATAATCACACTTTCTACACACATAGTTCCAAGTTAATACATCTTCAGATTGATGA
>TARA_R100000808_G_scaffold25072_1_pt1 | contig 12138 bp, 13 predicted proteins | sample TARA_R100000808 | Tara Oceans TARA_R100000808 (sample SAMEA2622852) | marine metagenome | biome: marine biome (ENVO:00000447); feature: marine epipelagic mixed layer (ENVO:xxxxxxxxx); material: "saline water (ENVO:00002010), including plankton (ENVO:xxxxxxxx)" | depth 140 m | reverse complement strand
GCGGCTTGTCCCAATCAAGATACTTGGCAACGTCAGCGTCGGGGAGGTCGAGCTTGTAAAGGGTGCCTTCGGTATTGCTTATTCTTGGCGCAAGCTCTTGCATTTCTTGTAGAATATTCTCTTCGCGTTTAACTATCTCCACATTTCCTTCAGCCTTATGTCTTGCAATATTGTACCTCTGGCTTTTAAACGCTTCATCTAGGCTATCATACCCATCAAACAAATACGCAGCGCGTCTCGCTTCTGGGTCACCTCCTATATGGAAAGGGCTAGGAAATTCTTTATCAATATCTGCAAAAGGCACTCCGTCAAACTCCCATGCTTTGCTTGACGTTTTATAACTTTCCGCAACCCCAGGCGCATCGGCACTATAAAACCCGTAACCATACGCCTGATGGCCTTCGCCCGTTCCCATCTTATCCAGCCGTGGCCTTCCATGCGGAAAGTCAGGCTCTGGCGACCATCTGTGCGGCCCGCCATGAAATACGTTAGCACCAAGCGCACCCGCTGGAACCTTTGTTGCCATGCTTGCGACCGCTGACATTGGCATAATATCTACGGCCATATTTGTCGCACCCTCTAGCGTTGGCTCCTTGTAACCCGTCACAACATCACCGGGGTACAGCAACGCTTGCCCCATGTCTTTTAAGGCTTGCGCTGTCATTGTGCCTTTCCATCCCGGCACTCCCGGCTGAATGCCGCTTAAATATTGCGCTACCTCGTCACGATTAAACAATGGCATGGGTTAGCTGCCATACGCGCTTTCGGGTACGTTGACCCCCAAATAACCATATTCCACGCCACCCATGTCTATATTGGGCTTCGCACCGTCTTGGTTCTTCACAAGCTCCACCCGCTCCCGGTATTCCATTAATACGGCTTGGAAATCTAACCCCCGGCCCTTTAGCCATCTGTAGGTGACCCCAAGCGTCATTAATTCCTCGTCAAAAACCACGGTATTCGCATCATTATTGAAACCCGATCCGTCTGCCGCCGCTGGCGTTGCGCCCGAACCTAAGTCTATCCAGTTTTTAGAATAATACTCAAACTTCACAGTCTGGCTGGCTGTGGGATTCGGGGTAAAAAGCAACGACCCGCCCCGTATCCGAAACCAGTTTGTAACCCCGCTGGTGACATCTGCCTTTACCCTCTGCCACTGGACATCCGTTAAAGGCCCATAGATTTTTTCGCTGCTTGTCCTGTTCCACATAGTGTCATTGGCGAAGCGGTCGAAATCAGACGCTATGGTTGTCATTACGCCTTGGCTCTCTTGAGCCGCCGTCGTAACCGAACCCTCTTTCTTTATTATCTCCCAATTATACGCCTTGGCGAGATACTTACCCTCCTGTGTAGCCGCACGTAATAGCTGACGCACTTGCGGGTCTGAGTTTGATACAACGGTAGCGGGACGCTCTAAACCTATTTCGTCTGCCGCGCTCTCAATGATCGTTAAAAGTGTCATCCAACCAATCCAACAGGCTCTTCTTTTTTATCGCCTAATAATTCCCTAGCAGACTGTCTGTGGGTATAGGCTCCCATGCCAACCGCATCCAAACCGCCATCATGCACACTGGCTAACTGCTCCGCTGTATGAATATCGTTCGCTATTAACTTCGCCGCTAATTTTGGGCCAATTCCCTTAACATCTGTTAGCGGCGTACCCTCAACAGGGTCAGGAGCATGTCCTTCAGAGAACGCCGCCCACTCTTTTGGGAACCGTTGTTTATGCTCTTCGCGCACCTTTGCGACACAGGTTGACGGATCTCCGACAACGCTGATTTCCACCAAAGTAGCAGAACCATTTGCTCTAGGCTCCTCGTAAAATTTAGCTCTTACATTGCCGTCCATTATGCTTTCCTCGTTTTTGGTTTTGAATTTGCCCTACGCCGCTTTATAGCCGCCGCCATTTTCTTGCCCTTCTTCGTATATGGAAGGTGAACCGTTTTACCCGTTGACGTTTTAACTTTTGGCATTTTATTACCTTTTCTATTGACAGTTAGATTATAACCAGTTATATTATAACCATACACAGACAGGAGAGAGAAGATGATCCGTTACGAAGTAAAAACCCCGCACAAAACATTCGCTGGCTGCGAAGGCACTATCGAAGAAGCCAAAGCATACATTAACGCCTTAACCGACGCTGGCGTTGAAATCCTCAACGTCGAGTACTTTGACAAAGATCAGCGCATCGCAGACATCCGCGCTGGCAAGGTTTAACCCGCCAGATAAAGGAGATTATCATGGCCCATTTTCTTCCCCGCCACCCTTCCATTATAGAGCGTTTTGACGTTGCCACGGATTTAGTTCCGCTTGGCACAGGTGAGCGTCATGCTCCTACATTTGGAGAGGCCAAGGCTAACGCCATCCGCACAATGAAAGCGGAAAAAGCCATCGCTTCTGTTACCGCCATTGCCCTTCGCGCCAATGACGATCTGGAGTTAATTGAGTTTGGCCCACGGGGTAGAGCCACAACTCTCTGGAATTTTACCACGGGTTAATATTTAACCCATCGCGTTCATCGCCGCTTCCCCGGATACCGCGCCGGGGTTTTGCGGTGTAAACTCTAGGAGAAAAACATTGGATATTCAGAAAATCAGAACCGACCTAAAAAATAGTGGCGATAAGCACCTTGTTAGTTTGGAAGCCACCTTTTCCGATGAGCAACTTGTACGCCTTGCCGACGCCTTTAATAAAACTGACGGCACTCCCGAAGCAGTTATTAAACGCCTCGCAAGTTAAAAAGAAAGGGGGGCGCGAAGCCCCCCTAACTAATTACCAAGGAAAGTCGCAAGCAACTTCCTTGTCCGATATATCACCCGCAATCGCGCAGACGTTATCCGTCACCGCCGCAGATACATCCAACGTACCGTCAGAAGAACCCGTGGGAGTGAGAGGATCACCATCCGCACCAGCGGTTAGGGCTGTGGTTAATGTCGCTGGCCCTTTAATCTGAATCCAGCAATATTCACCGTCACCCGGTGCCGACTGAAGAACACCCGCACCGATCTCAACAGAGTCGGACAGGTCAGAAGTTACCTGATTGTTCTTATAGCCATCTAGCGTGTAGTAGTAACACACGTTTCCTGATGCAGCCGCAACACTACCCGACCCTGTATCGTACAGGACGTATTTGTAGATTTTATTGGTTCCATCGCTAGTACCCAACTGCCCAAGCAGAAATTCCGCTGAGGTGTGGACGGCGGTTTCGTCAATACCGACTTGATACATAACAAAGCCCCCTTATGCTACTATGACGCCTTGGCGCGCCCGGTTGGAGACGGTCATATTCCCCGCCCATACAACTGGCATTACCATAGCATCTTGGTTGACAGAAGCCTTCTCACCCAAAGGCACAAACTCACGACCCTTCGCAGGGCGCACGAACAGATAATCCGTGTTGAGCATGTACATATGTGTGGTAGGCGATTGATCGTCGTAAAACACCGGGGCATCCATAAACATTAAGTTCATGAATCCAGCCGCAGCATTACGATCCGAAGCAAACCGCTGATTGGTTTGCAAGCTCGACCAGTAATATTTGAAATAGGTCGAGTCAGCCGTGATTACGTCTGGCTTGTCCGCACCACGAATGGTGTTTAGCCAAAGCGTGTTCATAGCATCTTGAATCGTAGTGGCCGAAGCCGTGACGCTCTCACCAGAGAAATCATAGAACTGATTTTTCCACCAAGTGTACGTCGAGGAGTTGATGCCACCAACAGTACCAGTGCCCGCATCAGCCACAAGGCTTTGCAGACCACCGATTTCTTTACCGCTGGTTCCCGTGCCGTCCGCATACATTGCGGTAGCGACGGTGTTTTTAAGCGACTTTTCAAGGTTTTTGATACGCGACTTGAGAAGGTTGTGAATCGCTTCGCGACCACTGTTTTGTACTTCTTCAAGACCCGAAATCACTACGTTGCCAGCCAACTGCTTATAGTTGAACTCAGCCGCGCTGAAAACATCGCTTGGTGACGTGTCCAGAGCTTCATACCCACTATACCACTTTGTGGTAGCATTCGTGGTGTATTCTAACTCTTGGACGATTGTGCGCCCGGTGGCGACTTGCTTGTTGCCTTTCTCGTCCATATGTCGGAGCAAGGCATTATGGTTCGTAACGTTATCCGCAAGCTGTTTAGAATATCCTTGCAGAGTAGTTGTTACGATTTCCGTAAACGATGAGTTGGGTGAAGCCATCTCATACACTCCTAAGTTAAGGTTAAATCACCTCACATCCCTGCACCGTCCAAAACTCCAGCTAATACCCCGTCTAGATCATTTGCCTGTACCGAACCCGAAGGTGGGTTGGCTGATCGACGCGTTGGAACCTTTTTGGCTTTGGCAACCGCTTCCTTTCGGCGTTTGTCTTCAGCCTCCTTAACTTTCGACTTCTCAGCCTCAATGCTCTCTTGATACAATGTATCATCAAGCCTTAACGCTTTTTGATAAGCCTCATTAAGATCATTAGCCGCACCCGCTGTCATCAACTGCCCCATATTGGCACGGAGCGCCTCAAAATGCGGATGCTTTAGGTTTCCAGCCTCGTCTTTCTCGTTGGCAAATCCATCTATTGAATATTGAAGCCCGGCCAGACGCTCTTGTTCTGCCCGTTGTTCACTAGTCTGGATATGTCCTTGAAGGTTTCGCACTTCTTGCTGCAAGGTTGTAAGTAGCGGGTCAGGTTGTGGAACCGTTGCCGCTGGTTGCTCAAGCGCCTCTAGAGATATACCCGCATTACTAGCAATATGTCGGATGGCCCCTAACGGATTTTGCTGAATAGACCTATCACCTTGGATAAGCTGCGCCATGTATTGCTGTGGCGTAAGGCCAGCTTGTCGAATAGCTGGCATCATAGGTTCTAAAACGTGCATTAAGGGTTCTAACTGTTGCCGCATTTGGGCGGTCTCTTGAGTCTTGCGCGTATAATCGGCAGTCATCGACTTGTCGCGCTCTAGCACATATTCCTGTGCATCACGCGGCATTCCGCTGAACCGCTCCTTATCCGCTGCCGACCAATGCTCTGGTGCATCTAACGGTGGAACCTCTGGGGTTTCCGCTACCACTTCCTCTTGGTCAGTATCGCCCTCGCTGGCCTCAACTTCTTCGGGTGGAGGTGCTTCGGCGTTTTCTTCTTCTGGAGCCTCTTCGTCTTCAGAGGTGGACCCGGCGTCTTGAGGCTCTTCGGGTTCCTCTGTAAATGCTTTATCTAGACTTTCCGTAAGTAATTCGTCTAGTTGAACTTCGGTTGTATCGTCAGCGGCGTCCGTCTCCGGGACGTCTTGACCCGCCGACTCCTCTTCGGGAGTGCTGTCAGCCATTACTTTCTCCATTAGTGAATACCGCTAACGCGGTGAATTACTGGTGGCGGTTATCCCACCAGCTTGGTTTTTCAGACGAGGTGTAGTCATTCCCACATTGCCTCACCTGATGCTTGCGCTCGTATTCTCTAACCTGTGAGCGCGAAGTTAATACCGTGCCATCAATCGGTGACTTAAACGGCTCAACGTCACTTATAACGCTATGCCCTCTAACACTTTGAAAAACACTTTTTGGGATTACCTTGCCTTGAGCCTTGTCGTAGACATAAGTGGTTCGCATTACATCAACCCCGTGCCTTTCATTAGCTCCACTTCGGCGTCGGTCATTATCTTCTCTCTGGCTATCTCCGCATCTACCGCCATCTTCTCACGATCAATCTGCGCCTCTTGATTCATCTTCGCCCGTTCAATCTGCATATCTTGCTGTAGCTCTGCCGATTTTAACTGGCCCTTTTGTTGTAACTCTGCCTGATCTAATTGCGCTTTCTGTTGCACCATCATCATGGCCGGGTCAGGTTGTTGCTGTTGCTGCATCTGTAGAGCTTGCATTGCATTTTGTTTCGCTTCTTCAATCGTGTCTTCAAACTCCCGGCCAATCTTAAAGCCGCGCACCATAAACTCCATCGCTTGGAATGCTAACGGCGTCAATTCCGGGGCCACCTGCACAACCGACAACGCTTTCTCTAAATACCCACCCAAAGTGTTTACAAATTCTATTCGGCTCTGCCGCTCTTGCTGGGCATCTTCAAACACCGTCGAGTCTGTCTCAATATCTATTCTGTAAGACCGCAGCTTGTCCGACTTCATTATTTGTTGCATTTGCGGCGTGACTTGCATCCCCGTCATATTCTGCAAAACGTAAATTTCAAAATGCTCCGATATTAATTCAGCCCGTATTCTATAAAGGTCACGTACAAACCGCTGGACGGCCTCTTGCCTTTGCTTTAACCGCATGGACCCAAATTGACCCTTTAGCCTTTGCGCCGTGGCTGTTTCATTAGGATTCGTTGCGCCCCGAATCACATCACTTATCCCCGTCACCTCGTAAATGGTCTGGATAAGTTGCGTCCGCTGTTGATACAACCCGGTTAATACACTCGCCGTTTGGGTTATGTCTTCCGATTGAACCGCACCTTGCAACCCACCTTTTTGCGTTAGGTTGGCGTAATTTTCAGCCGGGACAAACGTGTTATCCCCGGCCTCCGCTAACTTTGCTAATTCGGGAACGGATGCGTCATAAATACCACGCCGCCGCAACGCATCGGTCAGCTTGGCAATCCTTGTGGTAATTCTATCAAGCTCATCGGCTTGGTCTTGATATAGCCGAAACTCTGGTATGGGGACTCCACTGCCATTCGTTTTAACCGACACCAGCGGTTTCGGCGTGGGAAAGAAACCCTCTAGCTGGTATGGGTCATCCTCTTCAAATAAAACGGATGGATAGCCCTTAACAATATAATACCGCTTTAACGAATCATTATCCCATATCTCCCAAACCTCTGCCCGTCTAAATACGTCAGCAACGTCCTTTTTATCCCCGTCTACTGGTGACCAGTTTAGTGGAACCTTGTCTGCATGCTTTGGAGATAACGACTCTAACTCTTCCCGGTTCATCAAATGACGCCGCGCTTTCCACCTTACGTCCTCTGGCCGCTTTGACGGGCTTTCTCTGTAATCTTGCCAATGGACATATTCAAACCAACACCGTTGATCCCCGACCACTTCCTGAGTTTCGCCCGTAGGCATTCCAAACTCATCCGTCATCGGTAGGCCGAACTCGTCGGTAGTTTCCACGTCTACCATTATGTCTTCTTTTAAAACCCAAACGACACCACGACCCGGCAATAAATAGTCCTCTATCGCCCCTGCGATTATGTCTCGTTCGTCATGCACGTCCGTTGAATATTCTAACGCCCGCTCTAAAAGAGTAGCCACTTGTCTGCCCGCAGGGTCTTGGTCAAGATACCGCCGCCGCACATCAGGTTTCGCCATCCTTGCAAACAACGCACCCTTTAGAGTTTCAGTGTTCGACCATAAGACGTTAAAACGTTTCTCCCGACCCATCTGCACCGTGCTTTGGTCTGCCCGGTAGCGGTCAATTACGTCATCGCTTTCCTTGCGCCAATCTTGCTCCTCTTCATCGGCAGCACTTAACTCAATGGCCCAATAACGGGCAGTGCCGTGCGCCCCTTCGTAATCTTCCCGGCTTTCAATTTCTTCGCTCATATCGAATCCACAGAGTTAAAGTTAAGCACACCCTTAGCCGTCGCTATCGACTGCAAGGCCGCATTTAAATTCGTATAGCCTTCCGCATTCTCGCCCCACTCATCTCTATCCCACACGCTGTCATCCCACGCGCTTTTTTGAGCATTTCTCCACGCCAACATCCGACCCGGAAATGTGCCAGCCGCTATGTTGTCTTGGTCAAATAGCGCATGCCAATCACCCATATAGGTATACGCCGTTCCTGTTAGAGCGCGGACGCTTTGATGCACTGATGATTGATTGCTCATATTGAGGTCACGTTGTGCCAGCTTGTTTTGCTTTTTGATACCGCAAACGCCACCATCGCACTATTGATGTTTGTGTAACTTGTTGATAACTCACCATTAATCCACGCCAACAGCTTTTCATTAAACGTCACGCCGCCCGTAGAAGAATCGGCAAACTCTTTCATAAAGTCACCGTTAAATGTGTGAGTGGTACTCGTTGCGCTTCTTATTGAAGCCTGGAGGCTGCTTTGATTTGTCAAAACTCTGTCCTTTTTTCGTCAAGCCCTTCTAACAGTTCATTTACTGTTAGTGGCTCTGGTGCAATGAAATCGGGTATTACTTTCGGTGCGTCTGGTTTGATTTGTTTGTACGAAATACTAGCGTAGCGAACCGCATCACTTGAATGGCTTGTCCAATCGTGCAGGGGTTTTGATTTAAGCGTTAGTAATTTCTCGTCGTAGTCTTCACGGTACTGCATCAAGCACTCTAAAAGGTACTCGCATTTGTCCGCGTCAAAATACATCTGCGGTAAAAGCTCACGAACCGCGTTTATACCATCGTCTACCTTGTGCGTTGGTACTATCCGCACATTGCGCTTTTTACGTCGAAGCACTTCCACCCTAGTTAAACCCGTGCCAAGCTCTCTCACCCTTGCGTCTTGCGGAAGCCAGTCCACGTCTACTTTATACGGTAACGATTCCAGCCACTTAACGTAATGAGGCAGTGGTTGGGAGTGGTTCTCGTAAGCGTTTATAAACCTAATCTCTTTTGCTACTTGCTGCCACAGAACGAGAGCAAGGCTGTCCCCGATTCCTAAATCCCATGCGCTGTAAACTGGCAAATCTGGGTCATATTCTACTTTAGTGATGTGACCAGCCTTGCGAATCTCTGATATTAGCGCAGCGTAATACGCCCCCCCTGTAACTGAGGCATACTCCCCATCCCAGATATGTACAGCCTTCTCCGGGTCTTGAGAACGATCCCGCTCCATGTCCGCTTTGAGCGACTTTGGGAACCACTTATTGTCCCTCCAATTCGCCTCAACAATAATTGAATCCTCTGGCTGATACCTTCTTAACAGCTTATCAATCGGGTCTAACCTAGATACAGGGTTCCAGCTAAACCATAACTCCGAACCCTCTGCCCGTATGGTAGGGGTTAATAAATCAAGGCTGCGCTGGCTAATCGTCTGGGCTTCTTCCAGCCACGCCACCTGTACGCCTTCTAATGACTTAATCGACGCTGACGTTGAATTATGTAGCCCTCTAAAAATACACGTTGAACCCTGCGGCCCACGGATCTCTTGCTCCGTAATGTCGAATAAACTCTCTAACCCGTGCCGCTCAATAATGTCTTCAATTAACTGCTTCACAGAGTCCTTGATGGAGTTCTGCACCTCTCTTAAACAAACGACACGCTTGCCTTCTAACAACGCTATCACGGTCATCAGGCCAAAGAACCATGACTTGCCCGAACCACGGCCACCCCATGCGCCTTTGTATCGCGCTGGTTTAATCAGAGGCGAGAATACCTCTGGAAAATCAATTTTTAGATTTAACTGCATTTAACTGAATATTCACTGCCACGTTACCAGCGTGTTCCGTTACATTGGTTTCTTTCCAGCCCATCCGTGTCTTGGCCCAGAATATTGCCGCTGACGTGTCTCCGTTGACCGCCTTGTTAAATAGCGTCCCGCCTATCTTCGCATTGGCCTTTGTCGCCGCTGTATCCAATTCCTTACGGAAATGCTTTCTCAGCGTCTTGTCATCAATGCCATCACGGATGACCATCGCTATATTAGACTGCGGTATGCCCACCGCCGACATCTGTTCAACCAGCTTCCGCTCTTCGTCCGTTGGCTTAAACGCTGGCTGGCCCTTACTACGCGGCATCAGCTTTTATAGACGGGAAGTATTGACCGCTATCCTCCAGCTTTGCCTTTTCACCCGTAAAATCTTGCCACCGTTTTGTAGCTACATCAACGTAGGCAGGGCTTAATTCCATTGCGTAAATACAACGCCCGGTCATCTCTCCCGCTATGATTGTTGTTCCGCTACCAGAGAACGGTTCATATACGGCCTGACCGGGGCTTGAGTTATTCTCTATGGGACGCTTCATACACTCAACAGGCTTTTGAGTGCTGTGGCCTGTTTCTGATTTTAACGGTTTATTGATGTCCCATACTGTTGTTTGCTTTCGGCCCCCTACATAGTGACCTTTTTTATTTTTACGAACCGCGTACCAGCACGGTTCATGCTTTGGATGATAGTCTCCCCGGCCTATAACAATGTTATTCTTTGCCCATATTATTTGGGCGCGAATATTAAACTCGTTTGCCTCTAGGCTTTCAGCAACTATGTGCGCTTTGTTTCCCGCATGCCAAACATAAGCAACATCACCAGAGAATAATGCCCATGCATCTGACCAATCTGCCTGATTGTCATTTTCTACTTTGCCAATAGCCCTGCCCCCCACGGCTTGGCCATTATTTCGCACTGCTTGATTTCTCCAATTTGCATCATAATTTACGCCATAAGGCGGGTCGGTCACCATTAAGTGAGGCTCCACACCCGCTAACAGCTTTGTGACGCTCGTCTCGACAGTGCTATCGCCGCACATCAATCTGTGCTTTCCCAACAACCAAACGTCACCCTCTTTTGTAACAGGCTCGTCAGGTAGGTCAGGCACCTCGTCGGGGTCGGTTAAGCCTTCATTCTTGTCTGCAAGTATCGCCGCCAGTTCGTTGTCATCAAAACCAATCAGCGAGAGGTCGAACCCTTCCTTGTCTAAGTCCCCCATCTCTAGGGAAAGCATCTCCATATCCCAACCCGCATTTAACGCCAGTTTATTGTCTGCAATGACATATGCTTTGCGTTGGTTTGGAGTCAGGTGCGCCAATTCAATGGTTGGCACTTTATCCAGGCTGAGTTTCCTTGCCGCTAGGACGCGCCCATGTCCCGCTATGATGCCCCCCGTTTCGTCAACAAGCACAGGGTTATTGAACCCGAACTCCTTTATAGACGCGGCTATTTGTGCCACCTGTGCGTCATCGTGTGTTCTTGAGTTAGAGGCATAAGGGATTAACCCTGCAACCTCTTTGTCGATTACTTCCATAACTACTCCGCTGGCCCCGTGGGGTGCTACAAGTGTGGATAATTTTAAAGTGGGGTTCTATCGATAACAGCCGAATAATAGTCTTGATAACTTTGTGGAAGTGTATCTATCGGCATTCTGTTAAGGTTTTGACCTACTAAATCGGAATAAAACCCGTGTTGTAATGCTTGGATAATTTCTTGCGGTTTATAATTCCCTAAATCTATGCTGGAACGGGTTTTTGATCTGTCATTTATTGGGATTAAATCTAAAGGTGGACCCAGTTTAGTTTCATATTCGATTGGATCACTCGATGTTACTGGGTGGGACTCGCGCCAAGGGACGACTAGCTCTCTAGAAGGTAAACCAAAATAATAGTCTTGAGCCCATTCATCAATCGACCCGTATGGGTCAGCTATTTCGTCCCGATCACTCCATCCATGAGTGTAGCCACTGGGCTGACCGCTATAGTGCATTATTGCACCTGTGTCTGGGTCTTGAATGAAACCCGGCATGGTGTCTTCCAAGGGGACTAAGGCCGAATCAACATTCTCATCAACAACCCCCAGTGTTGGTGCGTTTAGATCTGACATATTAGTCGGCGTTGTTATGGCTTCCCTTGCATCAATGGCTTGTGCCGATGCGCTTCCCGGTTGTTCATCCCCGTAATTAAAGCCTAAATCAAACAAATCCGACACCGCGCCACCCACTGCACTCGCTACGGGGTTTGAGCTATATGAAAACGTTTGTCCGGTTGTCGCATCATAGCCATACGTTGGCGAGGCCAACCCCCCAACTAGTTCTCCTATGCCAGGAGCAAATAATCCACCAACAGCCGCGCCGGGATTAAATTCTATTCCCGGTGGCTGTGGCGTATCTATACCCGCTAACGCTCTACTCCAATCTGGCCCAATTAAATCCTGACCCGTAAATTCTGGATCAAACCCTAAAACATTTCCCGCAACTTCAAGTGGTGCGGTCACGGCGGTAAGTAGTAAATTCCCTAAATCCCAGCTTTCTGTTTCATCGGGAGTTGGGTCATACCCCTCTGGTGGGCTTCCTGATATGTCCTCTGAATCAGGAACATCCGTAAACATTCCCGGTTCTTCAAATCCTGTCATATCATCAATAAAAAACTCTGGCATACCTGTTATGGGATTTATTGAACCCCCATCGGTCACAGCATCCAACAGCATGGCCTCCTGGGGGTTTATGTGGGCTAGAATAGTATCGCC
>TARA_R100000808_G_scaffold10607_1_pt1 | contig 12171 bp, 8 predicted proteins | sample TARA_R100000808 | Tara Oceans TARA_R100000808 (sample SAMEA2622852) | marine metagenome | biome: marine biome (ENVO:00000447); feature: marine epipelagic mixed layer (ENVO:xxxxxxxxx); material: "saline water (ENVO:00002010), including plankton (ENVO:xxxxxxxx)" | depth 140 m | reverse complement strand
CAGGGGCTACCTCATAGACCCATCCGATAAAATCTTCCAAGGCCTCAAGGATAAAGAAGCCGAAGGTGTCTTTAGAGTATATTTTGAAAACGGAGTTTGGAGACGACCTGGGAAGGGTAACACCTCTGACAATCAATATTCTGGCGTTGCCGTTCAAGGTGTCCCTGTTTCTGACAAGCTGGCAGGGATTCTTAAGGGCAAGTCAGGGAAGCTAGGCCCAAATTCGAGGCTTCTTACTGATGAGGAAATCATGGAAGACCTCAATTTCGTGGACAAAAGGGAATTAAAGGAAGGCTCTCGTTTCTACGATTCTTCTCCAGCAGAGATCGCGGAAGTGTTTGGTCAGGGCTACATCGAGGAGGCTCTGATCGACTCCATCGATACGAAACTAGCGCAGAAAGACCGCAAGCAACTGACACTCTGGAGAGTAGACGACGGTGGCAAGACTTACGGGTTTTCCGTTGACTTTCACACTAACGTCGAGCCTGAGATTAGAGAGTTCCTTGAGGGCGCAGGTGTCGATATTTTTGGTGATGAAGCACCTGTCGAAACAGTGGATGAGGTTGATGAGATAGCACAGGTTATGTCTGAAGAACGTGGGCGCTACTCCCCAAGAACTTCAGAGCCTATGTTCATGTCTGGGAACTTCAGTAGTGGTGCAGTCGTAGACATAGCTCCTCAAGACAAGAGAAAGAAAAAGAAAATTATTAACAATCTGGTCAAGGAATTTGGCCTGAGAGTTGGTGATGACATTAAATTAACCATTACGGACAAAACCTCCGAATGGCCTTTCCCCGCAGCTACGGATTCGATTGGGGCGTACTGGGGCGACACTGCTTACTTTGCGCTTGATAACATTCCCAACGCCAGCGTAGCTCGATCTGCATTTGTACACGAGATAGGGATTCACTACGGGTTGCCGAGACTGATCGGGACTCAGGAGTATATGCCTTTCATTCAGAGAGTGAAGGAATCATTCCCTGAAGAAGTAGAGGCTATGCGCCAGATGCTCGCCAGGAACTACGATCTAAAGCCTGAGCAGATTACAGATCGTGAAGCTACGGAAGAAATGATCGCCTACTCCGCAGGTGCAGGTGCTGACCAGATCATGGACTGGGGCGGAAAGAGAGGCTCAATACTCGACACGATTGTTGAGTGGATTCAGAAGGCATTAAGGGGTTTATCTGGCGGAAGATTGTTCTCAGGAATGACGGATACGGAGCTTAGAAACTTTATCCGAAGGTCACTAAAAAACCTGAAGAATGGCGGGCGTGACAGCAACTACAACACGAACTTCTTACACGGAGGCGTCCCTCTCTTTAATGAGAAGGAGGAAGTAACCCCAACCTTTCACTCTAATATCATCAAAGCCTTTGACGAGGTTAAGAATCGACCCAAGTCAGCGACCGCAGAAAAGTGGCTGAAGTTTTTTGAGCGACTCCAGAAAAGCCACGGCCTGACAGATGACGAAATGCAATGGATGGGTATTACCGACAGAACTCTTGAAACCTATTTGAGACAAATTGCCGGCGAAAGAGTTCCACCTGATGCCGATGCGGACAAAGACCCTTATGATTTTGTTAAATTTAATGCTTCTTTAATTAGACATTTTCTAAATGAGAAATATGCGTTATTCACACCTTTAGAGGCAGTTAAGCCTGAAGAGTTGCAATCACGCATTACTGCTAAAAGAATACAGGCGAGTTTAGAAATGACATGGGATTCCCATTTTGATGATCAAGAAATGCCTGAAGACCAGAACGAATGGGGTAAGAATAATATAGTTACAATGTTTCCATATCGAGTTCAGTCTAACGGAGAAACCAAACTTAAATCAGGCCAGACCCTAAAAGACACCATGGAGAATCTTGGCTTGCTTGACAGGGATGGAGATGCGCAACAGACCATTGGGATTAGGCATCCGCGCAGGGATTACAAAAAGTTTAATGCCGACAACATAGTTCAAAGGGCGATAGAAAGGGATGAGAACAATCTAATTGATCAAGATGCAGACGAGATAGATCTTGAAAGCACTATATATGGTTTTGATCGAGGCTATGTTTCAGATCCGTCATACGAAAAATCGATGGATGAAAGAGGCTCAAATAAATCCACAGATTTAGACGAGATGGCTAGACTCAATTTCAAATTACCAAAAGAGGGTATTCTAGCTTGGGTAATGAGGAATAATGATTCACCAGATATGGCTAATGACCCTGACTCTTTTTTCTCAGGGAACTTTATTTCTCCATCACAAAATAATTGGGGCGCTGTAAAAGAGTTCGAGAAAAGTTTTGAGCTGTCTGGTAAGTCTATGGGGGATTTTATTAAGGATAATTTAATTTTAATTGATTCTGGTCAGCAAAAATTACAATGGGATGACCTAGCAACAGAAAAGGATATAAAAGACCTTGTTAAAATGCTGGAACAGCCTAGGACGGATAAAGATTATTATGATATTACGGCTCAAGAACAGACTATCAAAGACGAGCTTTTAGCAAGGACTGAGCATTGGGGTCAAACTCCTTGGCTGGCAGGAGACGATGGGTCTGTGATTTGGGGTGGCAGCACTCTTGTCGACCTCGAAGAAGGTTTGTACGAAACTCCTGCTCTTCATTATCAATACTCAAGAGACGAGAATTACACTGAAACTGAAAGGGTGCGCAAAGGTTATATCAATCATGGTCAGGTAGAAGAATCAGTAACTATAGAAAACATGATTGATCCTTCCAGCACGGTGAATTATCTGGAATACGTGTCGAGCGATATACCTTCAGGGGATATGAATCGTTTCCAATATGCAAATGCATTATTAGGAAGCATAAATAGAAATTTCAGTGATGAAGGACTGCATGTTGACCATATAGGCGTTCGAGATAGCGAAGGGTTTCAGTTTAAGGAAATATTCCCTGACAACTTACATAAGTACAATGAAGAAGCACTTAGTTTTAAGGGAGACTTTGGGTATAAAGATTATACAGGTGCTCACTTTGGGCCTAAGAATACATTCGCACATCTACGCTATGGGACTGTTTGGGGGAAAACGAAATCAGGCCGTTTGGTAAAAGTTTTGTTTTTAGGCGAAGTCCAGTCGGACATGCATAATATAAACAAATGGCAATCTCAGGCCAGGACTGTGTTCATGGTTAATGAGGCATTAAAGTCAGGAAATCCTTACTTCAATGAGTCGCACTTATCCATGCAAGGAAAAACACCTTTACATCTTCAAATCCACGATAAGATTGCAGGAATGCTTGCGCCTTTTAAGGGTTATGGCACACCAGGGCAGTTTAGGCATCAGAGAAAAATGAAGAAAAATTGGTCTCCAAAAGAGATCAACCAGATGATTAAAGCTAATTATCTGTTGTATAGGCAGATACAAACTAGGGACATGGAAGAACGCCCAAATGATTCTTCTACATGGCTTCATCCTAATTTTGTAACTCAAGACACAATGATTGCTCCTGATGCAAGTGATACTGAAGGTTTTGCAGAATACATGGATGACGTTCAGACAAGCATACAGATGGCAGAAAAAGGTTACGATAGAAGTTCTATTGAAGATAGATGGGCTATGAATTTCTCTAGCTTTCAAGAGGATGTGATAAACGCATACAGAAAGGAGATGAAAGACGCGAGTATGCGGAGTATACGAAGACTTGCTATTGATCGTGGTTATGAAATCGCTAAGAACAATATGAATCCTGAGACTAAATGGAGATCAATAGTAAAGATTGATGGGACTTTTGATAGCCCAAGAGTAAAAGAACTGGTTGATGAGGAATTGGAGAATTTTAAGAAAGAAAGAGGTATAGAAGGCCTAAGTAATGAGGACATGATCCAGTATCTTCGAGGTGAAAGGGAATTGTTAAAAGATGAACTTCTTTTAAGCCGATGGGCAACGAGCCACATTCCTACTTATCCTTTAGGAGAAAATTGGGACAAAGTAGCAATAAGACACGCTATTAGGCACGCAATTACAACGAATCATGACGGAATTGTTATGCCGTATGGGGAATATGTTCAGCAATGGACTGGTGGTGAATTATCTGGTCAGGAGGCTTTCTATGGGACGCCTGATAAAAAGGGCAGGTACGAAAACATTGTACGGAAAGAGCTGAAAATTTATGGTGATGTGCAGCACTCCGAGATGCAGCTTTTGGGAGTAAACGATGAGCCGATTCACTATATTCAGAAATTTGGGAGGCCAGAGGATATTGGAACTAAGATTGAGTTAACTAAACCTCACAGGGTTATATCCTTGAGAGACGCCAAGAAAGAAGGTTTAAAGCACTCCCGCCCGTTATTCATGCTTGGCAAGTCTGGGTTTCCTGAACTCAAATACCAGGGAGCTAATCCTAAACAGGTTGACGTTATAGAAAAGCTCTATCCCAAGAGGGATAAGATGATCTTTTCTGAAATGAAAAAGAACGTGAAGACTAAGTTTGTACAAAAAGTCTTCGATTCTCTCGCTCCAATTAAAAACTTTCTAGGGGATGACGCATATATCCTTACTCGTCTCGCCAGACGTTCTGAAGGAGTGCTCACTGCTGCTTTGGAGTTTGGTGGGGTTGATGTAACTAAGGAGAAACTTACAGACCCTAATAAGGAGTATCTATCCCTTAAAGTAAATACTAAAAAGAAAGCCCTTTTTGATGTTCTCAAACCATTGGGGACTGAAGCAGAACGCAGGCGCTTCTTTGCATGGATTGCTTTAAACCGAGCTAGTCAGTTATCAGGGAAAGGTCTTGAGAACTACTTCTCACAAGAAGATATCAAGACTGGGTTAACTCTTAATCTTGGGAGCACATTCGATGCTGTCCAGAACAAGAGGGTCAGGAGAAAGCAACTCTATGAACGGCTATCTAAAGAGTATGGAAGAATCAACAAAGAGATGGTTGATGTCGGGGTTAAGTTTGGTCTCTTTGACAAGGCTACTGCTGATCGATGGGACAAGCAGTTTTATGTCCCGTTTTACAGGGTTTTGGAGGACGAAAGAGAAGCTAACGAAACAGTTATTGCACCAGGGAGATACGCTAGTCTTGTTGGTCAAGAAGGTGTTAAAAAGCTTAAAGGCTCTCCTGAAGCCGTTAACAATCCCTTTGATAATATACTCCTCAATTGGCTGCATATACTGGACGCTTCGCTTAAAAATGACGCAGCTCGAAATGCGATTGACCGTGGGCTTAAAACTATTGACCCTGCGACGGGAAATCCGTTTATCGAGAAGGCTCAAGCAGGAGCAAAAAAAGCAGTTACAATCATTCGTAATGGGAAAGCTGAAGCGTACACGATCCACGAGCCAATGATTTTTGATGCTCTCTCATCTCAGTATCAAGATGAGATCAAGTTCCCAGGAATGGATTACATTATTGGGTCTAAGAGATTATTCACTCAACTTACAACTGCCGGTGTTTCTTTTAAGATTAGAAATGCCATCAGGGATACAGTCACAACAGCAGGTACTACGGATGTAGGATATAACCTCTACGATAATATGTTTGGAGGTAAGGCTTCTCTTAAGGATAGAGAGACGAAAGCCCGTATGCTGGTTAATGGTGGGTATATGCAGTTCGGACATATCGATTCTGGGAGTCCTGATTTCTCCCGCAAGGTATTAGAGCGGAATCTCGACCGAAGATACATTCTCAACAACCCTGAAGCTGAGGAGAACTACAATCAGGCGATGGGCAGGTATTGGAAGTACGCCAAAACCATGTGGGGTAAGTACGAAGACTGGGGAAATGAACTCGAGAATGCAAACCGCGCATCGTTGTTCAGAAGAAAAGCCCAAGAAACGGGGTCAGACCTTCTGGCATCGTACTATGCAAGAGATGTCCTTGACTTTAGTCTCCAGGGTACGTCTACGGCAGTAAGGCTCATTAATCAGATGGTTCCTTTTACAAATGCTAGGTTACAGGGTTTGTATAAAATGGGCAGAGCTGTTAAAGATAATCCTGAGTCTATGGCGTTAGTCACCACAGCCGTTATTACTGCCAGCTTATTAAACTATCTCGCTTATAGAGATGACGATGATTGGAAAGAAAGAGAAGAATGGGATAAAGACACATACTACTGGTTTAAAATTCCAGGGACTCAAACGGCATTCAGAATCCCTACTCCACACGAGTTCGGAGTCGTTGGAACGATGGCATGGCGCTCATACGCAGCAGCGTTCGATAACGACCCCGTACATCGCGAGTTGTTTGCTGAAAGAATGGGTGCGTTACTAAAACATCAGCTCTCGCTTGACCCAACACCACAGATCATCAAGCCTCTTTACGAGATTGCAGTAGACTACAATAGCTTTACTGGGAGACCTATTGAAGGCCCAGCAATGAAGAGACTGTCTCCTGAGGAAAGGAGAAGGACTTATACATCAGAGACTGCTATAGGGGCATCTAGGGCAATGTCGAGCATTCTATGGGATAAGGTAACACTCTCGCCTATCCAGATCGAATACCTGATTAAGGGCTATCTATCCTGGATGGGTCAACTTGGTCTATTTGCTACTGATATGGTTGTCAGAACAGCAGGAGACTTCCCTGAGAGACCAGGGCGTGAGTTATCGGAGTGGCCTGTTGCTAGAGATTTCTTTCAACGTACTCCTATTAGGAATACGACTTATGGGAATGTGTTTTACAGGCAACTTCAGGAAATGGAGCAGCTTTATGCTGACATCCAGTCTAACAAACGTGCTGGCGATTACGACCGCTATCGCGAGTTGCTCGACGACAATCGAGATAAGTTACGGTATCGTAAATTCTTTGCCAGACGGCAGGACGCAATACAGAACATCAATAACCGGCTTAAAAAGATAGCCAACTCTAAAAGTATGAATTCTGAAGAGAAGGCAGTGTTGCGTGACCGACTCGAGCAGATTCGGAATCGGATGATGAGGATGACTGTGGAGCGTGCGCTAAGGTAAACTCGTGCAGGTGTCTCAAATCAATGAGATGAGAACACGTTGCGTTCTTAAAGTCTTTGGTTTGTTTTCTATTTTTATACTCAATAAACCCTGTTTTTCTTGAGGTGATAAGCTTGTCGATGTATTTAATACTGGACGCATAAAGCCCCTTCTTGGGGTGTATGTGTCTCCCGTACCCTACCGACTCAGGCCAATTCACCCAGAAAAATATATACATATTACTGAACCAAAACTTAGCCATATAGCGAATGTAGTCTATATGATTTAGTGTGGCACAGTGATAGGCAGGCACTCCGTATCTGTCCGCTAGGAAAAACGGAGTATTAATACACTTTAGGTCGCCATCTTGGACAGCGTTTTCTTTTAGGAATTTTAAGTCATTTGCATAAACGTCGCCCTTCTTCTCAGGGTTGATCCAAACTTTCAACCCGTAAAGAGGAGCTACGTCTATGCAAAATTTGTTTTCGTCTTCCCTTCCCTTTGCTACCCAATAAGACTTATCGTCTTTATTCAATCAGTTAAAGAGAAGCTCTTTTAAGTTCTCTAATGGGTGTTGTGAAGGATGGATTCTTGTGAATCCTGTTATGTCTCGTACTATAGTCTCTCCAGTTGTGTGCTCTCGTCCTACAATCCTGATAGGAGCATCTCCGTCTTTCCATGCGTCAAGCTTTGCCTGATACAATTCCTCGAGAGTTTCTTCCATTTCGTTTTGAGGCTCTTCCATTTGTTCCTTGATTAGAGGTGTTAACCCAGCAGAGATCGTCTGCCCTTGTGTGAAATCCCACACTGATACGCTACTTAGATTTGGGAGTTTGTTTCAGCCCCCTTAGTAAGGCTATGGAGTCTTCCCTTGCCCTGCTGGGTTAGTAGTTTACTTGATGTTTATTTCAACCCCTGGTCGGGGCGGTAGGTTTGTTTTGTATCTGATTTGATCTACAAGGTCGTAGACCTTTTTACGTTTAAATGGGTCAATTGCTGAGATGCTTCGGGTCAGGATATCCCATGATTCTTGGTCTAGAATGACATTAAATTTCCCTCCCGATGTAGGTTTCTGGTCTGACATTTAATGGATCTCCCAAAGTTACAGGTTTGAGAACGGGTGCTTGCTCGTCCTTAAGCAGGCTTTGCTTCCGATGCTCAGCAACTCCCTGAAGAACAAACTTCATTAGAAGCTGCTGTCTTGAGCACCCACTCTCATTAGCGATTTGTTCAATCTCTTTGGACAAAGTATCCCCGATTCGGATACTCATTGTTTTGTACTTCATCGATTTCGTTTTGACCAAAGATTAGTTTATCCCACAGAATAGGATGCCTGCACGATGCGTTATCGAGACGTTTAATCTCTCCACCATTTGCAAGAAACTGTTCTGTGGCACGTGTTACAAACTCCCTATCAATCGTATGGGATGTCGTCGTCCTCGACTTCAGACCGAGATCCTGACCTCTCCACGCTTTCCCCTTTTGGGGTGTAGTTTTCGACCCTCTCACCTTTGATCGAATAGTCGTACTTCTTCTCTCCTGCATCATTTTCCCATGAGCGTGATTGTAAGTACCCCTCAACGTAAACCATGTTCCCCTTTACACAGTAGTCCCGAGCAAAACGGGCTTGTGAGCCAAAGAGAGACACAGAGTGCCAAGTGGTTTCCTCTTTTTTATTGCCTTCCTTGTCTTTCCATTGACGAGTTGTGGCAAGCCTCATGCCGACGATAGGATTGTTTTCGTCCTCTTTTCTTACTTGAGGGTTTTCACCTAAACGTCCCATTACCATTACTTTGTTGATTCCGCGTGACATTTTAATCTCCTGTCTTAGCAGTTGTTTTGTTTTTATGCGTCAAGGTATGGATTTTTACACCCATAGCTTCCGCAGTGAGTACTGCCTTGTGTAACGATGGCAGTGTCTTCCCGTTTCTCCACATGGAGATCAGGGCTGATGAAACTCCTACCTTCCTGGCGAGAGCTGCATTAGTTAAGCGTTTTCTGGTCATCTGCCTGACCAGATTCTGCTGAAAGTTCATCCTCATTTCCTGAAGCTTCATCCTCTCCTTCCATGTTAAGGATTTCTTGTTCGGTCATGTCGAGCTTGCAGAGATAAATTCCCTTAGCTATGAATTGTCCCTTCCCGAAATGTTCCATCGCTTCACGCTCTGAGTCTGCTTTCACATAAGTAGTGAATTGCCAAATCATGGGTCTGAATTGGTTAAATGTAAACAATGTTTAATATTAACATACAGACCCATAAGCGCAACTTAAATTTGGTCTGAGAATTCGTTGATCGCACCGTTGAAATCTAAAGGAACAATCCCTATACGGGAGTCCCTTGATTTCGCAATGACGACATCGCATTCATTAGGCCTTTGGGATGTAGGATTATTCACTTCATCCCGATACAAGAACATGATGTTGTAAGCACATCGCTCTAAAGCCCCAGTGTCACCCAAGTCACTCATGACAGGGATTTTGTTGGAGCGCTTCTCCACATCTCTGTTCAACTGACACAATGCGAGTATTGCTACGTTGTTACGTTTTGCCATATTGCGCAGCCGTTTAACGAAGCCTCCCATAGCTTCAGGGAGTGATATATTCGCTTTGCGTTCTTCAAAACTCAACTCGTGCAAATGATCGATGACTATGAATCGGTATCCCTCATTAATCCCAGACTGAATAGACCGCATGACTTCACTTGGAGTCTCGGACTTATCGTCAATACTGAAATTAAGAGCGAACAGCTTCTTCTTTGTCTCAATCAGGTTGCTGATGTTATCGTAATCCACATCATTCAGCTTGTTGGATTCAACAATATTCTTTGTGGGAATACGACACTCTAAGCTGAGCATTTTTTGTGCGATTTCTGCTTCAGACATTTCGATTGAAATAAACAAAGTTTTTACTTCGTTTTTGATCGAATGCCTCAAGCAGTTCAACGCATAGGTTGTCTTTCCATGTGAAGGGCGAGCACCCAGTAAGGAAAGAGTTCCGTATCTATACCCTGGAACAATCGATGCGATTGTCTTGAACGGGAATGGAACATAGAACGTCGTCTGATCGTAATCAGGGTCAGCTCTCATTCCAATATTGTTCATTTCCTGTTTAATAGCCTCTGTAAAAGGTTTAAAAGGCTTTTTCAAGGATTGAGATACGGTATTGATTCTCGACGCCATGTCATACAGAACATCATCAACAGGCTGACCGTTCGCGATTTTCTCTGACGCTTTCTTGGCGCAAAGCGCTGAGTATTTACGCTCATAGTTCCTGTTGACTTTTTCTGCATAAACTTCCCACATAGATTCATTTGCAGCCTTACCATTGATATCCGCAATGGTGTCTGCAACATCCTGCTTGTCAGAGAAATACTGAGCAAACTCGGGATCTTGTGAGGACTCAAGCTCAAGAGTTAAGTGATCAATGGGCTGGCCTTCGTCTGCCATGCGGAGCATGGTCATGTAAAGGTGACGCAACCCATGATCGATAAAAACCCTTGGGTGTAAGCTTGCACGAATAGTCGGAATCAAATCACTGTTCTGTAAACAGGTGTTCACTAAATCCTGTTCCATCACATGATATGCTTCTGACATAGGGATAACTCCGTATGAAAGGTTTAAAGTTAAGTCGCTTTAGGCAGGCTCGAGCATTTTATGCTCTTTCAACTGCGACTGAATTAAAATCGGCCTACCATGATGAGGAGTACCGTGTTGCCCGATGACAGTGCCATCAAACTCACGATTGCTTCTCGCAAGGATCATGTACGTTTCCTTGAAGTTCTTTCTCTGGAACTGAATATCCTTGGAACTCATATCCGAGAGTATTCGTAATCCTCCAAGTTGACGGACGGTTTCAGCAATGATCGGGTCTTCGAACTGAAGAGTCCGACCAGGGTTAGATTGGAACGCTGTAAAAAACGTATTCCATCCCAGTACCGCAGCTTCTTCAAAGCTCCCATTTAAGGCGTTTATCAAGTCTGCTGGGGTTGGGAAACTTCTGACTGTACGGGTCTGTATCAACCTGTGATAGCCTGTCCGTATTTGTTCTGGTGATAGCTCTTTCAAGGCATCGATCCAGATATTCATAAGGATCTCGCTCACTTGAATCTGTCCGTATGCTTCCGCTAGGAGCATCACTAACTGTTTCGTCGTAAGGGAGTCCCCTAGTTTCGTGCTCATCATTCACAAATGGGCTAGGGATTTGAGATTCCAACAGCTTCATATTCGCTGCTGTGTTTGCCGGCATCCCAGGACGCTTGTTCTTATTGGCATTCATTTTGTCGAATGCAATAAGGAACTTGCACTGGGACTTACCTTTTGGGGTGTAGACCATATTATCCAAGCTAGTTACTTGCATCATGTACTCCTCGCCTTCTAGATGACGCTTGTACTGGTCAGCAAGAAAATCAACCACCAACATAAAAATATCCATCGTCACCTTGTTTCCATGAATCTCAAAATTCAGGATTTGCAGGCACGCTTTTACCCATTTGGTGGTGTCTTTCGGCACGAACTGTCGTCCATGTTCTTGATAGTTCTTATCCATGAAGTACTGAATCATTCCATTGACATCATGAACTTCGTCGTCAAATTCAAATGCTGGCTTTTTAACCGTCTTTGACTTTTTGACAAACAGTTTGGATTCATAGTTCAACCGAATCTTGGTTGGCGACCATTTATCCTGACCTTGCGTGCGAATGATAACCCCGTGATCTTCAAGCCATTCCAGTCTGCGCTGGACAACTGAGTTCGACGCGATTTCAAGTGCTTTACATAGACTCCTGATCGAGTGCTCCTTGTCTTCTTCCTTACACATAAGGAGATGAAGAAGGATTGCACCAGTGCTTGGATCTCCGACAATTAGACGAGTCAGAGGGTCGTCTTCACCCAAAGCGATTAGGGTGATTCTTCTATTCATAGGCATAACTCCTGGTTAGTGTAAATATATTGTTGACATGTTAAACATGGTAAGTAATACTTAATTAAATTGAAACGAAACAGAAAGGGGGCGGTAGTGATCACAACAAATAAAGAAAAAGTTCCAAAAAAATTATTGGCTGAAATAAAAGAAGAGGTTTGGTTTTCTTTTGAAAAATCTCTTGTGAGAATTTCAAAGAAATATTCGACTCCTGAATACGAAATGATCATTGGCTTTGATAAGTCTGGCATAACAGCAGAAAGGGCATGGTTATGATATTTAGACATCCAATTCAAAAAGTGAATCTTTCCACAGCAACATGTGTCGGAAGAACAGGTGTTTCAAAC
>TARA_R100000808_G_scaffold21043_1_pt1 | contig 12229 bp, 6 predicted proteins | sample TARA_R100000808 | Tara Oceans TARA_R100000808 (sample SAMEA2622852) | marine metagenome | biome: marine biome (ENVO:00000447); feature: marine epipelagic mixed layer (ENVO:xxxxxxxxx); material: "saline water (ENVO:00002010), including plankton (ENVO:xxxxxxxx)" | depth 140 m | reverse complement strand
AGATATCGATCTCTTTCAACAAAGAAATCAGTCCAGTCAGTATTGCTAACTCCTTCTTCTGTACTGTCAGAAGGTTCTATAGCGTAGTAACTGGCAAGTAATAAGTCTGCCCCTACTCGTATATCTCCCATTTTCCCGGCTGCGGTATACAAATTATTATAATACTCATCCTTTACTTCATCTGACTGTCCTTGCACAGACTGACGATACACTTGACCCAATGCTATTCCAGCACCTTCGGTCTTATTCCATCTATCAGACCTTTCCTCTCTCCATTCTTTTGGAGATAACTTTGCACCTGTGCCTTGCTTCAGCCAACTCTGTAACTGTAGGTCATCTTTATCCTGTTGAAATTTTAACTGCTGCCTGACCTTACCCATAAGCCTTCCAGCCTTACGAGTATCCTCAGCAGACACATCAGGGAACATTTCTTCTGTTTGAGCCTGAGAAATCTCAAACAAACCACCGCCCTTTTCAGGGTAGAAAGACTTAATCATTGCATCCCAGAAAGGAATTTCTTTCTTGGGCATACGTATCTCACGATCAAACTCTTCGTACTCTTCCTCATTAAGAGATGCTCTGAACTCCATTCTGCGAGTTCTATCCATATCCCTGTACTCTTCTACCCTCTCAGCCATTGGCCTTTGTTCCACATCACGTAATTCGTCAGCCACTCTAAAGACGTAATCGGAAAAACTCGTAACAAGTTTTCCTGCCCCACCAGTAATGTTTTCGTACAAATGGTCTAGTCTTTGAGGGCTGCCTATTACATCCCCTATAAGGTCAGGAGCAGGGACATTATCAAGTATTCCTGCTGCCTTTCTAGCAGTTTCAGATGTCCACTGGTTATATTGCTCACTTAATTCCCCACCCTGTAACTCTTCGTCAACTATAGGAGCCTGCCTAAAGAAGTCGTACCCGGTGATTTCTTCCATACCTGTATTAAGAAGTTCTGGCATTGGAACATCAGACACTGGAGATGTAGACTTAAATACCTCAATGGCCCACTTGCTCTTGTCTACAGGAACTTCTTCATCAGTTAGCTCATCTAATAATGTAGCCTGTTGAAATAATAAGTTCCACTCTCTTAATCTATGAGGAATAACTAAGTATTTAGGAACAGGGCGATTAGTTTTAGGGTCTAATACTAAATCACCATTCTCGTCTTTCTCTGGTGGCAACATAAAAATCATAGAATTGTATCTAATATATGAGGGAATATCGTAATACAATGGCTTACCTTCATAAGTGAATTGCTTATTCCAGTAGTTCTGTATACCCCAGTAAGTAGCAACTGCTGAACCTATTATTACAGCTGCGTTTCTAGGGCCACCATTTACCCCATCAAATACTTTACCTGTTACCCCACGACCTTGCCACGGCAACGCATTCTTAAGTTGCTCTGATGCAGAACCAAACTCAAACTTAGGCCCACCCTCTACTGGGTTACGTACTGGTCTTATTACAGGATGCAAGTTAATGCCAAGTGTTCTGAATGGTAGCTTCATTCCTTCCATAGCTGCGTTTAAGAACAGTATGTAGTTGTTCCATCTTCGTATCGCATCACCACCTCTGGAAAAATCTAATGTAGCCTCAACACCATTCTGTGCTGCTCTCTGCATCTCATCTGAATCAACAAGTCCTACACCAGTTTCTTTCCAGTTGTTTAACATCTCATCGTTAAAAGACTTGCGATCTAGTTTCATTAATCTGTTAAATTCATCTTTACCTATGTATTTCTTTAAAGCCTTTTCTGTAACAGCAAGTCTTGGAGCCTGCTCAACAGCAGAACCAGTAGCAGGAATAACTCTTTTTAACTTACCCATAATATCTGTATTGGGATTAACTGCGTTTCTTAGGTATTTATTTAATGTTTTACCTGTAACATCTTTAGGACTTATAACTGTTGCGTCTTGTCTTGTCCCGGCAGTTCGTATCTGTTCAGTTATTTTCCTTAAGTTACCATCAACATCGTAAAACCTATCAGAGTATCCACCACTTAACTGTACAAGTTCCATCATTCGGTCTTCATTATTTCTGGCTACATTCCAAAGACTTTTCATAATCCTTGCAGATGTACTTGTAGGCAATACTCCAGCCTTTAAGAATACTGTAAACATATCTATAAGACCGTTACGCATAAAGAAAAGAGGATTAAAGGTTGTATATACAGACCTAAAGAAACCATTAGACGCACCAAGTATGGCGTTGATTTCTTTGTCTCCACGTAAAGCCAATCCCGATCTGCCATTTAGTACATCCCAGAACCACTTAGGAGCAGTGGTTCCATCTGTACTTCCATATACAAATCTTTGACCGTTATCATAAAAAGATATAAATCCAGAAGCAGCTTCGTCTACATATGGAACAGGAATAAGTTCTATATCATCTATAGCCTTTCCATTCTCGTCTTTTATAAGATTACCGTCTGCATCTTTTCTTTTTACTTTACGAACAAACTTACTTGAAACATCTTTAAGGCCAATTTCCTGACCCAGACCCATATTGATAGCCTTCTTAGTTATGCTGTTTCGTGTAAGTCTTAACTCAGTAGCTATCAGGTTTTTAAGCATTACTTCACCAAGTGGTGGTAATGCACCAAGTGCTTCAACAGAATCTTCAGTAAGTTTCCTTATCCCATTATCAGAAAGCCCACCATTTAAACCACGATACATATCAGATATATTGCCCTGATCTGCAAATTCCTGATACTGAATTGGGTTATACCATTCATACTCTCGTTGCCAGTAATCAAATCTCTCTTGATCTATTAATCCCTCACGTAGCATCCTGCCACGCTGTTCTCTGTACATATCACGAATGGCCCTTGCCCCTTCTTCTATAGCATCAAGTGCATCATCCGATAGGGTTACACCTTCTATGGTGTTCCTGCGTATCCACTCTCTATCAGTCCAGTTAGCTAAATCAGCAGAATCAACCTTTATCTTTTTGGTTGGATCAGCAGGATCAACAATACTTGGAACTCCTCGTCCTTCAAATTTAGATGCAAGAACAGACCAATGTCTTGCCTGTATAACTCTCTCTATAGCTTCTGGAGTTGCACCTCTGGCAAGTAGCGGTTCAATCTGATCCCTCATAAAGTTTACGTATCGTGCGTGTCCTTTACCTACAGCAGCTCCTGTAGCACGAACCAGACGATCAGCAACTGGTACTGCCATACGAGCAAGAGGATTAAATAGGGCATTAGGATTCGCAGATCGCCAAGCATAGTCCTCAAGTATCCTGAGGCCAAAGGAAGAGTCCCATGCCTTGGTAATAAATGCTACGTATTTGTCAGCTATATTAGGAAACCTAGATTTCATTCCAGCTGCAATACGGTCAGCATAGTCGCCACCTAGCCTATCTTTTAATCTACTGAGTCTGCCACCAATAGCCTGTTCAGCCTCCTGATGGCCCACGCTAGGTCTCGATGCTCGCCTTTGCTGAAACTGTTGAGGCTGCATCCCCATTACTGCTTCTCTTGCTGTACCTTGACCTTGAGTAATATTCTCTACTCTCATCCTAGGAGCAGGAGAAGATGCAGGGCTAACGGAAGGAGTTAATTCTTCTACCCTAGCACCAGCACCAGAAGCCTGACGTTGTAAATAAGAAGGACGACTTACTACTGCTGAACTGGGAATGTCACCAGCGTGTACCAACCCTGATGCTTCAACAAGAATATTCTCAGGATTTAATTCATTAAGATCAATAATAAAATGTTCTTTTAAGGAATCCAGTGGAGTATTTGGAGGAACTTCACTCATCCATACAATCTTTTGATCTGTTCCCCTTTTAAACATATCGGCAATAGCTTTAACCTCTGAAGCATGACCTGATATTGGGTATGACTGCACACCATAGTTTTCAGGATTAAAGATTCTATGAAAATCTTCAGCCCCCTCTGATATTGGATATGCCTGTACCCCTTGTTGTGACGCAGCATATGGAAGTCTTTCACCTTGAGAACTAGGAACCATGTGCATTAAATATCTTGATGGCTTATATCCTGAGATTCTCATTTGACCAGCTAGAGATTCCAAGTCAGGAAACTTTAAAGCTGCTTCAGCAGCAGGAGTGCCCCCTAGATGTTCAGGTAATCCTGCTAATGGAACAGGCCGTGCTTTTTCTGCAAGATCAATAGGTTCTCTTCTTTCAACAAATGGTCTTTCAATCTGTCTAGGTTGTTGCCCCATAATAGCTTCTTGAGCCTGACCTTCAGGAACAATTTCTTCTGGAACAGATGGAGTTTCGACACGTCTTCTGGCTTCTGCCCTTGCCCTAGATGCTCCTACCTGACTACCAACCCCTCTACCAACAGCACCTATTCCTCTGAATGGAGCAGTAATAACTCTCTCAGCACCTCTTTCAAGTAACTCTACTGGCTTTAATGCCATCTCAGCACCACGTAATCCTGCTCTTGCCACAGGAGCAGCTGCCCCTAGCCTTCCTGCTGTACTCAGAGCCTGCCCTGCTCTTGCTCCCTGCAATGCAGTACGAGCGACTCTGGCTGGCGGTATAGCAAGATAAGGTAACTCTTCAGTGAGTCCTCTAATATAAGGAGGTAACTTATATATATCCTCTCCTATTTCCCTTCTTTCTCTTTCTGAAAGGGGAACCCCGGTTTCTGCTTCTCTTTGTCTTGCAACCTCATCTATTCTCTGGGCACGTACAGTGTCTTTGGCACTTGTTGGTACATTGATGAACTCACCAAAAACATTTTTCAAACCTAGCGTACTACCAGTAGTAGCTAAATCTAGAAGAGCAGATGGGGAAACGCTACCATCTGGCTTACGATAAGCATCTAGATTCCAATTCCATTTTCCCTGATATCTACCTATAGGATCATACCAAGCAGCTTCTTGGGATTGAGGCGTATCCTCCCAGCTAACTGGTAAAAATTCTGTAAAGCCACCCATCCAAGGCTTTATGCCTCTCTCATGTCCAAACTCCAGCCCCTTCAATGCTTCTTCAAGACCAAATCCACCAACAACTGGAACTTGTTCAGGTATTGGAGAAAACTCAAGAGCTTCTTGTAGTCCTCGTTGTCCAAGAGGCACCGCATACTCTTTAAAGGCATCCCAGCCTTTATCAACTACATCGGTTCTATGCCACCATTCATGAGGCATTAGTAGGTAATAAACCTAGTGCTAGGAGCAAATCTCCTAGTAGATACTCCTCTCTCGTACGGAGTTCGAGCAGCGTATCTTTGTGTGTATGGATTTTGTGTAGCTTGGTTTTCAAGATACTGAGAGAAAGTAGTCCACTTAGATGGGTCTTTTTGACTCCTCATCTCCTGACCCCTATTCCCTAGAAACCTGTTGTAAATATTAGAATACTGGCCTTGGAAATAGTCTCTGGCCCTATTCTGCATAGGGTCAGTTCCTAGAAACTGTTGCCCTGCAAGATGTGTCATAAATGCTGTCTGAGGGTCTTGTTCTACCATGAACTCTCCCAGATCATTGGCAGTCGTGAATCCAGCAAATGCGTTATTATTAGTAGCCATTAGCCCCCTCCATACAATTTATTCCAGTCGTCATAAGCATTAGTCATTCCATTGCCAGCAGCAGCATTAGTAAATGCATCAGCAGCTGCCGTATTAGCAGGCATAGAGTACGCCTGATTACTTGTTATGGTTCCCGGCACCATAGTCTGAGGCTGGTAGAAAGAACCACCAATGTAGTCTGCAAATTTCTTTGCTCCACCAGCACCGTATCTATCTTGCATAATATCGTAGAGTGTTCCAAGGCTCTGTCCTACACGACCACTCATTCCACCACCAATTCCCAGTGCAGCCTGTGACATTGCAACCATATCTGACCTACTTGGTCCACCTTCGAACATCCCCCAATAATTAGCGTACTGAGGGTCTAACATGGTTTCATCTGAAGTTAGATAGTCAGAGAGCCTGCTATATCTTGATCGTATGTCATCAAGTCCTGCTCTTTCTCCTCTTAGGTACTGACCAAATGCCTGCCCCGGACTAACCATATCCATTCCTTGACCACCGCCAGCAGCACGATTCAATAAGAATCTACCGTAAGCAGGATAGTACCCACCAGTTAATGCAGCCCGACCTTGTTCAGAACCCAACACACTTAATGGGGCACCACCGAATTGTTCGGTTCTCCATTTTCTAAACGCATCCAGTGGACTAAGGCTGGCATCATAGAGACTTTGTTGCCAAGGGTTAGTAACAGCCCCAGTTGTAATAGGTGTTCCAGCACCACCAGTTCCAGTAACAACACTGCCACCACCACCAGCACCAGTAACAACACTGCCACCACCGCCACCGCCACCGCCACCACCGCCACCACCAGTTGTCGTTACTACTGTCTCTTTGGGTACGTCAGCTGGCTTTTCTTTGATTACAGGAACATTATCAGCTGGCTTTTCTTTGATTACAGGAACATTAGTTGATTTAGTTTGTGTTATGGATTCATCCCAAGGAGAAAAAGGGTCACCACCAATCGCACCAGCAGTAGTCATAGCAGCAGCTGATTCTGCTAACTGTTTTACAACCTTATCAGCTTCCTTAACCGCTTTCTCTGGCTCTTTTGCTGGAACTGCACTGGCTACAGCACCACCGGATGCCGATGTGTCTCCCATATCAACCTCGACTGGTCGAGTGGTAAACCTTGCATTATGCTCTGCTGTTGCTCTGTCTAGTGCTGTCTTTGCATACGCTTCTTGGGGGGTTCCCTTTACCGAATTATAAAATTCTATTGCACTATTAAACCTATTAGTAATATCTGCATCTGTAGTACCAGTAGCAAATTGATATGCTGCCGTTCCTACGTCTGCTGCTCCTTGAGCAGCACCAACAACACCTCTAACAATATCAGATGCGGATACAGTTGAGCCTCCCGGTATCCCAACATTAAGGTCGTACATTGCACTTGCAACATTATCTATAAATGCTGGCCTGTCTCCAGACCCCATCATAGGAGAAGTCCAACTGGGATCACCTTCAAGCATTTTCTGCCCATACATCTGTGCCACATCATCTGCATACTGATAAGGAACTCCTGCTTCAATTGCTCTAATACTTTCAGGAGTGTCATACTTCGTAAACCAAGGGCTACTAATATCAACTCCAGCAGCCATTGCTGCTGCTTCCTGCTCTGCTCTGGTAGGAACAGAAGCAGGCTCCTCAAATCCCAGAGCAAAATTTGAAACATTAAATTCAGGACTCATAGCAGCGTTGGCAGCAAGTAATGCTGCTTCTTCTTCTGCTCTTCTTCGGCCTATTGGTGAGTTAGGATTAATATAATCTGTTCTTGCATATCCCGGTACAGGAACAGTTTGATTCCCAGTAAGGAATCTCTCAAAAGCACCCGGAGCTGGCTCGACATATGATGTATAGCCAACTTCACCTATGTCCCCCAGTTCCCAAGGAGCAGCTGGAACATCAGGCCGGGCAACAGGTCTGTTTGCCATTTCTTCAGCAATAATATCTACACCTGTCGGCCTTTCTATTACAGAACCTCTTGCTGCCTGAGCAGGATCATTACTCCAAGGTATATGGAATAATGCTTCTCTGGGATTGTCTAATCCAATAACACCAAGAATATTTTGAGCAATATCACTTTGAAATAGTTTCCCAAGCGGACTATTTGATACCCTTTCACCAAGAGTATTTGTACCAGCTAAATTTGCTTGAGCAGCAGGGAAATACTCTCCAGTTAGAGAAGGAGTAACCTGTTCAGGTAACGGAGCAGGAGTAGGAGCGGTAACAGGGGTAGGAGTCTGATCCACATCATCCATAGTTTTACTAAAGGCTGGACCCATCATTTCAAAGTTCTGAAACGGACTGCCTGAAGTCTTAGGCATTGCAGCCTGTATACTGGAATTAACCACGTTTGCTGCTATTTCTGCAGGCAGATTCCCAATGCTGGAAGACGCAGCAAATAATCCCGGTATGAAACCCATACCTTGCATATACGCTTCGTCTGGAGTTGCCATACTATCCTCCTGTTGGTGGAATCAAACCTAAACTTTGTAATCTTGTTTCTGTATTCTGTGCTCCCGGCCTTGGGGTTCCCGGTGGAACTGAAGGACCAACTGGAGCAGTGGGAGGTACTGGTGGTACACCCATCATTGCGTCAGGCATTACCTGAGGAGGTAATCCCGGCGGTCCCATTGGAGGTGCCCCCGGTGGTCCCATCGGTGGACTACCCTGTGGTGGCCCTCCCTGTGGCCCCATAGCACCACCACCCATCATTTGTGCCTGTTCCATACTCTTTACAGCAAATAATCTTAATAATTCACCCTGATAAAACTGTGCTAAGTCCTGCCTGCCTTGATTAATGGATGCCTGTAGCATTGTCCATAAACCAGCTTCGGGTAACATACTCTCAGCCATCTGGGTTTTAATTGAATCATCAACTTGGTCTGCTGACTGTAGACCTAGTATCTGGTCACGTATATATGTATCAGGAAGTAATGGGGTCTGCCCTTCTCTCGCAATCTGAGCCATGCTCATCTTGCTCATCTCGTCCTGAGGCAGCTGGCCCATGAATGTAATCTCTGCTTCGCCTGCGTTTCGTACAGTTTCAGGGGAAATCTCCTCTGAAAAGTACATTCTGTTCCTGTCCTGACCGCTAACCTCTATGGATTTAAAGGCTCCTGTTATGTACTGGTCACACATTAGACGAAATATAATCGAATATGCTCTCTCAAGTGCAGAAAGCCGTGGAACAAGTACAGTTTCTACACCCTGACGCAAGGTATTTATGGCAAATCCTGAAAGTTGGAACTCAAGTTGTCCATAAATTGAGTGAGGTAAGCCGCCTCTCTGCATTTCCCCTGAAACAAGCCCCATAAAAGCCCCGGATTCTCTGGACATTTCCAGTAATCCCAGTGGTTCTACGTCTTCGCCCTGTCCAAGTGCGATTTCAGAACCTTCCTTGAATGGGTCTTCTTCCAGTGTCTTAGTACCATCTCTGGATTTTACCTTTAATCCCTGCCTACGTGACCTAGCCGTGAGTTCTAACATCACGCTCATCATGAAATTATGCTTCTCGTACAAATCTCTCGATGATTTAAAGCAAGATTCTCCGTAATCCTCGATGGTATCTAGGTTTCCTGTATCAGTTATAGCCTGTACCAGTGGTTGAGAGCCTACTGGCCCAAGAAATACAGGTACACGTTCTGACCCATGCTTGGTTCTTTTCTTAAGAACCTCTGTATCTGTGCATACTATGTTGTCTTCTGAGTCATAAAAGTCATAAACGTCCACTGCATCGTCATCGTTCGGGTCGCTTCCTTCCCCTGATATGTCTACGTCATACATAGCTTTTATCTCAGAAGGAGTTCTCTTAATCTTGTAACAAGCCCAAGCTAATCCCTTATCACCTTCTCCCCAGTACGTATGCATTGGGTCCCAAGGCTGTATATCGACATTAGTTTCGCCGTCCTTGTCTTTAACGAACAAGGCTCTTCCTGCATACCATCCTCTGACAGCTATGTACCAAGCTATCTGGTTTCTGACAGGAGGCTGGAACCTGTTTGCCATTCTCTCATCGGCAGCTTTACTAATCCCGATAAGGAATCTTTCCTTGGCATCGTTGTTTTCTCTCTGCTCTCTCTCAGAATTACCGTATGGGATTCGCACTACCATCTCTGATGAGGTCATCCACGATATTAGCTTGTCTGCATAGACCTGTGGTTCGTTGGAGGTGTATGACTGATACCCTTCTCCTGCATCAAATTCTTCCAGTCTGTACAGCTTATGGTCGTTGTCCATTCTGGTTCGCAGTGGTTCGGTCAAATCATAATGATTATCTACTAAAGCACTTATTTCTTCTGGTTTATAGTTAGCCATTACCAGCGTTTCACTCTTATTGTGCTGTTTTCCGTAATATATCCGTATCCGTAACGATTAATAAGACCGTAGATAACTGCCTTCACTCCGTGGTTATACCTGTCTTCTGGAGTCTGTCCCACTATATTACCATCTCTATCCATCTTCCACCTATATGCTCTTGACTGACCATCAAATGGATTTGGCTGAACTCCCAGTTCGGAAAGGATACCCTTACACTTGGAGTTAAATACAATACGTGGTTCTCGCTGCTCTACCGGGTCTGTCTTAAGAAAGGACTTTAGTCTTTCTGTCCCTTCATTTATCCTGATTTTCTGTGAATCAAAATATATTCCTGTTCTTTCCAGCCACACTTCAGCTGGAGCAGCCATTGCCTGATGCTGATATCCGGCAACGTCTATGACTCCGAACCTTGCGTCCCTCCACCAAGGCCGGGACTGGGCTATATCTATTATGTCATCCGTAACTAGGTTCCTTTCGTATATTTCATCTATAACTCGTATCTGGTCATTGACTACCTGTATGATTTCACAGGCGTAAGCCTCTGCATAACCGGGGTCAATCCAGATATGAACTGGAATATCTGGTTCGTACTCAACATCCTGTACATGGATATCTGGTCTTACCTCAGTAAAGACCAATCCCTGTGGGGGTGACGGTACACCTTCGATTCTCTCCATGAAAAAGTCATCAGATGAGGCTCTTTCAAGTGCAAGAATTTCGGGGTCTTCTCTGCCACCGGGGTAAAGGTAGCTGTTTGAGTAGCTTGGCAGGGAGAAAGCCTTCTCGTCTGCCTGAGATGAGTGCTGCCATGCCTGAAACATCTGTGGATACCACCCTAAAGAGCCTTCAAAAGTACCAGCTAGGAACAGCCACCCTCTCTTTGGGGCACATCTTCCTCGTAATCTGTGGAAAGTTTCCAAGTCCAGCTGCGATGCTTCGCATCCTATGATTCCATTAGGTGCTCTCATAGCCAGAGTACGTGGGTCTTTAGCTGATTTAGTCTCTATTCTGGTGCCATCTGCCAGCACAATCCTTCCGGGGTCTACTCTTTTAGACGATTCTTTGAGTAATCCCAGCGAACCAAAGTCCTCAACCAGATACTCAAACTCTGCTCTGGTCCTTTCGTAGTCAGCAGCTACCAGCCAGTACAGTCCGGGGCCGTCATTTTCTAGGAATCTACCCAGTAAATACTTGGAAGCCACCATAGATTTTCCTGCCTGCTCACCACCAGCTACAAGAATGAACCTTTTCCGTGAGGAAAGTATGGGCATTTGCAGTGGTGTGGGGGAGAATCCTACTCGGTCATATATATAATTCGCTACCTCATTAATCTGGGATGACGAAATCGTAGATTGATTCATGTTCACTAACATATATCGGGGTCATTTCACCCATATATGCTCCCAAAATATTGTATTCATAGAACTCTATCGCTTCTTCTCTAGTCATATCCTCAGCAAGAATATCCACTATCTTATTCGTGGAGTAAACAAGCCTCATAGAAGCGTCACACTGGCCTATAATAGCAGGCTTATACCTGTTTATTTCTTCCTGCGTGCTGCCTATAAATAGGGGTAACTCTCCAGATATGTTCATACTACCTCTTTTTGGGGACTAGAAGGAGGGGAATATGAAGTCACTCGTAGAAAACCTCCGACTAGCCCGATTAGTTTTTACCTCTAAGGATATCTTCTGCCTGTTGTTCAATTGATTTATTTGGAGAATCGTCATCTGAGAACTGTATTCCCTTGAACTTGCTCCTCAAATCCTTCATGACATCCTTTGCAACGTCATCGGTAACTACTGGCTGGTCACGGTACTTGTCAGGCTTTAATGCCTTCAAAACAAATATCTGTAGTATGGGATTACAGTCAGATTTTTTCGCCCTTTCAAATACTACGTTCTCGATTATCTCAGCGTAGTCTTCCTTGGCATCATCGAACCTCTGTATGAACCCATACGTATCCTCTCTTCTCCACCTAGATATGGCCTCTCTGCTTATCTTGGTTTCCATACAGGCATGTTTAATCGTTCCATGCTTATCAAATGCCTCAAGGAACATATTTTGCCTAGCTTTAACGTCCTCTGGCCTAGTACCAGATACCTCTGAATGACTCGCTGGCATTACTTTTTCTTCCTAGTCATTTTCTTGCCAGTTTTCTTGGCATTCTTTTTAGGCGGTCTTCCTATCTTTTTTCCGTAACTACCTTTACCGGTTGGCATAACTACCTCCAAAAACTTGGTTGGTTATTTTCTATAATAAGATACCACACATGTCTATCAGTACACACGTATCTTAACGGAGCATCCTTACAACTTTTGAGACTATCAGGAATAACAGCCTCTCCACATTCATCGTATGGACAATCCATCTCGTAAGCAAAAGCATCTGAACCGTTCTTA
>TARA_R100000808_G_scaffold110_7_pt1 | contig 12257 bp, 8 predicted proteins | sample TARA_R100000808 | Tara Oceans TARA_R100000808 (sample SAMEA2622852) | marine metagenome | biome: marine biome (ENVO:00000447); feature: marine epipelagic mixed layer (ENVO:xxxxxxxxx); material: "saline water (ENVO:00002010), including plankton (ENVO:xxxxxxxx)" | depth 140 m | reverse complement strand
TATGTGGGCAAGAATTATGGGCAGTCAGTTGGTAGAGATTATTAATATGCCAAAGTCTATGTATATTAATGATATTCAATACCCCAAGTCTATTTTTGGCTCTTCGTGGACTAACGCAGAACGTAAAGACTTAGGTATTGTGCCTTATGAGTATGAGGGAAGCCGTATAAATAATATGTTTTATACAACATCTGAAGCTGCACCTGCCGTAGAGTCTGACAGAGTTGTTGTAAAAAGAACTCAAACTGCTCGGAATGTAGATGATATTAAAACTACAATGAAAAACTCTGTGTCTCAAACTCTTAAAAGTTATCTAGAACAAACAGATTGGATTGTGATTCGAGAGCAAGACAACGGTACTGCCAAGCCCTCAGACCTTGCTAAGTGGCGCACAGACTTACGTGCAAAAGCTGCTGCATTAGAAACTGCCATAGACGACAAGACAGACGTAGCAGGACTAGAAGCTATGACAGTGTTTACAGAAGAGATGCGAGATGCTGGTAAAAAAGCCTCAGAGTTCGATGAGTGGCCTCAAAACCCAAGAGCTTCTACATGACAGAAGAGCTTAAAACAGTAGGAGACGTTGTAGGTGTAAGTTCTACATTAGCTCTTTTAGCTGGATGGCTTCCTCCTCTTGTATCTTTTGTAACTCTTGTGTGGTTTTCTATTCGTATATATGAAACAAAAACTATTCAAAATTTAATTAAGAAAGATAGGTAAAGATGTCTGAAGAACAAACTGATGCTGAAGAAGTAGCGGTAGACCCGATAGTAAGTTTACCCGATCCAAATATAGTTAACGCACCTATTTTAGCTATTCGTGGTCAGCAAGCTATTGGTGTTCCTAATGTTGTCACTCAGACAGGTCGTACAGACCCTTCTAATGTGGAAATGTTGTATGATCCTGTAGCTCAACAAGTACAAGCAGATGAGCTTCTTGCAGATCAAGATAAATTTTTAGACACAAGTGAGCAACGAAGGCGTGTTTCTAGTCCTAATTTAATTACTGGAATACCTGATGTAAATGTGCAAGCTCAAGACGCCGCACAAATACAGAACGTAGAACGCACTTTTAGCAACATGCCTACAGCTACAGCAGCTACAGGGTCCATTACTGAAAATGACGTAGTAGACCCTAATCAGGTTGTAGACGAGCGTACAAAACAACAGATGCTGGAACGTGGAAGTCTAGCTGAAGCACAGACACAGACTTTAGCTAACGAAGCTTCTATAGCATATCAGATTGAAAAACTTACAGAAGGTATGGAGACAGGGCAGTTTCCTCCGTGGGCTTCTCCTACTGTTCGTAAAGTAAATGAGATTATGCAGCAACGAGGATTAGGTTCCTCTAGTATGGCAGCAGCAGCTTTGGCGCAAGGGCTTATCGAATCTACTATCCCTATTGCAGCCCAAGATGCACAAGCTAATGCTACTCTTCAACTACAAAACCTAAACAATCAACAGCAAACTGCTCTTGCAAATGCAGCTACGATTGCTACAATGGATAGGCAGAATCTAGATAATCGTATGAAAGCTGCACAGCAAAATGCTCAGTCTTTCTTAAATATGAATCTTAAAAATACTACAAATGAACAGCAAGCTGCGGTATTGACATATCAATCAAGAGTACAATCTTTATTTACAGACCAAGCTGCTGCAAATGCTGCACAGCAGTTTAATGCTACCTCTCAAAATCAAGTAAATCAGTTCTACGATCAGCTAGGTGCTACAGTCGAACAGGCTAATGCAGCAAGAGATTTATCAATACAAAAATTCAATAGTGAAGAGACTACTTCTGTAGAGGAGTTTAATACTAATTTGGATAATATACGTGAACAATTTAATGTTGCTATGCGTAGTCAGATTGACCAATCAAATGTAACTTGGCGTAGGCAGATTAACACGGCAAACACTGCTAATGAAAACAGAGCAAATCAGACTAATGCTGCTATCATGCTTGGCCTGACGCAACAAGCTCAAAACCAACTTTGGCAGAAATATCGCGATGAAGCTCATCAGTTGTATACTTCTTTAGAAAATGAGACGCAACGAAATCATCAGATAGTTTTAAGTGCTATGGAAAATCAGTTTAATACTGATATGTTTAATCGAAGTATAGAATTTAAAAAACAAGTTCAAGCTGGCGCTGCATCTCAACGTCTTTTACAAGATGCAATTACATTTGGAAAAGATTTACTAACAACAGAAGTAACAGTTGACAATAAAAAAACATCAATTTTAGGAGCTAGTGCTGGAGCTTTACTTGGTGCGATAGGTCTTGGTGGTAGTGATAGTAATGTTGACGTTGATCCCGGTTCAGCGCAAGAGGGTTTTGACTTTTTATCTGGAATAGGAACAGTTGACGATGACAGTTTTGATTTTACTGAAGACGTTTTTGATGATTTTTTTGTTGGAACAATAGAAGATCCCGGTTTTGGCGGTGGAGATTTTTAAAGGAGTTATAAATGGTTTCTTTTTCAAGTTTAGTTGGTAAAGCAATTACAGCAGCAGTTACAAGCGGAGCAAGTACTTTAGCAAAAGTAGGTGCGGCCAAAGCAGGGCAAGCTCTTTTTGGTTCTTCATCAGGACGATCTGTTGGTGTAAGTGCTGCTACATCAGGAGCAGACATAACAAAAATTCTTGAAGATGATGATTTAGATTTTCAAAAAACAAGCTTGGGAGCAGCAGGTTTCGTAAAAGGTATTCCAGACTATCGTCGCGTAGGTGCTACAGACGCGAATGCTCAAGCACAATCTATCGCTGACTCTGGATTACAAAGAGTTATTGCAAGCATGATGAACAGTCCTCCTGCATCTCCTGATGTTCGCGCAAGCATACTAGGCTCTATGGCTTCTCCTCGCTCTGTTGTATCTAATTCTGATTCTAAAAAATTTAAAAAGTATTTAAAAGGACTTTCGTAATATGGAAACTTTGACACAAAAACTGCAAAATGATCCTCACATAGGAAAACCTATACCGGGGCAGTCTCTTACTGCTACTCCCGGCTCTATGCCGTATGAGAATCCTCCTCAGACTTCTTCTGTTGAGAAAGCATTTCTAACTCTGAAAGCAGGTTTGTATCAAAAAAATACTCAGCGTGAAATAGGTGAAGTTACAAAAGCAGGAATATCTTGTGAAACATTAGCATCTTCATTAGTTATGATGGGTTTTTCTCAAGGCATGTTTAATCCTGATGTTGCAGAACTAATCAGACCTTTTTTAACTATTGAAATTTTTAAAATAGCTAAAAATCAAGGAGTAGATAAGGTAATACTTGAAAATAAACCCGTGAGAAAAAATTTAGATACGGATGCTTTACGAGATTTAGAAGACGAAGCGTTACCTGATAATACATTTAATATTGAATTTACACCAGAAGAAGAAGAGCTAATGAAAATTCCTTCAGAACCAGAACAGTTTCCTGAACCAGAGGGCTTTATGACAAAACCAAGAGAGGTAGCATAAGATGGCATTTATAGATCGAATCGGAGAAATTGCTTCTAAGGTTGTTGCTAAAACTTTATCTGATCCTGAAAAATCAGGTGAGCTACTACGTTTAGGTTTAACCGCTGCAACTTTGCCTGATAGAGAAGATACCTCTCAATCTGCTTTTGATTTAGGAAGGTTTAGGCAATACAACATTTCGAGGCAGCAGGAGGATCAGGCTAAAGCTGCTGCACTGGAAGCTCAAAGAAAAGCTGCCGAAGAACAGAGAAAACGTATTTTTGAAATAGAAAAAGAAGATAGAAAATTTAAGTTTGAAGCTGACATGAAAGTAGCTGAACACATAGCAGAACGTCAGAAAGAAAATCGTGATGCAGGTCGTGCTTTTAGAAGTGAATGGGAGACTTTTTCAGGTAATACAGGAACTCGTCATTGGAGCCAGTACGCTAATAATATTAAAAGAGATGATGGAACTACTGTGTATGTTCCTAATGAGGGTACTCAAAAGCTTTTTGAATTTAATAATATGTTTGGTCAGGGAAGTAAAGATGCTGACGTAAGAAAAAGGGGACTTATTGCTTTTGATAAATTTATAAGAGTAGCAGACCAATCATACCGTATTAATGAGAAAAAATTATTAAAGGACGCTAACGCAAGAGCATCTCAAAGAGATCAAGTGATGTTGCATGGAAGTATGCAGAAAGTAGCAGCACAGTTAGGTTTTGACACTACAGACTATCTGGTTAGTAAGGACTCTTTTTCAAATAAACCTGTTGTTGATTCTAAAAGTGGACGAACAATTAGGTCTGGAAACGATAATAAAATTGATACACACTATTCTAAAATGGCAAATAATTTTTCATCGTTTTTCTCTCGATTTTTTGCAAAATATTCTTCAGAAGCAGAAAGATTAGGGTTTACCCGACAAGAGTTTGCAGATGTAACTCAAGCTTTTTCAAATATCAGAAAGAATATTTTAACTCCGGGTGAAGCAGGAAAAAGAAGTGATGATTTAGACGTAGCAAGTGATGCTGCTGTATTTCTTGCTACTAAGTTAGGAGAAAAAGAGTCTCTTAGAAAAGTTCTTATTAGAGCAAAAAGCCCAACAACCGTACATGGACCAAACGGACTAAACGATGCAAGAACATCTTCTACTGATGGAAAAGGAACTATTCAAGATTTAGATTTCTTTTTACGCAATCCGTTGTTAGCTCAAATTGCTTTAAAAGTAGGAGCAATAACCAATGAAGATATGAAACAAATTGAAAAAGAACGAACCAAAGCAGGTGGGCGTGGTTATGTATATAGAGGTGAATCAGCAGACGGAATAACATCAACCACAGTTTACGCTTATAAACCCCAACCTGCAAGTATTTTAGGACAGGCTATAGAAAATCAAAAACGAAACACAAAAGCATTACTTGAGAATGCTACTCCAGAACAGAAACAAGAACATGCTGCTATAGAAAAAGAAATGAGTGAAAGATACACTTTGGGAGATGAAGAAAGACAAGATTTATTTTTTAGAAAACTAGATTTAGAAAATCAAATACGAGGAACTAGCCGTCGAAAAAACGAATATAAAGAAGCTGCTATTTATATAGCTTCAAACTCAGCTACACACATAATAACAAGGTCTGGTTTAGCCTCATCTACAATTCCTTTAGAGAGTGGTGGAATTGCAATGCGAGACAAAGATGATAAACCTACAAGATTTTACGTAGCTATGGAAAATAATGTAAAAAATGTTAATGAACTTTTAAAGATGCTTAAACGCATACGTAGGCTTGCACTAGTTAGTGAAAAAGATTTTGAAACGTTTGGAGGATCAGATGTTTTTTCTAAAGTTAGTCCTCTTATGGGTGCAGCAGGTGAAGTTTCGGGTAGGTTTGAAAGCGCGTTAAAATTTGTACAAGAATTAACAAGAGTGGTTCGCGGAAGTGCTGCACAATATACTGGAGGTGAGTTGTTAAGTAGTATAAAAGAAGGTTCTTTGTATGAACAATTTGAAAACAATAGCGAAGAATTTCAAAAACTATACGGATATAAAGTTTCTCTTAATCCAGATAATGATGCCCGAATTAAAAACCTTGAAAATAAAACAAGAAAGGGATTTAATATAGCAGAAACAGATTTTAAAGAAGCTATGGAAAAAGCAGAAGGAGATGTTACTAAACAAAAAATAGCAAAAAGCATATACCTGAGAAGAACCGCGTTAATGTGGGAAAAAGCTGCTTTAACTTATAAATTAGCAGGATACGTTCAAGGAGAACAGACAGGTGGTCGAACAATTTCTAACCAAGACTTTGATAACATCTACAAAGCTTTGTGGGGTGGAAACTTTTCTAGTGAAGAATCTGCTATAAATGCTGTTCGATATCTTAACTTTACAACTCAAGAAATAAAAGATCGTGCTTTAGGCAATATGTTTCTTTTAGAAACAATTGGAAAAGGATTTAATCTTGGTTCAGTTCCTAACTTATATGCAGAAGAGATTTACGATAGAAGGTTAGATAAATTTTTTGGCGACAACCCCGATCTAAAACAGTTTGTAAAAAATGCTGGTATAGATTTAGAAAAAACTGAAAATCAAGCGCAAAGTCAAGAGGTACAAAATATTATTTTAATGGCAAAAGAACAAGATAAAGAATTGGGAAGTATACCTGAACTTACGGCAGTAGGTTTAGATGAGACAGGTATTAGAAATTTAAATAAAACTGCGGTTAATCTATCTAGAGGTTTAAATAATAGTCGTAAAATTAGTAGAAGTGAAGATTTTGACAGCTATAGAGCTTTTGAAGACATATATAATGCGATACATAATCGTAGCGGAGGCCTTAGTGGTACGCTAAGTACGCTTACTGACAATTTTACAATATTAGAGGAAATTGTGGAAACAAACGACAACAGAGCAGCAAAAGCTGCTATGTCTTTAGCATTACTGAAGGAAGTGCCTTATTTTGAAAAAATGAATACCATAGCACAAAATATAGCCACTATTTCTGTACTTCTTCAAAATGCCGCAGATAGTGGAATGAATATTGATTACAATACTTTAGAGGAACAGTTTGGAAACAATGTAAGTACGCAAAATTCAGTAATACTTAAATTTTTTAGGGACGATCCTGACTTCTTAACATACATTTTTGACACATATCATAAGGCAAGCTAACGATGAGTGAAAATAGAGATGAAGAAATGTACGAACAGGAAATGCAAGAGCTTTCTGGTGTAGACCCTACTGAAGAGAGGCGAGGTCTTGTATTTGAAAACATAGCAAAGGGTGGTAAAACTCCCCGTTTGTTTGAAAAGAAGTTTACTCCCGAACAATACGCTGCATACAAAAAACGTATAAATGAAAGGGCAGCAAGAATACCACAAGGAAGTGGCATAGAAACTGTTAAAGACCCCAGTTTTCAAGCTGTACTTAGAGACTATGGAGATTTTAGAGGAGCTACTGACCCTACCGGAATGATGCGAGAGGGAGACTTAATTGAAGATATAAGACGTTCAGACCTTCCGCTATTAGAATCACGCCGAACTCTAAAGGGAGAGAATGTATTTTTACCTTCCTTTCGTGACCCATCAGAGGCTTCTGAAGAAATATTTGCATACCAAGACCTTTTTGAAGAAGAAGAAGAAGACACACAAACAACACCTGTTAAACAAAAATCTTTGGCGCAAAAGCTTCACGATAACAACGTAAAAAAAGCAAACCAACAACCTTCTACGTTAGAAATACTAGGTTCAGCCGCAAAAGATGTTGTTATATCTGCGATTGGGGGTACAGAACGTTCACTAACTAGACCAGATACTTTAACCACTCGCGCAGGAGCTATATCAGCAGTGGAGGGTCTTGGAGACCTTGTATTACTATTAGGTCAAGAAACTTTTAGGTCAGGCCGTGGAGGTATAAGTGTTCTAGCTGATACAAGAACATATACTAATATAAGAGATGAGATTAACAATTATTTTAGCCCAAAAAAACAATCACGAAATTTTCTACCAACTAATAAAACAGCTATGCTTACCTATTTACAAGGTAGAAAAGATATGCAGGGACACATTGATAGCATTTCAAGATACCTAGAAGATAATGCGAAACAAGCATTAGGTTTGGACGATAATGTAGCTTTTAGTAGGTATTACGACAACGTAAGAGGTTTTTTCGAGATACCCGCAGATAGAGAAAATGCTTTTACAAAAGCTGCTAGTATATCTGGAATGTTAACTTTATTTGGAGGTTCTTTAGCAGCAACAAGAGGTGCTGTTTTGCTTGCTAGAAATTCGGGCAGAGTTTATGTCGCATCCCGTGCCGCTCTTAGAACAGGTATTACTAAAAATTTTAAAGACAATTTTTTTAATCGACAAGTTTTGAACATTGATTTTGGAAAAACATACGCACCTGATAGATTTTACAGAACTCTTTCAGAAGGAGCAAGCATTGAACATCATGCAAAAATATTTGAATTAGGAGGAGTTCCTAGAGCAAAAGCTGTTGAAATGGCTAAAAACGCTAGACGAGATTTTCTAGGAGCAGTAGCAGGAGGTACATTGTATAGTATCTTTGATTCTATTTTTCAAGACGATATGGCAAACATGGGCGCTGCTTTTACAGGAAGTCTTTTGGGTAACTGGGCTGTTAGAAATGGACAAACACTTTTTTCAAGAGGTCTTTTAAATACTGTAACTAGATTAGCTTCTAGTGATAAAGGTGAATTTAGAAAATCTATTGAAGCTTTTAAAAATTCTGATTTTAAAGGAATGAATACACTACGTAAAACATTTTTACGAGTTCATGGACTTGAAACAACAGACATCAATGCTGCAAGACGTTCTTCTTTTACGCAAGGTGAGGAGGTTCTAGAGAAAATTAGAAAATTAGAACAAGAAGGTAACACTTCTCAAGCTGCAAAAGTAAAAACTAAAGCTATAAGTGAAGGTCTTTTAGATGATAAAGGACGCGCTCATGGTTGGTATGTTTTAGGCACAATACTAGAAAGCGGATGGACTAAAAATAATATTAAGTACGGTGCTGCATTTCACAAAATAGTTTTAGATAGTGATACTGAAGATTCTAGAAGAGCTATACAACACATAGCTAGATTGCAAACTTTGTTGGATGATTTGTATACTCAAGCTCCGAAAGCTATGGAAAAATTTCCCTTACTTGCAGAACAAGTTCTTGGTTTTTCAAAATTGCAAGCCATGAGAAATGCTCTTATGTCAAATGTTGAATTTTCTTCTTTTTCTGGCAAAGTTGTATCAGGTTCATTAATTAGTGAAACTGAAAAATATCAAGAATTATTAAGCGATCAAGCTGTAAAACTAAAAGAAGCTTTTAAAGAATTTACACAATCAGGAGACATTAAACAATCTGATGCTCTAAATGAACTTTCTAAAGACATTAATAGGTTAATTTCTGAACAGAATTTAGACTTCGATTTAGGAAGATTACAGAAGTTAAAAAAATACGCTAATTCTTCATTAAACATTCAAACTAAAGCAATTGAAGACAACGTAAATGATTTAATGAAAATGAGCGGAATGAACGGAATAGGTAATGAAATAGTTAGAAAAGAAAGAGGTATACAAAGTATAAATCTTCTTCAACGTGGTTTCTCTTCTTTGCAAGATAGAGCTAAACAACCTTTTGATAAATTAAAAATAGACCATGCAGATTTAGAAATAGACGTTTCTGATTTTATGGTAGGCTTACCTGCTGAGTTTGATAACATAGAAAAAAATGTTCGTTCTCTATTTCTTAATTTTGGAAAATTTGACAATGCTACGATGAATCGTTTGTATCGAGATGCAAGCACTGATTTCTTCAAAAAACAAATGGGTTTATCTTCAACAGAAGCTATCACCACGCCAGAACAGTATCAAGCTTTTCAAACTCAAATACAGAAATTTATTAATCAAAATCCTGTTGTTGGAGGGCAAGGCACTGCTGAAGAAAAGAAAGCGATCTTTAATGATGTAATGCAAAACGCTAGAAGGATAGAACAATCAGGAGAGGCTGTAAATTACTCTGATTTAGCTAATATGGTTGTGTCTAACATGATAGCTAAATATGAGATACCTGCAAAATTAAATGTAGATACTCTTATGACTATGCGATCTGCAATGGGAGACATGGCAAGACAAAGGTTTAATGCTAACGACTTTGATGGATACAGAATTATAAAAGAACGTATTAATCAATTTGATACAGCCTTAGAAAATAATAGTGGAATTTTTGGAGGAAGTTTTGTACAAGATTATGCGAAGGCTAGAAAACACTATTCAGATGTATTTAGACCATATCTAGAAGATGGCAGTCCTTTTTTTAAAATTGCAAACACAGGTGGACAAGAAAGACGACAACCTGTTTCTCCCTCAAAATTATTTCAAATGTTTTTTACAGGAGGAGATGATACAGCATCAAATGCTAGGCATTTTGCAAAAGTATTTTCTGATGCAGACGGAAACATTAATCCAGAAGCTATAGATGTTTTGTTGTACTCAATGACAGACTACATGGTTGATTCTTATAAAAACTTAAATTTAACAAGTTTAGATAAGGTTATGAAAGAAGTAGTATCTGAATTTGCTCCTATGATTAGACAAGCAAATAAATCTAAATACGTTGATACTTTAGAAAATATGGTAGCAGTTTTATCTAAAGACGGAGAAGAAGTAATACAAGCTAGAAAACAGTTTGGTGAAACACTTTCTACATTTATTAATAACTCTTTTGAAGTAAGAAAAAAAGTATTTAGAGATACAGCAGTTGCTCAATTAGGACGACCTGTTATTGCAAGACATTCTGTTCACTTAAATGCTTTAGACTTAAAAATGAATGACATTCAAGAAAAATTACTTACTCGTACGTTAGGAGAAGGTAGTCTCAAGTATGACACTTATGAAAATTTTATTTCTAGTATAAAAAACTCTACAGAATACGAAAAAATTATTAGCGATGTGCCAGAACTAAAAGACGAAATAGACGCTATATTATCAAATTCAGAATTTGTAAAAACTTTTAAAACTATATCTACTGGCCCAAGTGGTTTAAGTGGTAAGCCAACTCTTGAAATAATTTTAACAGATGCAAAAGATTCTTTAGAGAGAGGTTTTATGTCTCAAGCAGATTATGACAGAATTGTAAAAAATGCAGGTATTCTCATAGATGATAATTTTATGAGACATATGTTTCCATACATCAACAGAGCAAGACCTACAAATTATGGAGGTGCTGTTGGTGACATGGAAGAAGTTTCTACAGGTTTAGCAACTGCTTTACGTGAGATAGGTGAAAAAAGAGGTCTTAAATATCATCAAGTTTTAAATCAACTTAGGTTAAGAAACAGTGAGATCATGCTGGAGTTAAATCGCAGAGGTTTTGGAAAGGTAGATGAAAGGTTAGGTTTAAGACAAAGAAAATTTAAATTTAACGTAGAGCATGAATACGATATGGTTGCTGCTCAAAATTGGTGGGATGAAAATAAAGAGGTTTATGCTTTAATTAAAGATAAAGAACATATGGAATTTATCGACAATCTTATGGAGACAGGTGCTATTACTAGAGGAATGTCTACTTCAGCAACTGAAGTAAGAAATGCTCCTAAAGAATACACCACTGCACAAGGTTTAGGACGAGTATATAACACTTTTGGAAAGCATGTTGTATCACCCGCATATATTGGTATGGAAAAAGCTGTAGTAGATTTCAGAGTAGCGAGAGCTAACATCGTTAAAGATTTACTAACAAATAAAGAGTCGGCTAAGTTTTTAACAAACATTTTTTCAGAAGGTCTGTTTGAGCCTACAAAAGCTAGAGCTTATATTAAGAGAATAGCTTTTCGACTAGCAGTAACAGGTCATAAGTTAACTGGCCCCAACGCAGTAGATGAAATATTTAAAGAATTAGAAAGAACAGCAAGTGAAGTAAGGAAAGAAAAAGAACAGGAAACATAACAAGGAGGAAAAATATAAATGCTTGATATGTTATCTACACATTGGCATCAGATAATGTTTATCGGTTTTTTAATTGTGTGGGCGACAAGAAGCAGAGAACAAATCTCAGAGCTACAAAAAGACGTTTGCACTCTTAGAAAAGAATTAGATAAAAATATTGATTGGACACAAGATCAACAGGAAAGACTTGTTCAACTTAGGGCTGAACAAGACGTAGCAAATAAACAGATAACAAGTCTGTGGGATTTATACAACAAAATGAGAGAGAAGGTACACTGAATATGTACGAAAGCTTTGATGTAGACGGTGACGGCAGCGTGACTGTCGAAGAAATACAAGCCATCTCTAACGTAGAGAAAACAGACTCTCAACGTAGAATGGCTTGGACGGCTATGATTGTAATGATTGTGTTTACTGCACTTTTGTTTCTACCGATCTTTCCAGACGGTCGTATTAAAGCTCTATCTGATCTCTTTGGATTATTTTATGTGGGCATGGCAAGCGTAGTCGGTGCGTATATGGGCATGTCTGCTTGGATGAGTAAGAAAAAATGATATCACTTATAGGAACACTTATCGGTTTTGGTACATCAATCGTACCTGAAGTTTTAGGATACTTCAAACAAAAACAAGCAAACGAGCAAGAGCTACGAATGCTTGAGGCAAAAGCGAAGTACGCTTCACAACTTTCGGAATTACGTATTAAGGAACTTGACGCAGAAGCTGAGATACAAGAAACAAAGAGTATTTATGAACATGATAGAACTATCGACTCTGGCCCTATTATCAATAGTCTTCGGGGTTCTGTGCGCCCTGTCATTACTTATCTGTTCTTTCTAATGTTTGCAGCAGT
>TARA_R100000808_G_scaffold17659_1_pt1 | contig 12267 bp, 13 predicted proteins | sample TARA_R100000808 | Tara Oceans TARA_R100000808 (sample SAMEA2622852) | marine metagenome | biome: marine biome (ENVO:00000447); feature: marine epipelagic mixed layer (ENVO:xxxxxxxxx); material: "saline water (ENVO:00002010), including plankton (ENVO:xxxxxxxx)" | depth 140 m | reverse complement strand
CCCGGCCACGGTCAACCTGCCGGTGTGGTGGTATGCGGTGCTGTCGATGTCCTCGGGCCTGAACCATGCGGTGATCGCAGGCCTCCCCGCCGCCAGTGACCTGCGCACCTACGAGCAGCAGGCACGCCTGGCCACAATCACGGATCCCCGGCTGCGCCAGGCCGTCAGCGACTTTTTCAGTCACTGCTATATCCCCGCCCGATCAAGATACCAGGCCGCACAACCGGCAACCCCCGCGATCACGGCCCTGTTGGACACCTACGGCGATGACGATCCGGACTGGCTGGGCTCCCATGTCTATCGGCAGACACCGGGCTACTATGACGACCTGCGTCCCCTAAAGCAGATCCCGGGCTGGCCCTACAATGCGCTGCGCGATACGGAGTATGACCCAGCGAATCCACCGGAGTGGGGCAAGCCCACCTGCAAGCAATGGTGGGAGGAGGGCACCGAGGGTCTACGCCAGCAGTTGATTGACGCGGCGGACGCCACGGCAGGCGGTCTTTCCGGTCTGGTGGTCACCATTGCGCCTGGCTTGGCCAGTGAACAGCAGCAGGATGCCGTCGCCCGCACGGTACTGACGAATGCGCCCCCGATCTGGTCCAGCAATGACCTGGTGGCGGGAAACACGGCTAACACGGGCTGGCTGGCCACAGCAGAGAATCTGGTGAAGGGCGGCCTCGCCGCCGGCGGGGTGGTCACCGCCTCAGGCCTGTTTGCGGTCACCATGACCGCGGTCCTGCAGGCCCTGCCCATGGTGCAGGCTCTGTTGCTGCTCAGCATCTACGCCCTGCTGCCCATGATCGTGGTGCTATCGCGCTACTCGATCGCCATGATGGTCACCGGTGCCATGGCAATCTTCACGGTCAAGTTCTGGACCGTACTGTGGTATCTGGCGATGTGGGTGGATCAGAACCTGATTGGCGTCATGTACCCGGACGCCAACATCTTTTTACAGATATTCGCGAACCCCGGCGAACACGATGCCAAGCGCATGCTGCTCAATATGATCACCACCAGCCTGTATCTGGGATTACCCCTCCTCTGGAGCGGCATGATGGCCTGGGCAGGGATCCATGTGGGGCGCGCAATCAGCGCTGCGTCAGGGCCGCTGGCGCGTCCGGGTCAGGACGCAGGGCAGCAGGGCGCCTCTATCGGTAAATCAGCTGTCAGCCGGAGAATCGGCCGCTAATCGCCATAATCCTCGTCATACCATCCGCACGGGTCATGGCCGGCGTCAAGACGACCGGTACGATGATTAAGCTCACCGATCAAATCAGAGTTGCATAAATCGCGTTCGTCCGGCTGCAACTGACCCAATGCAGCTAAATTCCCGACAAACTGCCACACTGCTTTGACAGCAGCAAACATCACCTGGAACGGCGCTTCTTTCATTGCGTCCACCCCGACCTACGTAAAATACGATTTTATAAGTGTAGATCCGGTGTCTTGTGTTTTCCAGTGCGGCCAGGGAATTGAATGGCGCTCAAAATACAGAGCAAACAATTAGGTTTCCGTAGCCATCTGAGATTCTAGCTCCCACGCGTGTGATTGACATCACATCCCGTGTTAGCGGATCGATTCGTGTCTGGTATAGTCGGTCGATTACGGCAGCGCGAACGGCAGCTCGCGACCCACAGCGGACACTGGCTGGTAGTCCTAACGAGCGGGCGTTCTGAGGAACATGTGATTTGCGCATATTCACAGTTTTAAACGAATAGAGCATGGTCTTTTTTGGTCCTATTAGATGCTTGGGACCATGTTCATGCCAATATTAGAGGGCCTCATGGTAGGTTAAAATTTTCGCTGCTTAGAATGCTGCGGCTCACGTATAAGCGCCAAGGTGTGGTTTACTTGCTATTGGAATACCGTGTCAGAATGAGGTTCAATTTTCACGAAAACTGGCCGTAAAGACTATAGATATTGCTTGGGGTTTCATGGAAGAACTAACTGATAATCAAAAATCTCTTATATCTCAACTCGAGGGCGAGGAGATGGTTGGTAAGCGATTCACTGAAATTGAGTGTATCAATGCTTCCGATGAGGTGAGGAAGGGAGTGCTGTCACTCGTATTCAAAGCCAGAGATACAGTAGAGGATGTTTTCGTAGTACTGAAATTTATGGACCCGGAACGCCTTGGGGATAGATACCGGCTCGGTGCTTTTGAGCGGGAGCCAGAGATAATCGAAAAGTTGGGGAGCAATTTCAGGTGCCTGTCTCTTATAGCAGGGCCGATCGACTATAACTGGAAGATCAATCTAGGTGAGGTTCCTTCACACCTCCCGTTAAAGTATTTTGCTACAAACTGGCTTGAAGAGGACATTGAACATATCTTTCAACGTCAGGGTGAGATTGGTGCGCTCGATAAGCTACAGCTTTTTCGTAATGTTATCTTAGCAGTGGAAGCGATACATGCTGCAGGCATACATCACCGAGACCTCAAGCCAGACAACTTCAGAGCCACTGTAATCAAGGGTGAGAAAATGGTCGCGGCGATAGATTTTGGAACTGCGGCACATCTTGATACGCCTCATATTCCTGATCACCATTACCAGAACCCAGTTGGCGCGCCAGCCTACGCTTCCCCTGAAATGTATATTGGCTTTTCTGGGGATCGGGAAGTAGGACAATCTACAGACGTCTACGCGCTGGGTTCAATGTTGTATCAGCTCTTTAATCCAGATCTATTCTTAGCAAAGGTGGTGGCTAACCCCTTATTTCAACAGGCTCTTCTTATTCTGAATGCTAGAACAGCTCATGCGGGCTCATACTCCGAGAGGCTGGCTATCTGGAAAAACGAGGTCAGTAGATTCCGACATGCCGTCAGGCCTCCGTCGATCCTGGCTGAAGGAAACTCGGTTCCTAGCGCAATTTCGACAAATCTCGAAAGATTGCATGCGTCCATGACCTCTTTTGATTTTACTCTACGACTGAGTAACTTGGAGAAAGCTCGCTGCGTTATTGATAGTTGTATTCGTTGTCTCGAGAATGCCGGAAGTGAAAAACGTCGCCTTGAGTTAAAGCGTGCCCGAAGGGCCCAGAGAGAGGAGAAGCTAAGGCGGAGACAAGAAAAACTCGATGAATATTTAAATTCGGGTTCTGCAAGATGTTGAATAACAAGACGCCAATTCGAGAGCGGGAAATAAAAATCCCACCTAGAGCTATCGAAATTTCGTTTCTTGAGAATGAGGATGGAGATGGGTCTCTTGTCTTGCAATTGCCTTCGGCTGAAGAGTTAGCTCAGCTTGATAGTAATTCACTGCAGCATATATCGCTCCGTCAACTTATAAAGCGAGACTCTTTGCTCATTCGTGAGCGACTCCATCTGGACTATCGGCGAGAGTTGAGTAAGCTTGATCGTTACTCTGATTCTTCTACATACTTCGTAAGACTCGCTGGTTATGCTGAGTTAATTAATAGTCAAAGTGAGGCCAACAACCATTTAAAAAAGGCGCTGGCACTACAGAGCGATCCTCACTTTTCACATCTTCTGGCGGATGGCTACCTAAAAGTCAATGAATTAAATAGTGCCATGCATCTTTTTGAGAGTTGTGATTTGACAAAAGATGTATACGCAAACCTCAAGATCGCTTATATCTATGCCGCCCAAGAAGATATCGACACGGCAAAGCGGTACGTAGATCTGGCACTCACTATTGACTACTCCAACTCAGCATCACAGATGTTCAGAGGGGCGATATATATATGGGAAAAGCAGTTTGAAAGGGCTGTTCGCAGCTTTAGAGTTGCAGCGGAGAGTCGACCATCATCATCATCTGCTCTGCACGTAAATTTGGCTGCAGCGTACTGGGGGCTCGGAAGTAAAGTTAAAGCGAAGGAAGCGGCGCGAATAGCATTAGTGATAAATCCGTTAAACGAGAATGCTGCTGCACTATACTCTGATATATGCTTCCTTATCGGTGAGCACAAGGCCCCCATTCCTTACTTGGAAAGCTATGTAGAATGGGAGCAAAGGTCTGGCGACATGTGGGCAAGACTGGCGCGTTCCTATTATCACATTGGCAAGAAGGAAAATAATCGCGCAAATCTTCAAAAGGCGTTTCAAGCACTAAATAATGAAAAGAAATTAAATGAAAGTCCTACAGTTTGGAATAATCTCGCGCTTACGGTGTGGGCTCTAAAAGATACTGAAAGGGCCGAACGTTACTTTGGTCGCGCTATCGTTCTTACCTCTGAAGCCAGCGCCGCGAATTTCAACATTATAAGTAATCTCGTAGCACTACTAATTGACGCACGGAAATATGCCCAGGCTTGCAAAGTGTTGAATTCGATTATTTTCGATAATCTTGATCCAAGCCACGAATCCAAGACGATCGATAGACTGATTCTTCAGAAGGTTATAGTGCTTGAGGCACTCAATGAGCGCGGTCAGGCAATTTCGCTAGCTAGAGAGTGGCTGGAAACTCGTATAGTTTGTAAAGAAGTAGAAATCGATCTGTTGTCACGACTCGTGTATCACTACTCGACGACTGAGCATCATCTAGATGTTGTAGACCAGTATGGTCCTCAAATTGAAATGCTGACTACAGATGAAGAAACCTTGCCGGAAGGATTGCGCGTAAGAGCTATTAACAATTTGGCGTTTGCGTATCTAGTATTTGATAAGACAGAAAAGGCATGGGACTTGCTTTCTCAGTTGGCCTCCGAGGTTCATAAGGACCCTTATGTCACTGCTACGTTTGGTCTATATCAGCTTCGAGAGGGAAACTTTGATAAATCTAGGCGGTACTACCTCGATGCTGTTTCACTTCTTTCTGATCGGAAGACAAAAAATAGGTTTCGACAACGTATGAACCTGGAGTTTGGAAAATATTTTCTACGCCAAGGTAAGTATTCGACGGCTAGAAGGCTGCTATTGAAATCAAAGTCCGAGCCTCTAGGAATTAAGTATGCGAAAGAAGAGGCAGAGGCAATCTTGCACGAGCTTCTAAGCAAGAAACAATAATAATTTTCCGATAAGTTCGATATTCCCTCGTTCATTTAAAGAGTCTGTGGGCAGGTCAATGCAAAACGTTTACGAAGTTGGTGTTGGCAGTGAATTAGTAGGTTGTATTTCAAGCAAAATTATAGACGAAGACGGTATGCGTCCGGTGATTACACCTTGATCCAGGTGTCCAGTTATGTGGCAACAGATTGCAAAGGTCAGATTACGCGCGCCAATGCAGTATAAGTCGACAAAATTGGTTGCGTCCAAGAAAACCGTTGCCCCTGCTGGGCTCAATGACGCTCGCCGCTGGGCGGAGCGTTATATGCGAGTGGGTAGGATAAGACGCCGATGCTCACAAGTCCGCGCTCATGCGCGAGGTGTTAATGTCCGCTACTGGCCGAAAGGTCGCGGTTGAGGATTCGAAAATCCATTCCAAATACGGCAGCTTCGTCCTGAAGCGGACAGCATCCGTGGCCTTTGCACTATCCCATTGTGTAGTTCTATGGCCGGGGCACGGAATCCACTTCTAGGCTCTATGAGAACGAAACGGAACGGCACTGACTCCTCGGTGGGGAAGCATGCTCAGGATACTTACTTCAGACGAATGCATGCGGGAATCTGCACGTAGGTGGGAAAGGAAAGATTGTTCGACGATGGAAGGCAAAGTAATATCCGGAAGAGAATTAGAAATCCGTAGAACAGGATGCGTACTCATGGAGAAAACAAAGATACAAGGGGCTTTGCATCGTGCATCAGCATGCAATTCACCGTTTCTGGCACGAGAAAGTATATCTCGCACTACGGAAAGTGAGATTCCGGGCTACTATTGTGAGCGAAAGCAGATGTGGGTCATCGATACACCGAGGGGCCCTGTGCCAATCATCATTGCACACTCCCTACAGCAGACTAGCAATCAATTAAGAGATAGTGGAGAAAAAGCAACGTACGATTCTCTTGAACTATTAACCAAAACGCGCCAGGAACGTGAAAGTGATGATGACAGCACCTCTTTGTCGAACGAGTTAATCCAGCTCCTCACAAAAACAGAGACTGTACGAGAAGCTGATGACAATTATGAAACGAGTAACATACTTGAGCTAGTCACTAAAACAGATACTCAGAAAGAAGTAGATGATGACGGATTTTAAATCTAACGTTTTGGTGATAAGAGCGGGCTCTTTCGAATTCAGGGAAGATGAATGCTGCTGCTGGTAACAAACAGGCGCGATATTACGATTGACTACGTCATTGCGGAACTTAAGCGAAGAGACCATAGTTTTTTTCGCCTGAACACTGAGCAACTGCCGTTGGCGAAATGTACGATGCACAGTCATTCGAGGGCTGCATGGTCAATTTCGTTCAAGGAACATGTAGTACATGGCGATGAGGTTCGTGCAGCGTATTTCCGTCGACCCGGGGAACCAGTACCGGATGAATCCATTACTCATAGTGGTGAAAGAGCTTATGCGAAAGCCGAATGGGTCGCTTTTCTTAAGAGTATCTACACCCGTCTGGAAGGTCGCTGGTTGAATGCACCGACAGCTATATTCCTCGCGGAGGACAAGCCTAGACAACTTATGTTAGCCAGTGAAATTGGCTTTAATGTTCCCAGAGCGGTGATCTCAAATGACATAGAGTCCTCTCGTAAAGTATTAGAGGAGGGTCCCGCCATTGGCAAACCTCTCCGACAGGCGCTCATTGGCGGTGAGGAAGAGCGCGTCATTTTTACAAGCCGACTGAAAGACCTTTCCGAAAGTGATGGCGAGGCTATTGCACTGACGCCTTTCATCACTCAAATCGAAATAGCTAAGCAATATGATATTCGCGTGACAGTGGTAGGGGATCAATTATTTGCGACAGCGATATGGTCTCAGGCACATCCGGAGACAGAGGTTGACTGGCGTCGAGGTGCTCGACCCGATTTAAAGCATGAGCGGATCAGTTTGCCCGATCACATTGAGCAGCAATGTCGTACGCTTCTAAAGCGCTTGAACCTGAGGTACGGGGCTATTGATCTTGTATGTGATAGAGATGGATGTATCTGGTTTCTTGAGGTCAACCCTAACGGGCAGTGGGCATGGATTGAGAACGTAACGGGTTACCCGATCGCTTGCGCCATAGTGGACGAACTGGAAGAGATTGCGCAATGTTCAAACTGATTTATGAACATCTGTGGCCTCGAATTGACCGTCCTTCTCCTCAAGAACTGCTCAAAGATGAAGCGCTCCTAGAAAAAATGAGGGAAAGCGTCAGGCAGTCTGCATTCTCCAATAGGAGCAGCACTGCACTTGAGGAGGCGAGACGTCTGTTTGATGCCGAACAGGAGAGGCGTCGTAGTGCAGACACCAAAGCTGGGATCTATTTGGCGGCAATAACAGCGCTTGTCCCTGTGCTTGCGGCTATTTGGAGCCGTGTTTGGTCCGCAGAAATGGACATGGTTCTAGCTGGCATCTCGGTTGTCTTATTTTTGAGTGCATTGCTCTACTTGCTGAGAGCGGGACTTTGGGCTTTCAGCACAATCAAAGTATCCGCATTTTCACAACTAGGTCCTTACGAAATCGCGGTAAGCTGGAAGTCAAAGAATCCGGAAGAACAGCTCTCTAAGAAGCTACTTAACTCCGTAGCCTGCAATTTCCGCGATACCAATCGAAAAGTTACATGTATTAAGATGACCCATGAGTTTTTACTCCGGGCATTCTTCTGTCTCCTCTTTATTATGGTTCTTCATGTGACTTGGCCAATTTTGGCCGCGTTACTATCCATAATATATAAAGTGGCTGTCATAATGCTATCAATGTGCTCCCCTTGAGGCGTGGTTTCCAACGAATTTTTCCTCTTCAGATTCCGTTCTGTCAGCATATTTGATCTTTAACTGATAAGAATTCTCAAGGCGCCGTCTACTAGTCAACGAAATGGCAGCGGATCATAAAGAGTGCGGACTTTCCTCGATTTAGTGAATGTCGGGAATGAGGTGTTACCTACCACGGACTAACCTCCGGAGCGATGTCCGCTTCTGGCCGTGAGTGGCTAAGTTCTCTATCGGATCGGGACGGGTTATTGATATAGGGTCCTGCGAAGATGTTTACGACCCTGAGCCGTCATTTTGCATAGGGGTGCTGTTTGACGATCAGAGGAGGGGTGAATCTTGGTTATTGGGAAAATGATGAATGGCGGTGTACGGCCCGGTCGGGATGATTCGCTATTGGACTCCAGGTAGGTATCGGTGAAAGTCATTTCTCTTAGCAAAGATCAAGAGCATCGATTTTCTAAACAGATCTGTGGCTCGCTGGATTTCATTGAAGGACTTGGAATTGACGGCGATGCGCATTGTGGCGCAACGGTTAAGCATCGGTCGCGAGTCAAAATTGACCCATTACAGCCAAATCTAAGGCAAGTTCATTTGGTGCAGGCCGAACTTCTTTCTGAGCTAAGGGCTAAAGGATTCATAGTTGAAGCGGGCACCATTGGTGAAAACATTCTCACGAAGGGGGTTGACCTGCTTTCTCTACCCAAGAATACTCACATTGAACTAGGTGATGAAGTAGTTCTTAGAATCACGGGTTTAAGAAACCCATGTGCGCAATTGGATGCTTATCAAGAAGGTCTGACCCAGGCCGTGCTAGCTCGCGATGCTGATGGCAATTTGCTGCTTAAAGCTGGAGTAATGGCGGTGGTTGTAAAAGGTGGAACGGCCCATGTAAATGACCCGATACGAATCAGGCTCCCGAGGGAACCATATGAAAAGCTTGAGAGAGTGTAGCACTAACGAGCGCAAGAGCAACGCGGCCCTGTGAGTGCATATGTCGCCCAGCTCGGTTGTTACGAGCATTATGAGGCATAGCTGAGGATGGTGCGGATAGTTTTAGTTTCTCTTATTCTGACATCAGCTCTTTTGGCACTGCTACTGCTTGGGTTGGCTTTGAACCGAGGGATGAGTTGGGAGCATGTCTCCTCTCGTGTCTCCACAGATGGCTCGATGACCGCCAAGTACTACAGGTCAAAATCGAAGGCAGGGCATGCACCCCTCGGGGACCATTTGGTAGTGGAGTCGGGAATTATGTTTCCGACCTTATTTCCAGGGGAGATAGTTTTTGCGGGTTACTGTAGTGGAAAGTTAGAGTACAAGTGGATCAGTAGCCCGTCTGCGGAAGTTCTGGCAGTGGGGTGTCCGGAGGGGAGCGAGGTGGAGACCATTTTCAGCGAGTACCGAGGCGTTAAATTGAATGTCCACGTTCAAAGATCCCCATAACAAGTTGAGGTTGCAAAGACGCTTCGCGCCGCCACCCGCTCACGCGGGCCACCGCTCGAGGCATTGTGTCAAAAAACTGGGCAATGAGTTAGTGTTCGGAAAATGAAGATGGCATACGTTGGGAGAGTCACTCACTATCTAGTGGAGGATGACATGCTTAATGGAAAATGCAGCTGTATACTACTCGCGGCATTTGTGAGCATGTCCTCTTACGGAGGTACTGACACCCCATCCACTCGGGAGCTAGTTGATGAAGTTAAAACCACCTATCGGCTTGACCGCCGAATTCAATCTAACATGATCGATGAGGTCGAGTTGTCCGCCCAAAGTCGAAAGGCACTGATTTTTGCTATCCAGACCATTCCGACTACGATAGACCTAGGGATGGTAACTGATGATCTGGTGCAAAAGCAGTCTCAACGGCAAGTAGAACCTCGATCTTACGTCAAGCATGTTGAATCCATTTCATCTGATTTCATTCCCGAGGAGGAAATCGATCATTCGTTGCTCGAGCTTGTTTTGACTGAAGCCACTCTTGAGCTAGGCGACATTCGGGCAATATTACGAGTGCTCGGGGAGCGACAGACCAAATTCTCTGCGGCTGCACTAATTGAGATCGAAAATAATGTCGATGTTATAGTTGATGGTACTTTGGAACATGAAGACATTTCGTCAGGAAGTCACAGTTTAAGTTCCGAGCAATACGACCAAATGGAGAGTGTGCTTGAACGAGCCAGCGGTACCCCCCTTGAAGCACAACTGCGTTCCGTACTTCCATTAGGTGAGAATTTGAACGCTTTAAGTTCGAAACGAAAAGAGCATCTGGAAATCTCAATCATTAATGCAGCTAGGCGACACGGTCACTCAGATCTTTCTGTACTTTTGTACAAGCTGGCGGCTAGTGAGAATGAACTAGTTCGCAACACAGCCTATGACGCTATAAAAGGGGTAGAAGGCTCGGGTCCTCAGTGACCTCCCAGACTTTCCCGAAAAACTACACTTTGCAAAAAATTCCGGAAATATTTTATGCAAAATGTCGCTTCCGATTCTGCACGCGCGACGAGCACGATAAGTGTAGACTAGGTTAAAACTGGACGGCTTTTCTTCGCCCATTCAGCTTGCTGCTGTGTGCGCCGTCAAAGCATGGAGAACCAAAGAGCCTGATTCACTAAGAGACAGTTCTGCTACTTTTAACTGAGCAGAGGAGTCTCAATATGAGCATGTCCAACACTGAAAAGACGGTTAAGGATATCCGCCGTAAAACCCGCCGCAAGCATTCAACCGAGGAGAAGATCCGCATTGTCCTGGAGGGACTTCGAGGTGAAATGTCTATCGCCGAGCTGTGCCGCCGGGAAGGCATCAATAGCAATCTGTATTACCGATGGAGCAAGGACTTCCTGGAGGCCGGCAAGAGACGCCTGGCGGGTGACACCGTCCGGGAGGCCAATACCGATGAAGTCACTGGCCTGAAGCAGGAAAACAAAGATCTGAAGCAGGCCGTGGCCGAACTCTACCTGAGGAATGACTGGCTTAAAAAAAGTCTGACTGGGCAAGGTGTGATCTTGGACGACGAATGATGTACACGGCTTCTGAGAAACTGGCCATTATCCGGCTGGTTGAAGAATCTGAGCTGTCTATCCGGCGCACGCTGCGGGAAATCAAGGTGAGCCGAACCAGTTTCTACCGCTGGTATCGGGCCTACGAAGAAAGTGGCCTCGATGGGCTGGAGAATCAAAGCCGGGCTGTGCGGCAGCACTGGAATCGGATTCCTGACTCCGTCAGGGAACTGATTGTAGAGGTGGCGCTGGAACGCCCGGATCTTACACCCCGGGAACTAGCCTGGCATATCACCGATACACACGACTACTTCGTCTCTGAATCCAGCGTTTATCGGCTGCTCAAGGCCCATGACCTGATCACCAGTCCCCAGTTCACAGTGATGAGCGCCTCGGACAAGTTCCAGAATCCGACCAGCAGGATCAATGAGTTGTGGCAGACTGACTTTACCTACTTCCGAGTCGTAGGTTGGGGTTGGTACTTCTTGTCTACAGTTCTGGACGACTACTCCCGCTACATCATCAGCTGGCGGCTGACAACGACAATGTCTGCCGCAGATGTTACTGAGACGCTGGAGGATGCCATCAGGGCCACCGGGCTGTCAGAGGCCAGGGTCCGGCATAGACCACGGTTATTGTCAGATAATGGTCCCTGTTATATCAGTGGAGAGCTCAAGTTCTGGCTAAAGCAGCAGGATATAGAGCACACCAGAGGCGCCCCGTATCACCCGATGACCCAAGGCAAGATCGAGCGCTATCACCGGTCAATGAAGAACGTGGTGAAGCTGGAGCATTACTACTATCCGTGGGAGTTGGAAAAAGCCATTGAGGAATGGGTCCATCACTACAACCACGAGAGGTATCACGAGTCCTTGGATAACGTGACACCGGCTGACGTGTTTGCAGGAAGGAGAAACGAGATACTGGATAAGCGCGCCCTGGTGAAAACCAGGACCATGACCCAGAGGAGAATACACAACCTGCGATTAGCAGGCTAAACTGGAGAAGCTACTGGCAGAAAAGTCTCTCTTAGAAAACGGACCGATTGGTGCCATATCCTTTGCCGACGTACAGCTGCTGCTTTTTAAGATGGTCTAGAGCGTACTCGTGCGCGAAATCGCTATCCCGACGTTGGTGACGTTAACAAACGTCCGCTCTTGGCCGGAGCGGCCGATCAGTTTAGAGTATTATTAATACAATCGAAGGTTTCGGTAGCGTGTTTAGATTGATTAAGGAGGGCAGCGGCTGAGGTACGTATGAGATTCAAAAGCGGACGCAACTGACGTAACTTTCACCGGGTGTTGGCATCTTGTCCCAACAAGAATAGGTACGATGGAAATGAAGCATATTGAGCGAGCGGAAGTATACATGCAGGCACTGGCGCTGTTCGCTGGCCTTGCCTTGGCACCAGTATGCACTGCTGTCGACGTGTCCGGGGACGGGATGGGAGAGGTGCTGATCTTCCCCTTCTTCATCGCCGACAACGGCTGGGATACCTACATCAATGTGCAGGC
>TARA_R100000808_G_scaffold11393_1_pt1 | contig 12277 bp, 10 predicted proteins | sample TARA_R100000808 | Tara Oceans TARA_R100000808 (sample SAMEA2622852) | marine metagenome | biome: marine biome (ENVO:00000447); feature: marine epipelagic mixed layer (ENVO:xxxxxxxxx); material: "saline water (ENVO:00002010), including plankton (ENVO:xxxxxxxx)" | depth 140 m | reverse complement strand
AAAATAGAGCTACATGGGGTAGCAGGTTCTGGATATGAGATGAGTATTGGTGTCAGGTCCGACGGGCTTTCGTGGACAGATTCAACCAAGTTCGCCATTACCGATGCGGTACACCTGATCGAGGCCCAATGGACTCAGGCGGATAATGACAGTTCCTCTAATGCGACCGCTGAAATTTGGGTGGATGGAGTTAGCGAGGGGACTGTCTCCGGCGTGGACCTTTATGACGGGTGGGACCTTGATTTCTTCCGAATGGGTCAGATTAACCTTACCGACGCCGGGACCAATGGAAACATTTACGTAGACCAAATCGTGGTAAACGACAACGGTGCATATATAGGCCCCCATAATCCCGGAAGCAGGAACCGCAGCCGAATCGACGGAAGTCTGAGGGCACGGTATTCCACAAACATCTACTCTTGAATTTCAGGAGCGTTACATGGCACACTCAATCACGACGACGAATATCCCGGACGGCGAGAAGTCCGAAGAAACCCTGAACGGCCTGATGGACAACATGGTTGCTCAGGGCCGCAAGCGGACCGACCAGTTTCTGGCGATGTACCGGGACGCGGTGCGATACGTCTACGGCGACCAGATCGGCGACAAGAAGCGGAAGAAGAACTGGGAGTACCCGGTGATGAACCGCATGTTCGCCGACATGATGCAGGAAATCGCCATGCTGACCAGCAACAATCCCCGTCTGGAGGTGGTCCCGGTCGAGGACACCGACATCGAGGACGCGAAAATCGTCGATGGGATGCTGCGGTACACATGGTCGGTCGAGCAGAATATGAGGCTCAAGGCCATGCAGGCCGAACTGGACAATCACCTCTCCGGGTTCATGCTGGCGAAATGGTACTGGGAGCCGACCGAGAACTGGAACGAGGAACGGCAGAATTACGACGGCCGGGCCGAGGTGGTGATCGTCAATCCCCAGTATTTCGGCTGTGACGAGGAGGTCGAGTCCGCGTTCGACATCCCCACCAAGGCCAGATACCTCTGGACCGAGCGGTGGGTGGATAAGGCGTGGGCGGCCTTCCGCTGGGAGAAGTACGCCGACTGGCTGGAGGAGCAGGGCGAAGGCGATCAGGTCAACAAGTCCATGCCCGTCAGGAACACGGCGACCGGCACGGACGAGCGGGACTTCAACCGGTCCACCTACGCATGGGCCGGCAAGGAGAAGGAGAACGACACCGAGGAGTTCCTGCAGCGTCGTCTGGCCGACGCGATCACGTCCCTGACCGGCAACAACCAGAAAAGCCAGTTGGACGCCAACCAGCGGGAGACCGGGCTGGTCAAGGTGCAGGAGTTCTTCATCCGGGACTACACGCTGGAGGACCTGCCGAAGGAGCTGGAGAATATCCCGTTCGGAGAGCCGGGCACCGAGCACATCCTGAAAATGGACGACAACCCTCTCTACTACGACAGCAACCGCCCGAAGGAGGACGGCGAGGGGTTTGAGATGGTGGACGTCTGGCCCCAGCGGAACAAGAACAAGGGCAAGAAGCGGCCCAAGTACCCGGTCGGGCGGGTCATCGTCCGGGTGGGCGACAAGGTCATTGTCGAGGACCGGGCCTATGGGGTGATCGACTACGGCGTCTCGCGCCGGATTATCGCCAGCCAGTGGCCTTTCGCCGTGGCCCCCAACAGCTTCCTGCCGCATATCTGGCAGGGGGTCAACGGGGTGGAGCTGAGCCGCGGGTTCCAAGACTGGATGAACACCGTTTCCAGCCATTTCCTGAACAACCTGAAATTCTTCGCGGACCCCCTGAACGTTATCGAGGAAGGGGCCATCCGCAAGGGCAACGACCGCAAGCAGGAAGCAACGGTCCCCAACTGGGCGGGCGGTATCCTGCAGCTCAAGCGGGGCATGTTCGCCAAGTTCCGCCGTGAGCCTCCCGTCGGTATCCCGGAAAGCCTGTTCCGCATGTTCGAGCTGTTCAAGCGGCAGGATCAGGACCTCAAGGGCGTCCATGACGTCGCACAGGGCCGGGCCTCCAGCGGCGAACAGACGCTGGGTGAGCTGCAGATGCTCAACCGGAACACCCGGCTGCGTGTGGCGATGAAGGGTGCCATACTGGACGAGTGGATGAAGAACGTCGCCCGCGGTCTGGTGGAACTCAAGCAGGCCCACCTGCGGCCGGACGAGTGGATTCGCATTGTCGGGGCCACCCCGGAGGCGGTCCAGAGTTCGATGAAATGGTCGTCCGGTCTGGCCGACGCCAAGGTGGACATCATATTCGAGCCGGCCAGCACCCTCCCGTTCGACGAGGAGAAGGAGCAGGCCAAGTACGTCAAGGCATACGAGTTCGTTGGGGACGCGATGCTCAAGGACGTATTGGAAAAACTGAAAATACAGAACATCGACGAGATTCTGGAACGGCACTCCCTGACGCAGGTGCTGACCCAGATCATGGAGATGGCCTCCGAGCTGCAGCTGCCGCCCGATCAGGTGATGGCCGCACTGGAGAGGCAGCTGATGTTACAGAGCACCCTTTCAGGTCAGGGGGCACCCCCGCAGGGCGGCGGACAACCGCCCTCCGGAGGCGGCCAGCCTGCCCAGCCTGCCGAACCGGTAGGGGCTGGAGTCAGTTGACAAAAACAGACTGTTTAGTATAATTTTTTGCGTGGCACGGTGACAGCTTGTTATAGCCGTTCGGACATGAGCTGAACAAAGCGTAACCGGATAGTTACCAGTGTCTTAGCCTTTTATAAGTCCTTGTCGGACACGCTGCTGGCAATCACGAAGAAAGGAGTCAGTCATGGTTGATGAAGGAGTATCCGCTACTGCAGAAGAACAAAATTCGGAAAAAACCGAAAAAAGTTCAGAGCAGCAGCAACAGGAATGGAACAAGGAGCGTCAGTATCGTGACGAACTGAGTGCGGCTGGCAAGAGAGAGGCCCAGCTTCAGGCCCAACTGGCACAAACCATCGCCGAGCGGAACCGCATGAAGCAGGACATGGACGACAAGGCCGAGGAAACCGAACAGGTGGACTTGGATGTCTACGAGAACCTGAGAGACAAAGTCGTCAAGCTCGAAGGGAGCCTCAAGGAGACCCGACGGGATCTCACCTCCGCCAAGCAGCAGTTGGGGCAGGCCGAACAGACTGCCCGCGACCAGCAGGGTCAAAAGGTTCTCGATGACACCCTGACGAAGTTCGACAAGGAGTATGGTCCTCACCGCAACGAGGTTTTGCCTGAAGTCGAGGAGGAATACCAGCAACTCCAGATCAATAAGCTCCCTGCCGCCCAGCAGAAAGCATGGGTGGAAAAAGCCCTGAAACTTGCCTACGTCGAGAAATCGGATGGCAAGAAGCCTGACAAGGATGACTCCGAACAGAAGCCTGACAACGATGGAAAGCCGGTCCTAGATAGCGGTCAAGGTGGCCGAGTCTCGGGCGGCACGGACATTAAAGAAGGCTCCCTGAAGGACGTCAAGGAACAGATGAAAAAGCTGTTCCGGAAGTAGCCAGCACGGCCGCTCCTTCAGGGAAGAAGGAGTATTATCATGGCAACCAACCTTGTGAACGCAACTCGCGTTTTCGTCAACAAGGCTTGGAAGTCTCACATTTCCTATGGTATGCCTCTGCTGACACGCCTCATGGAGCGTCAACAGATTTTCCCCGGTGGTCTCCAGTATGAGATGATCGGAGAAGTAGCCGACACCGAATCGCTGGTTCAGGAGTACGGACCGAATGATCCGTTGGTCGGCGGGTCCAAGGAAATCCTTGAGAAACCCAAGTGGAATCGTGCGTACATCACGATCCCCGTCGAAAAGACGGTAGACGAAGACGTCATAAACGCCCCCGAGGGCGACGGCAAGCTGATCGACACGGCAGAAGTGATCGCCAAGAACGCCCTGCGGTCGATGAAGCAGCTGATGTACAAGAGGATCTACGGCTCAGCCAACGACGCCGAGATCGACACCTATCACACTTACCTGCAGGGTCTCTGTTCCGCACTGGACACAGACAAGACCTATGGCGGTCTGACCCGTGCTACCAGCGTCACCAACGAATGGTGGCAGGCAGCCGACTACGCCGCCCACGACACCGCGGCCACCATTTCCAAGTCGAATCTCTGGAACTGGCTGGACAGCGTCCGTGAATTTACCGAAGGGTCGGACGACATTCTCATCATCATGGGCAGCACCCTGTACAACAGGATGAAGGCCCAGATGGAGGCGTCCAACTCCTACGAGGTGAGCGGAAACGCGGCCAAGCAGGGATTCCGGAGCATGTCACTCGACGGTTACGAAATCGCCGAGGATCTGCGTCTGGAACGGTTGACCGGGGCCGATGTGGAACACCGGGATGGAAGCGACGCCGGACTCGACGGAACCACCGCCGATGTCGGCTCGACATACGTATTTGTCCTGAACCTGAATACGTGGAGCCTGCGTTATACGGACCGTGCAGGCAGCCCGTTCGATATGAGCGATTTCTTCGATCAGGACAAACTCATCGGCGGTCTCGAAAAATCTCTGGCCCGGATCAAGTGGAAAGGCAATCTCATCTGTGAGCAGCCCAACGCCAACCTGATGCGGACTGCAATTACCTGATGAAAGGTGGTGATTCTTAATGGCAGCTTCAACAATCGACGACCAATATGTACACCTGTTCGATCTGGTGCCGGGTCCCGTTCGCCACGGCTGGCTTCCGCCGGCTGACAGCAACGGCAACACCTTCACCAACAGCAGCCACCACAATGTTGCGACCGCGGAGTACGATGTCGGCTTCAAAGTCGGCGTTTACGACCGGACCAACAAGGGTCACGCCGTTTTCGCCTACCTGCAGATGGGAACCGCTTCCGGTGTCGCCGTGGCCGCCAAGGCCATCATGGCTCCCGGTAACGTCACCACCGCGGGCAGCAACGCCAAACACTGGTCAATCGTGACCAACGACCCGGATCAGTTCGTGGAGGATTCCTTCGCGTGTGTCGCCTTATCGGCGATGACCGAGGATTACTACGGCTGGTTCTGGTGCGGCGGCGTCTGCCCTGTCGGCTGGGTTTCCGCTCTGGACGGCAACTACAAGACGGCCAACGGCCGGGAAGTGGTTGAAGGCGGTATGGCGTGCGTGGATCACTCCACGAACGACGAACTGGCGTTCGGCAACGCCTACGGTGCCACCGGTGCGACCAGCGGTAACGCGACCTTGTCCAAGGTCATTGGCTGGAGCATGAACGCCCAAGCGTAACCTGAAAGGAGTTAATCATGGCAATACCAACAACAGAAGCGTTGGCCCACATGAACAACCTTCAGGTTCACTGCGGAACGGCAACGTTTACGACCAGTGGCACGACGGTCGCGGTCTCGACCCACCTCTCGCGGGTGGTCTCCGGTATTGTGACCCCGAACGCGGTAACGGCGGACGCGGAAACGCACTCCGCCGAGACCGGGTACGTGGCGGACATGACAACGCCGGGATCGGTGACGATCTCGCGTGTCGTGGAAACCGGCGGAACGATTACCAGCGGCGGCGTTGTGAACTTTATGTTCTTTGGCTTTTAGCCGGAAAGGTGGTGAAGCATGGTCGCATTTGATGATGACAACATGGTTCGCGGATGCCTTACGGGCTTGAGGACAATCGCCGGAACGGTGTCGTTCTCCACATCCGATACTCAGGTAACTGTTGAGGACTCGGGTCTGACGCACGTTGTTGCCGGCTATGTCACCCCCAACGCGGTGACGGCGGATGCGGAAACGTATTCCCTGACAACCGGCAATCTGGATGACCGCGGAACGCTGACTATCGACCGGGTGGTTGAGACCGGCGGGACGATTACGTCCGGCGGGACCGTCAGTTTCGTGGCAATGGGTTATTAACCTCCCTCTCCCGCGGGCGTCCGGTTCATTCTGGACGCCCGCAGGGTTTTTAACGAGGCGACATCATGGCGGACCTTACTCACGACCAGCTGGTGGATGAAGTTCAGGGCTACCTTGCCAAGGACAGCAATGATTCCTTGGTGGATGACACCCGTGCTTCCCGCTGGGTTAATGAGGGAATACGACGAATCATTGAGCTGAACCCCGGCTTGAAGGACGCCTCTGTCATTGACACCTCTACGGTCACATGGGCGACCGACGACTTTGACTACCTACTGGCTGCGTGGGATGTGGCAGGCCCTCCTGATTACAAGGTGGGCCGGATCAAGCGGATCAAGTACATCGACACGACCAACGAGGACTATCATTCCCTCAAGCCCTACATCGGTGGCGTGGACGCATGGGACGCCCGATGGCCCTACCCGCCGGCCGCCGGGAACGGTATCCCGGAATGGTACATTGTCAGGGACTTCAAGCAGATCGAGGTGATCCCGGTTCCGGGAAGCGACCAGAACGGCAAGGCGATGTACCTCTACTACGACCAGATGCCGGGCGACATTGCCACCACGGAAACCCCGGTCCTGACAAATTTCAACGAGCAGATCATCCACATGGCACTGGCGGTCGCGTACCGGGCCATGCGGAAGTTTGAGAACGGGGCACGGATGGAGGCACACGCCCAGTTGCTTGTGGCGACCCGTATGGAGCAGGAAGGCACTTACGAGACAGCTGACGCAGTGGCCGACTTCGGGCCGTAGGAGACGCTATGAGCCGGGCCGGCGGAAATATGGATCTCATCCTGATACCGGGGCTGCACGGTGGGCTGAATACCGGTCTGCCGCGGAACCTGATCGACGTCAGCGAATCACCCAAAATACAGAACTTCATTGTGGACAAGGGCGTTCTGACCAAGCGGACGGGGTACGCTGCTGCCGGCGGGAGTACTCCGCCTGACGCCCAGATCCAGCACCTGCACTATTACTACGAGCAGAACGGGGCCAAAAAGCGTATGTGGGCCTTCGAGCAGGACGACATCAAGTGGTCTGCATCCTACGGGGGTAACTGGACGAGGGCTGACAGCGGCGGCGACCCGTCTGGCAAACAGACGGGAACGGACCATTACTGGTGTACAACCGAGATCGTTCGCCTGAGCGACCTGAAAACCTATCTCTGCTTTCTGCAGCAAAACACAAACCCAGAAGACCCTGAGCAAGGGGATGTTGCCGGCCGTGTGCATTATGTCAATGACGCAGAAGCGTCCGGGGCATCAGGCGTTACCATACTGGGGGGGGCTACCGGTTACAACACATCTGCAACCTACCACCGCTGCAAATGGATGCTGGAGTACGGTAACCGGCTTTGCCTGTACAACATCGTCTGGGATTCCAGCGGCGACAAACTGATGCCGACACGGATTCAATGGTCCGCTCAGGGATCGTTCACGGTTGCAGGCGACTGGTCATCTACGGCATTTGGTGACCTGAGAACGGGAGCCGGGGCCATTGTCCGAGCCGAGCTGCTGCGTAATACGGCTTATGTCTACATGGAACATTCCATAATCAGCCAGAACATCACCAATGACTCCTCTGCCCCGTTCCGGTTCGATACGATGGTCCCCGAAGTCGGTTTGTACTCAGTCAGGCTGCTGGTGAACACGGGGGACGCTCACTACTTTGTGGGCAACAACCGACAGATATACGAGTACTTCGGCGGCCGGGATCTGCGGCCCATTGGAGATCCCATCAAGGAGGAGTTCTTCAACGACATCGACAAGACGTTCTCTACCTACAGGCGTCGGAATCGCAGCTTTGGGGTGTACTTCAGGGACCTGAACGCGGTCGGGTTTGTCATTCCAGTAGACACGACGGACCCGGACATTATCTACGTCTACTTCTTTAGGACCCGTCGCTGGTTCAAGTTCAACACGCAACACGCTTTTCAGGCATTTGCCGAGTACCTGAAAGCGGACGGGGTGACCGGCGGGTACGAGAACATCCCTTATCTGGCCGGGGTGGGTTCCGGAACCCTGTACCAGTGGGACTACAATACCGCGAACGATGCAGGCACAGCCATCGACGCCTACGTACAGACCAAAGACTTCCTGATCGACCTGAAGCACAAGTATGCCGGGATCAATGTGTATTTCGAGGCGTCCGGCGACGGAGCGGCTTCCACGGTGGTTGTGGGCTACAGCCCGGACGACAACACCGACCCGGATAGCGGCTGGACAGAGAAGACTGTCACCCTGACAAGTGGGTGGGATCTGTATAAAGCCAACTTCAACCTGAGCGGTTACATGGCAAAGTTCCAGTTCCGGAACGCCGTGTCAGGAGAGAAGCTGAAACTTGGAAGTATCCGGATTGAGCTGGAGAGGATGGACGAGGAAAAATGACCAGCCCGTTAGGAATAAAACCTGAAGACATCATTCCGGGTCCTCCCTACGAGTTTGGAAGCCCGGAGCAACAGTTGGCCGAGCTGAGAGACTGGGCCTCCAAAATGTCCAACGCCCTGATGGACTTCCTGAACCTGCTGGATGGAGACAGTTCTATCGGCCTGTCCGCCGCTGACGACATTATCAATGAGATAAACGCCAACGGCACAGTAGATGTATCGTACATTTCGATCAACTCCAACGGCACCCTGACAAACGCTGGAAGTGGTCAGGTCACTATTGCCGGGCTTGGATATACAGGGGACCTGAACGCGACCAACGGGGCGGACTGGGTAAGCAGTCTAACGAGTGTTCCCGGCCGGTTCGGAGACTCTCACGAGGCTTATACGGGCCTGATAATGACGTCCAGTTTCATGGGGTATATCAATTCCGGCACTCCCACGGTCTATATCGACAGCAGCGGGAATTTCCTGTTTCAGTGCGACGCAAACAACAAGGTGGAGTTTGTCGGGGGCACGTTTACGGTAAACGCACAGGCTGGATTCATAGGATCATCAACGGATTATTTTGACATTACCAACTCCAAGATCCAATTAGCCGACACGGTAAACACGAAGTACCTGTGGCTTGAGGATGGTCAATGGTCCATCCGGGCCGCTGTGGATGGTGGTGGTCCAGCGCTTATTGGGGCTAGGTATGATACGTCAGTACAATCCGCCAAATTGCACCTGATGGCTGTCGGAACTGACGAGGCCCGCTTGACTTTTATAGACGGCGGCGGTGTGGAACGGGGGTACCTGCGTGTGATAGGGACTGCGGCCACTCTTGATGGGTTTGCTATCCAGAATTGCACTATAGCCGCTTCGCAAATCTCCTCCGGATCTATCGCCACAGCCCGGATGCAGACCAATGTAGTAGCCGCCATCAACGCTGGATCTGGGGACATTGCTACGGCTCGGATGCAAACAAACGCCATCGCTGCCGTTAATGCAAGTTCGGGAACCATTGACGTCGATCATGGAGGGCTGGACTTATCCAGCTACACAACTGGAGACCTTGTCTATGCAAGTGCTTCCACCACATTCTCCAAGCTGGGGATAGGGACGGCCGGGCAAATTCTGCAGGTCAACAGTGGAGCCACCGCCCCGGAATGGACAACAGGACCCAGCTTTGAGCATGGGTCATATACTGGGGATGGTGCCGCCCCGAGCTGGGAGACCAAGTACACATTTGGCTTCAGCCCAACGGCGTGCATAGTTCAAAGGGAGACGTCTACTGGGTCGCCAGTTCTGGTTCTTACGGCGAACGGTTCGGCGGCGGCTTTCGCAATAAACATGACGGCCGGTTCTGATTTAAGTTCGGACGTCAGGCTGAACGGTACAACACTGCAAGTTAATAGCGGAAATGCCCACGTAAACGCATCAGCGGATTACCACTGCATTGCGTGGAAATAGAGGTGAATCATGTGGATAATCAATAACTATAATCACTTTGAACCCTTCGCTCCTGCCTACAAGCCGAGTCAGAGATTCGACGGCGGTACGAGTGCGGCATTGATCGCCTCCAGCCTGATTGGCGGAGGTAGCCAGATCGGGGGCGCGGCGATGGCGGGCGGGTCCAGCCCCAGCGTGTTCAGCACGTTCAGCCGGAACCAGAAGGGGATGGACCGGCTCTTGTTCGACTGGCTCATGGGCATCACCCGCGACGGTAAGGGCAAGGAGATCTCTCGTGCCCCGCTGCTGTCCAAAATACAGCAGAAGCTCAAGAATCGGCCGGCCACGCCGGTCGCGGGCCTGACGGACCAGCAGCAGCAGACCATCGCCGGTGCCGGGCAGACGCTGGGCCGTGCCATGAACCTGCGGGGAGTGGATCAGAATTTCCAACAGGACCTGAAGAACAGGTTTCTGCCGGCAATGGCCGGGGGCGGACGGATTCCTCCGGGCGGCTCGGCGGTGGTAGGAGAGAACCAGTTACCGGAAATCGTTCATGCCCTGCCCGGTGGCGGGGTGGAGGTCATCCCGAACCCTGAGACGTTCAAGTCGCCGGAGTCTATCGCCCACGCGATGGCAAGCAAGCAGGCGGCCGAACAGGCAACAGGCGTTCCGGGAAAGGTCACCGGGACGATTTTCGATGATCCCATCGGTACACGCTTCCAGCTGGACACGGACACCGGCAGCCATTTCCTTCGTCCGGGAGACATCCCGACATTTGACATTCGGACCGGGCTGGGTTTCCAGACTGGAAGCTCCTTTTCAGATGGTAACGAGTTTTTATCGAATGATGCGTTTCGACCGTTCCAGCAGGGATTCGAGCAGTCTGACGAGTTCAACAAGTTCGTCAATTCCCAGCGGGGCAATCCGTTCGGTGCCTTCAAAGGGCTGAACACCAACCGGACCGGTCAAGCCCGTCGGTATTTCGATGCGTTCGGTCGTTATGTCCGGGGCCTTCCGGTGGCGACCGGTGCCCCGCAGGCGATCACCGATGCGATGGGCAACATCGGCGGTTTCGGCCAGCCGGACTTCTCGCTGGATGCGTTCAACAATTTCCTGACCGGCGGCACCAACTCGACTGTTGGCGGTCCCTTCGGCGGCGGGGCGGAAGCCTTCACGCTGGGTCTGGACCCGGTAACCGGTCAGGTGCGGATTAAAGACCCCTTCGCCAGTGCGGATGTGTTCCAGAACATCATCAATGAGTACAACGCGACGCTGCCGGTGCAGGGCACAACGGCTCTGGGCGGCGGACCGCAGGTTCCGGGGGCCGAGGACCCGCTGGACGGCGGTGCGGTTGTCGGCACAACCGATGCAGGCGGACAGACCACCACGCAGGAGGTTCCCGCTGACGACCCCAGCCTTGGTACACAGACCACCGTTGGGACCGGAGACGGCACCAACGGAACGGTCGATCCTTTGGGTGACGGCGACGGGGCGGACCCGAACGATCCCAATACCAACGACACGGCCGGCCTGCCGGACCAGTCTGACCCGGCCATACCGGGAACCGAGGCGAATATCCTCTGGCTACAGGAGCAGCTGGCGACCTTCCTGAACCCGTTTGATTCCACGGCGGCTGAAGCGGCGTTCACCAGCTCTGTTGAGGACCCGGCATTTGAGACGTTCGACGAGAAGACTCGCCCGCGTATCCGGCAGGCGTTTGCCGGAAACGAAAACTTCTTCGGCGGCGGACGAACGCAAACCGAAGTGGACGCTCTGGAAGACCTGACCGACAAGCTGGAGGAGTCTCGGACTGAGTTCCTGTTCAATGCCGAGGAGGCTCATAAGAATCGTGGCATCGCCGCGGCACGGCTTCAGATGGACCTGACCGAGCTTCCCGGCAAGCTGGACACGACCGAGGCGTCCATCAACCGGATCAACGCCCTGACGGCCTCTACGTGGTCAACCATCGACATCAACTCCGCACTGGCGGACGCCCAGATCACCAACACGCAGGCAAACATCTACTCGACGTTGATGGGGATATTCAACATGGAACAGAACCAGCAGCAGCGTGAGTTCGAGGCGGAATTTCTGGATCTGCTGGAAGTGGACGGCTTCAGCATTGGCGGCCTGATGGACCTGTTATTCAAGTATCAGGACCAAGGGCAGATAGCTTTAGGAGTGTAATATGCCATCGGTACAAGTATTTCAGAAGGGTCCTTCCGGCAAGGAGAGGATGGCTCAGGGTCTCGCGGGTGCGGGCCAGACAATCGCACAGACGCTGCGGGACTCCGCCAGTCTGGGCTTGCGTGAAGACCACATGGCGAACCGTGATCAGATGTTCGAGCAGCAGCAGGACCTTGCCACGATGAAGTTCCTCAACTCAATGGACCCGGACCAGATTGACGGGGCGATTGGTCTTGTTAAGAGGTTCCGGCCCGAGTTTGTGACCCGCATGGGTGAACAAGGGATGCAGGACTTCATTGTCGGCATCAAGAGGCAAAACGTGGGATTGGTTGTGAATGATTCTCGTGAGGCGTTGGATCACGCTATCGAACAAGGCCAGATGGGTTCTCCGGGAGAATTGGCTGGAGGTGAGGCCGGTGTCGGAGGAGTGGACG
>TARA_R100000808_G_scaffold638_4_pt1 | contig 12305 bp, 10 predicted proteins | sample TARA_R100000808 | Tara Oceans TARA_R100000808 (sample SAMEA2622852) | marine metagenome | biome: marine biome (ENVO:00000447); feature: marine epipelagic mixed layer (ENVO:xxxxxxxxx); material: "saline water (ENVO:00002010), including plankton (ENVO:xxxxxxxx)" | depth 140 m | reverse complement strand
TACCCGCGCAGCGGTGGACGATCTCCGCAAGCAGCACATTGTCTCGATGCGGGCAACCCGGCGCGGCTGTGCTGCCATCGAAGCCGGGCAGCGTCTGACCGCCGCCCGCAAGCGCCGCTACCTGTTCAGCGGCTTGGATGACGGACAGGTCAAGGCGATCACCAAAAAGGCGGGCGAACTGCGCGCAGCCGCCGCCGCCAAAGTAGAGGAGGGCAAGTAAGATGCCAGCGACTAAACACACGATGACGCAGGAACTCCCCTACTGGGACTTTGTGTCCTACGTAGAGGGGGAGCCAGTTGACAAGCAGCGACTGCTGGCCGGGACCTATGCGAGCAGCACCAACGCCGGCCACAGCCCCTCGCAGGATTGGGACCTCAACTGCGGCTGGCTGGGCGCGCTGGGACTCAGCACTTACGGCTGGCCAGAGGGCCGCGAGTCGCTGGACGAAGTCCGGGTCGCGCAGCGGTCGATGCTGGAGCGCGGCGGGGCAAGCTATGAGTGGGATGTAACCGGCATGGCCCCGGACATCGCAGCGTTTTTGACCGGCGATCCAGAGCATTTCATAAACTGGTCCGACGACGAGCCACGCCCGGCGGTGCGGATCGGTTACACCGGCTGTTACCATGCAGGGACCGAAGCCGAAGAAGCGGTCAATATGGGCGGTGCGGTGCTGACGTTGGTTGAGGCTCTTGAGGCGGCTGGTTACGCCGTCGAGTTGACCTCTGGATTCCGCACCATTGCCGAACCATACTTGACTGAGCTTAACGTGGTGCTTAAGCGGTCAGACGAGTATGTGGACCTCGACCGGGTCGCTTTCGCGCTGGTGCATCCAGCGTTTTTTCGCCGGTTATATTTCAGGTATCTGGAACTGCTGCCCGCCGACTACCAAGACGCGCTGGGCGGCGGCTACGGACGCCCGGCGAAGATCGAGGAAGAAGACTTCGACGTGCTGATACCGCCCGTATCACAGATCCGCAGCGGCACCCCGGCAAGGGCGCTTGAGACCGTGCTGGCAGCGGCGGGGGATCTCATCGAAGTAGATGAAGATGCCTGAGCTACTCGCCCTCATAGTGCTATTGCTGAAACTACTCAAGAGGAGATAACCGACATGCAACCATACACCCGCAACAACCGCACCTCGACCGTCAACACCGACCCGCAGCGGCGTGGCCTGTCGGTGCGCGGCTTCGATACCTCGCAGGGCAAGCGCAACACACTCCGCGCAAAGCGCCCGGCCCGGCACCGCCCCACTTGGCAGGACACCTCGACGGTATCCCCGGCGGCATGGGCTGAGGTCGCAGCGACGACCCCGCACCGGCTCGACCGCTGGATCGGCCAGCGATAGCTCGACGCCCCCCACATGCCCCCGCTTCACCGCCCCCGGTCGATCTCTGGCCGGGGGCACTCTTATGTCGCCCTCGATATGGCCCATATCCCGCGCAGCCGGGCGGCGTGTATCGGCGGCACCTGAAAACCCCCGCCCAGCGCGCCCTGTAAGCCTCTCCAGCGCCCTATCGGTGCACCGCCCTTGTCAGGACACCCCTCAGACTTTCGACGGCTTAGATCGGCTCTCAGGCGGCTTCTCTCTGGTAGGGCAGGGCCAACAGACCGCACTGGCAAGCCCCCAGACGCCGTCTAAGCGGTCAGGGGAGTATGGGCGGTTACATATGCCCGGGGGAGCTACGCAGCGGGAGAGAGGCGGAGAGACAGCGAGGGATACCGGGAGATACTCGACAGGACCGGCGCGGCTGGTTGTAACCTACTCAGCACTATCACCCGGCGACAAGTCGCAAGTCAAACCCACCCCGCTCGTAACCGGCCCGCCCTCGACCCGGCCTCGACGCCGTAACCGGACCGGTACCAAGTCGTACCAAGCGGTGCGGTTACACACACCAGCGGGTGTGGCGTACCACATGGTACCAAGTACTAAGGGGTGCCATATGGTACCAAGTTGTACGCCCCGGTACCGAGTGGTACCAAGAGGTGAAACCGATCCGTCGATCCGGCTTTAGCTTTGGCTATACAGCCCTCGCTCAATTTTTTATTTTACACTTCCCGTATTATATTCCCCATATGGATATTCCCCTTCGGAACCGTGCCGTGTCCTTTGGCCTCAGCTGTCTGTCCCGTGGTGTCCCTCGTAATCCTGCGTGGGGTCCGGTCTTGGGTGAGGCCAACTGGGTGGGTAAGGACGGTACGTTTGAGGCGGCTACGGTATTGGATACGTTGCGTGAGATGGAGTCTCAGCGGGTTAGGCGGAGGTTGGTTACGGAGGCTCGTAGGGGTGATGTAGACATTGAGGACTTGATAGGGGGAGGTTCATTTGCCTAACAGGGGTAGTAAGCCATCTGAGCATTGCACTGAGAAGCAGCTTCAGTGTATTACGCTGATGATTTTGTGGCGTTACGACACGCACCGTGGCATGAGTGAGTTGGCTGATACGTTGGGTGTGGCTCGTCAGACGCTTTACAAGTGGAAGGCCCGGGACTACTTTAAGGAGGAGTATGACCGTCAGTTACGGATGTACAAGGAGAATTTCGAGGACATCCGGTTAGCTGACCGCAAGGAGCGTGTGAAGGCATTGAGCTTACTATTCGAGCAGGTACCTTCTCACCGTACGGAGTTAAAGCTGAAGATCCTCAAGGAGATCCGCACGGAGGTAGGTGACGATCATCCTATGACGCTTCAGGTGCAGGGCGGTGTAACCCATTCTGTTCAGGGTGAGATAGCTCACACGGCATCGGGTCCGAACCTGCCGCCACGGGCGTCTAACTATGACGAGTGGCTCTCTCAGAACAAGCAGATGATTGAGGCGGAGGCGGTAGAGGTTACAGACACCCCGCTGGCGGAAAGTACGTCCTCGTAGATGAACCAGCCGGTATATGACCTGACGGGTCGTGCTGATCCGGGGCTGCTGGGCATTAGGCCACCTTCTGGCGGCGACCCAACCCGCGACCTTGTTGTGCAGCAGCTACTGCAAGCTCTAATGGCCCAGCGTATGGGCAATCTATCTACTCCTACCTACCATCAGCTTACTCAGATGGGCGCTCCCGACCTACCGGCCCGTGCCGGGCGGTCTCTTCAGGGTCTTGCGGGTAGTATTAGGCCTGAGACCGGTGGTCGTAACGATTTAGACCGTATGGCGGCTTTGCCGGGGCAGCTTGCGTCTAACACGATGGACTTTTGGGGTAGCCTCGCTCAGTTGCGAGAGCCTCAGATAAGTGCTATCACGGATTCGGTTACACGCGGGCTTATGGAGAACTTGCAGCCCGCTTCGGTAGCGTCACCCTTTACTAACTTTCCTTTCAACACGGTCGGAGCGCAGCGCCTTGCGGACTTTATCGGCAGGCGGGCCAGTGAGTCGGATGCTCCCCTTGACCTTGCGGAGACGCTGCAACTTGGCGATGTCTTGCCGGGCCTTGGTGCTGGCATGGGTATCTTGGGCCGCAAGAGCCTTGACGACCTCATGTCAGACGCTTCCCTCCGCTTAGATCCCCAGTTGATGGGTCCATTGCTCACCGGCAGTCGTATTTCGCAACGCTATCCCACCGGGCGAGCCGCCACAGAGAACCCACTGACGGACTTACTAACCGTCGATCTGGAAGCGGTACGCAATGCCCCTGTAACCAGCGAGGGGCCACTCGAGCCTCGCTTGGCTGGCGAAATGGCTAAATATCGCACCGTAGGTACTAATCTCGACTTTGGCAACATAGAAGAGATATTCGAGGACTTTAAGAACTATTCTACGGAAAACTTGATGCACCTATATCACAAGATGCCCCCTGAAATGCGAGAAAGGGCCGTTTTGTGGTATGACGGGGCCAATAACTTGGCAAATGTGTTTAGCGAGGCGTATGAAATACCCGTTGAAGCATCTGCGGCGGTTTTAGCGGCCCTTTCGCCCCAGATGGATTGGTTTAAGAATGTAGCCCTTGCAGAGCGGGTAATAGACACGGCACTCAAGCACAGCCACATGCCGTTCACGGACGACATGTATCGCATGGCCGAAGACATCTTTATCAACGATCCGAAGAAGAGTGCTAAGTCAAAGAAAGAAAATAGGTGGATTATGGACTATATCCGGGGCAAGTCTCTGGACGATTTGTCTGTACCACCCACAGATTTGCACAAAGGGGTCAATCACAACCGTATACGCGGTATGTGGCTGCGGATGATGGACGAGGTATACCGACCCGACAAAAGTTACCGATATGTGTCTCCAGAGGGCAGTTTTCTCCACGTAAGCCCCAACAAGCTGGGTTGGGGGTCCAATGACGACATCGGCAAGGCCATTGCCGTGCTTTTTGACCCTTCGATAGAGAATATTAGCGCCCAAATGGGCAAATATCATAAAGTTCGTAACTTTTACAACAATATCGTTGATCCCAACGCTAAAATACCGACAATGCAGGGCGATGTAACCATCGACACCCATGCAGTAGGCGCAGCGCAGTTCATGCCGTACTCGGCGTCGAGTGCAGAGGTCAAATCCAATCTTCAAGGTCCGCCGACGAGCGGACCAGCGGGTATTAAGGGCGCTTATCCCGTAAATGCAGAGATGTACCGCATTGTGGCGGATAATTTGGGCTTACCGCCAAGGATGCTGCAATCGGTTACATGGGAGCAGATAAAGAGCCTATTTTCGCCCGAAATAAAGCGTAAATACGAGGGTAAGCAGGCTGTGTCGTCGTTTTCTAACGAGGTAAACGCCTTGCAGGACTCTCGTAGGCGCGGAGACATATCCAACGAAGAGTACTATGCAAAGATGGAAGACCTATTCGGTGGCTACGACGAGCCGGAATGGGTGAATTATGGCCCAAGGGGTGAGCCTCTGAGGCAGAACATGCCGATCAACCCCCGGCATATACAGACCAACATATCAAAGCCCCAGCGTGAGATAGACAAGCTGCGCGAGGCCCGCGAGGCCATTACTCCAGAGGAAGATGCTGCCAACCTTCTCAGGTGGGCGGGTGGTGATATGGGCAATGTCCGAGAGATGTACCACGGATCGGGCAAGGCATTTAAGGGATTTAGTAGGAGCAAGTCGCCCGGTGAGCTTGGCATTCATATGGGACAAGGGCCGTTGGCTGCCAATGATCGCTTGGCTGATATGTGGTTGCCGGGCGCTAAAACTTCGCCGCAGCACGGAGCGTGGGATATAGCAGGTCAGCGGGTAGAGCCATATGGAGAGAAAAACATCACGCCTAATGTCGGTAAATACCTTGTACGTGCCGAGAATCCGCTCGTACTCGATGTTGACGTTGGGGATTGGACGAACCATATAAACGTCAAGACGGCTCTAACCAACGCCTATGGCGAGGGCAAGCTAAAAACGCCACCGCCTGCACTGGAGGTCGAAGGATATGGGCACAATGTTCCCAAAGACATAAAGGAGCGTGATGCCGACACCTTGCGAGAGTACCTCAAGTCGGAGGGTTACGACAGCATAGAGTACCCAAACCAGAGCGAAGGGTTGCGCTTTGAGGTGATTAATATTGCCGATTTAAAGCACGGGGGGGCCGACCTGTTCCCAGAGCATAAGCGTCTCTTGGGAGACAGAAAACTGGACGAGACCAAGCAGGCGGCCCTTATAGACCGGGAAACGGGCAATATTCAATACTTTTCTTCTTTGAGAGACGCGGAAGAAGTGATGGCGAACTTGGAGCTACGAAAGACCAGTAAACACTATGACCGCTCCATGATCATTTTTGACGATTCTGCGATAAAGTCGCCTCAAAACGTCGGCACATGGAGGCGCGGAGTGAAAGATGTTATGAAAGCTCTGGCGCTGGCTGGCGGTACGGGCGCAGCGGTTACCAGTGGAGAGCGCAGTGATTAACCCAGAATCGACGTGGACGCCACAGGCCGGGCCACAGGAGGCTGCAATACGTACGGCGGGGTTCGTGGACGAGTTGTTCTTTGGCGGGGCGAGAGGCGGTGGTAAGTCGGATTTTCTTCTCGGAGATTACGCCTCGGATGTCAATGAATATGGTACGGCATGGCGCGGCATCCTGTTCCGCAAGAACTTCCCAGACCTCGAAGAGATCGAGATGCGGTCCAAGGAGCTATTCTATGGGATGTTTCCCGGCGCAGAGTACCGGGTAGGCACCAAGACTTGGCATTTCCCCAATGGTGCCTTCTTGCGGTTACGCCACATGGAGTCTGAGGTGGATGCCGACAAGTATATCGGCCACCAGTACACTTGGATCGGGTTCGACGAGCTTCCTACATGGAGCAACCTGAAGCATTACCACATGATGAAGGCTTGCTTGAGAAGTGCGGCCAACGTCCCGGTAAAGCGTATCCGCAGCACCGGCAACCCCGGTGGTATCGGACATCAAGCGGTTAAGAAGTACTTCAGCATTGAGGGGGAGGGCAAAAAGGGCCACAAGGTCATTGTGGACGACATCTCCGACATGACGAGGATGTTTATACCCTCCCGTGTAACCGACAACAAGATCCTTGTAACCAACGACCCCGGTTACGAGGGCCGGTTACGCTCGCAGGCACATGGTGACGAGCAACTGGTAAAAGCATGGCTCGATGGCGATTGGGACGCCTTTGTGGGCCAGTACTTTGGAATGTGGGACGATAAGGAGCTTCACATTGAGCCATTTGAGATTCCCGTCGATTGGCCGATCTACGGGGGGCTGGATTACGGCGAAGCGAGTCCTACGAGTTTCGGGCTTTATACTTGCGACTTCGATGATCGCCTTATACGGATTGCTGAGTATTATCAAGCGGATGCGACGGCAACGGAACACGCAAGAGGAGTTCGTGACCTTATAGACACCTGCCCCTTCACCCAAGGCCGGTTACCAGAGGCGGTCTTCAGTGATCCGTCGATGTGGGTTACACGAAGGCTGTCGGAGGCCTACTCGCGTGCGCCAGCCGATTTCTTCATGGATGAAAACCTGTATCTCATTAAGGCTAATAACGATAGGGTCGCTGGGTGGCGTGTCTGCAAGGATTTGCTTTACAGAAAAAATTTCTACATATTTGCAGGAGGGTGGAACGAGAACTTCTCGCGCACTGTACCGCAGTTGCCGAGGTCTGGTAACAATGCGGAGGACTTGGACACCCGTGCCGAAGATCACGCTGCCGACGAATGGCGCTATGTGGCTCTCCACGCATGGAAGCCCTACGAGAAGCCTGAAAAGCCTGAGATCATAGACTTTCAAGGCGAGACGGTCCTCAAGGGTCTTCGAGACCAGTTTAAGGCAAGCCAATACATATGAATGCCCGAGACACCTCATACTGGCATAGACAGATAGAAGCGTGTAAGAAGTACTACGAGCCTAAGCACCGTATGTGGCGGCGACTGCTCAAGGCCTATGCGCTTGAGTTCAAAGACCTACAGTTGGGCAAGGTAAAGCCACGCAAGGTCTCTCGCTTCTACCCGCTGACGCGCCAGATCATGGCCTCGGTTACATTCAAGTATCCCGAAGTCTTCTTCAACGTAGAAGACAGCAACATGGAGTTCGCGGCGGAGATTTATCAGCGGACGGCTAATAGCTCGTTTGATCTGATGAATGTCATGCCCGAAGTGCGTCAACAGACCTTTGACGCCCTCTATTGCTATGTGGGGTGGCTCAAGATGGGTCACAACCCGGCGGGTGACGATAATATCACTCCATACATCGCCAATGACGCGATGGAGGATGATATGCCGTTTGTACGGCGCATATCGCCCTTTAATATCTTTGTAGACCCCAACTGCCCACCCCAGAGCCTTGCCTACGCCGAATACGTCATAGAGAAGATGATGGTACCGGTGGAGTTCGTTAAAAACGACCCCCGGTTTGATAACCGCAGTAATATTACTCCTGTTAGCATGACGGATGGCGAAGAGGAGATGCTGTCTGACATGGTCGGGTCGCCTCTCGGTGACAACGACGAGCTTGAGGCGTTGCGAGAGTCGGTAGAAAACCGGCGTATGACCATCCTGTATGAGATACATGACCGCACACACCGTATGCGGCATACTTTTGTACAGGGGATCAATAATCCCATAGAGTCGATACCGCATCCCTTCTTGGACGGCGAGACCGAGACAGCAGGTACGGACCCGGAGACGGGTAGGCCACTGCTCACCGGCAACTTCTCGCCCACGGGTGGTTACATAGTCAAGGGCGGGTTTCCCTACATACCCCTCCGCATGGATATGCCGGGCGAATCATTCTATGGTCTGCCGCCTATGGCTTACGTAGAAGACTCGCAGTTGGTCATTACGGAGTCGGTGTCGCGGAGGGTAGATCACGTTAAGCGTGGTGCCCGCATTATCTTGGGACGCAGGCAGGAGCGTGAGCGGAACGAAGGCCTTGAGGACCGCATACGCGAGGGCGAGGACGGCGTTATCGCATGGGTCGAAGATCCCAATAGCGCCTTCCGTGGTATGCCGATGGACTCTGTTCCGCAAGACCAGCTTGGCCTTGAGTCCGACATGAGGAACTACGAAGAGCAAATTTTGCAGGTGTCGCAGATGGCTCTTGGTGGTGGCCCGGCAAGGACGGCTACGGAGTCGTCGCTGATTGCTGGCTTCGGTCAGTTGAACCGCGAGTGGATGCAGTCGGCCATTGCGGAGGTGTTTAAGACTATAGCACACAACACCTTACGCATAATGGCTGACGAGAGATACACCCCCGAAAACTTCTTGATTAACATGGGCCGCGACGAAAACGACCCGGTGTTGCAGGCGGTTACAGCCGACTTGTTCAAGGCAAGGTTCAAAATACACGTTGTTCCGGGGTCGATGCAGCCGCTCACGGAGCAGTTGGAGCGCGAAGAGACGCTGGCGCTGGTGAACTACCTTATACAGTTGCCGGAAGTGAACCGCGAAGAGGTCATACGGATGATCCTCCGCAGCTTCAGGGTGCCGAACCAAGAGAAGGTCATGGGTGCGGCAGTCAATGAGGAGGCGATACGGGCCGCGCAGCTTGAGAACCAGACCATGATTGCTTCGGTCATGCTCGGCGGACCACAGGTGGCACAGGTTCTCCCGAACCAAAACCACCGGCTACACCTCCAAGCACATCCATCAGTACAAGAAGATGCGTCGTTCCAGCAGCTACCGCAGCCACTACAGCAGCAGGTCATACAGATGGTGCAGCAACATATGCAAATGCACCAGCAGGCATTGCAGCAGCAGGCTACTGGAGGCGGTAAGGCGGTGCCGTCGATGGATGACGCAGCCCCCAGCGGCAACGGCAACCCGGCAATGGACATGGCGTCGGGCACTATTAACAAGGTCCGCTCTGATGCCCAGAAAATCTCTCAGAGCAGTGCTGTAACCAACCCGGATCAGAACTGATGCCTGCGACCGATAAGCCAGCACCGGCGAAGATCATATTGTCGTACAAGGGCAAGAGGGTGCGTAGTTTGGATGAATTTGCTAAATTACGGTTACAAGACGAGAAGAAGGCGAAGCGATGTCGGTAACGCTCATTGACTTTAAGTGCGAAAATTGCAATTATAGCTGGGAGCATTGCTTTACGAGCAAGGGCGACATAGTCAATGCGCTTGAATGCTCCGAATGCTCCCATCGGGCACTTAGGATGTGGAACACTACGAACTTTATACACCCTACGCATTCGTCCATGTATGGCAAATATGAGCCGTGCTTTGGAGAATACGTAGAGAGCAGATCCCATAAGCAGGCTCTGCTGAAGAAATATGGGGTGGTTGAGTCCTCCGATCCGGTAGGGGGATCTCGCTGTTACCGCTCCGATGACCATAAACCGGCCCTATCCGCTTTGGACACGGAGATCACGTTTGACAAAGGGACGAATGCTGGCGGCACGATTCCTGAAGCAAGCTGGGTATCCGCACCAGACGACGCAAAGGAGTAACCACAGATGACCGAACTAACGCCCAGTGGCGCGTTGGACGAGGAAAGCCAAGCAGCATCGGGAGAGGCTACCGGGGGATTTGACCTCGGTGCAGACCTTATTGATTCCGATGAGGGTTCAAATAGCCCGGCAGCGGCGAGTATACCGTCTGAGGCGAGCGGGAATGGAAGTGCGGATCTGTCCCAAATCTCTCCGCAAGACCTCTTGCAGAGGGACTCTAATTCGCTACCCGATGAGTGGAGGGCAGCACAGTCGTGGATGCGTAACCGGCAGTCCGCATCTGACCGGCAAGTATCCGAACTGCAAAACCAGCTACGCCTCATGCAAGCTGCTCAACAGCAGGGCAACACGGCACAGCAGGTTGGCGATGCAGTGAAGGAAGCCATTCACGGCCCGCAGTCGAATGACCCGTACCACGACCTGAAGCAGAACATACGCTCTGCTGAGGGTTACACGCCCGGCGATGAAGCGTCCATCGACGTTATGGATCAAATCGTGGGACGTAAGTTTGGCGAACAGGTCGAGCAACTTCAGGCGTTTCAGAAGAACGCTGCAACGGTGCTACAGCAGATGTATGCTATGATGGCGCAGCAGCAGGCGGGAACACTGGACACAGAAGTGCAAAACCTACGCCAGCAGCATGGCAGCGACTTCGTTGACGAGTTTTATAACGGCAACAAGGACGCTATACATTCACTTATGAAGCAGCGTAACCCGAACACCAATAAGGCGTTTACGGTTACAGAGGCTTTTGGGCTGCTGTCTGGGCGTCAAAACCCAGATCAAGCCGCTGCACAGGCACGGGATCGCAATGCTCGCAATGACGCCAAGCGCACTATTGCGGGGGCGGGTGTGGTGACTGACAACTCTAACGGAGCGCCACTATCCGAGTCGGATCTTCTGGCCCAAGTGGAGGCCTTACCGGGCTTTCAGGGCAGAAGCTACTGATTCATAATTTAGAGGAGAAACGGCAATGGCCGTTCCCAATTCCCAAACTACGGAAAGTTTTGATGCGCTATGGACGCTTACGATGCGTGCCAAGCGCAAGAGACTGACCGATAATATCTCGGACACCTACCCGACTCTTGGAGAGTTGCGTAAGTCCGGTATGATTGAAACCGAGACCGGCGGCAAGCAGATCCAAGAGGATCTGATGTATGCCCTTCAGTCGGCTCAGTGGTTTGACACCTACGATGTGCTGGCAACGGATCGCATCGACGGTATCACCGCCGCCATCTACGATTGGGCCTACATGGCAGTGCCCATCGTTATCTCGCATGTCGAGGAGATGGAAAATAGGGCTTCTGATCGGGCTATTAAGCTCATCGAAGCTAAGACTACGCAGGCTATGCAGGGTGCTTTTGATCAGGCCAATGCACAGGCTCTGAGTTCCCAATCTGGCAAGTCTATGCTCGGCTTGCAGGATATCCTACCAACTGCCGGTACTGGAACTGTCGGTGGGATTGACTCCGGCACCCATACGTGGTGGAAATCGCAGTCTAACACTACCGCTAAAACATTCCTCAACCAGACCACTTCCGGGTACTATGACGGTATTTTGAAGATGGGTGACATGTGGAATGCCTGCTCGGAAGGCAATGAGAGTACGGACATCATTATTACCAATTACGATCTGTACGGTAATTTTGAGGACATCTTTGAAGGCACCGGGCACTTGAGGACTACTGTTGGTGGCAATGTTGGCCTTGATGGTCGCAACCCGACCTTCCGTGGCGCTAAGATCATTCCTGACCGGGATGCGCCTGACAACATCATGTACTTTATCAACAAGAAGTTCCTAAAACTCAAGGTTCAGGCTGGCATGAACTTCGCCAAGACTCCATTCGAGAAGCCGTCAAATCAGCTTGCAAAGGTTGCATTTGTGGTCGCTGGAATGCAGTTGACCACCAACCACCGTCAACGCTTGGGCTGCTTGTCCGGGCTGACGGCGAGCTAAGAGGAGACATATACTATGGCTGCTTCTTGGAAAGTTACTCAGCCCGGCTTTATCGGCGCACAGCCCATCACCGATGTGTCAACGACCAAGAATCACCAGCTTGGCACGATTGTTAAAGCCAGCGATACTGGTGACGATGATCGCGGCGATGGTGAGTTCATTTATCTTCAGGGCGTTGCGTCTACCGTTGCCGGTGACGCAGTTCTCTATAATGCTGACGACTATTCGACAACCAGAGTAACCGCAGACGGCATTGGTCCCATTGCCATCGCTATGGCGGCTACGGTGGCCTCTACCTATGGATGGTACCAGATCCAAGGCAAGGGGTCTGTGCAAGTGTCGGCTGGCTTTCCTGACAATGCCAACTGCTACCTTACCGACACTGCTGGTGAGATAGACGATGAGGATGACGATGGTGATTTTGTCAGCGGCATGAAGGGCGCAAGTGCCGTTTCCGGTGGCGTTGCGGACATGGAATTGTCTCGCCCATTTGTCAGAG
>TARA_R100000808_G_scaffold8183_1_pt1 | contig 12312 bp, 9 predicted proteins | sample TARA_R100000808 | Tara Oceans TARA_R100000808 (sample SAMEA2622852) | marine metagenome | biome: marine biome (ENVO:00000447); feature: marine epipelagic mixed layer (ENVO:xxxxxxxxx); material: "saline water (ENVO:00002010), including plankton (ENVO:xxxxxxxx)" | depth 140 m | reverse complement strand
AATTTGGTGGGACAGATGCTGAAGTTCAGGTCAATAAAGTTTTAGTGGGCATTGGAAGTGGTTTGTCTACTCTTATTGAAAAGGATGGAGCTTTAGGAAAAAGAATAGATGATGCAAAGCATAAAGTACTAAAGAATAAAGAAAGAGACAAGGAAGCCAAGAGAGCAAGAAGTGGATTGGGGCCTGCATGGGAAGCGGCTGTTCAACAAAGAGAGTTGAAAAAGATGCTCAAAGATGTGCAGAAGGATCTTCCTGCAGTTGCCGATGAGTTGACAAAAATAGTTGAAATCAAACAACAAATAGGAGATGCGCAGCGCAGTGCGGATGCATTGAGAGCTAACTTAATGGCTCCATCAAAAGCGCCACAAGACATAAGGGAAGTTGTTGGTGGAATCTTAACAAGAGAAGATCAGACATTGGAACAGATTGCGATGCAGAGGGCAAAGCAAAGAGCAATAGCTCTTGAAGAAAGCTCGATGCCAGCCCCATTCAAAAAGTTTCTTGGGCATTTAATGGGAGCCAAGAAGTATAAGGAACAAAAGGACGGCGCCCCTTCAACAAAGCTGGGTGGGCAGTGGGTTACTGCTGCAAAATATGTTGATGCGATGATGGAGCAAACTGGTTCAGAAGGGCAGCCATTGAACATAGCGGAAATGTATGATCAGGTTGCAAGAGACATTCCAAATCAAGACTTGGCGAATAAGGTGGAAACAATTGCAACTGCACGTATTCTGGATGCGTGGAACCAAGGAAAGGAGCAGCGAGACAAAGAGTCCAAAGCCTATCTTGATGTTCAAAAGAATATTGAAAGAGAAACGCTTGACCAAGAAGCCGAAAGAGGTGGGCTTCTTGATTGGGATAACATGACTGCTCTCGAAAAGGAAGCGTATCAAAGAAGCCGTCAAGCTGAACCTGTTCTTGATCAGCCCTATAACTATGGAGAGTTCGACTGGTCATATATGCAAAATGATGAAAGTCCCTTTTGGAGAAAACGAGATGAGTTAGCAAGACAGGGGAAGATAACTACTATTGGTAGCGCAGAAGATTCTAAATGGCATAGGTTCAACAAGCCCCGGAAATAAATATGTCTTATCCATTGCCATCCAAAGAAATACCTAAAGAGGTTCTAAAGGTCTATGAGTCCCTGTATGGGATCAAGGACGCAAGCGAATATGAGTGGAGTCCCATATCTATTGAAGATGCGATCAAAGAAGTTCATGGTGAAGAAGCTTTGCGTAAATGGATGCAAGATCCGGTGCAGAATCAAGACTTAAAGACCGATGTTTTCTTGGATGTTGAAGCCAAAAGAAATCCAATGGTTCAGTTTTGGCTTGACAAAATGGATAGATCAAGGTCAGCGCCAACTCCTGGAATCCTTGGCAAGCCAATAAAGGGAAGCAAGCTTAGCGATGCTTACATAACAGAGCCGGAACGACAAGCTCTCAAGGTGATAGGCGCATCAGACCCTGAAAGTCCAACTGAAATAGAGCTGTTTAAAGCACGCAATATTCTTTTGCAGAAAAACCAAACGGAGATGAAAAAGCAAGAGGAGCAGTATCTTTCAAGAGAGCAAAGCAAAAAAGTAAAAGAATCTGAAGAGAGAGCAAAGGAAGAGGCTTTTCACAAAGCGCTAAAAAAAATAAAGCCTCATCAGACAACAACGACATTAGATCGATTCATCCCTGGAAAGCTAACCCCATCATTGGCAGAAGCGACTGAAGCCGCGTCAAGGTTTGCAAAAGATCCTATCAAATACCAACTTGAACCGACCAAAGCAATCAAGCCACCATCATTGATGGAAAGGTTTAGAGATGATCCAACGGAGCTGGGAAAAGATGATCTTCAACTGCTGCAGCATCAATTGGCTCAGTCTTATGTGATGGGAACAATGTCCGATATGGATTATCACAACGCTCAGCAGACCATTACGGACCTTCTTGTTCCTGATAAGAATATAAACATCCTAAAAGGAACACAAAAAGCGAAAGCGGAAGACAAGGTTGAAGAGCTTAATGAGGCGAAGGTAAGGTTGAGAAATGCACTGGCGCATGTTCAAACGATTGCTAATATACAAAAAGGAATGGATGCAGAGAAGGCGCAGCAGGTTGCAATATATGATGCGACAAGAAGCGTTAATGCCAAGAACTTTTCTGATACATTTGAATACAAAAGCAAGTCAGGAATTGGTCTTAGCAAGGTAAGGGATGCTCAACTTGGCATTGTTTATGATGAAGAACAAGACAAGTATCGAGTTGCAGACAACTGGGAAATGTTTAAGCAGGTTTTTACTAAGCAAATGATTTCGTCTCCCTACCAAGAAGAGATTAACAAAGCTGTTTTATCTGCAAGCGAAGACATAAAAGCAGCACAGGTGTTTGGGAAAACAAGAACATCAGAACGCCTTGATAAGCAGGCTGCAGCAAAGCTTGAAGAATATTTTAAGCATGGAATTGATCCAAATATAAAATCAGATCCTCTTCTTGAGAGTTACTTTTGGAAACTAAACCCCCTTAGAGAAAGAGAGCTTGGGTTGGAGGGGATTACACGCAAGTTGTCCTTGAAAAAAGACTTGAGCGATAAAGAGGAAAGGATCAAGGCAGAGATAGATGAGAAGTACAGCAAGCTTGCAGAGCTTCCAGAGGTTGAACTTGATCTTGCGCTCAGAGGTCCAAAGACTTTATTGAAAGCAGCGGCTCCTTTGCTTCAGCGAAAAACAGAAGATGGCGCGGTTTATGAAACCCCATTCGGTATGACAATGAGGCTTGGTCTGGGTGGGCCAGGGGCAGTTTGGACTGCATTTAGTTCAGAGCTTTTGCCTGAGTCGCTTCAAAGAGAGCATGATGCATATAAAAGACATCAGATCATAAACTATGATGCACAGAATCAACCGATAATTGGAAAGGCTCCAAGAGGAAATGTTGTCAGGCAAGCCTTGGTGAACTGGATGTTGTTCCAAGGTGGCCCTGAATACATGCCAGCGGTTGCGCCATTGCATAACATTCTTGGTGAAGAAGCTTCATGGGGCCTTGGTGTAGGCTTGTCAATGTTCGAGCCTGTTACTGGTATCAGCATACCTTTCAAGGCAACAAGGGCTGGCCTGAAAGCAACAGGGGCCTTGACAAAAGGTGTTGGAAAAGGATTGAAAAGCCCAAAGATGATGTGGACTGGGCAGCAGATCAAAAACATGGCTCATCCATTACAGTGGAGAAAGACTTCTCAGACGGTCAATATGGTCGATGATATGCTTGAAGGGCGCTATAAGGGCAGAGCATCCCTTGTTAGAAAAGAACTTGAAGGAACGTGGACTGAGGGCGAGCTATGGGAGATCTTTAAGAAGGAGGCTCATCATAACAAGGTTGTAGATAGAGTTACTGAAGAGATGAGTGATCTTGTTGCGACATCTACAATAATTAAAAGAATGGCTGATGCCGGGATGCCCGAGAAGGAGCTGTTGAAAAGTCTTCCCAATACGCCAACGGTAACAAGATACATACAAGAAGCAAGAGAGTTGATGGGTTTTCCAGGAGGTAAAGAGCTAACACTTGAGGGTCTTGTCATAGCTGCCGCAAGAGAAGACTGGCAGGCTTTGACAAGGGGGGCGCAAAAAAACCCACTGGCTCGCAAGGCTTTGAATAGAGCTGAATATGCAGCCAGAGTCGCATCTGAAAAGAACTTGAATCTTTTAAAAAAGACAACGCCACTGAATAGGGATCTTCAGAAGGCTCTCTTTAAGATCAATATCGCAAAGAGGATTGAAGGCGAGCTTCCTCCTGCTGATATCGAAAAAATCATAAAGATGTATGATGACCTTCCTAATGACCAAAGAACTTCAAGAAACTTGCATAAGATATTCTTTGGGAACGAAGAAGAAGTTCCATCGATGTCTGACATTATTCTTGCATCCAGCAAGTCATTGCGAAATGATTTGAGAACTGGAATGCTTGACTACTTTCCAACTGACATGGTTCACATGGGCGGTGATGTTCTTGTTCCTTCAGAAAGAATGACTAAAGCGGCATTCAAAAAATACAGAAGAGAGTGGAATGATTATTTTGGGGAAGGGTGGGGTTATATCCAAGACCCTACGGGTGGTAAATACATTCAACATTTTGTTCCTGATGAAAAAATACAGGCTTGGCAGCGCCTTGTTAAAGATGAGGTTGGCCCTGAAATCATAAGAGAGTCCACCTTCTGGGCAGACCTGCTTAACAGGCTTTCCAAGGGAGTAATAAACAATACGGAGTTTTGGAAGCTTAGAGAGCTGTTGACAGAAAGGCTTGCCATTGATCACTTCAAAGGCATTAGGGTTTCAGATGCCAAAGAGCAATGGACGCGAGCGCTGACACCGCAGCCTTTAAGGGATACTTTATGGAAAACAGGAAGAAAGGGTGATCTTGGATATCAGCCATCAGGGGCTTTGTTGAAAGCTAAGGATGTGGGGCGCGTGTTGTCAAACATGTTCAAGTCAAGTGGGAAGTCCGTCATGGTTAGAAATCTTCCTGAAAAAGGCCCTTATAAGCCAACTCCTTTTGGAGAAGAACCAAAGATACAAAAGCTTGAAACCGAAACTATTGCCGATATTGCAAAGCGAACTGGCATATCAGAAGACAAGCTTAGAGAGTTGAATAACATACAAAAGCCGAAGCCTGGAGTAAAGGAAGAACCGCTTAGGGCTGGTGATATTCTTGTTACAAAGCCAAGCGGTCAATGGAAGTCGATCTTCAACAAGGGAAGAGCCAGTAATGCTCCCGCTTTAGATCGATTTATAACGGATATGCAGAACGCTATACCAAAAATTGAAGATATGTTTCTTGAGGAGCTGAAGGCTGCTCGAAAAACTGCTGGCACAGCAAAGGCCGCTGACAAGATATTCAATGACACCTGGGATGCACAGGAGGCGGCGTTTAAGAGCAACAAAGACGACTATGTTGATCGATATGTGAACGGATCATACAAAGATTATTTGGAAATATTAAAGTTTCGAGGTTCTGATCCAGAAAAGAAAGCACGCAATGAAAGGCTTTACAACAGGATTACATCTGTAATAGCAAAAATGAAAGGCGATGTTCCAGACTCAGTGTACAGAGATTTGGTTCTTGATGCTGAGTTGTATATGGAAAAATTGGATGCTTGGAAACAAATTCTACAAAGCTTTTATGGGAACTCTTCTGTTGCTACAAAAATATTAGAAGAGGATAGGCTTCTTCATGATGTAACTAAAAAAGGATCTGTTCCAGGGGCAATGGTTTTTCCAGAAGAGATAAAAGTCTTTACGCCAAAAGCCAGCAATATCATGGACATCAACCTAACCAACCTAAACTTCATTACTGAAAATCTTGGAAAGCGCAGGCCAGACGAATTGAAGGGGATGGGCATGCAAACGATGAGGGGATCAAAGGCGGCTGCAGGAGCGCTGTTCCCTTGGGCGATGCGATCACGAACATCAGGTGTGTTTGAAAAGCAAATGCGGCAGTTCTTAGATCAGAACCCTCAATATGCAATGGACATGACTCATGACCCGCTTGCATCTGGCGGAATGATACTTGATATTCCTTCGTTGATTCAAAAGTATGAAGGTATTGCTGCACAAATGCTTGAAGAAGTTCCAACAGGAATGCATAAAACCAAAAAAGGCAGATACCTATCTGGCAGATTAACGCAAAAGGCTGGAGATGAATTCATCAAAGGCTTTGGCGAAGCTATGGCTAAGGCCCATTATGAAAGCCTTAATCGTATCTCGCCTGCAAACAAAAGAAAAGTAATTCAATGGATAACAGGCGTTACAGATCGCAAAGGTACCTTGCGTCCTAACATGAGGTCTATCAAAAATGAGATCAATGCTGTGTCTTCTGAGGCATTGGGAGTGTTGGGAAGAGAGTATGACAAATGGGCATCAGAAGCAAAAAGACTTGGGCGAAAGGAGCTGACCAAAAAGTTTAGAGAAAAACAAAAAAGAGAGATCAGCGATGCCTTTTTGGGTGTTGGTAAAGAAGATGGCAGCATGCTTGATACTGCCTATGGCTCTTTACTCAATCAATACAGGCAGTTCTGGCAGGCGTCAGGGGCAACGATAAATGACGATATATTTAGATCCATTGTTGAAAACAAGCCAAACATACTGACCCTGAAATCAGATGACCCACGAGTGATGATGTTTGGAAAGGATCATGCAGACACGATAAAAAAATTCAAAGAGATGATTACGGGCGAGAACTTAAAAGCCTTTACAGATAAGCTCATGGCAAGGCAAGAAGGGCGGGCGGCTCTCTCGGTTCTTGATTCAATAATAGACAGCACGAGAACAACGACAGCCACAGGAATGCTGGCTGGTTCATGGCCGATTCCAGGGTTCAGATACAATGCAATAAATATTTTGACATGGCCTTTCATTGCTGCATCCACAACAGGAACCCTTGGCATAAAGGGCGTTTTGAAAGGTGGAATGAATAGATCATGGATGAATACTGTAAACAAGATAACCGGCGCTCCTCCAGATAAGGTCATGTTTACTGACAAGCTTGGCAGAGCCTATACTGCAGGTGACTTGAGGTATTTGTATTCAAAATATCATACTGGCATGAGCAAGCAGGATGTTGTTTACTACTCAAAGAAAGCAGATGAAATGATGAATGAGTTGGGAATGTATATAACAGGCCAGCCTAAAAGCAAAGTGACAAGGCTTGCGTCTAAGTATGTTGATCCCAGAAATAAGAACTTGTTTTCCCAATTTGCCATGGGCGCTGACAACTGGGTGAGGAAGGGTGTGTTTTGGCAGGCCCTTAAAGAGGGTCACGATCATGCTGCTGCAGCAGAGATAGCCAGAAGAAGCATCTTGGACTATGGTCAGGTAGATAAAAACCAACGTAAAGCTTTGCAGCGCTACTTGATGTTCGTGTCTTTCAAAATGATGAACATGGCCGAAACAGCAAATTGGATTTTTAGAACAGCCAAGAAAGATACAAACCCAGGACTGCTTTACAATGCAATAAAGTTTAATGCTGAAATGCAAAAGGATGCAGATGCGTGGTTGTATGGTGATGACGACACAAAGAAGCGGTGGTTTACTGGCTTCAGGGATGAGTTGGTTGCAGACGAAAGAGTCTTGTCAATGGGGCCAATGATACCTGCAGCAGAAGCATTTGAGGCTTACGTCAATTTATCAGACTTTGCTTTAGATCAATTTGCAAATGGACTGGATTTGGGAAAAGCCACAAACCAGGCCGTTAAGCTTGCAAAAGAAGGGCAGTGGCGCCCCGCAATAGACCATGTAATCAAAGAGTTTGATTCGGTTGACCCCAACGATATAGGCGGCAAGGTTCCAGATGAGATTATATGGTGGATGCGTGGAACAGATACCTTTGATTTCTTTAGAGATCCAAAGGTGAAAAAGGAAGGCATTGCAGACAGGATGTTTCACTTTAATATTGTTCCGTCTAAGTTTGAATACAGAAGGCTTGAAGGTCCAACGTATGCTGAGCCTGGATATGTTCAAAAAAAAGGAACAGCCCCTTATGCAGTGCAGTATCGATTTAACACCAAGGCAGATGAGCTAAAGTTCAGTCGATGGGCTTTGTTGGTATTAATGGCAGGACAGAAAAGAGGTCTTGATGATATAGCAAAAGCAGCCATGGCAGCAGAAAAGGAAAAGCTTCCCTTGATGCCTGGTCCAGGAGAAGGCGCTCCTCAGTTGACTCCAGGCAGATATTTTGGGTATAGAAGCATTCCAACTTGGCTTGGGTACCTAAGTGCTGTTGAGACGCCAAAAGTAATACGAAGAAAAGCAAGACGTGATAGTAGAAAATTAGACCTTTTGATAAAAGAACTGGAAAAAGAAGCAGAAAGTTACAAGGAGTAAGAGAATGAGAACATCAAAAACAATGCATTACAAGAGGGATGATACGAACGTGGCTGGAGTTGGGTCTGCGTTTAACGCAGCCAAGCGCAATGAATTGGTTCTAACATCAGGCTCTTTCTTGGGCCGGTTAAACGGAATTGTAATTGGGGTCAGCAGTATGAGCGCTGCACCTGCCCCAACGACACTTACGATGCGTATTACGGAAGATGCGGCGGGAGATAGTTGCATTGTCACAGATACGGACAGTTCCATCAGCGTGGGTCTGACTACTGCGACTTCTGGAACGGCAGACTATCGAGCAGATATTGACTTGTCAGTACTTGGTGGAACGGTATATGTATTTTGCAAGACAAATACCGGAACCTGCACAATAGATTCCGTAACGATTACCTGGGAAATATAATCCATGGCTATTAATGACGTATTTGGTCCCGATGGCGGGACTTTGTCACAGAAGACCTATACGGTTGACTTGACCCCCCAATGTGACGGCGAAACTGCAACATTCACGATGCCTGAAGTGTATCGAAGCGGCTCTCTGATGATTTACTGGAACGGTTTGCGTATGAGAGCAGCCAGCATAACGGAAGCATCTGTTACGACGTTCACCCTTTCGGTGACACCGGCAAGTGTGGATACGCTTGTGGTTGATTATAAACGCGGCTAAACATTGGAGTAAATAATGGCTGTTCAAATTTCTGGGGCGCAGGTAAAACCTGCAACGCTCGCTGCTTCTAACGTAAACTTTACCGATTCGTCACAATGGCATTTTGGTTCCAACCAATCATTGCAATGGGCTGGTACGCCAAGCGCAGGCAATGACATTGTTAACAAGACTTATGTCGATGGCATAAGCGCAGGTCTCCACTGGAAGGACAGTGTGCGAGTGCGCTCTACTGCCAACATGACATTAAGCAATCCTGGGGTTGCCGCAATAGATGGCGTCACGCTTTCAAATGGCGACAGGATATTGGTGGCTGCCCAGTCTACCGGAAGCGAGAACGGGATCTACGTATGGGCTGGTTCCGGCTCTGCAATGACACGTTCCACCGACATGGATGCCGGGTCTGAGTTTCCAGGCGCAGCATGCTTTGTTCGAGAAGGAAGCTCTTATGCAGATACCGGCTGGGTTTGCACCAATGATGCTGTAACCCTTGGGTCGACAGCTATTAACTTTACCCAATTCACCGGCGCTGCTCAGATCATTGCTGGCAATGGTTTGGCGAAAAGCGGCAACACCCTCAGTGCAGTTGTTGATGGCGCTACGCTTGCTGTCTCTGCTTCTGGCCTCAAGGTTGCTGATGGACAAATCACAAACCTGCAGGTTTCCAACAGTGCAGCCATAGCCTACTCAAAGCTAAGCTTGGGTGCATCCATTACCAACGCTGACTTGGCTGGCTCTATTGCAGACAGCAAGCTTCTTCAGATCACAACGGCTGCCAAGGTTGCCGGGTCTGCTGTTGAGCTGAAGTCTGGCGGTCCTCTTGTGAACAGTTCCGGGCTGACCATCAACTCAAACGGCGTAACCAATGCCATGCTTCAAGGTTCTATTGCCAATTCGAAGCTTGCTAACAGAGGCATCACCGTTACAGATGGCTCGACTGCTCAGGCCGTTGACTTGGGACAGACGCTGACATTCAGTTCTGGTTCAGGCATGACCGTTACGCAGTCTGGCGGAACAGTCACTATTGCTGGTGCAAATGCATCTACGTCAGCTAAAGGTGTTGCTCAGTTCAGCGCCTCGCATTTTTCTGTGTCTTCTGGAACCGTCAGCGCTCAGAACATGACCGTTACTGCGGGCAATGCCTTGACAGGCGGCGGCGCTGTTACGCTTGGTGGCACCGTTTCTCTTGATGTTGCTGTTGACAACGCCAGCATTGAGATTGCATCAGACGCTTTGAGGCTGAAGAACAATGGTACAGGATTGGCCAAGCTTGCTTTCCAACCTTATCAGGAAGCCATCAGCGCATCATCCAATCAGACAACCATTGACTTGGCTCGCCCCCTTTCGGCAAACTGGGACAAGTACGTTCAGGTTTTCAAGAATGGTTTGCAACTTCGCAATGAGACTGCATTGGGTGGATCGGCAACGGACAATGACGAGTACACTGTGTCATTGACTGGCGGCGGCGGCGGCAATGCTCGCATCACAATGGGCGCTGGCCTTACGGCAGGCGACGCTGTTGTTATTGCATACATAGCTTAGAGAATGATATTATGGGGAGGGGAGGCTGCTCTCCTCTCCCCCTTTTGGGAGGCGATATGGACCCGACTATCCTGGACATATTGATTAACGCCGGACCTCTTGGCGCACTATCAGTGTACCTTATTCTAAAGAACAACAAGCTTGATGCGAAGCTTGACCGGATACTGTCTGATGCAAGGGAAGCGCAGATAGCACAGGACGAGAAGGCGCAGGCAAGAGAAGACATGCTTCGTTCTCGATACGATGATGTTATTGCTGACTTGCAGACCAGATCCGAGCAGCTAAGAATGTCAATGGCCGAAAAAATTGCTGGCTTGGTTATGACGAGCACGGAAATGCAGAAGAAGATAGAGGCCATGATGTCTGGAATTGGAAACATTCAGGAACAGATAAAGGAATTTAAAATGGAAAAGCTTGCTGCTCGTGCAGCGCGGGAGCAAACCTGATGCCAATTAAAAAAGTCAAAGGCGGCTACAAGGTTGCCAACACCAACACTAAAAAGCCATTAACGAAGAGCAAGGCAAAGAAACAGCTTGCTGCAATCAAGATACGTAAAAAGAAAAAGTGAAGTTGGAGTTTCGAATGACTTGGTGGACGTGGATGCTGGCCGGTGCGCTTGGCGGGGCTGGTGCAGTTGGAACGGTATGGAAGCTATGGCCTAAGAAGAAGCCAGAGACGCCTCCTGTTGTGGTTGTCGAAGAGAAGACAGCGAAGGAGCAGCTGGAAGTAGAGAAGAAGATACTGAGCAACCAGGACTTGTTGACTGTCCCATGTTCAGATACTTATTTGGCTGCCCATGGCGAGCAGCTATGCAGAGAAATGTTCTGCTACCTGATGGGGCGGGGCGTGGTTGGCAACAAGGCGGAAGCCAGCAGTTGCGAAGCCATCAGCAACACCATCAACAAAGCGTATATAATCAAAACATGCAATGCCTTTGAAGAAGAAGACAAGCAAAAGCAATGCATCGAACTGTTCGATAGGAGAATCTAATGCCCAACAGTTATTACACATGTGGTCAAGTAAGAATTGGGTCTGTCCGTCATGACATAAAGTTCAGCAAGTATGCGCGGCATGACAAAAACACCCTTTCTCTTGATGCAATAAGCAAAAGCATAGAGAAAAAAATGGAAGACAAGTTTGGCTTGAGGGTGATCGGAGTCACAAACGGCGACGTCATTGATGGGAAGCAAAGCGCTACTGTTCACCTGGGCGTCAAGGAAGAAGGCGTTTGGTTGAAGCGCGGCCATGTCAATGTGGTGTACTGATGTCTGATGATGAGAAGACTGAATCAAAAAAGGTCATAGACTTTCACACTGGTCTAAGCGTACAGCAACTGCAGGCTGCTCAACTCCTGAAGGAAGGGCACAGCAAAAGCAGAACAGCCAGGGCAGTAGGCGTTCATAAGAACACCATCACCAACTGGCTGAAGAAGGAACCGTTCCGTCTTTACTATAGCAAGTACGAGCCACAGGTCTACACTGAAGTCGAAACCATTAAGGATCTGTCATCGGGTGACGTGGACGAACGGCTTGCCCAACTGCTGACACCTGCCATCAATGCCTTGGGACATGTCTTGTTGAACAAGAAGGGAAGCGATCAGGCGCGTGTAAATGCTGGCAAGTTCGTACTCAACACCATCTACATGCGCCTTCTCGATCAGGGCAAGTATGCGCCTAAAGAACTTGAAGAGCTAAGGAAGTCTTTGGCTCTTGTCACCAAGGTTTAGCCGGGTAATTCCTCCCTTGCTGTCATGCCTACTCCCAAGTAGAAGCGAAGCGCCCTGCAGACGGCCCTCGTCTCTGCCATTCGAAGGAATGATGGAACCATCATCTTGCTGACGTTGCGTGGGCTTGCGTCTCCATGGCCTGTGTAAGAACCCCTTGACCCCTTTACCCTCGCGACAATGACTGCGGTCTGTTCGATGTGGTCTACCGTAACGACCTCAGTGTCGATTGACTCCAGTCCATTTTCATGGGCCAGTTGCAGGAGACCTGAGAAGAGAATGTATTGCTTCCCCTTCAGGTTGCAGATGTGTCCTGCCTTCTGAAGCTTCTCAATTAAGTTGGGTTCTCTGGATGGCGTTCGTGGCTTTACTGCAGGGGCAGCCTTGTCGTTTCGATAGTCGATGACCTCTGCGCTCGGAAAGAACTCTTTGATGCATTCGTCAAGCTCGGCGCTTCGTTCTGCGCTGACATGCCATATCTTTTTTTCCTTGTGAAATTGCGCAGCCAGCCTGTCTTTGATTGCCTCT
>TARA_R100000808_G_scaffold7126_2_pt1 | contig 12320 bp, 13 predicted proteins | sample TARA_R100000808 | Tara Oceans TARA_R100000808 (sample SAMEA2622852) | marine metagenome | biome: marine biome (ENVO:00000447); feature: marine epipelagic mixed layer (ENVO:xxxxxxxxx); material: "saline water (ENVO:00002010), including plankton (ENVO:xxxxxxxx)" | depth 140 m | reverse complement strand
CGGCTCCGCTGCGGTACCTCAGGGGTGTTCAGGCCTGCGCGCACCAACTGCCCCCCTCCGTGACGCCAATCGTCACGCACCACTGCTCTCCAGTTCGCCGTCCCCCCGTCCCGGTCTGTTCCTGGTCCTCGGCTCCTGTCGTTGCCTCTCAGGTATGCTGGCGTCGTGGACATTGCCCCCTGCACCCTGAAGGCGGCCAACGCCTTCGTGAAGGAGCACCACCGGCACCACCCCATGGCGAGGGGGTGCGTCTTCTGCCTGGCGGTGAAGGATGGGGGCAAGACGGTGGGGGTAGCGATTGTGGGCCGCCCTGTCTCGAGGCATCTTCAGGACGGCTACACCGCGGAGGTGACGCGGGTGGCGACGGACGGGACGAGGAACGCCTGCAGCATGTTGTTGTCGAGGTGTCGTCGAGCGGCGCAGGCCTTGGGCTACCGCCGGCTGATCACCTACACGCTGGAGGGTGAGGACGGGGCGAGCCTGAGGGCGAGCGGGTTCAACGACGAGGGCTTGACGCGGGCGCAGTCATGGACGAGGGCCACCAGGCCACGGAACGGTTCAGCTCCCACCTGCCGCAAGAGGAGGTGGTCGGCATAGGCTCCTGTCGTCCCGGGGACTACCTGGGGGCGTTCGAGCGTGTACACTCCGAGGATGTCAACCCCCACGGTCGCCAAATAGGACAGGAGCATCGTGATCAAACTTGCACCTCAAGGCGTCTACTGGACCATCAATGGAGAGGGGCATCTTCGAGGAGTCCCTATGGTGTTCGACAGCACCAACTGGTGGCGGGATGCCATGAAGGTGTCCCGAGATCTATGGTGGTTGACCTACGCAGAAAGTCTGGAGATCGTCGTAAAGAAGTACCAGCGAGAGCAGCGACGTGTCCATGACGCATCCGCCGACGAAAACCTGTTCTCCCAAGCCAACTGATGCCCCACCACCTGCTGGACTACCGTGTGACGACGGAGCACGACGGTCCCCGCGGCCTTGTCGCCTCGGGCTGGCTGATCGTGGAGGCGGACACCCCCGACCGGGCGCGGACGATGGTGGTTGCTTGGCTGTGCAGGATGCACCCTCGAGGGCAGGGCAACTGGCCGTTCGTGACTCCGGTGGAGGAGATCAGGACTGGCGAACCTGCGGAGCTGTCGTCCTTTGCGGCGTCACGCGGAGGTTGACATCAGATGTCAACCCTATAGGGTGACACCATGATCTACCTTCCAGACGGATCTCCCGCCTCGCCGGTTCAGCCGGTGAAGATGGAGGGGATAGTCTGTGGCATCCAGTGGCGAAGTGAGGACGGCCAGCGTGAGGGCTTTGACAAAGTCATTGCCCCCAACCCCGGCGCCGCGGTGGCGATCCTGACCAGGGCTCGAGGGCAGGGTCTGGGGCTCGCGCTGGACCTGCCCGGGCACGGCACCACGCTGTTCCCGCCCGACATGTGCGTGGAATGGGTCGTCGAGTGCCAGTACCCGGACGTTGACGGATTCCGCACGGTACTCATGGCCACGGTCTCGGACGAGCACACCGCGAAGATGATGAGGAGCCTCAATGGCGGCGGTGACCTGCCCTACGAGGTCATCGACAACTGGCCGGCGATCACCATCCCGCGGCTGTTCAAGGTCGCCTGGAGCGGCACGTCGCACCCTATCGTGCGGAATATCCTGGTCTGCTCACTGACCGTGGGGCGGGCGCAGGGGTTCGTCGCAAGGATGTTCGGGAAGATCAACCAGCCGATGTTCGTGACGGTGCACGGCCTGGGCCCTGACGGGGACAACAGCTTCGCCAGTGACGCCATGGTGTCAGCGGAGACGGCCGAGATGTTCCCTGAGACCGTCAGGCACATCAAGTTCCGGACGGTGGAGGCCGGGGAAGAGGGCGAGGACCAGGACGCCCTGGTCGGTGGCGAGGACCTCGAGGACGCCATCACGGACCTCGGCGCCCTGGCCGGTCCACTGTGGGCACACCGGGTGGTGCGGACGGTGCCGAAGGGAGCCAAGGCCTGATGGAAGCTGCCGAGTGGTCGGAACAGGACGTCAGGGACCGGACGGAGTTGGCGAGGCGTGATGCCCGGATGGCCGAGCAGGTCGCCTTGGGTCTGGCCACGGACTTTGAGAAGAAGAGGCGTTTGGCCTCCCAGCTCTGCAAGATCTGCCACTACACCATGCAGGCCCTGATGGGTGGGTCGCTGTTCACCGTGGAGGTGGCGAAGGAACGTGAGATCTGCCGCCACTGTGGCGCGGACATCGAACTGCGGCTGCCCCGGCCGCCACACCTCAGAGGAAGGACCCTCCCATGCTCGACCATCGAACCATCGTCCCCGCCCTCACCGTGATCGCCTGCATCGCCCTGGCCATTGCCGTGGTGGTGTTCGGATCTGGCTGCACCCCCGGCTCCACAGCCTCGGAGGCCTACCGGCGAATGAAGGGCCCGGCCGAGATCCAGATCGTCACTCCCTGGGGCACCAACATCGTGAAGGTCGAGGAGGGTGGCGAGATCCACTCCGGGCCCGACCACCCCGACTTCTACACCGACGAGACCGAGGAAGAGGTGGCCGATGTGCCGGTCGAGGCAGTGGAATAGGGTCGGTTGGGACGAAACATGCGACGCCTGTCGGGAGGCGTCGCATCACTGCGTCATGCTGCCTGGAGCTGAGGGCCAAGATGGTCCGCTGTACTTCTGCGCAGCCTGCCTGCGCGCCGGTCTAGAGTTGGCTGAGCGCCCAGCCCCTGGCTCACCCCATGCCGCCGCGGTTGCCGAGTCCCGGCGCCAGACTGAGCTGTCATTCAAGACCCGTGGCGAGAAGAACCAGTCATGACCCCCACCAACTACCAAACCACCTTCTCCCACCCCAACCCCACCGGCTACCAAACCCCCTTCTCCGACCCAAGCAGTGTCGCCTCTCGTGTCCATGCGCTGCTGATGCTCGCAGAGGAACCCCTCCATACTGCTGCCATTGCGTCCCAGCTCGGTGGTGCGCGCCGTTCAAAGCTCTACTACGCTGTTGCGCAGGCCCTGTCGCGCTACCGCGGTCGTGCCTTCATCCGTGTAGATGACGGTTGGATCATCCGTCCCCCTGCCCCTGCGCCCCCTTCCCGACCATGCCCGAGGGTTCGGACAGGCTAGAGCGGCCCCCTGCAAACAGGGAGCCGCCCAACGACCATGCCCTCGGGAACAGGACTAGGTGAGGCGTCCGACACGTTACACCCATTCGACGGCTGCCGTGGTCCGTCACCCACCCGTGTCGGTAGGAGGCCACACGCTCAGTGGCGTGCCGACCCATAGCGGGATCCGCAGGTCAACTATGGGCTCGCCGGCCGTTGGCTCGCAGGCCCCCATCCGAGGGCGGCGGCATAAGGCCGGAGTGCTGTTCGGCTCCGCGCCGGCGACCCACGGGGGTCCATCTCCGGGCGGTTTCGGACACGACCTTCGTTGGCGCCTTCCAGGGGTGAGCCTGGCGTAGGTGGACTGCCTGCTGCGAAGGTCTCTCAGCCGGGGCCACGCGAGGGCCCCTCCGACTTCCATGGCCCCCCGTCAGGTGCGGCGACGTTGGCTCTTGGCAATGCTGCCACGGCCGTCGCGGGCGTTACCGCCCGTCCCTGCGGGTTGGAGTGGTCGGCTATGTGGAATGGCCTGGAGGTCTTCTGGGACGCCCAGACCGAGTTCGTAGAGGATCGTGTTCCAGTGGGCCTGGTCCTCGGACTTGAGGTCGGCAGGGCGGCCACGGGACTTCTTGTAGGCGGCCCGCGCCTTGCGCTGTGCCAGCCGCTTCTGGTAGCCCCTGGTCTTGCGACCCATTCTGCCGGTGGAGGTGTGGCTCATGATTCAAGGCCCCTCACACCCAGCAACGAGCCGGATGTACGCCTGCGAGATTGGCTCGCTCGCGTAATCGCAGCATCGCGCGCAAAACGCGCAAAAACCCCGCCAACGGCTTCCGCCGAAGAACGGGGCTGGAGCATGCAACCCCCGGCCAGGGACGCCTCCCTGACCGAGGTCGGACGGAAACCCTGCCCGCGGCTTGTGGGCCGGGACAGGGCGGAGGAGAAAGAGGATGCGTGAGTATCGCATGAAAAAGGCCCCCGCACATGGTCCGCCAAGACGATACGGGGGCCTTTTGTTCTGACTGAGGTTGGCTGGCGGACCATGAGGGCACTGTACGTCCCCTTGGCTATATGTCAACCCCTCAGGGGTACATCGGAGCAGAAAAAGTTGAAAAAGTCTGGCCGGTCATCTCTTCGGTGACCGCACGATTGAACTGCAGCCCAGGATGCCGATGAGGACGAGCTGCAGGGTCAGGAGGGGCAGTCGGGTCATGGCAGGGGGTGCCTCGGTCACTGGGCCGCCTCAACCTGCTGGGCCTCTTTCCTTGCGAGGGCTTCGTCAATGTACCTCGCCGCGGCCTCTTGGAACTCTGGCAGCTCGTCCATGGCGCTGTGGCCGCGATTGAAGTGGCCGCCGTACTCGAGTTCGAGACCGGAGTGTTGTGCGACCCCCTGCCCGTGAGGTGCCTTGGCCGTCTGTGTGGCATACCAGAGGCGGGTGACGTTCCGCGGAGGTTTGACCCTCCGCCACTTCCCCGACCACCGTGTGACGTTCAGTGCGTTCAAAGGCCACCCCAGACCGTACCGATTCCTCGACACCGGGTCCGACAGAACTTGCCACACCATGATGGTCATTCCGGCCCGCATACTCAGGTGATGCGAAAGCTGCTGGCACCCCCACCCCGCACCGTAGGAGTAGCCTATCGTCACCACCAAACCGGACCCCATCTCCTCTTCCAACCAGTGCGCTAGGCTGCCCCAGTCAGCGTTCCATCTCTGCGGATTGGTCACCGTGGCGTCTTCGGTGCACTTTAGCCGTGCCTGCCGCCAGATCGTGCGCATCCCGTTCTGATGGTGAGCTTTCTGCAGGTGGCCCATGATGGGAACAATTGCGGTGGTGATCATGACTCTGGCCCCTTGTGCACATATGCGCGGAATTCTAACGATCGCGACGGTCGCGGTCAGCCTGGGCGACCCCGTCCACGGCAGCGATCAGGTCGTCTGCAACCGCCGTCGAGATGTCCCGGTACGCCCTCAGCCCTGCACGGACGGTCCCGCATCCTGACAGCGCGGCGAGTACGACACACAACAAAATCACCCTGATCATGAGAGGCTCCTTTTATAGTCTGCGTTAGAAAAAGTCGGCCCAGTGTCCATTTGATGCTGCATCTCTTGAACATCCCGATCAGGCGGGCTTCCGTGCCCTCGTCCGTGGTCCTGATTGGGTGGCTAAACAGCCCTGAAAGGTGCCCCCGCACCGGCCACTATCCGAGTTAGGGGCCCGGGTAGAGATGGGTTTGCCGGCGCGGGGGCCTGTTTGATTGTAGCGGATCCGCCGATCGCCTCCTCCACCGGCAGCGCATGGCTGCAGCAAATGATTTAGATCTGACATTCTTGGGCCCCTATGCCATGATGTTATGCATGGGCAGGGGGTATGTCAACCTCTTGAGGAGCAATCGCTGGCGGGCGTTCGCCGACGGCATCAAGAAGGAGCGTGGGTACCGGTGTGACTACTGCGGCGCGGTCGACAGGCGAGTGCAGGCGCACCATGGGTTCTACCGGCACGGCTTGAAACCGTGGGAGTACCCGAAGAGGTCGATCTGGCTGGCGTGCCCTGAGTCGTGTCACCCTAGACTGGATGCTGCGAGGATCGCCGGCGTGGAGATGCTGGGGCGCGTGCACCCGAAGGATCTGGGGGAGGTGATCACCTACATCACTCATGTGTCTTCCCGGCGTTCCCAGCCCACTGCTCAATCCAGGCATTGATCGACGCCATCTCGAGCTTGATTGATTCGATCTCTTCTCCTTGTCGCCTAGTGATCTTGGCCGCTTCGGGAAGGATCCTCTTCGACTCCATAATCTGCATGCGAGAACGCAGGTCTGCGATGTCCCCGCTGACCATCTTATGGAAGGACTTGTTCAGCTCGGCCATGGCCTCGCCGTTGGCCTTGATCTGGTTGGCGTTGTAGGCCACCTTGGTGTGTATGCCGCCCAGCATGTAGATGGCGGTGGGGCCCGCAGTGATTCCAAAAATGACAATGCTCCAGAAGATCCTCCGCAGCGACTTCAGGCCTTCGCTGTTCTGTTCGGCGATGTACTCAGCGACTTCTTGGGGCTCATTTGCAGTCATCGTGAACACCATTTCATATCCAAAACAAGTTGGTCGGTGTCATGGTCTATGTCCGAACCCAACCCTCCGAACCTCTGGCACAGGCCGGGTGGCTTTTGCTACCTGTGCCTGATCACTGTAGTCGATCGTCCTACCGTGGTCATCATCTCATACGCCGCTTCGGCCTCCTCGAGGAACGTCTGCACTTCGTCCTTGAACTTCTCCTGCGGTGTCTCCTCGGGGATCACGCCCATCTCGTCGGCGAAGTAGCTGACGGCGCCGGCCAGCGCGTCGATCCGGTCGTCGTGGTCCAGGCAGTTCTTCTCGCGGGTGATCCTGGTGAACTGCAGGATGAAGTCGTCGTCGCCGGCTACCTCCCTCGAAGTCACCAGCCGGTGGCTGGACAGGGGCGGCTCGAGCACATCGCAGATCCGCTCCTCCTTTCGCAGCAGCTTCGTGACGTGCTGGGTGATGACCTTGCACATCCACCGACCTTGGTGCCGGTCCTTGAGGTGCTTACGCTGGTCATCCACCGCCTCGGGGCCGCTGATCTGGCCACTGGGCCGGGTGGACCGACCCTGACTGACGATCCTCTGCATGCGGGCCTCGAGGAGAGGTGCGACTGCCCCGTAGCCTCCCTCGTCCTCTACCACCGCGGTAGTGGCTCCCCACATCTTCGCGATAGCGCACAGCCGGTCCAGGGTCTTGGTGCTGTACCCGCCGTCCAGGCCGCCCACTGCTTTGATCCACAGGAACCCGTTGAGCAGTGAGACGACAGCGTACCCGGTCTTGTCCTTGCCGCGTCCCGACGGGTCGATCCACATCACCGTGTCCTGGTACTGCACCCAGTCTTCGCTGATCATCGCCGGCGCCCGGAAGCAGTCGTCGCCGAAACCGTCGCAGACCAGGTCGTCGATGGTGGTGTCGGCCCTCTTCATCCCCGTGCTGCGCAGCCCCCACATCACGCGGAGGGGTGCGGTGTCCCGATCGATCGCATCCATCACGATCAGGTCTTCGCAGCGTAGGGGCGCTTCGTCGATCCCCTCGTTGTGGATCAGCAGCATCTGCTGCATGTCGAAGTCGTACTCGCCCTCTGCCTTCAGTTCCTTGATCCGCGCGTCGTCGTGCCGGTGCGGGAAGACCTTGTCGCCGGGCTTGGCCGTCCCCTCGCGCATCGCCTGCATGACCGACGGCGCCGGGTTGATCATCCGGATCCGGCCCTGGTCGTCGACCATCTGGTCGGGGTGCGGGATCAGGATCGGCCAGGTGCGGAAGACGTACTGTCGCTTCGCCAGCTTCAGGTAGAGGCTGTCGGGGTGGTGGTACGTTCCGAGGAAGATGATCTCGCGGAGGCCGAAGGAGCAGACGTGCGTGAACTCCTTCACGCGACTGGCCACCTTCAGCCGCTCCATGGGCGTGCGGGCGTTGACCTCGGTCTCGCAGTCGTCGGCCAGGATCAGGTTCGCACGGCTGCCCTCGAGCTGGCCGTTGATGCCCATGATCGTGAACGACGGTGACCGATGGCGAGGCACGCACCCGCCCACGTCGAAGTGCTTCGTGGTGTCCCGGTGCTTGATGCTCTTGTTGGGTTTGAGGTGCTTGAGGAAGGGGACGGTTTCGAACCAACCGCGGATGAGCTGCAGGGACTCGGCCGCCGCGGCGTCGGTCTTCGACACCAGCTTGATCTTCAGTTCGGGGTCGCAGTAGAACCGCCAGGCGATGTAGGCCAGGGCGAGGTACGTCTTGCCGATACCTCGAGGCGCCAGCACCCCGCGGCGGTTGCCGGTGTCCTGGCCGGCCATGAACTTGAGGATCTCGATCTCCGGCGGCCCGATGGGCGCGACCTTGTCTGACTCGATCCACTGCCACAGCAGCAGAACGAACTTGACGACGTCGCGCTTCAGCTCCTTCTTGCTGACCCGGCGTTCAGCTCGCGAGACCGAGGTGACCATTTTCCGTGTCGACTCCTTCGTTCATGGTGAGGGAGTCATCTTCGTCCTCACGGTCGTGGTCACGGCCCGCCTCTTCAGGCTTGCCGTACCTGTTCGTCAGCGCAGTGACCATCGCAGCAGAAAGGGGCGGCTTCAGCGGCTCGCCGTCTTCGCCCATCTCGCCGGCCTTCACCTTGCGCAAGTGCTCGGCCATGATGGCGTCAACGTCGCTCATCAGTTTGGAGGGGCTTGTCTCACTCATCGGACACCGTGTTCCCCAGGACCTCGAGCAGCCCGTAGATGGGCTGGGCCCTGTTCAATGGTAGGAGGCTGGTGGCGTTCCGCCACTGTGCCGGCGTGGGGATCAGGTCACCTTCCTTCGTGAGGCTGCTGAAGCTGTGGCGGAAGATCTTGAGCAGCCTGTCGCCGCTGTCGAACGAGCTGTTGCCGATCAGGCTCTCCATGTTGTGGATGCTGCTGTTGGCCAGGCCAGATGTCCGGAAGTTGAAGATCGACTCGTCGGCGCCGGCAAACCACATCATGCTGTCGGCGATGTCGGGCATCAGGTGCGTCCAGCCTGCTCGCTGGAAGGCCACCGACGCCACCCGGCTGGGCGACAGGGCGTCCTCGAGGAACTCGGCCGGGTCTTCAGCGCTGGCCGCGGAGACGTGGCTCCAGGCCATGTGGCCCAGCGCCGCAAACGTCATCGAGAAGGATAGCTCCATGCCCGCCCGCCACGCCGATTCCCGGTCGCCCCGCTTGCCGTCCATGATCATCGCCACGCGGCCGAGGAACTGCTTTTCGTAGGCCACCAGCGTGAACGCGCGGAACTGGGAGATGATCCGGCCGATGTCGGTGGTCATCCACTTGGTCATGTTGCCGATGTCGTTCTCCTGCACGACCCGGTTGCTCCACAGGGTGACGGCATCGAGCAGCATGCGGGCCGCATCGATGTCCTCCGGTGCCGACCATTCGTCCATGTTCAACGCGGTGATCTTCTTGCCGAACATGCCCTCCTGCTTCGAGGCGTGCCGATCGATCGCCGCGGCGATCTGCTTGCCCTGCGCCTCGGTCAGTCCCAACTGCGCCAGCCGTGACTTGCCGATCTTGCCGCGGTTCCACGCGATGTCGGCGAACTTCTGGATGGCCAGGGCGGCCACCATCCGCTGCTGTGCGACGTGGATGGGCGCCATCAGGGACAGGGCGCCTTGGGCGCGGGCGACCTTGCGGAAGGCCTCGTTCACCCGGGCGCCTTCCTTGTAGACGTCGGTGAGCATGGCCTCTTCGATGTCGGTGCGCGGCACGACGTTGCTGTTCTTCCACGCCACGCCTTGCACGAAGATCGTTTCGATCTCCTGCAGGAGCTGGTTGCTCATCTTCCCGTCTTTGGCCCTCGACCAGATCTGCGCGAAGGCGGGCATCTGCCGGGCAATGGCGCCGATGCCGGCCGAACCCAGCAGTGCACCGAACTCGGGCACCTGCGCGATGCCGAACTGTCCGCCCACGCGGAGGTAGTTGTACAGACGCAGGTTGGCCATGAAGTTCGACCAGTCGTTGTCGGGCCAGATGGGCTTGCCCTGCACGCTGTTCATGAGGATCGAGATCTTCTTCATGTCCCGGTTGATCGCGGTCTCTTTCATTCCCGCATCAACCATCTGCCGGCGCAGGTAGGTCTCCAGATCGATCGGCTGCGTGAACTGCACCGCACGGCCACCGCCGTGGTGGTGGCTCACCGCGCGGCCCATCTCCTGCAGGACCTCGCTCATCGCCATGGCGCCGGTCATCTGCCTCGAGTAGGTCTGCATCAACGCGCGGGCGTCGTTCTCCAGCAGGTCCTCGATGGACAGTCCGTCGTCCAGGGCCGCCTTCTCGTTCAGTGCATTGCGGTGGCGCAGCCGACTGGTCAGCGGCCGCTGCTCGTGCGCCGGGGCGACCAGGCGCATGATCTCGTCGACCTCCGCCTTGGTCATCAGCTTTTCGCCGGTGACCGAGTCGGTGGCCTCGTCCATGGCCACGCGCATGAAGTCCTTCGCCTCGCCGGCAACGATCTGGGCTCGCTCGAAGTCCGTGTACTTCTTGCTGTTGACCAGGACCGTGACGATGCCCTTGGCCCACTTCTTCGCCACCGTTTCGGTCAGGTCGTCGTGCTGGGTGATCAGTGCCTTTTCGAACAGCTCGTGCAGGCGGGTGGTGCCGCCTTCGGCCCGGGCGATCTTGTGGATCTGCGACATCCGGTAGATGCGCGGGACGTAGGTGCGGGTGGCCTCGATCAGCTCCGAACCGCGGACACCGTGGGCCTTGGCCCTCTCGATGACGTCCTCGGTGATGGTGCGCATGGCGTCGACCACGGCGCGGACGTTGGGGTCCTTCGCGTCGGTGTGATCGCGCATGGCCTTCGTGACAGTCTCGAAGAACTCACGCTGCTTCTGAATGTTGAACGACCGGCGAACGCCCTGCGCCTTGGCCCACCGCCGCCACGCCGGGTTGGCCACGGACCAGAAGGCGGCCATGTACCGGTGGTGCTCGCGTGAGCCCCAGAGACTGGCAGTGAGGCGCTGCACGCCGCGGATGGGCACGGCGTCCTGGGCGAGCACACCCATCAGGCCACGCACCGCCGGCACAACGTGGCTGGCCAACTGCCCCACCATCGAGATACGCGCGGGCCCGAACCGGCCCTGGCGGGTGAAGTCGGCCATGCCCTCGGCGTCGAAGTCGATCATCTTCTTCGCCGGTCGGGGTACCTCCTTGCGGTTCTTGATCTGCTCGCGTACCCGTTCGAACTCACGCCGGATGGCCGCGTCTTCGAGCCCTTCTGCCAGGAGCCGGTTGTACAGTTGCTTGGTGGGCTGACCGAGCCGCCGGCCGTTGTTCATCAACTGCCACGGCGCGAAGATCCGCGGTGCGTCGACACCTGGCAGTTTCAGGGCGAAGGCCCCGGCGTCCTGGCCCACCAGCTCCCCCTTCATCTGGAAGTAGGGGCTGAACTGGTCGGAGATCATCAGCTCGGTGCCACTGCCCGGCTGGTTGGGCACGCCGATGGTCAGGGGCGGGTCGACGTCGGCGTCCTGGGCCATGAGCACCAGGCCCTCGCGCTCGGCGCGGCGCTTGAGGGAGGAGATCTCGCGATGGATCTCGCCCAGCCTGTCGGTGGTGCCCTCCCGGGGGAGTCCTGAGTCGTCCAGCAACATCCGCCTCTCGGCCTCCAGCGCGTCGATCTCCATGCGGAGCGACTCCTGGATCCGGCGGAGGTTGTCCTGCAGGCCTGCCACGTTCGGGCTGATGTCGGCCAGCTCCTCGAGGGCCCGGGCGACGTCGGCGGGTGTCCCGGCCGGCGCCACCACCCGCGGCACGTCCACGCTGCCACCACGCGGCTCCGTCCTGACGGGGGCGGAGGCTGCCTCGTCCTCGAGGGCCTTGAGCCGCTCGGCCAGCTCGTCTGCGAGGTCGAGGTCGCCCCGTGCCTGAGCCAGGCCCATTTCGCGGACGAGGGTGTCGATCTCGTCCGCGACGTCCTCCAGCGTCCGCGTGGGATCCACGGCGTCCATTTCAGACGCTGCGGCCTCCTCCTGCCTCGCCTGTAGTTCTTCAGCTCGTTCCGGGCCCATTCCTACCTCGGGCTCCGCGGCCGCTGAGCGGGCGGCTGCGTCCTCTGGCAGGCGGGTCATGTTCCCGATGATCGTGTCGCCGTGACCGGCGTCGATGGCCTGGTGGACGTGGACCAGATCCTCCTCGTCCAGCCCGTAGGCCTTGGCCAGGTCGTCGGCGATGGCGTGCTGGTCAGTGCGGCTGGTGGGGTCCTTGCCCTTCAGGGCCCTGTCGATGGCCTCCTGGTTGATCGTCACCCGTCCACCGCTGGCTTCGGCCGCCCTCTGGGCTTCGAGCCCTGTGATGGAGTCCTGGAGGTTCTGCGCGGCGTCCTCGGCCTTACCGATATCCCGGGTCACCCACGCAGCGCCTGCGCCACCGAGCAGGATGCCGCCCCCGAAAGCGAACAGGATGTCCGTGGCACCCTTGTCGGGGTTCTCCGCCGCCAGGAGAGACTCCACCACGGCGTTCTCTGCACCGGCCAGCATGCCGCCGCGGATGATCGCGTCACGCCGCAGGGTCTTGGCCGCCGACGCGGAGAGCTGGGCCACCCGCTTGGCCTTGGCCAGGGCGCCGACACCGCCACCGATCAGCAGGGCACCGGGGTCGAAGATGGCCGCGCCCATGCGTGCGGTGAACCCTCCCCACCCGGCGCCC
>TARA_R100000808_G_scaffold25074_1_pt1 | contig 12323 bp, 7 predicted proteins | sample TARA_R100000808 | Tara Oceans TARA_R100000808 (sample SAMEA2622852) | marine metagenome | biome: marine biome (ENVO:00000447); feature: marine epipelagic mixed layer (ENVO:xxxxxxxxx); material: "saline water (ENVO:00002010), including plankton (ENVO:xxxxxxxx)" | depth 140 m | reverse complement strand
CATCGTTTCTACCCCAAACTGGAATATTAACTTGCTTTGCACCTTGAGGAATATCATATCTTGCTACAAGCTGGTTTGTAGGACCAGCAGGTTCTATGTTTGCTATTGCATTAGCAATAACAATCCTAGACATATCTGACAGACTCGAACTAGACGATAGCGATAGTCCACTTGCCATTGTTTTATTCTCCTATTTTTAAAGGTTTGTGTAACCTTGATTTTTTAATTCTTTTCTAGCTGCCCTAAATTGTGTAGCATCAATTTGACCATTTGCCATCATTTCTGCCAAATCAGATTGAGATGTTATTCTCCCTGACCCACCTTTAGGTGCACCAGTTGTAGACGGAACAGGTGCTTCTTCTGCAGGCTTTTCTTTTTGAACAGGTTTTTGTTCTTGTTGAGATGGATTTTTAATTCCCTCAATATTTTTTTCGGCTAACTTTAAGGCTTGCCTAGTTGACATTCCTTGAGTATAACCTTTCCAAACCCTAGAATCTCTAATGTCAATCCCAAGACCACTTTCGTTTATTAAGTCTTGAGTCATTTCTGCTAAAACAGTCTGCTCACTACTCATCTGTTGTTGAACTTGGGGTTCCTGTTTAGGAACTTCCTTTGTTTTATCCAACTGAGATTTATAATACTCAGCCTGTTCTTCAGGTGACATTTCTTGAACTCTAGATTGTTCAATAATTTGGGCTTGCTCCCGTAAAGGATTAAGCACCTCGTCTATTTGATTTTTAAGTTCTTTTTGCTGAGAAGCTGTCCAGTTTGCAAAACTACCTTTAAAACTATTTAAAGATTTAGTAGTAGCATTTTCAACCATTTGTTGAATTTGTTCTGGTGACAAAGGTTTTTCTTGTGCCTTGACTTCCTCTGTAACCTCTTCAGTAACTTGCTGCTCTACTTGTTCTGCAACTTTTTCAGCAATCTCTTGCTCTTCTGCCTTAACAGTTTCCTCTGAAGCCGTAACTTCTTTTTCTTCTAACATGAGCCGTAACTCCTTAATTGTTTAAAATACATTTATAATTTACACCGAACCTTGATATTCTTCAAGTGTGAATGGTGCTGGATACTTCCAAACATCTTCTTTATTTCTATTATCAACATGCTCAAAAGTAGTTGTATAACCCCATCTGTACAAGAATCCATCAAGAGGTTTGTCTATTTTTCTAAGTTCTTTTCTTGCACCTGTAATTTGAGAATTTATAGTTCTTATGCCGGGATAATCTTTTAATATTTGTTTTTTTGTAACTTCATTAGGTTCTAATTTCCATCTTTTATAAGCTAAAGCATCTCTTTCATTTACATTTTCAAGAACTGCCCTTTCTGTTTCTTTCCAATAATAAGAAAAATAATCTTTTGCAGAATAATATTCAGCAACAATAGGAGGAAAATCTCTTGCAGCATATGTTCTTGCTTTCACATAATTTAAAATATTATCAAGACCTTTGCTTTCCCATGTATTTACAAATTGCTTTATGGCTTCATCTCTGGCATACCAATCAGTTTCTCCTGTAACTGTTTCTATATCAGGATTTAAAATTACATTTGTTAAATAATCTTGATATGCTGTATCCAATACATCATCTTGGTAATCCAATTTAGGTAAATTTTCTTTATCTCCTGCAACTTGTGCCCAATAAGGTGCAAGGAGATTTAAATCTCCTTCTTCTGTTCTTTTTCTAAGCGATGACATTGCCTTATAATAAATATCTGCTGCATCAGTAATATAAATATTTCTTAAACCTGCTGGGTCAACAACACCTCTATCCAGCAATTTTACACCTTCTTCTATAATCCCCTTTTGTTCAGCTAATACTATTTCTTTTTCATTAAAATATTTATTTAATTGTTTAGAAACTTCATTTCCTCTTTCCGATGAAACCCGACTTGCTTCTGCTATTAATTTTTTTAAATATTCTGATTCTCTAGTTAATACAAGTCTTTCTACTTTACTCAAATCGTTCCATTTTTTTCCATAATAATCTTCAGCAAGTTCATCTTGAACTTTTCTTTTTTCATCAAAAACATCCATAGGTACTGCTCTTAATCCAAGCAATTCGGGCATTATTCCTTTTTCATTTAAATTCCAAGTCCAATTTCCTGTAAGTGGGTCAGTTACCATTATATTTTCTGCCCAAAATGGTCTTAGTCTTTTACTTACAACACCATCTTTACCTATATATCCATTTAAATTTCGTTCTATTGGATTTCCAAGTGCATCTGTTCCTGAAAACAAATCCCAAGAAAGACTTGTTGCAGGAGAAGTTCTTCCCATAAACCAACTTACTAATGGAAGAGTTCGCCCCTGTGCTTTCTCAAAAGCACTTTTGTCTTTAAAATCATCTCCACTTCTTGCTAAAAATGCTAAAAATGACCTATAGAAACCTCCAAAACCTACATCACTATCACCAAATCTAAGAGTCATAAAATCTCCTCTAGTTGGGTCTAACTTAGGTTCTTGACCAGAAATAGCAGCTGTTGTTACATAAACAGTATGTCCAAAAAAAGCCAAACCAAGAAGAGATTTCCTTGCCAATTCCCCTTCCATTCCACCTTTTCCTACAGCAGCAATAAGACTAAGTGATGCTCTTGTATAAGATGGTGAAAAGAACAAAAATGCTCTTTCAACCATCATTTGAGAAGCTGGCAATCCTAAAGCAGCTGCATCTATACCACCTGTAGATTTCATTAACCATGAACCTATTTGTTTTCGCAAATCAATAATAAGTTCTTCTCTATTAAGACCTTTAGAAGCACCTTTTGCAATTATATCATCTGCTTGGCTTTCTATTATTGGTTCAAAAAGCTCGTATCCCTTTAATTTTATTATATCACCAGATATATTAAATGACCTTTGTGCTCCTCTATATCCTGCTGCTAATACTTTTACAGGAGCATTTAATACAAAATTAAGATTTTTGGGAAGAAATCTTCCAGTAAAATCTTCTATGCCACCTGCAATTTTTCCTATTCTATCCATTCCAGCAAAAGTATCTGTTGCTTCTTGGGTAAATCTTAAATTACCATCGGTTGTTGCTCTTCTAACAGTTGCAGGGTCCATTTTAGATATTACATATGCTAAATTAGACTTATCTACAAATGCTAAAGCAGCGTGTTTCATAGAAGAAGCATACACACCAAATAATCTTGGATTAGCTACAGTAGCAGCACCTAAAGTTATAAGACCTTGTAACATATGCCAAGAAAAATCTAATCCAGTACCAACTTGTCGCATTACATTTGCTGCTTGTTCTGCTCCTTTAATTCCTGCCCACCATTTAGTTTCTGGATTTAAATTAAATTCTTTTGCAATTTGTTTTGCGTGGTTTTCATCTCTAAAAAAAACATTTTTAAGTTGTTTTGGACCAAGTTTTTCTCTAATAGCTAAATCATCTAAATCATTAAATGATTTTAATGAATCTTTTGTGCTTAATCTTCTTCCTACAGCTTCTGCAACATCCTCGCTTGTTACTCTTTTACTTTTGCTTAAACCACTAAGAAGTTTATACAAATGTTGAGTATTTTTATTATCTAATGCTTTAATTGCCTTTCCTGTTAATTTACCTATTTTTGAAAGATTTACTATATTTTCAAGTGCATCCATATTAGCGTTATCAAGTACATTTATTTTTCCTGACATTTCTTCTCCAATTTCATCAATAAACTTTTGATTATTAACAAGAGTATCAATTTGTCTTTTTTGAAGAGTTAAAGCTGTGCTTACATGATTAAATTTTAATTTTCCTGAAACTATTGCACTACTTATAGTTTCAGAAGTTAAATTTCTTGATTTTTGTATATTTTCTATTTCTTTTAATTGATTTTGCGATATTTTTTTACTTGTTTTTATTTCCCATATTTTTTTAATATTATCGTCAAAAGTCTTTCCCATCATTAATTCGTGTGGAAAATAAACTTGTTCCATTTCTACTGTATCTAAAAATGCTCTTACACTTTTTGAAACTTTAATATCTGTAAATAAATCTGCAATAGTAAGACCTGCTTTTTTAAGTAAATTTCTTTGATGTGCAAGTTGACCCATTGCGTGTGCAGCTCCAACTACTATTGCATCCCATTCTGGTGTTTTTAAATCGTCAAATCTTACATATTTTTTTAAATCTGCTGCTGAAAACTCATCAAGATAACTACCTGCAACTTTAGCATCATCTCTTAGTTCTTTTACAATTACTCTTATAGGTTTAGTAAACATGCCTGCAATAAGATCAGCTTGATGCAATCTTCCATCTTTTGTAGCAAATATTTTAAATTCTTTTGGAAATTTTTTACCTAATGTTTTATATATATCGTTAAAATTAGAATTTTTTATTATTTTCCCCCCTATTTTTAATATTGGAGTAAATCCTGTTTTAAAAAAGTTCTCAAAAACATCATCCATATCTTGGTCAGTTATTTTTGCATTTCTACCTGAATTTTTAAATGATATTCCTGCAACATTTCCTTGAGTAATAGAATCTGATTCTCTTATGCCTTTCCTTAAAATAGCTTGAGTAAGTTTATTTTGCTTTAAATACCTTCTTGTTCTTCCAAAAATTCTATCTGAAGCAGAGTTCCAGCCTACAATTCCTTTTTCAGGAATATGATCTGCAATTTTATCAATTCTTCTTTTAAACATTCCCCAAAGTCCGTTCTCTGGTTTTGCTATATCATCTGTATGCCCGGCTATTCTCATTTCTATTTCACTTGTGCTTTTAGCTTTAGAAAAAGGAATATTCTTAAATAAATCATCTGCACCTGCTGCTTCAGCAGTATCTGTAATTTTTCCACCCCTTTTAATATAATTAACGCCTGCTTTTCCTGCTTTAAATCCTTTAACAAGCCCCAAACCTGTATATGTAAGAGGGTCTAATAACATTTCAGAACCAAGTGCAGCCCCAAACTCTAACTCTTTATCATCTTTGGCTTCTATATATGCCTGTCTAGTTGCCTTTGCGTAATCAATCCAACTACCTCCGGTAAAAGGAATAGTATATTTAGCAGAACCCCAAGGGTCATCTGGGTCTATATTTAATAATTCTGCTCTTCTTCTTCTAAGTCTTTTATACAAAGGTTCATCAGTTCCAGACCCACCTCTTCTTATTTGATCTTCAGTTTCTTCTTCCAATAATCCACCAGAAGGGAGTGCTGCCATAGCAGTTCCTGCTACTAAATCAGCAGTAAAGCCTATAGCATCAAGGAATTTTGCAAAAGCACCTTTTTCCTTTTGCTTAGGTGGCTCAGCAGGTGTTTGAAGTTTTTGTTGTACATCAAAAGGATTTCGAGGGTCTTGTTCTCTTTGTTCTTGTGCTTGTCTAGCATAACCAGCCTGCTCAAATTTCCTAGTTGTCTGTAAAGATTTAGGATTTAATCTTCTTCTAAGATATTCTCCAGATTCTATATCTTCTAATCTTTGAAAAGGATTTGGTGTTGTCATTTATCACCTTTGCAAAACTGCACCACTAAATGGGTCAGCTGAAACTGATTTTTTTAATTGTCTAGGTGCAAGTATACCTGTTCCAGCACCTGATGCTGGAGTTTTTCCTAATATTTCTTTTACAAGTTCTTCTTCACCATATACTCCACGCTGTGCTGCTTCTGCTAATGCTCTTGCTCTTTCAGCAGGTCCTGCCAGCGAATAATCTCTAGCACTAATAGTTTGAGATTGTGGGTTCATGCCACTTATAGGGCTTATATCAAAAGGGCTTGTTGAACTTGACAGATTAGATAAATTTGCTCCTTGATTATTAGATACTGGAAATACTCCTCCAAAAGGTTGATCTACTGCAATTTGTCTTCCAATAGGTAGACTACTTGATGGTTCTGTTTCAGGATCAAATGGTTCAACAGGTGCTCCTTGCATTTGTTGTTGTGCAAAAGGATTTTGCTGAAATGCTTGTCTTTCAAGATTCTCTAAAAATCTTCTTCCTGCTTCAGTAGAAGTTGCAAGACCATAAGCAACAGGGTCAGAATATATTCCTGCTAAAGTCTGTTGAACTTGAGGTCTTCCAGATTCTCTTAATTGTTGTAACCTAAAATCACCTAGTTGTTGTTCAAACTGACCCGGTGCACTTAACAATCCTTCGGAAGCACCAATTAAAGATACATTTCTTTCTAAATCTGCTAACTCTTGTGGTGATAGTCTATCTGCACCTACACCCATACCTCTGGTAGATTGAATTTGTTGTGAAATAATTTGAGCAGTTGAACCTTCAAGTTCTGTTCTTGCTCTCAACTGTTCTGAATAAGCATCTAAAGCTGCTTTAATTGCAGGGTTTTCAACTCGTCTAGTATTGGTAATTTGATAAAATTCTACATTTCCATCTTCGTCTGGCTGTCCACTTCCTCTAACTCCTTTATAAGAAGGATTTGGTATTTGTTCTATTTCAGTAACATCTACAAATAAATCTTGTCCTTCAAATAAATCTATTGGGAACCCCGGTAATGAATCTGCGTTTAAACCAAATGGTCCTGTGTCAATTCCAAAGTTATTAAAAAGTTCATCTAAGCTACCCGGATTTGCAGAAGGTTGTGCATCTACAACTTCTTTTTTCGGTTCTACAAATTTTTTTTCCAAATCTGGTACTTGAGTTCTAGGGTCAATATCAGTTTGACTAAACATGCCAGCACCCGGAGCAAAACCCGGTACCATTCCTGTTTCTTGTCCTATTCCTGCCGGGTCAACAAAGGCAGGCACTTCTGGTTCAATACCTGTTCCTACTCCACCAAATTCTTGGAAACCTTCCATCTGTGTTCCAATATCTGTTTCAATATCTGTTGCTTTAGTAGATGGAACATAAAAACCTGTTTCAGGGTCTAACTTCAGATTATTAAAGGCTTCTTTCAATTTTTCTTCTTTTATTGGTGTTGAAAAACCTAACCAACCGGCTTTACCACCTTCCATCTGTAATGGAAGTCGGGTTAAAATCCGACTAAAAAATGTATCTGCTTCTGCAAGTGCTTCATAATCAAGAGTTCTGCCGATTTGATTATTTGCTACTAAAAATTGGTTAAGATAAGGATTTAAGTTAGTACCATCTTTTGTTTCTACTGTAGCTTCTTCTAAAAAAGAACCTAATTCTGAATAAAGTAAATTTTGCTCATAAGGTATTCCCTTTTCTGTTATGTCATCTGGCTTTCTGTTGTTAAACATAACAAAGTCATCATATTCAATGTCAGACCAACCCTTTCCTTCTTGGAAAACATTAGGAGTAACAGGAATTTCTATGGAAGAATTTAAAAAATTATTACCTTCACCCGGAGAAACTAAATGCCAAACTCTTACAGATTGATTTCCTTTTGTATATTCATAAACTCTAAAATTTGAACCAGAACCATTTGTTCTATTAAGATTTCCACTAGGCTGTTCTTTTATAAGCTGTTTACTCCAGCCAGCAAAAGCAGGTTGTGGCTCAGAAGCCTTTAATTCTCCCAAACTGCTAGGATTTAATGATTTTTTCATTTCTTGACCTTGAATAGTGGTATCCTGATTCCTAAGCCAATATTGAGCACTTCCTTCATCCAAATCACCATCCATTACCATCTTGTTTAATACTTGATATGGTAAATCGAAGTCACCAGAGGGCAAGTCTGTATAATTATTTTCAATAGCCTTTTCTATAATTTTATCATTGATGTCTGACATTTTTTCTTCTTTAAGATTTTGTGCTATTTCTGCATCTTCTTCTCTATCAACAAAATCAGGCATTTGAGTTTGAATTGTTTCTTGCTGAAAAGGATTCATTGTAGTAGTTGCAGGCTGATAAGGCGTAAAAGTATTAGGATTTATTGAAGGTGAAAGTCCAAGGGAGTAGGTATCACCCCCCCTAACTTGTGGATTCCGAGTTCTACCTATTTCCTCACCATATTGACCAGCAAATGATGAATTACTTACTCCTCCAGAGTGTTGGATTGCTGTTGTTGGGTCAAACGCTGAAAGAACCCTAGCACCTGATTCTTGTGTCATAGCATTTGCAGTTCTTAAAGCATCAGCTTGGCTTGGGGCATCAATATAATCTCTATATTGCCTTCCGTCAGTTCCTAATAGATTTATTTCATATTTTGGCATATTTAACTCTCAAAAAAGGGATTACTAAATTTTTTCCCTACTGGTTTCTTTTTCATTTTAGGTGCTTCCGGTTTAACATAACTACCAAGAACATTTTCAGATTCTTTTACAAAAGATTTTATTAAATCATCGAAATGACCAAAAGCCGTTGGTATTGTTTTATCTGTTCTTGCCATTTATCTCATCCCCGGTGGCAAATCAGAGGTTGGTACTCTTCTGTTTCCTGTTCTAGCAGGAGAAGATATTTCTCTGGCTACCAAATCTTGTTCTTGTAAACTACCCGGAATTACCGGTCTAGTATTAGTTTGCACTCTTTGTTGTTCAGATGCAAGTGTTCTAGCAGGTTGGTTAGTTGTAGAAAACTGACCAGCATTTGGTTGTTGGTTGTAAATACTTTGAGCAATCTGACTTGCTTGTTGTCCACTTGTTTGACCACCACCAGCAGCTTCAACTATCTGTTGTAGCAATGGAACTCTCTCTGCTGCTGCTTGCTGCAAAGCCATCTGTACTTGTTCTGATTTTAAGAATTGTTCTGCAAGTATCTTAGATTTAACTTCAAATGCGTTTGATACACCTGCTTTTCTAAGTGCAGTATCGTGGTCTGTAAATCCTGACAACCACAACTGGTTCCACAAGTTTAACTTTCTTTCCTGTTCCTCTGGAGAAGTTGGAGTAAGTTGAACCATATTTACATAATGACCTTTAATATCATTTGGTCTAATAATTGCATCAAGTGGACCTGTTTCAGTTTTACCAAATACAGTTACCTTGTCTTTAATTACATTTTCAACAATGTTTAAAATAATTGAATTTCTGTTTTGCAATCCTCTTTGTGCTGCTTCTACATATGGACCAAAATTTAATGCTGCAATTCCAGCTAAAACTGCTGTATGATAACCACTAGCAGCACCCTGTGGTCTTTCTCCTCTGACTACAGCAGGTGCTGTGTTAGCTTCGATAGATTGACTCATCATCTGTTGAGCAATATTAATTGAAGCAGGTGGCTCCACAACCCTAGATGGATTTATACTTACATTCTGTGGTACAAAGTTTTTTGCACCCGGAGTTTCTTCGTACATTTCCATTACTTGTTCGGTAATACCCGGTGGACCAGTAAAGTCTTTAGTTTGCCAAGCACTTTGTGCAACTATGTCAAGATATTGAGATGCAAGTCTACTCTCTGCCCTCATCATGTCAAAGTTGCCATGCAATATTCCTCTGTAAAGTTCTTCTGGTTTTGCACCTTCTGTAAATAATCCTGTATTAGGATGATAAATAGTAAATGGCAAAGTTCCATATCCATGCCGTTTAGGTTTAAGTGCCCATTTTTCATCAGCCATGTAGGCAACCTGAGAATATGTCCAAACTTCTACAAACTCTACAGTTCCTGAAAGCTTGCCTTTCCAATTTGGAAAATGTGCATTTACCCATTCTGATTCTACTTCGTAAAAATGTATTACCCATCTTGGGCTTGGACCATTGTTAGTATCCCAAACCATCATTTTTGGGTTTATGGCTGTAGATTGCATTGGAAAAGATATATTTCTTTTATCTAATATATCGTTTAATTTTTCCTTATAATCTGTAAGTCCTTCGTCACCTTCTGGTGGTTCTGGAAACTCTTCCCATCTGTTTGCAGCAAATTCTGTTTTTTCAAATGCAATTCCATAAAGTGCCATATGTTTTGCAATTTCTCTCCTAGTTGGAGTAAATTGTTCAAGCATATGATTTGCACCTGTAAGAAACTTCTCCATGTTCTCTGCCCTTGCTTGTCCTCTTGCTCCCGGAGCAGGAACAGATATATCTATAAACTGTGGAGTTACATGAGCAACAAGAGAGTTTACAACAGATTGTGCTGTTCCCAATCTAAGCATTGTGCCTGTTTCAGGAATAGAAAAATCAAATCTATTTAAATAAAAATCTTCTGATTCATTACAGTTGTCGTAAAATTCTCTAAAGTTAAATTTACCTTCTTTTAATTTTCCAATTACCCATTCTATCGACACAAATGGTTCGTCAATGGGGTTGGCTGCTTCTCTCGCTATTTCCTCTTCAGGATTTACATTTTCTGATATTTGTCCGTATGTGGTAACCATATTATGTATTTCTTATAGTTTGCAAGTATTCATCTATCGAGATGCCTGCATCTTCTAATTGTTTTTCTTTTCTAGCTTTTTTTACTTTTTGAAGTCTAGAATTTTTATTAAAATAATTATTACTAGGATTTAATGGTCTGATACCTGAAATAGAATTTGGAACAACCCTTTCTCCCGTTATTCCTTCCATAGCAGGATCACAAGCCATTAAAGCCAAACATTCTGCATCCACCCAGTCATCATGTGCACCTGAAACACTAAAAAAGGTGTGTCCTCTATTTGCACTTTCCTTGTGTCCTATATCTTCCAACTGACTTATCAGTTTAACCCAATTTTGTGGAAAAGATACAGTTTCCTTTTCTAAAGATATAGCATAATCTAAAAATAATTGATACTTTTTACCCGGAGTAAAATTATATCCTATCACAGGAATACTTTCTTCCATCAACTCTCTGTAAAGCACATCTTCTCCAAATTTACCACCAAGCCCAGTAGAGTCCATATATATCTCTTCAATGTTCCATCTTACACTTAAAGACTTAATTGTTTCAACCTGTAAAGACCAATCAGTTTTCATTAATTCAACAACAGTTACTGATTCTCTAGTTTGCCTATCCTTTACAATCATTACAGTTGGATCGTTGCTTCTACCTAGGTCTAATCCTGCAACATAGTGCCTTCCATCTATTGGTCGTGCAAGTTCTACAGCACCTTTTGAATACGCAGATTGAATATTTCTAAAAAAGTTACCTGCACCTTCAGGTTGTTTTGCAAGGTAAAATCTTTCCCATACAGCTTCTGTAAGTGCTTGCTTTTCATCTTCTATTTCAATTCTATCTTCTTCTGTAAGACCGGGATTATCAAATGTAGTTGCGTGAAAATATTCTCTTCTCTTATTTGGATTTTCTTTTGCAATCTTGCAATTTCTTGCAAACCAATGTTGAGAACTTTCTGGTGGAACACCTTCGACTATTGCTCTTCCCAATCTACCCGGAGAGTTTAAAGTAGGTCGCACCTTACTCCATGCCCCCTCTTTAATATCTTGTGCTTCAGCCATATGTAAAAAATCTAACCCAACAGTCTGTAATGATTCTGGGTTATCTGCTGACTTCAATTCCCAAAACACTTCAGTTCTGTAAAGTCCTTCAGTAGTACCTGACGAATTTTTTAAATCAAGCCAAACATGCAAATCATCTTGTTTAAATCCACCACCTCTACCTCCAGCTTGCCCCTTTCTTCTGGTCTTTCTTACAAATTCTTCAGGAATAAATGTTTGCATTTCATTCCATACCTGCAACATCTGGGCTCTTGTTGGTGCAACTGTCCATATATGAATCTGTGGAACAAGATTGGCTTGAATAGCAGTAAGTCTTTTAGAAGAGTTACCTACAACAACAGGAGAGGTAGCAGCTTTTTCAATAACGCTCATTGCTTCCATAAGAGAACTTCGGGTTTTTCCTGCTCTACGACCTGCTTGTACCCATTTTATTTTGGCATCTGAATCTACCATGTTCTGTTGCCATGGATAAAAATTATGTTCTCTCAAATAACTTAACCTCTACTGAGCCATCTTCGTTTTTCTTTTCTTCCTCTATCTCTGATGCGTTCATTTCTACAAGTTTTCTTTGGTCGATAACTCTCAAAGCAAATTCGCTACCTTTGCCTTGTGCCTTTAAATCTTCCATATGGAAATACTTAACAATATCTGCGTACTGTCCATAAATCTGTTTAAGATCATCATGTTTTATTCTGTAAGTATATGTACCATCCTCCCTTTGAGAAACAATGGGGTAGGCATTATCTTTTCGGTACATATCAAGATATTTTTTAAAACTTGGGGTCGTAATTATTTTTCTTTCTACCTTTTCATAATCAAATCCCAATTCTTCGCATATTTCTTCAATGGCATCAGGAGAAGAACCAAAGGCAGGTAGTGCGAGATATATTCTTCTTAGTTGTCTAGTCCATTGATTCCAACAAGGAATGGCTGTCAAAACCTTTTCTTCTATGTATGCGTAGCCTTTTTGTTTTGCCATGGAAGGTATTATACACCCCTTCTCTTAATAATCTCTACCCCATGTATTGCATGGCATTTTAAAACCCCTTAAGGGGGTTTTATAAAATTGCCACGCTGTGTCTATATATTTGGGCAACATATTTTT
>TARA_R100000808_G_C2154957_1_pt1 | contig 12343 bp, 16 predicted proteins | sample TARA_R100000808 | Tara Oceans TARA_R100000808 (sample SAMEA2622852) | marine metagenome | biome: marine biome (ENVO:00000447); feature: marine epipelagic mixed layer (ENVO:xxxxxxxxx); material: "saline water (ENVO:00002010), including plankton (ENVO:xxxxxxxx)" | depth 140 m | reverse complement strand
ACGGATCTCTGGGGATTTTCCTTGCATTTATGGTGTACCAACATCAATCCATGCAAAAACGGATGGACGCACTACAAGATAAATTTTTACAAAATTTGAGTGACCTCCAAGAGAAGGCAGACGAAAAAGAGGCATCTCTAAGAGCTCGCTATGACGCCGTTATCGAACAATATCAATCGGATAAGAGCGTGTTCCGGTCGAACGTAGCCGGACAGGTGCAGGAAGTAAAGCGGAAATTAATTGAAGTCGAAAAAACTATCGCTGGATTGCCATTTTCTGGAATTCAACTGCAATTAGAGACGATATCAATGGCCATCCGTAACGCGCAAACGATTCTGGAAAAAGGTATGGAAGCTCTGGACAAAATAGAGGAAGAGAAAAAAATAAAGGCGATGGCACAAAAATTATCAGAAAAAGACTAATGGCAAAAAAAAATTACAAGATCGGAGAGATTTTTCGGAATCCATATCTAGGCAATAAAATCACAGAAATACTCAATCTAAAAAACGCGAGAGTCGGATGGATATGGACTACACAAACTGGCAGAATTATTGTTAGCCCAAATTTAGGAACTTATATATGGGAAGGCGAAAATGGAGCACCGTGGACGATGAATACCGGGGCTCTATGGCTGATCTCAGCGAGGAAAAATAATGGATAACTGGACAGTACAAGAAGTTGTGAGCCAATACCAAAAAGAAATCACCTCGTGGAGAGCTGAAGGTTTGGGACGAGGTAGATGCCGCAAAAAAATCATGGAAATGAGTGGCAGAGTTTGTACTGATGGCTGTATGCAACGCGTTTTTCAAATTCTGAATAAACGTATGCAAAACATTTCGATCGAGGAAGAACAAATCGACGATGGTGAAGTGCCACTCCAAGAATTAATCGAAAACAAACTGAAGGCCAGCGAACGAAAGAAAAAGAAATTCCAACTGCACAATCGCACACTAACTCTGCCAGCTCAACCATTCGGATTATTGATTTTTGGAGATCCACACATCGATAACGATGGGTGTGACTTTGCAACCCTCTCAGAACACGTGAGATTAGCCCAAACCACCGAAGGCGTACTATGCGCTACAGTAGGAGATATTAACGACAATTGGGTGGGGAGATTATCACAGGAATATGCAAAATCATCCATTCTTGCTACAGATGGATGGAGATTGTCAGAATGGTTTTTAAATTCAGCTCAATGGATCGCTGTCGTTGGTGGAAATCATGACCTATGGCAAAACTCTACTGCCGGATTTGATCCGCTCAAAATGCTCAGTAAAACCGCATCTGTACAATGCTACGCACCCGATGAACTGAGGATTACACTGCAATTCAAATCTCAACCAGAGATTGATCCAATTATTTGGATTATACGACATGATTTTTCTGGTCGAAGTTGGTACCACCCAACACACGGACCCCACAAAGAAGCCATGCTGGATGGACAATGCCACATACTCACCGCCGGTCATATTCACCAGTGGGGACAACTGACGACAGAACAACGACATGGCCGGGTCACACACGCGATTCGTGTGCGAGGATATAAACAATCAGATGGATATGCCAAAACAAAAGGATTTTTTGAACAAAAATATGGCATGGCTTGCCTATTAGTTATAAATCCAATTGCAAATGAACCCCAAAAAATAACTGTTTTTTGGGATATCGAATCTGGATGTAATTACCTATCGCACCTACGACAAAATAATGGAAATTGAAATTAAAACTCAAATTGTGGGCAATGGAACTGGACTTGCCCTACCAAGATACCACACGACTGGATCAGCAGGGATGGATCTCAGAGCCGCTATATATGATAGTATCGTGCTCAAACCATATGATAGATACCTGATACCCACTGGATTGGTGATGTTTATTCCATACGGGTTTGAAGGCCAACTACGACCAAGATCAGGATTGGCCTTCAAACACGGCGTCACACTTCTGAATTCTCCAGGCACGATAGACTCAGACTACCGAGGCGAAATTAAAGTGCTTTTGATCAATCTTGGACATCAACGATTCGAGATCACCAGAGGAATGAGGATAGCCCAACTCGTCATTTCTCCGGTTATGCAAGCTCAGCTCTGCCAAACCGACAAGATACAAATTACCCTACATGATGTACAACGGCACGGTGGATTCGGATCAACAGGAGTCTAAGTACGCCTCGATGAAAGTTTGCGCGACCTGGGGGATTATAGAATTTCCTGCGCCTTTGAGCAGGCCCACTGCACCGGGTATCCTTGGAGCCAAAGGGAAAAGTGAGGGTTCAAGCGGAACCCTTCTGTACTTGCCATCTCGACAGTATACCCATTTGGTAGAGGACCAAGATTGTGCGGCTCTAATTGATTCATAATGTGTTTCGGGTCCCCCACTGATCGATCCGATGAATGTGCTCTCGGCGTTTGTGGTGTCGGCCAGCCCGTTATTAGTTGCGCGGTGATGTCCAGAGCATCCGTTGATAATTTCCCGTCCCGAATCCGACCGCCCTGATATCCGCCCTTGTAATCCCTGACCGATGGGGTTGGCCAGCCCACCAGTTTGCATTGGACTCCTAGAGGCATCCCAGCTCCGTTGCCGTTGATCCCCTTCTCTTTGATTTTTTTTATCCGAGTTAGGTGCTTCTCCAGATTTGCCCCGTAGTTCATTACTGATGCATCCGGAGTGGCCCACCCACCATAATCGTTGTCTCCTTTGCGGTGCGCCGACGCTCGCACCGCACAAATCTGCGGCCCCCACTGCATATCCCAGGACTTCCATGTCAGAACGTACTCCACAGAGCCAGTCCCTTCCAGCAGAGCTCGCAACTTGCTCTCCAAAGACGATTGCAGGTCGGCACTGGGCGATGAGCCACCGAAAAGCAGGCCATAGGTGTCTCTCGTCTGCTGTGCCTTTGCCCTTTCCAGCGGTACTGAATGGCTGGCAAGGACAGCTCCCTGTCCAGACAGGTCGGTCTGCGGGCCAACCAGCAAGTTGGAGTGCGTAAGACCAGCCTCCAATGCCTGCGAAAAAGTGATGTTGTGTGTAACCGTCGAGTTCGCTCGGCTTGACTTCTTTGATGTCTCGTTCATCTACGTCTCCCTGGGGGATTAATTTACTTTGTATCAGGTCGCGCAACCACTGAGCTGCGCGTTTGTCGTGTTCGTTGTAGTAGTTCATGTCTTTTCTGCGTTTTTGATAGTATGATATAGTCTTTTTAAAAATTCATGCTGAGTGTCAGCCTCAGCTTCAAGTAAAATCGTGACCATCATAGTCGCTTCGTGGTACGTCATTCCGTGACGCACTAAAATTTGTATTAAGTTGCGTTTGTGTTTCATATTCCCTCTGTATTAGGTATTTTTCATCGTGGTGGCCAAGGCAAATTGTTGTTCATGGCCCATGACCATGCGTACTTTTTTGCTCTTTCCTTGGTTGCTAACCCCAAAGTTTTACGGATCTCATCGTAAGAATCGCCATCTTTCAAATCTTCATACGCCATTTCTGCCTTCGTAAGAGCTCCAGGTAAAGGCCACGGAAGATGATTTCTTTTTGCGTGAGACCTCGCACCAGCATGGCAGCTACTCGCACAACCATATCCCGTATGATTGGCAATCTGAGACCAAAACATTCTCGTTCGCTTCCGCATGTTGTATGCTTTCTCTTGGGCAGCTTCGCGTTGTTCTTTTTTCATGGCAACACCCAAGTCCAAATGTAGAAGGAGCTGAAAAACAAAACCAAACCAATCACCAGCCCCCAGTTTTCCCAAAATTCCATATCATTCATCTCATACTCCTAAAATGTGCGTCTAAAGCAGGGATACAAACAGAATCACACTGATTTCCCCAAATATACCACCCCTCCACTTGGACCCGAGAGAACATCTCCAATTTTACCTGAGTTGGAAACATCATCTCAATTCGTTGCCGAATTTCCTCCGGTTTGGCTGAATGATGTGTTCTGGACATGCGGATCATCTGACGTTCTTTCCTGGAACCTCTGGGGGATGGTATTCCTCCCCGAGTGCCAACGATCACCAACTCCGTAGATGACATCGTGTAGTAGCCCGGGTTCGGACGAACCTTATCCCAAACGAAGGCGATGGTTTTGTATTTGAATCCCCACGCCCTCAAAACATCAATGCTGATGTCAAGCTGAGGACCAGTGGTCCACATAAAACAAATGCACTTGGGAGCACAAATAGACTTGACCGCTTCCCCCATAGCGCATAGCTCCTTGGGTTTCATCGTGACGTAATGGTCTGATGCTGAACCAGTATCATTGCCGATACTGTTGAGGAATGTCCTCCCATCATAATCCCATGGTGGATCACAATACAAAACCTCCACCAACTCAGTCAGCTCTGACCGATCAACCGGAGGCAATTCCTCCTCCTGAAATAAATTTAATTGCATGTCTAACTCCATTGAATTGCGGTTTGAACCGCAGATAAACGCTGTTTTGCTAATTCCGCATACTCCGGATTCAGCTCGATGCCAAGGTACTCTCGCCCGTGACGCATCGAGACCAAGCCAGTCGTCCCTGCTCCAAAAAACGGGTCGAGGACCGTCCCTCCAACTGGACTCCCGGCCAAAACACATGGCTCAATTAAATCCGGTGGAAATGTAGCAAAGTGAGCTCCCCGATACGGTTTCAACGATACCGTCCAAACAGACCGCTTGTTTCGAGTCGTCCACTCTACACCACTTGATTTAAGCAAACCCTCTTTGTACTGGTGGCCAGAATCACCAGTACCAACATATTTATGTGTTTTGTTCCCGCTTGACTTCTGGCTGACACTTGGCTCCTTGATTGCCTCGTGATCGTAATAGTAATGAGAGGACTTACTCAACAAAAACAAATACTCGTGAGATTTGGTACACCGGTCTCTAACCGACTCCGGCATGGGATTGGGTTTGGCCCATATGATATCTTGCCGCAGATACCATCCATCCGCTTGCAAACCAAATGCGACCCTCCATGGCATACCGCATAAATCCTTTGGCTTCATCCCCTCCGGAATTTTCGATGGACTAGTATATGTACTCATGTCCTGCACTTTCCCAAAATTGATATGCTTCGATTTCAACTCAGGATTTTTGCCAGCTCGACCACCCCCACAATACGAATCACCTAAATTCAACCATACTGTCCCATCATCCCGCAATACACGCCTGACCTCACGGAATACAGAGACAAGATTCTCTACATATTTCTGGGGTGTAGGTTCAAGGCCGAGCTGAGAATCAACCCCATAATCCCTCAGCCCCCAATAAGGAGGAGAGGTAATACAAGTGTGAACACTCTTCTCCGGTAACGAAGATAAAATCTCTAAACAATTCCCAATATAAATCATAATCCCTCCACTGGAGGCCACGGCTTCTTTAGATTCTTTGCGTGGGACCAGGCAATGTGACGTGCGTTCTCCGCAGTGGTGTTTAACTCGACTGCAATTACCTCCCAATCCTCTCCATTTGCTCTCTCAGTATAGGCAATCTCGCCTCGTTTTAAACTCGACTTGGGAGGAGGAGGTAGATCGTTTTCACGCGCATACTGACAAGCTGCCCTCCTCGCTCCACTTAGACTCTCATAATCGCAATGATAAGCAATTTGATCCCAAGGCAATCTGGTTCGGACACGCAGATAATATGCTCTTTTCTTTTTGATTTTGGATGCGGTAATAAGAGCAGAATTGCCATCGATCGATGGCAATTCTAAGCCAACCCTCTGTGCATAAGCTGCCGCAGCATTACGAGCTCCAGAACGATTGGCATACCCTAATTCTGTTGCAATAACGGCAAATGATAGCCCTGTACTTCTTAGTTGATAGGCCCTCTTCTGCCGTAGATATTGCTCCAGCCTACTCATTTCTGTCTCGTCGCCGCAATCAATAATCCCTGCACTGGCATGGCGGGAACCGGCAACTCTATTTCTACAGGGAAATTCCAATGCCGTTTCCTAGCCCTCGCATCACGGCTAGCATCTGCTAAGGCCATATAGATATCGATCAGATCCCCGACATCGCCCTTCTTTAGAAATTGTGCCTGATCTGAAACCGCCTTGATCGCATCACGATGAGGCTGAGGTAAATACCGAGCACTCCATCGGATTCGATCCAGAACATTCAGTTGCTTAGGACTTGGCCGACCATCACGCCATTTCCCAGCCTCAAACTTCGGCTCCCGCTTATTCTGTATAAATCCAATATTTGCAACACGGAAAATTGAGAGAATACCCTTAATCCATGACCCGATGGCTGAGACCGCTCTCGCGGGAGGCATCTCTCTAATCTTCTTCTTCTGCTCCTCATCCAGATCCAGCTTCGCTAACTCGTTGTTTTCTAGATCCTCGTCGGCATTGGCTAAAATATCACCAATCGCCTCGGGATATACCAATCCGTGGACAGAGAACAAATCATGTGGGTCCATAATTACAGCCTGCTTCTTCCCAGGATATGCCCTCAATACACGCCCAACTTCCTGCACAAATCGTACCTTGGCCTGAACCGGACGCCTTAAACACATCCAGCGTAACCAAGGAAGATCAACGCCCTCAGATAGCAAAGACACATACACAACACACTGAAGCTCCCCATGCTGGAGCTTCCGGAGAGTTTGACCCTGCACATGCTTCGGCAGTTTGCTGTGGACAGCCCGAGACTCAATGCCCCAATTCGTGAGATACTTTGCAAATTTCTCCGCATCCGCAATATCCAACGCATTACAAATCCCCGGACCCTCACCCCGCATCTTAATGAGCTGGTAACAAATCCGATCAACTTGATTGAGATCAAAGTCAAAATCCTCCCAATGACACAATTGCCAAGGGACAATCACCCCATCCTTCAGAGCATCTGCCGCAGAATATCTGTACGCTACGTCAGACCACAAGCTGAGGGACTCCCGATCGCTGGAACGAAAAGGCGTCGCGGTAAAACCGATCGCACATCGAGGCCGCAAATTTATATAAGCATCTTTGAATTTTTCACTCTCCGTCCCATGGACCTCATCCCCAACAAGCATCATGACCTTTCGCTCGTTTGCCTGGAGAGCCCCTGCTAACGTCATCGTAGACGCATTACAGCAGACAACAACTCGCCTATCCCACTCCTTCTTATACGTGTAAAACATTCCAACCTCACCCACGCCGCACCTCTCCTCAATAGTTTTTGCTAACTGAGAGACAAGAGATTGGCGTGGAGCAGTAACAACAACACAAGCGTCGTCAGGGGTTTTGTGGAGCGCAACCCACACCAACTCCGCGATGAGGATAGACTTCCCAGACCCCATGATGGCAGAAACAATCGGACGCTTCCGCTCCTTGATCGAATCAATTAAAAGAGGCAACGCCTCCTTTTGCCATTTTCTCGGAGGGAATTTTGAACCGTCCCAATATTTAATTTCACTCATCGCTCTCTCCGGGAAATGTGATGCTCAATGCGAAGCTCTCCATTCCAAATCAAGATCGCCAGAATATCAGACTGGGAACGCTCCCACTTCTCAGATAACTCCACAACAACCTCCTTTAATGGGCCGGTTAAGCGGAAATTAACCATCTTCTTTTTCCCACGACGAGGAGGCTCAATGTAATCCTCCTGAATGATGGTATCAGCTCCCTCAACTAAAATGCGGAGGAGTTGAGCTGAGGAAATTTTGTTTGGCTCCGCCTTGGAAGCGAGCTCAGAAATAATCATTGGGTACAATTTGAAGGTACAACATAATGGTTCGTGTAGCATGTCAATTCTCCTTTGTTAGTTTGACTTAAATAATATATGTACATTCTTGACATACGGCAAGTGAGTGAATAGAAAAAAACTAAAGATTTATTTTTACCCTAAAACAATGGAACAATATATGGATGACTGGACACATATTCTGAACAACATGCCCTTTGAAGAGGCTGCAAAGAAACTTGGAATGACAAATTTTAAGCGCAGATGGAAACCATGCCCCGCATGTGGGGAAAGTAAGTCAGGGAAAAGAGACAGCAGACCCCCAATCAGAAGCTCAATTAAAAACAACAGAGCTGTCTGGACATGCTACAAATGCAAACAGTACGGAGACATCCTGGACCTACTCTCCCTGAGTAAGTTCAACTGCCGAGCTAGGGATTTAGGCCCAAAATTCCATCAACTTAAAGCTCTCCTCGATATCGAATCAACCCCAACAAACCCAAAACCACTGCGAGAAGTGTTACAATACCCACCGCCTAAAGAAATTCTGAAATTGCTGAAATCAGCAAAACCAATCTCAGGAGAAGCCGCAGAATACCTCAAAAATAGAGGTATAGAACCAGACAAAGCACTCGCAGGTATCGCAGATCCACACTTCCCATACCACTCCCTAACTAAAGTGGAATCCTCAACAGGAAGAATGATCCCATTCTGGCCACAATTCTTCGCAGAACAATTCCCCCTGATCCTCCCAAAATTCGACTGGAAAGCAAACCTAATGACACTGCACGGTAGAGCAATCTCAGAACAAAAACGAAAAACTACCGCACCAATCGGATTCGATACCGGAGAAACATTCTTCCTGAGCTTCGGAATCCGGAAATGGCTGAAGAAAAAACAACAAATCAAATCCGTCTGGATCGCCGAAGGAGAAATTGACTTCCTCTCAATCGCACAATTCGAAAATGAAAACGTAATCGGACTCAGCTCCGCAGCTTTCGGAACACTGCAACTAATGCCGTGGACCAATGACATCAAAGTCTACATCGCAACAGACGCAGACAAAACCGGAGAACAATACGCACAACGAATCCAATCCCTAATATCCCCAGCTCAACCAATCCGCATAACTCCCCAAGGTTAAAATAATGAAAGACATCAACGACGCAATTAAATCAGGACAAACACCACAAGACCTCATCCTCGGCTCAACATCCGCAGAAAGAGGAATTTTCGTCCTAAAAGAATTACAACTAAATCTCGAAAAATCTCAACCAAAGAAAAAATCAGACCTCGTAAACAAAGCCTTCAAAGAAGACTCCGAATCAATAGCCCTCGCATGGCTGCACGAAGAGCTTCAATGCCACACTATACTCTTTACAATTAGAGGATACAGAGGACAAGCGAGGATCGCAGACTTCATCCAAAAACAAATCAAGGCAATCTGCAAATCAAAAAAGGCTACCCTCCAACCAAAAATCAAGATCCTCACACAAACAACAAACAGAGACGTGATGGAAAAAATAGCAAGGCTGGAAATGGGGGGAGATAGAGCTCGAGCTGAAATCGCACTAAGATATGACCCCAGATGGAAAAATAAACTCTTCCTCTCGGAAATGGATCAGTGCGTGTACCTCCGGGAAAACAACGCCCTCACAAAAATGCTAGACCACGAAGAACGCAGAATTACAATGAGCCTAGAGAAAGATTATGACATTATCCTCAAAGAAGATATCGTCGCCAAAATGATAGATTACGTCGCCAGATACCACGAGGACGGAACCAAGAAGAAAACATATAACCCCGTGAGAGAATACCTCGATGGACTCACTTGGGACGGAACCGCTAGACTGAAACACTTCTTTTGCCCAGATGAGAAAAAAGCATATTGCATAGTTAAAGAAAACCTCGCAGTAGACGCGACGAAAAGAGACTACTCAGAACTGGGATACGAAGATGATATCCCCTACATCTCACAACTTTATGGAATTATTCTCTTCCTGTCAGGAGCAGCGAGAGCTTACAACATCGGGTGCAAACAAGATGTGCTGTGGACCCTCATCGGAGAAGCCGGAATTGACAAATCAAAACTCGTTAAAATCATTTCCGTCAGAAAAGAATGGTGCTCAGATACACCTATCGTTCTAAAATCAAAAGACGCATACCAAGGACTCCGAGGGAAATGGTGGGTAGAACTCGCTGAAGCCGAAGCCCTACATACAGTCGGCGCAAAGAAACTCAAAAGCTTTATCAGCTCCGCGACAGATACATACAGAACTACTTTCGGAAGACACGCCCAAGACTACGAAAGAATGGCAAACTTTATCGCCACTACAAACGAACAAAGACTCGAATTCCTAAACGACCAAGCTGACCACAGAAGACACTGCGTCGTAAAAGTAGACACAATCAAACTAAACAAAATTATTACAGATATCGATCAACTATGGGCCGAAGCCGCACACTACATAAAAATAAAAAAACTACCCCACTGGCTCTCGAGAGAGGAAGAAGAAGTCAGATTCCAACACGTTGACCAATACCGTATGCCAGACGTCTGGGAACAAGCTCTCCTACTCTGGATGAGACGAAGCCCAAAGAAAAATATATCAATCTCAGACGCCCTGAACTACATGAGAATCCCTCCACAATACCAGACCGTGACCCAAGGAAGAAGAATACAAGCAATATTCCACACCCTGGGATGCGTACCCGGCGGGAAAGAGCGAAAAGGACAAAAATGGAAACGAACGTGGTCAAACCCACACTTCAAATCAACAGATATACCAGATCACATCCTTGACGATATAGACGATGTTGGATAGAATCTACGTGTAGTTGCATGTCACACTACATCCTTGGTTGGATGGACAGGTTTTCATTGTTCCCTGTCCATCCTTTTTTTTTTACATCCAAAACACAAACTTGTGCTTCCGGAAAGGCCCGATTCTCTTGTATTTTGCATCTAACACTTTGGTGGGGATGCTACGACCAGCACAATAGAGGGATACCCTCTTCCCATCGGCATCGACCCACGAATAATTCTTACCAGTTGGGCCGACATACTCCCAATTTGTAGCTCTGTATATCTGGCCTAGGTGCCCCTGACCCTCATCGGCCCAAGACATCAAGACACGAATATGAGGGAGGGTTCTTCGGATATGCCGGATGGATGCCCCGATGAGGAAGGAGGCTCCATTCGTCGGCACATCTGGATGGATCGCCAATCGACTGAGAGATAACGCCTCATTTTTCCCGATCCCCGACAAAGACTCAACAGCCTTCTTGGGTGCTGACATATAGAGGCAAGCCCCTATAATATCGTCATTCCAAAAGGCAGAGGAGGGGAACAGGCCAAGGCTAACACTGCTAGTGTTTGCCGTACCCCTCGCATAATGATGGGCCACAATGAAACGCGACGCAACCGCATGAGGAACGACACGGACAGCATAATCTCGTTTCCGGAACTTCACTGCAAACATGAATTGCAAACCCCACAAGCCTCCCCAAACTTAGGCTCATAACAAGAAAACCAAGATACCCCAGACTCCCTTACTTCAGCTCGGGTAAGAGTACAATCCCCATCTAAATAAGGAGACCGGACCCGGATATCAAACAACTGCTGCCACAAGATCGTCGAAAACAAACCGAAGAATTCCGGACGACAATCCGCATAATCAGCTTGATCTAACTCGGTAGCCCCAACCCAAATCTCCTGACAACGATAGACAACCGCATAAGTAGAAGCTACCCCCAGGAAAGACAAATTCCGCATCGGAGTATACCTGGCCCCAACCCGAAACATGCCCCGAGCCTTGATCCCGTGAGGAACATTGCTGTAAGTAACACGGTCGGGATACCGCAAGGCTAATTGCCCCGCAGCCTGATCGCTAACCTGCGCCTCCTCATCCTGAGCTGGGTGGAAATAACTGAGATGAAGAAGATAAACCTCAAAACCAGACTCCAAAGCATGCAAAGCCAAACCAACAGAATCTATACCCCCAGAAAATAAAATAAGAACCTTCACTGTAACCTCCTGATTCCAAATCGCTCAACTTCATGAGCCCCGAAAAGTGATAGTTGCAACTCTAATTGTGATAGTTTTAAAGACATTCGAATTGCAACATGAGAATATAAAGATGGGCCCGAACCATCAAAGGACGTAGCCCCAGCCCCAATGCAACGAAGCATACGCCCAACCGCATTGACCCGACCAACGTGACAAACAACCCCAAACTCCTGAGCTATCGCAGATAACCTCTGAAGATTAGAGAGCTTGAACTCCGTTGTACCCCCAATGAATATTCCAACCGGGTATGCCTGGAGGAACTGACGCAAACTGACATAATTGTCGAGCTCACAACCATCCTGCGCAACAATCAGAAGATGATTTAGACCGCAGAGCTTGGGATACCAGTTTGAAGCTAATTCAAGAGTCGAATCCCAATCCCCAACTACATCTGGAAGGACAACCCAATCAGCTCCCTCTCCCCAGGTGGAAAGCATCCGAAGAAAAGCCTCAGAGTCAAAAGGCACCTCCCGACGGTAATAAGCATACGCCCCATTATCACAAGCATAACCGTGAGAACGAACCTCTGAATGTCGGGATACCCCAAAACTCTTTAATACGACAGGACTTAACATCCAACGCCACCCGGAATAGATGGGCTGGAAAACACGGATAGCCTG
>TARA_R100000808_G_scaffold132_5_pt1 | contig 12346 bp, 9 predicted proteins | sample TARA_R100000808 | Tara Oceans TARA_R100000808 (sample SAMEA2622852) | marine metagenome | biome: marine biome (ENVO:00000447); feature: marine epipelagic mixed layer (ENVO:xxxxxxxxx); material: "saline water (ENVO:00002010), including plankton (ENVO:xxxxxxxx)" | depth 140 m | reverse complement strand
CCAAGGGTCACATCTCCGTTCAGCACGGTATTACCGCTAACGGTAAAAGTGCCACCGGCAAGAGTGAGGGCATTTGAAGCATGAGTGAGGGTGACATCGCCGCCGTCAAAGTTGACAACGCCACCTGAGCCTAAGTGCAGGTCGTTGAACCCAAGAGCCGATTTTCCTAAGTCCAGCCCAGCATCAGTTTCAGGCCACAAAGCCGCTCCGCTTAGATGCAACTCCTCAACGAGCGTTCCGTTTGTCATTGCCCAAAAGTTGAACTGCCCTTCTTCATCTCCGTCTGATACGTCTACGCCTTCCCACGCAATACGTGCAGCAATCCATTCCTGCTTACTGCTGTGGTCGTTTGAAAGAGTAAAGTCGATATAGCCAAGGTCGCCGTCACTTGGAGTGTCTGCTGTCTCAACTCCAGAGGATTCCGTTGAGGGTCTAAACCCGAACGTGGCTACGAGCGAGGCTGCTTCCGACGTGGTTGAATAGGCAGATAAAGCAGGCTGGGCTGTGGTGGGATTACGAGCCTGAATCTCTGTGACCTGGAATTTGTCTCGTGCCAGTATGCGAATTGTCTCAGTGCCCTTGACTAATTGAACGTCATAACGCCCAGGAGTCGTGACAGTGAAATCCCACTCACCGTCTGAGTCGGTCGTATCCGTTGCAATTGCAGGGGTGACAGTTCCCTCTCGAAACAAAGTAGCCGTTTCACCTGAAATAGCGTTACCGCTGCTATTTAGAAACGTCCCACTAAGACGGATATCTTCTTGAGCCATGATACTTAAATTCCTTGTGGGCCTTTACCACGTATTCCTGCAAGGGCTTCACGTACAGCCTCGTCAGGGTTATTGATAGCCTCTTCTTCTTGTATAAATTCTACACGCAATCCGTCCGCTTCAAGAGCCGCACGCATTAACGCATCGTGTGCCCTTTGACTTGTTGTACGGTTATGATAATAGACTGACTGGACATTAATGCCCATATAAGGGCTGCGAATAAGGAAGTCAACGACTAATCCACCACGAGTGTACCTGCCGCCAAACTGCTTGGACTGGTACGAAAAGTCTCCAGCCTCTTCAAGCCTGCCGGTTCTGATAATTGCACGATATACCCAGTATTCAGGCTGAGAGCCACCACGCTGAAGCCACCATTCAGGAACTTCCTCGACAGGCGTCCCCGTGATAGTGCGTGTTGTTGCTGGACGTTTTGACCTGAACGATTGAACCATTACCTGTTCCTCGACTGCCTGGGTTCAACGAAACTCGTTCGGAATACCCCAACCTCTGCCTCGCCACCGGCCTCTTCAAGGCTTTGAAGGTCAGTCATGTCAACATAGTAGTTCTGGCTCTCTGTCGTGTCGTTGCGATATGTGACCTCGATCAATGTGCCCGAACCAAGGGCTGACTTCAGATCGGCAATCTGCTGCTTGGTGCTGCGACCGTCAGGGCTTGCCTCTGTCACGTCAATGTCAGCAGCAATTCCCCACAAAAGGGCAACCACTGAACGCCACACCAACGTCAGCTTGATAAGCTGCGGAGTGTTTGTCGTGGTCGAGCCACGAGCCAATGACACTTTGAACTTTATAGCCCTGAAGACCTCACCAACAGGGGAACTGTTCACAACTATACGGAACTTATGCTGCCCTGAACTCGTAATCAGCCCGTCAGTCAGATCAGAGTCATCAAGCGTTGTATACGATTCAGAGTAGTCCGTCGCATATTCAACCTTGACTGTCTCAGATGAACTTGGGTTGATCGTTTCCACCAGCACATCGAGCGCAACCTTGGTCTGGTTACGAATGTTGAAGTCGTTCCACGGTGTCTCAAGCGTTCCACTCGCAGCATACTCAGACCCTGTAACCTGAAGCGGGTTCACCGCATCTACCGGCAAGTCCTGGTAGTACACCTTCTGGTTGGAAGCCCACCACATACGGTATTGACTGTAAGAATTGGATATTTCCCCAGCCGTAATTGGCCTCTCGGTATTAGAGTCACTGAGCCATTTCCACTCCCAGCCTCGCTCGTCAAATCCAAGTATCTGGGAAAACCCACGATATACACCTACGATTGCGCCGTGGTGAGAGCCAACTCCACGAGTTACATAAGAAGGCGTGCTAATACCCGAAGCAGCAGACGCATCAAGAAGCACCATCAGGTCATTATGCGTTCCAAGCACCTCGGTAATGACGCCACGCTTGTCAGAAGGCAATCCGTGGTCACGGTCTGGGCCTACAGGGACAACGACGGTCTGGTCACTACCAGCCTGGAACCTGTAAATAGAGTTCCCCGCAGGAAAATAAATTGATCCTCGCCAGACAGAAGTGCCTTTACCGGCGTCAGGATGAAACGGCAACTGCAAGTCTGTTGGCACGAACCGCTGGTTTATATCGTCATGGACATACAGCCCGACCTTGGTTGCCGCATAGATATGCTCTTCCCTGTCAGGACCACGGGCGATCAGCAGCTTAACAATGTAATCATCGGGCAGTTGCAACAGCGCGTCAGTTGACCATGCAGCCGACAGATCGTCCGTGTAGTACAGTTGACCGGCTTCTGAAATTCCCCATAGCAGGTCTTTCCAGAAAACGATGTACTTGATGTCGGTCGTATTTCTAGCCCACGAATCAGATGCCGTGGCGTAATCCACTTCTGAGCCGGTAGCAATCGCAAGGGTTTCCGTTCCCCCGACCAGCCCCTTTGCTGCATCTGTAGGGTTATTCAAAAGAGTGCGAACTGACGAACCCCATGTGTCAGAAACGTTGTTATAGACATGAACTTCCGTTGCGAAACTGGCATACATTTCGTTTTTGAAATCTGTAAGCGTGTGAACCGTGTCAGTAGGGCTGTTAGACGTGGCAGTTGCCAGCCTTGGCAGAATGATCCGGTCTTTATACCGTGTCTGAACATCTCCCCACCACACACGGTCTGCGTCCTTGGTTGGGTCCATGATCTCAACACCAACCCCGCCACGTATATCCCCTATGTTCCACTCAGATGCGTGCGGGTTGTCTGATGACGAGGACTCGCCAATAATAATGCGACCTGGCTGCTGAGATGCGTCAAACAGGCGTACCTTGCCTTTAGCCCAGTACGACTTGTTATCGACAATAATCGTGTTTCGCTGTACGGCACGGTCGTTAGCCATTCTTCATTTCCTGACCGAAGACCGTGACGGTTACTTCGTTACCTGCGCTTGCCCGTGCTGCAAGGTTGCCTGACGGATTATTCATAAAGAACGGCCCTTCGATGCGAGCGGATTGATTTGCCGTTAAAGCTACATCATAGGCGATAGCAGTTGTCTGGTCATAAGTAGTGCCATCGTCATCAAAGAAAAGCCGGTACGAGGGGGTATTTCCTGCGTGTTCCGACACCATGATGACGTCGATACGGTACTCAAATCCGCGAGTAGGAGAGAAGACGCTTGTTGCAGTAGTATTTGTAAGGCGGGTCTGTCCCAAGATTTTCCACGTCAAGACACCCTCCTAATCGTCAATCCAGACAGTCCCGCTTGGTATCTGCTGTCCTGTCAGGGCGTTCAGCGCAAATGCCTCGTATCGGTCTGCCTCAAGATAAGCAGCATCCCTGTTTCCATCACGACGATCACCCCTTGCACGAAGCAGCGTGGCTAACGCCTTATTAATAATGTATTCAGATTCTACGTCACACGAAGTGGCGTCAGTAGATAACTCAGTGGGCTTCTTTACCCCCAGTAACTTGATAAGCGCATAAGAAGACCCTGAAGGAGCGTTGTTGTAATTAAGGCTGAAAGTCCTTGCGTCCTTATCAACAGTCCATGCGTTACGGTGAACGGACAGCCAGTCGCCGGTATTGTCCTCTGTTGCTCGCACACCATCAATAAACACGGTGGCAGCACCAATGTCGCTGGTGTGCTTCAGCCCTACCGATATGATGGCAGTATCTAACTCAGGGTTAGCCAAGGCCACCCGCACAAATGTCCACGTATCTGCGGTGAGGGCTGGAACATTGAGCGTTTCTACAGGAGATGCACACGATGCTGAATCGTCTAACAGCAACTGCAAAGCCCCTGCCGACGTTCCAACAGTAGACTTCATCCAGAACTCGACATGCGTATAACGAGACAGGTCAGTGCTTGATATATCCTGAGAAGCGATGATAACGCCTGTGCCCAGACCTTCTGCTAAAACATGCTTGTTCGACGCTGCACCTTCCCTGCGGTCTTCGCTTTCCAAAGATGACGTGACACTGCCGACAGTGCCCTGCTCGTCCCAAAGGCTGTCCGCATTATGAAGAACCTTTTCTTCGTGGTTGACACGTACCTGGATAGTAGAGATTCCGACAGTGGTTGACGGAATTGAAAACGTCTTTATTGAACTGGAAGAGTGAAGACTGATATCACGAAGCGGCGGGGCACCTCTTCTTGGGATCGCACGTACTGCACGGTTTATAGCATTGTGAACCCTCGTAGGGTCTAAGTCCCTGTGCCAGAGTTCGTAGGTATCCCCGTCATTTACCGCAGCCGCCAGAACATCACCACGCAGCGTTCCCGTGGTAGTAGAGCCAACATAGTCATTGATTAGCCTGATTGCCCCGTCATTGGTTCCCGACGTCCCGCGCCAGTACCAGCCGTTAACGTAGTCATCCGTGGCTTCCAACTCGGAGTCAACAAAAGTAGAAGTCGAACCATTAGATGTGGCAGTATGCGACTCATAGCCCCCATATTGGTACCCAATGGATGCGGCTAATTCTTCCCTGGTTTGCGATATCAGAACTGCTATGACGCACCTCTATGCCGTATGAACTTTAGCCTTGTGCTTGTAGTATGCCGTTTTTCGTGATGTTGCCTTTGCCGCATCGTTTGTCCATTCACAGTCAGGACACGTTCCAGAATAGGCTGAAAACGAAGTTTCTGGTACTTCAGCAACTTCAGCAACCGGCACTTGTGCAGCAGCGTCTGCTGCGGTAGGAACAAGTTGCGATAGGGTCAGTTCCCTTATTCGACGTTCCTGATCTTCCCGTTCCTGGTCACGATTCTCGTAAATTGCGCTCCATTCCTGCTGATGACGATTTTGGGCATGAGTCCTCACGTCAAGCAATGTACGCAGGTTGGACTTGTTACATGTGCCTAAACCAAGCCTCTTGTGAAACTCACGGTCAGGGTGATCCTCGTGAAGCAGGCAGAGATATTTACCTGAGACAATTTCAGGAGCGTCGGAGCGACGGGTTGTAAAAACACGCTTGCCGGTGTCTGGGTCTGTCTTAGCAAGCTGTGTGGCAAGCATGTTGTTGTTAACAATAGATGCGTCGCCGTTACGAATGTCATACACAACAGATTTCCCAGCCGATGACGCCTCTTCGATAATCATTGCATACGGGTCGTTAGCTGTAGGGGTGTGGGCAAACTGCCCTTCCTTCACGTCCGTATCGTCAATGGCATCCTGCGCTTCTAACGCAAGTTCGTGGACAGAAGTTCCTTCAAGAGCCTCGTTGCTCATATCTGCCATCGTTGCCAGTTGTTCTTTTGTGACTGCCATTATTGCTTTCCTTTTCGGGCTGCACGTTTTGCACGTTCATCGTGATATGCCTCTGCCCATTGTTCAGGTGTCCCTGTTGGTGATACATCATACGCGTCTTCAGAGAATCCTCTCAAGCGCATTTCATTTGCCAGATCACGAAGACTACCTACTGTTTCATAAGCCGCACCAGAGTTCGGGTCGCCCCCAATGATATTGATTGGTCGAGAACCTTCAAACCATTCAGACCTGCCCAGAGACTCTTTATACGTTGCTATTCTATCGTTTCTGACAACTCTTAGTTCCTGCCATCGGTGGGAACCATGCCCAGGCTTATCTGCGTCGTACTCACGCAACAGAAACGCAGGCTCATCATTTCTAACAGAGGCCACAATCGCTTCAATCATTCAATTCCTCTAGCCTAAACATTGCCCCCGCCCCGAAGGGCGGGGGCTTTGTTTACTAGGCGTTCTAGGCGTTCCAGTCACGGTTTGCCTTGACGAGAATGTAATCTACGTCAAGAGTCTCAATAGCCGCTCCCTTTGCTTCAACACCGACACAAAGGCCAAGGTTGACAGAGGTAGAAGCAGCACCTTCAACGGTCTTTTTCAAGTCACCGTCAATGTACCAACGAGTGTCACCGTTAGGGGCAATCTCAAGTTTGAGGATTTGCCACTCACCGGCAACAGCATCATCGTCCAGGTCTAATGCCGTGGAATCTGTAACAGCAGAGGCGGTGCCCCCGTTGTAAACAGCGTGCCAATCTTCGTCATCACTAAGTTCCGATGACAGGAAGAAACCAACAAAGTCCGAAGCAGTGTTCGTAATCGTTGTAGTAGCACCCGTGAGGATGTCCGTTTCGATTGAAAGCGTTTCAGGCGCAATGTCTGAAAAGCCAATGAATACCTCTTTAGTATCGAGGTTTTCCATTTGAACACGAGTTTCAAGAATAAGAGTTCCACTAAGGGCAACATCAAATGCTGCCTGAGTGCCAACCAGCGTAGTGTGGTTGTCTTCGTTAGTCGTAGTAATCCGACCAGCACCGGAAAGAACCCCGGCAATGGTTGGAACACCAGCGTCTGTTTCAGCGCTGCCCTGACCACCGACACAGAAAGGTCCAAGTGATCGGAGTTCAGCCGTGTTAGCGACAGCATCTTCACCATAAAAGTCGTAGAAAAGTCGGATGCGTCCCGGCTCTCCTTGTGCATTAATAGCCATGTTTGTTACCTCGTCCCCTTACCGATAAGGCGGGTTTGGGACTAATGATTTACTGTCCTAAGATGTAGGAGCAGTTGCGTCCGATATGATTTCGTAGAGCCAGTTGCCTGCGGAGCGTTCTCCGTAAGCGTACTCATCCCTGTGAAGAACTTCAGTAGCACCGCCACCAAGTTTCTCGTTACGAATAGTCTTGACCCAAGGCATTCGAGCCTGAACCAAAATAATCGCACCGTTTGCACCAGATGCAAATACCCCACCTTTAGCATCATCGCCCGTAATGATGGCAATGTTGTCATCTGTATACGCTTGAGCATTTGCTATAGGAAGGTTAAACGAGTTCTTGAACACGTCGGCTGTAACGCCGTTAGAGATGTCGTAAGTGCCGACACCCGCTACGAGTTGGTCAAACAGGTCTTTCATCTGGAAGGAGTGAAGCACGAATGCAACAGGCCCGTCCCAAGGCTCACTCGTGTTGCCGCGAATGCGATAAGCAGCGGCTGCAATGTGACCGGCAGTAAGAGTAGTGCCCGCACCACAAAGAGAAGTGGTTGCGCCGTCAAGAACAGTTAGACCGTCCTTGTCTTTCTGTCGTTCAATTGCGTTTTGACCAAGTGAGCCAACTTTCGCAAAAACATTCTTCGAGATGTTTCGGGCTGTTCGGTCTGTTACAACCGTGTGAACCGAAATAATACTCGGAGTTACTGAGATTGCGCTGTCAGAGAGTTCCTGTGGGTTATCTTCCTCAGTAGTCTCTGTGATTGTTTGTGCAGTCAACTTGGCAAGGTCAATCTCTCGCCAGTTGTTACCCACACCGGCTCCAAGCGTTTGCTTGTCAACGATCTGGGTCATTACACCTTTATACTCACGAACCTGTCGAGCCGCACTCACCACCGTTGGTAGGGAATCGCTCAAACTATCCGTGATAGTAATTCCGGTTGCCATTTTTTATTTTTCCCTGAAACTAGCCAAGGTTGATTCCCATTGAGCGCATGATCTTGTTCGCACGGGCATGATCGTTAGAATTGCCCTCTGCGTACACCGTGTTCAACCATTGCTGGTCAGTCACAGTACCACCACGCCCAACGCCACCGTCGAATGTATTAGATTCGCCACCGGCAGGAACTTCTGCTTGCCTGGTTTCCATTTGTTGTTTTCGTAAATTCTCAGCTTCGCCGAGAACCCTTGCCGCCTCTACCAGCAGAGCGGGGTCTGAATACCCTTGGAGCAATGCTCGCTGAGATTCAGGAACTCCGTGCTGCCTCATCATCTCGTTAACCGAAGCGTTCTTAGAAGTTGTCTCAGCAGCTTGGTTCGCTTGCTGAAGCTGCTGTTCGAGAACCTGTGACCTTTGTTCAGCCTGATACGAAGCCTTGGCTGCATTGGCCTGCTGTGTCGCTAGCCTTTTAGCTGCCGCATCATCGTAGCCTTCTGAAACCAACTGGGCTTCCAGTGATTGTGCATAGCCACGAACTTCCGCATCCAGTACCTGATCTGCGTAAGTCGCTTGAAGTTGCGCCACCTGCTCTCGCAGGCTTTGCACTTCAGCTTCTCTTTCAGCATCACGCTGCCTGATGGTTGACTCCCGCTTCGACCACTCTTCCTGGGTTCTCATTCTCCCAGATTCAGCGGTTTGTTCGGGTAGTTCCCCAGTGTCAGCCGATACTTCTACTTCGGTTGTCTCTGAGGTTTCTTGGGTTACGGGTGTACTATCGTCGGAGATTGCTTCGTCGCCAGAACTCTCAACTTCTTCCGTCGCTACTGCGTCCGTTCCTGCTTCATCTTTCACTTCGTCCCAATTATCTGGAACAACAGGTTCGTCGCCTATAGGGAGGGAATCGTCGATTGCCGGGGAGGATTCATTCTCAGAGGAAGTCTCAACCGTGTTTGGTGTGACCATAAAAGTCCTCGTAAAAATATATGAAGCCTATACAGGCTACCCCTGAAACCTTATTCAGTTGTAAAAGCAATAGTACCGTTTTCTATATTAGGTTGCAATCACTACTGACCGCCAAGTTGTCGCCCAACCCAGATAGGCTTAGTTGGCTCTGTTGTTGGGATTACATTATCAGCGGCAGCAGGGCGCAGGTTACGTTGAGTAGACTCTGTAGCCAACTGTTCTTTATCCAACTGCTCTAAGTAAGCAGCCCTGGCCTTGCTTGAGCGTTCTATTGTTTTGCGTGTTTTAGATGGTAATAATTTCAATAGTTTTGTTGGAACTGGGCGTGTGTGGGTGTTAGCCAAAACATATTGCAAGGTGCCTTCAGTCTGCCACTTTCGCTCAAGTTGTCTAAGAACCTTGCCCCACTCATCAGAGTTGAATCCAGAAGGAGACTCAAACGGCTCTGATGAATCATAGTATTCCTGAAGTGCAGCCTTCTCAGCGTCTGTGCCGCCTGACGGAGCCTTCGGGAATACCGGCTCTTCCTTCAGGTCGCCACCAAAGATACCGGCACTCAAACCTTCTCTTAGTCCTGAGTAGAACGTATTTATCGAAAAGTAACGGTTGACCGCTGTTCGCTTGTCAATATTACGGGACTCTAACTGCTCTACGATGTCTTGGAAAGCCTCGTAGTGATTGATGTCAGCCTGATCGAAAACGCCCGGACCACGTTCTGAAGTCCTTGCGAATAAGTCCTTCGCCAACTTCTGCTGGAAAGGCCAGACGTCTGTAATAGGTTCGCCCCACAACTCCTGTGATGCGTCTTCTGGGGTGGAAAATGAAGATACGCCAACGCCAAGAATGCTAGCCACGCCAGCACCTACAGCCATCAAAGGCCCAGATTCCTTGTAGGCCTCAACAATATCCTGAATTATCATTGGAGTAACCTGTCTTAAGACTGGATTCCTGCGAACGTCCAGCTTAGTAAAACTTTCTGGATCAAGGAAAAAGTCTTCGCCAAGGAAATCTTCTTCACTCGCTACGTCAATACCGAAGCCTAAAGATGGGTGAGCCTTTGTACGCAAGTACCTAGTAACAATATCAGCCCTGTTAGCTGCTGATTCTGAGCGAGTACCAATCGCTTGCTTCTTACCGGAAACCAACTGGGATAGAAACCGTACCATTTGCAAGTTACCCGCAAAGAGGTCAAAGCGAGTCTTGCCTATTCTGATCTTGCCATAATCAGAACTATTAGGATTTGCAACCACATCTACCCCTGGCGTGTGATCCAGCAAGAACAGCACCATTGCACCAAGACCCGCGTATTTTACAAGGTTGCTTGCAACTTGCTTACGAACGCCGGGGGCACGCCTGAGAACCGTCAAAGGCACCTGGAACCTTGATACGGCAAGCCTTGGAGAGAATCCAAGACCATTCAATAACGGGGCTGCTCCCTCTGCCTTCCATAACGAACCACGACCAGTAGCGTAGTTAATAAACTCAGCTATCGCATCAAGTTGAGCGTCTGTTGCTGCCTTACCTGTAGTAAGTTCGGCGACCTCAACCCACTTCTTCATAACGCTGAAGCGAAGTTCGTTCAGCATGGTTACATAAGCACGCTCAGAGGCTCTGACGATTGGCAACCGACCGGCAAGGGAAGTCATAAACATTTCTTCCCTGCGTGCGCGTTCTCCCGCTTCCCCAAGTACAGTTATCTGTAACCGTTGTCCTAGAGAATACCGGCTCTTCGGAGCGCCAACATCTTTCATCTCCCCTGACTTGGTAGTGAACCTTAGAAAATCAGGGTCTGCTTCCATCTTGTTACGGGCTGCAAGAGCGTATTCCTCATTAGCGAACGCTTTGAGTTGAAGCTTAAACGCATCCTTGAACTGCTTCGGATTGCCGGGACCTAGCATACCTGCCTGCCTGAGTGTAGATGAAATGTCCGCAGTAGACAGAAGCGACCGTGGCAAGTTCCACGCATCCAAAAAGTAGTCCCACGCCTTATCACCAAGTTTCTTCTTGGATAAAACAGCACGAACAATCTCAGGACCATATACACGTTCTAAGAGTTCAAGTTCTGACGGCGTAGGAAGAACCGCTGAGTCAGGATGAAATAACTTTTTAAATGCTACGTCAGCGTTGAACTTACGCCAGTTGATAAACCCAGGGGGTTCATTGGCAAACTCAAGAACGCTGCCCCTGCCCCAGATACGTGACAGCAGGCTTTCAATGTCTTCAGGAGAGAACAGTGGGGCTATCGACTCAAACTCAGGACGTTCAATTGGACCACCAAAACCTCGTTGGGCTGCTGGCCCAACTTCTGCAAAAGTCTCTGCTTGCCTCGCTAGCCGACCACCACGAGCAATCTGCCTTTTTCGTCCTTTTGAAAGAGCAGCCAGCGATTCTTCGGTTGCTGGCTTTGTGTCCCTGATTGCTTTGTAGGCACGCTGAACAATCGGATCATCTTTTGCAGGCAATGTTGGCGCAGGACGGAATAATGCAGACCGAGAACCTTCTGGCTCCCCGGCGTCTAATGTTGGGCGATTTGACATATTAGGTGGACCACTACCACCAGCCCTGCCATCGGCAACTGGAATTTCACCAGCCGGTCTACCAGTACCCACGTCATCTATGATCGCCTGCTGCTCTGGTGTCAGCCGCCCTCCTGCTGCTGAAACCCTGCGAGCCTCATCAAGTTCAGCCGCCCTAGCAACAGCCAACGGATCAGTTGGAGCAACTCGTTGAACCGGCGTTACCTCTTCAGCCACTTCCCTAGCAGCACGCCTAGCAGCACGCCTCTGCGTTTCTGGCTTGAGTACCAGAGTGCCATCAGGAATGTCTGCTATAACCCGACCACCGGCAACTAACTGGGTGACATTATCCAAGCCTTCGCCTTGATCGTAAAGTGATGCTACCTCACGATCTCGACCGACCCAGATAATATCTTCCGCTGGATACTGGTCGAGTTCTTTTAGCATATCGTCGGTAACATTGGAGAATGTCTCGACATTACCTAGTTCGTCACGTTCAAACCGAATTACATCACCAGCAGTATCCCCTGAACGTAGGGAAAATCCGCTAGGAGCGCGCCACGCTTCGCCTTCATAAACAGGAAGCTGGTCAATTCTTGCAGCCCCCCTAGGAGCAACATCAGCCTGCCTGGCTGGAGTGGTTGGTGGTTGGGCGGGTACAAGAACGTCAGGGTTGCGGACTAGATAGTAGACTGCATCTTCAGACCCTAAAATATCTCTTACACGCCTCATTGCAATTACATCTGCATCTCCAGCCGCCTCGACAATATCCTCAAAAGTGTTCTCCATTTTTGAAGCATCAATCTCAGGAATCCCCGTTCTGTTGGAACCGTCCCAGTATTCCACAACATGAATTGTCGCTCCGTCTTTAATCCTGTATTCAACAGTTCTCGGCTTAGATAAGCCAAGACCAGCTTCTCTTAAATCACGCATCACCGCAGCACTTGGCCCCAAAGTTGCCATTCTGTCAGCAACCTTCTTCTTGCCAGTCAGCCAAATACCATCCCCTCTTAGTTCTATATCTGTAGGGTCATACTCAAGGCTCGTTCCGTGGAATATACGGTTCTCCACACCCTTTTCACCAATAACCCTAAAACTTGCGGGATATGATTTGGGGGGTTCATATTTTCTGCCCAAGCGTTCCAAGGTGGCGCGTTCGGCAGGAGAAGCGGTTCTAGGCTTCATGGCAGAGTTTGGAGTAAAAGTAACCCTCGGTTCTCCCCCAGCCCC
>TARA_R100000808_G_C2154961_1_pt1 | contig 12356 bp, 16 predicted proteins | sample TARA_R100000808 | Tara Oceans TARA_R100000808 (sample SAMEA2622852) | marine metagenome | biome: marine biome (ENVO:00000447); feature: marine epipelagic mixed layer (ENVO:xxxxxxxxx); material: "saline water (ENVO:00002010), including plankton (ENVO:xxxxxxxx)" | depth 140 m | reverse complement strand
CCTGTAATTGATTGGCAATGTCTTGGTCGAAGCCTTCAAAATCCATGTCAGACATCATGCTATAGTTTTCAAGTGGAACTCCTTCATTAACATAGTCTCCTTCTAAAACATCAAGAGATTCAATTAAAGCCCTATCAAGTTCATCTCTATCTCTAAAATATGCATCTGCACTTCTCTCAAGCGCAGTTCTCTGGTCTCCAACTTGATTATTTGTAATCATATCTGTCCAGATGTCTGTATTTGTTTTATTTATCTGAGAACTAGCTATCGCATCTTTTGTCATTTGATTACCATCATAAGTCCAATCACCTTTAAATTCTACAGGAGGGACATCCACCCTTCCAAAGTCGCTATATTTACTAGGGTCAGGCAATACTTTTTCTCCTAATAAATTATAATTGCCTTCCAAATATCTTTCATAGCCAGTAGGAGCAAGGTCTACCATTTCTTCTGCACTTAAACCAACTTCATTAGCTAAGTAATTTAACTGACTATCAGTCCAGTTTTTATCTGCACCAACCCAATCAATTTCAGCTCCATCTTTATGCAAAGTGATTAATTCATCACTTGACAAACTAGAAACGTCAATATCTGTAATGTCATCTAAAACACTCTCCTCAACTAGTCCAGCACTAACCATTGCATTAGTCTCATCCCAAGTTAGCTGTAAACCCTTATTGTACTTATCAATCCCAGTTTCAAGATGAACTTTATCCTCAGGTGAAAGATTGTCTAGGTTCCCAAGTACTTCTTCTATTTTACTAGTATCATCTATGGCTACATTCTTTTTAACCTCTTCAACTACTGCTTGGTCAGTTAACTCTTTAGTTTTAGTAGCAACCTCTTCAGATGTATCAGCTGCGGATGGGTCAGGCAGTTCATCCATTCCTATACCCTTATAGATACCCTTTATATCTCTATCTGTTGCTTTTAATTTGTCCCATAGTTTTAAATCTTTCCACTTAGTTCCTCCTGCAGCTTTATCTGCCTTCATTCCCTCCATTCCGATTGAAAGATATTCTGAAACACCAGTCTTAACAGGTTCGGTCAGATGCTTCCAGTTAGTTGCATCAGCTAAATCTTGATATTGATTCATTAATTTATTTGCTTTAGAAAAAGAATCTCCAGCCATTAAACTATTAAATAAAGCTCTATCACCCTTTTTAATATTCTCTCCACTATAAACAGCATCTCCTATAGCTCCTCCAGCTAAATCTCCAGCAGCAGCACCTACACTTCCAAAGAAATATTTTCCAATATTTTTACCAACGAACCTAGCAGCAGTATCTATATGCTTAGAAACTTTTTGACGTTTTTTCATATCGCTTTCCCAGCGATCAAGTTTTTCTAATTCTTGCTTTAATCTTCTTTCTCTAAACTTATTGGCTCTATCACCATATGCCATTAAACAACTCCTTTATCTCTATGTATTATACTAATACTATGTAATTCAAATCTTGCATTTGCCGAACCACTTATTACAACCTCAACAAATGTAACAGCATCACTTACGTCATTACCAGCAGGAACTTTATGTCTTGTTCTACCAAAATCAGAGCCAGACCATAAGCCTGTAGCACCTGTATCAGGATAACCAGCATTTGAATCAACTTCATTACCATTAACCATAACATTAACCGTAAGATTAAGTCCAGAGCCATACTTTGAAATAGCTACAATCTCATAAAACTGTTTTATAGACCCAGGATTATCAAGAGCTAACCACCCTGTAGACCATCTTATGTTTTGAGCCGCAGGTTTATCGTCCCATATTTTTATAAGTCCATTCGTAGCACCTCTTTCAACTACTGCTATATCAGAATTTTTATCTAAAGCAAAATTAGAATATCCACTAGCTTTTGCCATTGAAGCTATGCCATAGCCCCATGTTTCTGATTCAAAATCATATTTCCACATTTCTTTATTTCTAGCTGCAACAGTATCATTTATAATATAAACTTGGTCTAGTTTAGCATTATAAACCACTACAGGTGACTGCGAAGCAGAACATGTCCATCCTCTATACTTAGCCATTACGGTAATGCCTCCGAATCATTTTGTATATCAATTTGCTCATGAGAGTTTGAAGTTCCTATTTTACTTCTTGTTAGTTTTGTTAATTCAGACCCATCATGCATGAAAGCTCCATTAGCATTAGCCCAAACAACTCCATTAGCAGTTACGCAAGCTTGTTGTTTTCTTGAAATACCACCAATAGGAATTTGATCAATAACTGAATCCTCTTCCTCTCCAACTTTTGCAACAATTAAACTATTTCTTTTAAATATAAATAAATTCTCTTGATATCCTAAGAGCAATATAATCTCATCTCCATCTGGAGTAACTTCTAGATAATTATCATCTGGAATCATATCATATCCATGATTAGACATAGAGACTAATATTCTATCTGGATGCACTTCAGACCCTACCTCAACATTCCCATAAAAAGCTTGAGAGCCTACAATAGCAGCAGTTTTAAACCTAATAGCTTTCCATGAAGATGATTTCATACCATATAAACCATCCCAATCTTCTGCTGTGGGTGGATTATCGAATTTAATATAACCATCATCATTATTGCCAACTATAGTAGAATGTGAATAATACCAAGAAATCTTTCCTAGTTCACCTGAAAATCCAATATCATTAGTTGTATAGTTATCCTTATCTAACCACCATATTTTCCAAGGCATATATATATCTGTATCTGCAAACTTAGGTTTCACTCCTTCAGTAAAATCACACTCCATTAATTTATATTTTTTAGAATGACTATCCTTAGATGAACTATAATAATAATTGACTCCTGTTACTCTTTCTGGCATTCCCCATCCAGCAGGAGCAAATTTTGATGGTTGAATTACAGGTTTAAAATTAACTGCACAATCATAAGCTTCTCTAGCTATATAATTACCCACCCAAGTATAACTACCATCTTCTCCCGCAGCAGGAGTAGTTCCGCTTGAAAATTTAAATCTATTTTGCTCTATTGCAGTTACTGCTTTAGCTCCATTAAAATTTGTTGTATTTGCAATAGTTACTGTATTACCCACTACTAAATTATGATTAGGAGCATTAGCCCAAGTATCAGCCCCATCGTCTGTAAAAGACTCTATTTTACCATCTGCTCCTGACCCTGCATCATGGAAGTATAATCGTATTTCCCCATTAGTATTATAATTACCATTATGAGCTCCAGCTGGAGTATGAACAAAAGTATCGTTATTTCCTGCTGAAAAATTTAAGTCTCCATCAGAACTGCCTTGCCATACTGTTCCTTGTTCTTGAGCTTTAGTAATCAAAGTCAATTCAGATTCTTGCGCACCGAAGTCATAAACAAAAGAGGCATAAAATCTATATCCTACTCCTTTTTCTAGAGTTGTAGGAGCTTTTGAATTTTCAGCAGGATTCCATGTTCCTGTTATATGGTCAGTAGAACTTCCCTCTTTTACCACTTCATATTCTAATCCTATTAAATAATCCATAGTATGAAAATCTTGCTCTTGAATATTAACAAACCACCAATGCATATAATTATCAATATCTTCTGTGGTTGTTCCATGAGCCCATCTATTTCTCATATCTCCATTGCAAGTTACAAAACAAAAAGAAGAATTTGGAGCTACTAATGCAGATGGTTCCGATATCCATAATCTTCTTTTTATATTTAAAGGCTGTTCATCTAAAGAAAGTGCGTCAAGCATTACAGAAACTCCAGTTACTCCAGCACAATCGGGAACTATGCACCCATCAAAAAAAACAGCATTATGAAAGCCAAAAAACCAATTATAATTATCTTCTCTATCAAAGTTAGAATCATATATCCTAACTGAATTTCCTGTAGTTAAATAATCTGCTTCTGGAGTATCTCCAGATTCAATTGTTCCTAAAGTTATTGTTTCCGTAGGAGTGTTAGGGGTTCCAGAAGCGTCACCACCATTTAAATAAACATATACTCTATTCTTCCAACCACTATCATTTATTTTTCTATTTAAAAATTGATATTCATTATTTCCTTGTGCGATTTCCTTAAAAACAGTAAAGCTATAAAATTTTACAGTAACACCAGCGTGCTGATCGCCTGTACTTCCTCCAGCTAAAAACGTCATTTTTGGATTAACTCCATTTGAAATAAAATATCCAGTATATGTTCCAGCAATATGAGACATAGGTGTTGTAGCTGCATTCCAAATCTGAGTATAACATGAAGGGTCTAAAGCACAAAAAGCCATTATTTTATCATTTGAGCCTGAATCCACAACTTCACCAACAACAGGGTCAGCTCTAAATTGATATCTATATACAGTTCCTGAAACTAAAGACGTTCCTGTGAATTCAATATGTCCATACCTATTAACACTATTAGGGTCCCATTCTACATAATTATCGCTAGTACTAAATGCATTGTTTCCACCTCCAGAACCATCAGCAGTAAGTGTATAATTAGAACCACCAGCCAAAGTAACCCAACTGGCAATCGTTTCTGAATTATTATAATTATAACTTGATTTTAAGATATGAAAGCCAGCACCATCAGGAGTGTCTGCTGTCGCAATGTCAATAGAAGTAGAATAATTAACTAAAGAGCCATGAGGCCTTAAGACACCTTGCTTTTGCAAGCCATCAACGTTTACGGCCTCATATACAGAATTAGTTTCTTCAAGATCTGAAGGCTCAACAGCATTTACCATGCCATCCTTAAAAGTGGTAATATCTTTTACTATTTTAGTCAACTCTAAGGCCTTTTACTAAACCTTTAAAGCTTGCAACAAGTAAATTATCTAGCAAGTCTATAAACCAAGGTTCAATAGTTTTGTTCCAAAATTTACCTACAGGTGATTTTTTAGAACCTAACCACATAGTTAACATTCTGCCAAGCTTAAAAAACAAGCCTTCAGCTGCAGATGCGATAGTTGCATTAGGTATTTTCTTTAAAATAAAAAGAACAACACCTGTTCCAGATACACCTGCTATCATACCTATATTATTCATTAACAATTCCATTACTTCTCCTTTATTTGTTTTAGTTTGCTAGAAAAATCATCTACTTCCTCAACTCTTGATGCAATAGTATTACATGTAGTGCATACAAAATCTTGCTGTGGATGAGACAATTCTTTTAACTTTTTCACTTCTTCTTCTAATTTATCTACTCTAATATCACAATCATTAGGTTTTTCCATATATTTTAATAGTTTCTGCATTTTAAATTGCTTAGAAACCATTTTAAAAATTATCTTCGCTACTTCTTTCCTTGCTAATCCTGCTATTAATGCTTGAATAATCATTGTTTAAATTTATCCTTTAATCCATTTCCAGATAGTTTTTTAATTATATATACGAGAGATTCATAGGATTTTTGTAATCCTTTTAAATCCACAGTATGTTTCTTTTGTGCATTAATCAAGCCAATTACTATACTTTCAAGGCGCTTAAAAGATTCATCTAGCTCTGAAATAACAGTATCTTGAAGGAATTGATTTTGTTTCCATATATAAAATCCAAATGCACATGTTACTGCAACTGGAATGCCAAACTCTGATACTATTTGAAATAAATCCATTTAATTAGCCCATGCCTTTATTTTATGTTCATCAAACTCTATTGTTACCCATCCAGTCCTTACTATTGGATAGAATGAATATCTTGCATACTCTGCATATTTTAAAAAGCTACCACCCCTACAATACCATCTTCTATGTATTGCTTCTTCACTATCTTCTATTTTTAAGCTATCAACTGGCTTTGCATATAGCTGATGATTATGCCCTAAAAAGAAGATATCACCATCACTATAAACTGCAGCCATTTTATCAAGCTCTAAATCGCCGTTTTTACCGCCTCCTTTTCCGTGACCCGATACAAAGTACCAATCTTTATTTTTAACGCTTATACGGCTATATCCTGGCATTCTAAAGTATGGTACACGCAATGCACTAGACATAGCTTTTGTCACATCAAAACCTAAAGCCCTAATTGAACGTTCCATATCATGGTTTCCACCCCTTATAAAAAGAAGTTTATCAGCTATTTTCTCTACTCTTTTAATAAAAGAAATATGCTGGTCATCTGGTTCCATGCATTGTCCTCTTTGTGGTATTTTATAATTTGGAGGTATTAATTCTATATTATCTCCATTCATAAACCACCTAGCATTAGGATCGCTATCAACTTCATCTATAAATTCATCAAACTTTTCAGTATGATGTTCTACTGCACCATGATGGATATCAGTAGCACAATGAAGTTTAAACGGCTTTTTACTCTTATATTCAAAAATCTCCCCAGGCTCAATAGAATCTAAAAAAACTTTAGATGGCTTTTTCTTATTTTCTATTGGAACTGTAAACCATCTTGTACAAGTTTTACAGCTATATTCTTGAACTAGATTTTTTTTCTTTCTAGTTCGAGTTCCTTCTTTAATAATCTGGGTTGACATGCACTTTGGACATATCATACAAGCTCCTTCTTAATTTTAATTACCATGTAGATTAAGGTTGCTATCCCTACACAAAGGCTAACAACCTCAGGTAGCCATCCGCTAACAGACAGCCACCATCCACTTACACCTGCTGAAGTAGTTTTAAGAGTATCTATCATATCACCCATGGTTCGCTTCCACGAAATGCTCAACGGTACCCTTTCCAAGCTCACTGTTATAATATTTTTTCCAATATTTACCTTGAGCCTCTAAATCTCCAGCCTTAGGAAGTCCCTTAGGAACTCTCCTGTAATGTAATCTGCATAATGCAACTTGTACACCAATATTAGATGTTATGCAATAATTAACATTGTCAATATTAAACCCTAAAGATTCTAACTTTTCTTTATATTTAGGTCTATATGCAACATAATTATTATATATATCTATTGCTGTAGCAGGCTCGCATTGGAAAAAACCTAAAGCAGGGCCACCTCCTTTTTGAATAAGGCATCTGTACCCTGATTCGGCCATTCCTGTTGCAAATATTAGCGATGCAGCATCTTCACTTCCAAGTTCTAAAAACTCTAAAGTAGAATCAATAATTTTCTTAATATCATTCTTCATCTACTTAAGGCTTCTTCTTTTGTCCACCTTTTTGTGGTGGTTGTTTTTTAGGTGGAGACTTCTTAGGTGGAGTTTTACTCTTAGCAGCTTCTTTTGCCTTACCATATGAAGTTGCACCATATCCTTTTTTAGTACCAGCTTTCATTCCACCACCAGTAGAAGGAGCCATTGCATAGCCCTTAGGTCCAGATTCAGTATATCCAGCTTTGATATCCTTCATTGCTTCGGCAACAAGTTTAGCATCACCAACAACTCTAACGCCTGCCTTCTTACCTCTTTTTCTTTTTTTAATAGCCATAACGATTATTTCCTATTTTATTATTATAGTTTACTTTCCTAAAACTAACATTACTTGAGAACCAGTTCCTGGCATTCGAACACTTGTCCATTTTCCAGGAATAAAAGTTCCCTCTATATCTTGTTGCTCTTGTGGAGTTAATGTAACTCTATTAGATATATCATCATTTGGAGTTAATGATATATCTGTACCACCTACTATATTAGCACCATCAATTATTAACACCGCAGAGAAAAAAGTATACCCAGCAGGAGGTGTTATTGTTGCTGTACTTCCAGCATAATTTGCCTGACCTCCTTGTCCTAGATTAATATTAGCAGCTTCTACAGCTGTTAAATTTACTAAGTCTGACATGATTACCCCCTATATGCTATAATTTTGCCACCAGTATTAGTTACAGTAGCCCATGCTCCTGGGATTGCAACTCCCAATAAATTTCCCTGCTCAGTTGTGCTGATTGTTACAGCAACACCATCATCATTAGTTAGCACTAAATTACCACTTCCTGCAACCAATATCAACACACTAACAAATCTTTTGCAAGTAGCAGACGCATTTACAGTACCACCTGTAATATAAGTGATTCCAGCCTGTCCCAATGAAAGGTTTGCAACTTCAGTTCCATTGTATCTAGTTAATTTTGACATAACTTCCTTCTCCTTTTATTTTATTCCCCAGCTGCCAACCATTGTTTGGCCCATACCACTGGTTTTACTAATTTCATATGTATCTATAAATTTTTCAAATTCTCTCATAAAATATTCTTTCATTTCAATATTACCTTCATCTTCAAATAACCTAGCCTTAACATAGCAAACTAAAGCTTTAGCTAAAGGCTCTGGAAGGTCTATAATTGCAGACTCATTTAAATCACCATCTTGGTCTGCAGCAGTATTCCATTCAGTGCTATCTGATGGATCTAAAAACTTAGCTCTATATGTATATTCAAGCCTTAATCCATCAGTTTTATCATTTAATGGAGTTACCCAGTATCCATAAACATCTTGCTCTAATAAAACAATATTACGCCCTTTTATCTGGTAAACAAATGCAGCCATTATTTCTCCTCCGATGGACCATGTGTCATTCTTCCTATCTTAACATAGTTCCCATCACTATTTAGCTTAGATACTTTAAACAGTCTAATTAAATCAGTAGGGATTGCATATTCTCTTGTGCCTTTTACAATATTTATCTTAGACTCTTTGATGTTGTCATCAATCTTTTCTGCCATCTTATCCAAACCATCTTTAATATATGCAATAGCACGTCCTGTCTGATTTGTATTTGCTCGTTCCATTAATTCTTTAATTGTCATTTCTACTCTCCTCAGCCTCTTTTTTTATCATCCCTTCAACATCCTCTTTAGGTATCATTTGCAACATAACCTCTAATGCACCTTGAGCTTTATTTAGCATCACAGTATGATGCTGGACTAAATTATTATGTTCAATAACTTGCTGCTGCAATGCACTTGCTACCTCTTTTAATTCTTTTACCGATTTGCCATTAGGGTCAACTAAGGGCATTTCTTTTTTTACTTTCTTCGCCATTTTTTTGTACTCCTCGCTTATATTATTCATTCATTCATTAAAACCTATTAACTCTGAGCTCCAACTACAGTACCATTTGTAGAACCTGGATGTGTTGATGTTGACGATATTCTTAAATCGCCAGTATCATCAACCCACAAGTAATATGAAGTACCATTGGAGGCATCTAATTTTATAAATCCAACAGGTTGATTTGTTGTAGAACCATCACAATCCATCACGCCAATTTCAGATTCATTAACAATAACACCATTACTACCCTTAACTTTAAAACTTGCGACATCAGTATTAGTTAATGATTGAGCGTTTATTTGAATATGTAAAGAAGGATCTCCAGTGCCTTGTACTTCTAATTTAGTATCTGGACTTGTAGTGCCTATTCCTACACTTTGATTAGACTCTAAGAAAGTCATTATCTCAGCTGAACCGCCAATTCCTAATCGTTCTGAAGAGCCACCTAAAGCAGATAAGAAAAACTCTTGATTAGTTGTATCTCCAATTTTCATTGTCGCAGAATATGTAGCTCCAGAGCTTATATGTACAACTGGATTAGACGCAAAAGAAGTTCCTGTGCCTGAAGAATGAACATTTAATAATCCATCTACAGGAGCTACTGTTCCAATCCCAACTGCACCATCTGAACCTTGAACAAACATTTTAGTACTACCAGCAGTTTGAAAGTGTATATTAGGACCTTCACCATCAGAATGTACATGATTTATATATAGCCCAGCATCTGCATCACTGCTATTAAAAACTTTAAACTCTGCATAGTCATTGCTATTTCCACTAATCTTAAGTATTGGGTCTGCGGCTCCATCTAAGTGAAGTGGTGTTCCTTCAGTAGTTTCTATTTCTACAAAAGAGTCTGGAGCATCAGTGCCTATACCTATACTACCATCTGTTAAACCTGTAAATAAATTTTTACTATTTGTTATATCATATATTTTAAATTTATCAGAATCACTATCATCTAATGCCATAGTTAAAACTCTACTTCCAGTAAGCTCTAATTGCAATCCAGCATCTCCAACGGTACCACTGTTTTCTAGAATTAGAATACTAGCATCAGCAGATAAAGCATTATCACCATCAGTAGAGAGTATATGAAGATCAGACTGAGGAGTATCCTGCCCAATTCCAATCTTATTAGTATGAGCTATACTTATTATTGCATTAGAACCGATAGTAGTACCAGTACCTATATGCAATCTATCATCTGAATCATCTAGTCCTATATAATAATCTTGTCCATTGCCCATAAAAGCAATACTTGTGTCTTCAGCATCATCATCTCCAATTCTAAGTTGAGGATTTGTACCTGCTATATGTAATCCTGCTGCAGGAGAGTCAGTCATAAGTCCTACATTACCGCTAGAATCAATTGTCATATGGGGAGTTAAAGTTGCATCAGTAGGGCTATCATAGACACCAATTTGTAATTTAGTTCCATCGTCATATCCTATAATTGCAGTACCTTCTGATTCTCCAACTCCTATTCTTATAAATTCATCATCATCTTCTTCAATTGATATTTGTGCATTAGCTCCTACAATTCCAAGAGCTTGATTAGGAGCAGCATCTCCTATACCAACTCTATTATTAGATGCATCTATAGATAAAGTATTTGAATCAAAGTTTAATGCGTCTACAGCAGCATTTAATGTAACATCAACAGTTTGAGTTGATAAATCTATTGTTCCTGAATTAAAATCTATATTACCACCTATTGTTACAGCTCCAGTAACACCTAAAGTAGTTCCTACTGTAAGGCTATCAGTTACAGCCAACACATCACCTACAGTTACAGTAGATGTTGAATGCCCTATATCAATACTCTCACTTGCTGTTGTTCCAATTTTTAAATTTCCAGTACCATCATGAACTAAGTAAGAATGAGAACCATCGTGATATATACTTAAATCTTTTCCTGTTCCAAGTGTAATTTTTTTATTATCAACCATCAAAACCTCATCACCACTTGGAGTGATTGTTATATCTCCATTTGTATCTACTTGAAAAGTAGTATTGTCAGAACCGTCAAATGATAGTTTTAATTGAGGATTAGAACCATCTCTTATTTCAGCAGCTGCTCCTGTAGGAGATACTCCCACTCCTAATGCTGCATTTGATAAATATAACGCTGAAGAAGTTTCTTCCCCATCTACAATATTTAGAGGAGAGCTACTAAAATTCACATTATCACCAGCAGTCTTTAGCAATCCATGATAAGTTGCTGATAAAGTTTTTCCTGTCATTGTCATATTATTATCTCCTACTATTTAGCTTGTATATATTTAACTGTTGACGTTCCACTATCTATACTTAACTTACAGGTTGATGTACTAGTACTATCTGCTAATCTTAAAGAAACAGAAGCACCAGAAGGTATTAAAATATCATATTCATTGCCCTCTAAAGCTAACTTAACCTCATTAGCACCAGTATTCTCAATATATATAAATTTTAATGTTGCAACATCATATGGCATTAATGGAGTTACTCCACTTATATTCATTTCTCCTCCCCATACTTGGTGACAATCTTCCCATCTATCTCCTGTTGCATTAGTTGTATCATCCATCATATCCCATGTAGTCTTATTGCCAGTCATGGTAGTCCATCCATTATTTCCTTGATTTGCTGTAATAGCTACAGTACCCTTACCACCTAAAGTTCTTCTTACAGTAGGGTCTATAATATATTTTGTATAAGAAGGTTTCCCAACTCCAAATCCATTTTCTAATTCTTCTGAGGTATCTCCAGTACTAGTGCTTTCTTGAGGCACAACATAAGAACCAAAAAGTACTCTTCTGCTATTAGGTACAGCCATATTAACTTGCCACTCCTGTAATGTATTTAACTGTAGAAGTTCCACTTATAGTAACATAAGGTTGTGCACCAGATGCTATCTTAGAGGCAAAACACTCTCCAGCTTTAATTTTAATTATTTGAGTTGTTCCATTGTCTAAAGACAAAGTTACATCATCTCCAGTTTCATTCTCAACTGCAATGAAATCAAATCCTGTATCACCACCAAGCTCTCCACTTGACGTTAATGTTCCTGCTGCTATATTGCCAGTTCCTAAATTATAAGTATAACTAGCCATCATAGCGCCATGTGTATCACTATCTGCATAATATTTTCCTCCTGAAGAAACCTGCTCCTGAGGACTGCATTGATTTTTATATAAAATTTTTCTATTTGGCATTAAGAAGCTCCTTGCTGTCTAGGAGCCATTAAGCTAAAAGCTCCATCATATTCTGCTTTTATTCTAGCATATTGATCTTGAAGCCATTGATACTCAGTGCCTAATACCTGCATATTACCTTGATACTCTTGCAATGAAGCACTATAATGTGCAATTTTTTGACCATATTCTTGGACTTCTGCAGATACTTCCATTTGATAAGATTGTAATTCTGCTTGATATTCACTAACCTTTGCAGAGTA
>TARA_R100000808_G_scaffold3362_4_pt1 | contig 12402 bp, 15 predicted proteins | sample TARA_R100000808 | Tara Oceans TARA_R100000808 (sample SAMEA2622852) | marine metagenome | biome: marine biome (ENVO:00000447); feature: marine epipelagic mixed layer (ENVO:xxxxxxxxx); material: "saline water (ENVO:00002010), including plankton (ENVO:xxxxxxxx)" | depth 140 m | reverse complement strand
AAGCAATTTGATAAAGCCCTCTACGATGTAGCTGACAAAGCTGCAAAAGATGCTATGGTTACGTGGCTAAAAAAGAACGATCACACTAACATCAACACAAACGAAACTACTTACTTCGACATTGTTAGCACAGTAGCACCAGAACTTCCCAGACATCTCTATGAGGTAGAGGTAAAGTATTCTTGGCGAACACCGTGGCCTGATACATGGAAGGAGATACGAATACCCTATCGAAAGAAGAGACTGCTTGACAAGTGGAAGGATGAATGTTATAATGATCTCTTAACATTCGTGGTCTTTCGTAACGACTGCACACAGGCATGGTTTATAGACGGTGACACTGTGCTTAATGCAGAAGTTAAAGAAGCATCCAACCGTAACATTAGAAAGGGCGAACAATTCTTTCACATTTCAATGTCAGATGCATACCTAGTGGATATGAGCAATGAAAGCAGTGGTGGATATAGAGACTGATAGTCTTAACGCAAAAGAAATACATTGTATAGTAGCGAAGAAGTACGACACGGGAGAGACAAGACAGTGGGTGCAGGGCGAGTGTGGTGAGTTCAGGGAGTGGTCAAAGCGTATTGATACTTTTATTATGCATAACGGTATCAGCTTTGACGCCCCTGTTCTTAACAGGCTCACAGGCTCTGACATCAGGTTAGATCAGATACGTGACACACTGATTGAATCTCAACTGTACAATCCTGTCAGGGATGGTGGTCACTCTCTTGAATCTTGGGGCAAACGTCTAGGCTCTGAGAAGATAGAATACAACAACTTCGATAACTTCTCTCCTGAGATGTTGGAGTATTGCAAGCAGGATGTTAACGTAACTCAGAAGCTTGGCATGGCTATGGAAAAAGAAGGCAAGGATTTTTCTGACAGGTCTTACAATCTGGAACGTCAGGTTCGTAGCATTGTGGACAGGCAACAGGAGAATGGCTTTGCCTTTGATATTATGAAGGCCATGATACTGGAAGCAAATCTATCTGATGAGTTATATAAACTTGAAGAGAAAGCACAAGATATGTTTCCTGCCAAGGTAGAGAAGAGAATATCGGAGAAGACCGGCAAGCCTCTGAGAGATAAGGTAACAGAGTTCAATATTGCCAGCCGCATACACATTGCAGAACGTCTGGAAGAGATGGGCGTGAAGTTTACTGAGCGCACCGAGACAGGCAGGGCAGTGATCAATGAGGCAGTGCTGGACAAGATTGATCTACCAGAGGCACAGATGTTCTCTCGTTACTTTCTTTTACAGAAACGAACAGGACTCCTCAAGTCTTGGATACAGGAGTGCAGCGATCAGGACAGGGTGCATGGTAAAGTATTAACACTCAAGACTATCACAGGTCGCATGGCACACCACAAGCCTAACATGGCACAGGTTCCTGCTGTGTACTCTCCCTACGGTAAGGAGTGTCGTGAACTGTGGACTATCTCCAACCCTGATACCCATCAGCTTGTAGGTACGGATGCCAGTGGTCTTGAACTTCGATGCCTTGCACACTACATGGGTGATGAGAAGTTCACCAATGAAGTTCTGACAGGTGACGTTCACACTGCCAACCAGAAGGCTGCTGGACTACAGACCAGAGATCAGGCAAAGACTTTTATATATGCTTTTCTCTATGGTGCTGGCCCCGGCAAGATAGGAACTGTTGTAGGTGGCTCATGGGCAGAGGGAGAGGAACTTATTGCAAAGTTTCTGAGGAACATGCCATCCCTGAACAGGCTACGAAAGACTGTTACTGAAGCAGCTAAGTCTGGCAGGATCACAGGACTTGATGGCAGGAAACTACATATCAGGCATGAACATGCAGCCCTTAACACTCTGCTTCAGGGTGCCGGTGCTATCGTCTGTAAGCAGTGGCTGGTAGAGATGGACAGGATGATCTGGGAACATGGTCTGGATGCCAAGCTTGTAGCCTCTGTACATGACGAGTACCAGTTTGAGGTAGCCAAGCCAGACATAGATAGCTTTACCAAGGTAACAAGGGAGGCTATGAAAGCTACGCAGAATATACTAAACTTTAAGTGTGATCTGGACTGTGATCATAAAGTTGGAAATAATTGGGCGGAGACTCATTAATGAAAGAAATATCTGTAACCCACGAAATGCTTGAGGACGCAAAGAAAAAGGCATTAGAGATGGGACGAATCAAAAACTCTATTACAAAAGGAGATGGTAACATAGCTGGATTTTTAGGAGAGTTTCTTTGCGCTTCTCTTCTACCATATGGGTCAAAGATAAGCAATACATATGACTATGATATTGTATCAGGAGACAAACTTATAGATGTTAAAACAAAAAGAACTAAGGTTAAACCAAAATCTTATTATGATTGTTCAATAGCATCGTTATCTACCCATCAAAAATGCAGCCACTATATTTTTACAAGAGTTTTATATGACTGTTCTAAGGCTTGGATTTTAGGCTGGATGTCTAAAGAAGAATATTTTGACAAAGCTAGATTTCTGGCGAAAGGAGAGCGTGATGGAGATAATGGCTTTATAGTTAAGGCAGATTGTTATAACCTACCTATTGAAGATTTATATGAAATTTCTTCACTAAAGTAGTTGACTTCCACAAATTCGTGTGGTATAATATATGCTGTTGTTTTGTAGTAGACAGCATCGGGGAATGATCCCCACTCATGGCCGCAATGGTGCGGTATTTCTAAAGGAGAATAGAATGAACGATCCTATTTACATTTCTGGTAAGTGCCACTATGCTTCCATCACGGAACCCAACACCAAGTTTGATCCGGTGTGGAGCATTCAGATAGAAGTCGATGATAACAATCGCTCAGTCATAGAGGGTGCTAACCTTCCCATTGCAAATAAGGGTGATGATCGTGGTGACTTTGTAACTATCAAGCGCAAGGTTATGCGTAAGGATGGTACGCAACGTCAGGCACCCATCGTTAAAGACTCACAGAACAACCTGTGGGATGGCAAGCTGGTAGCCAATGGCAGCACTGTAAATGTCAAGGCTATTCCTTTTGAATGGAACTATGCTGGAAATTCTGGTATATCTGCTGACCTTGCAGCGGTACAGGTAGTTGACTTCATTGAGTACTCTGGCGGTGGGGGCGAAGACTTTACTCCTGTCGAAGGAGGTTATGTGCAGCAGAACGAAGCTGTTCCCTTTTAACCTAGCGTAGAAAGGAAGGGGGAGGGAGTTTCTGGTCCTTACTCTCTCCCTCTTTTTATTATGAAAACAATAGATACTCTCGTTGAAGACATATATAGTCTGTTCACACTTGATCCTATAGACATGGACGAGAGTGAGGTAGACAAACATATAGATACCTTTGGCGAAATGCTGAAGGTTCACATAAAAGATTTTTTATATGATACACCAAAAGATCGTGGCAATCTCAGGCTCTCTGCTATTGGCAAGCCAGATCGTCGCCTCTGGTATGATGTCAACAAGCCACTAGATCAGGGTGATCTAACTCCAGCAACACGTATTAAGTTTCTGTATGGATATATTCTGGAAGAACTTTTGCTTCTATGTTCTACCATATCAGGACATGAAGTAACAGATCAACAGAAAGAAGTGGAGGTGGAAGGTGTTACCGGACATCAGGATTGTATTATTGATGGCGTTGTTGTGGACTGTAAGTCTGCTAGTGGTGTTGGATTCGATAAGTTTAAATATAACAAACTAGCAGAGGATGATCCCTTTGGTTATGTTGCACAGATATCTGCCTATGCAGAGGCCAATAGAATTGATCAGGCAGCATTCCTTGCTATTAACAAATCAACAGGAGAAATATGTCTTACCAAGTTACATCACATGGACATGATAAATGCAAAGCAAAGAATCAATCACCTTAAAAATGTGGTTTCAGCGCCTTTTATACCTGATAGGTGCTACCCCGATATACCTGATGGTAAGTCTGGCAACCGTAAGCTTTCTATTAGTTGTGTTTATTGTGGATATAAGAGGGATTGTTGGTCTGATGTTAACCAAGGTAAGGGCATTCGTGTCTTCAAGTATGCACACGGTCGCAGGTATCTTACCAATGTGGCTAAAGAACCTGAAGTTGAGGAAGTAACTAATTGGTGACTCATTGGGATTACAATAAAGAATTTGACAAAAAGAATAATTTTGGTTTTGTCTATAGAATAACCAACAAGAAAACTAAGAAAGCCTACATTGGTTGTAAACAATATTATATAACACGGAAAGGTAAGAAAGTAGAATCTAATTGGCGTACATATACAGGCTCTAGTAAATATTTAAATGAAGATATAAAAAAGCTTGGTAAGAAACACTTTAGATTCCAAGTTATAGGTCAATACAAAAATAAAAGGAGCCTTCGATATTATGAATGTTATTTTCAAATGATTTATAAAGTTCTTACAGCTAAGTTAGAAGGTACGGATGAACCTGCTTACTATAATAACTATGTGGGCGGGAAATTTTATCGTCCAGTTCAGGAGGTTGAAGATGAGTGACATACTAGACTTTGATAGCCTCTATGATCTGACACAGAAGAACCCAGATAGAACTCTTAATCTGGCTATTATACTTCAGGCTCTGCTTGATATGAGTAAACCAAAAGAACCCAATGAAACTAATGAGACTGCCCTTCAAAGGGATCAGGCATCGGCATGGGTATTCGCCACTGTTGGTGTGACATGTAAGAACTTTGAAAGCACCTGCCATCTGGCTGGACTGGAACCAGATACTGTTAGAGGATTTGCAATCAAAGCTGTAACATCGGAGAATGTAAATGAAATCAGACGAAAGCTCAACTCATTCTTATAATGAACGTAACTATGATTACTACCTAAGAAGGTCAAAAGAACAGAGAGCATTAAAAGAACAAGTAGGAGGACAGCACTATAAAGGATGCAAGATACAACCAGTAGAATATATTCACGCCAATGGGCTTGACTATCTAGAAGGGAATGTGATAAAATATATTACACGACACCGCACTAAAGGGGAGGGGAAAAAGGATATAGAGAAAGCAATCCACTATGCCCAACTCATATTGGAAATGGAATACGATAATTAGAAAGGGAACAAAGCTATGCCACAATTTCGTTCTAACGAAAACCCTATGTTTCGCTCTAAGTTCAGCGAAGATATTTTTAAACACAAGTATGCCCATCATGGGTGTGAGACATGGGATGCACTGGCATCTACATTGGTAGATGATGTATGTCAGGACTATCTCAGTAAGGATGAAAAAGATGAATTAAAACGTATGATTACTGATCTAAAGTTTATTCCCGGTGGTCGTTATCTTTACTATGCAGGGCGTGAAAATAAGTTCTTTAATAACTGCTACCTTCTCAAAGCAGAAGAGGATACTAGGGAAGATTGGGCTGACATCTCTTGGAAGTCTGAGTCCTGTCTTATGACAGGTGGTGGTATAGGTATTGATTATTCTGTCTACCGTGAGGAGGGAAGGATACTGCAAGGCACTGGTGGTCTAGCCTCTGGTCCTATTCCAAAGATGCAGATGGTCAATGAGATTGGTAGGCGTGTCATGCAGGGCGGTAGTCGCCGCTCTGCTATATATGCCAGCCTCAACTGGAAACATGCTGACATAGAAAAGTTTCTTGCCAGTAAGAACTGGTATGATATGCCAGTGGGCGAAACAGGTTTTTCTATTGGTCAGGTCAAGGAACAAGACTTTAACTTTACAGCACCGCTGGATATGACAAACATCAGCGTGAACTACGATACAGAATGGTTACTTAACTTTTGGAAAACAGGAGATACAGGAGATGTCTTTAGGACTAATGTACGTCAGGCTCTTAGAAGTGCTGAACCGGGATTCTCGTTCAATTTCTTCGACAAGGAAAAGGAGACATTACGTAACGCTTGCACGGAGGTTACATCTGAAGATGATTCTGATGTTTGTAATCTTGGTTCTGTTAATATGGGCCGCATTGATGACCTGAAAGAGTTTGCAGACGTAGTAGAACTTGCCACCAAGTTCCTGCTATGTGGAACACTTCGGGCAAAGCTTCCATATGATAAGGTATACAAGGTCAGGGAGAAAAACCGTAGGCTTGGTCTTGGCTTGATGGGTATGCATGAATGGCTGATTAAAGGAGGACAAAAGTATGAAGTTACCGAAGGACTTCACAAGTGGTTGGCAGTCTATAAAGGAGTTAGTGATCACATTAGCGCCGACTTTAGTAATACTCTTGGGTGTAGTACTCCTGTCGCTAATCGTGCCATTGCTCCTACAGGATCAATAGGTATTCTAGCTGGCACCTCTACAGGTGTCGAGCCTATCTTTGCAGTTGCTTATAAGCGCAGGTATCTAAAGGGTGGTAATCGTTGGCACTATCAGTATGTGGTGGACAGTGCAGCACAGGAGATCATTGATCTCTATGGTGTTGATCCCAAAAAGATTGAGTCTGCCCTTGATCTTGCTGAAGACTATAAAAGGCGTATAAAATTTCAGGCAGATGTACAGGATTATGTAGACATGTCTATTAGTAGCACCATAAACTTACCTAAGTGGGGGAGCAAGTTAAACAATGAAGATACTGTTGCAGAGTTTACTGATACTCTTGCCTCTTATTCTCACAGGTTGCGTGGTTTCACCGTGTACCCTGATGGATGTAGAGGAGGACAGCCTCTTTCTTCAGTGCCGTATTCTGAAGCTGTAGAGAAACTTGGTGAGGAGTTTGAAGAAGGACTAGAGACACATGACATCTGTGATATTACAGGTCATGGTGGTTCTTGCGGCGTATAAAAAAACCTCTTGACAAAAGCCACTTTATGTATTATAATATATATGTGATGCCAATAATGGGTCACACAATATCAACTTGCTATAAGGAGAAATGATATGAATGCATATATTACAAGTAACGATCCATTCTTTTCTAGATTTTCTACATGGGCTATTGGACATGATAGATTATTTAAAGACATGTTAAGGATGGCAGATAAGACATCTAACTATTCAGCTAGTTCTTATCCGCCTCACAATCTAATCAAGAACAACAATGGACGGTATGTAATTGAGTTAGCCGCTGCTGGCTTCAGTAAAGAGGAGTTGGAAATAAAGACTGAGGACGGTACGCTAACTATATCTGGCAGGAAAGAAGAGGCGGAAGATGATGAAAGGTTCGCACAAAAAGGCATAGCAAAGCGGCCCTTTACAAAGTCTTTCCATCTTGCCAGCGACGTAGTTGTAGATGAAGTATCTTTCAAAGATGGGATGATTACCATTAATCTTCAACAGGTAATACCTGAAGACAAGAAGGAAAAAATCTACAGCTTGTAACTAAACTTGGGGGAGTGTGTAGCGTTTGCTCCCCCATTTTATATAGGAGTACAATATGAAATATCTTATTCTAATAACAATGTTTTTCTCTGACCCCTCCTATTATAAGGGAGGGGATGCAGTAGTAATACGTGACATGACTAATAAGATAATACTATTTAATTCTTTATCTCCTTGTCTTGCTTACGTCGATAAACATCATGTAAATTTAGAAAAGTTTGCCCTTAACTTTTTTAAACAAAAAGGAAAGCACGGAGTTGTTAAGAATATTATTTGTGCTGAAAATAAGAGAGAAATTTAATGAGAAAGCCACCTAATACAGTTTATATTGGTTACGATCCAAGAGAAGATGTAGCCTATGAAGTTTTAAAGTTTACCATTGAACGTATTGCCGTTGATAACGTGGACATCAAACCTATTCGTAAAGATGTAGTGGAGCGCATGGGTTTGTATAACCGTAAACACAGTGTTAAAGACGGCCAGATGATTGATGACATAGATGGCAAGCCATTTTCCACAGACTTTAGCTTTACACGTTTCCTTGTACCCGCCCTTAATATGTATCAAGGTTGGGCGTTATACATGGACTGCGACATGTACCTTCGCACAGATATTAACGAATTATTTGAAGAATATAAAATGGATTACTATCCATTATATTGTGTCAAACACAAATATGAACCTACCGAAGAGTTCAAAATGGATGGAAGAAAACAAGAACACTATCGCAGAAAAAACTGGTCAAGTCTTATTCTTTGGAACTGTGGACATGAACTTAATAAAAGACTGACACCACTAGAGGTAAACACTCAAACAGGCTCTTGGCTTCATGGCTTTCAGTGGTTGCCTGATAAAGAAGCAGATATTGGTAGCATACATCAAGAATGGAACTGGCTTGATGGGCATTCACCAGAGGAGGTAGAAGCAAAGAATGTACACTTTACAACAGGTGGCCCGTGGTTCAGGGAATGGAAATGTAGCAGAGATATTGACGGTAAATATGCCGCCGAGTGGAATGGCGACTATACCTACCTTGCGGGGAAAGGAATTATTAAACCCTATGACATATAAAATTGTAACATGCTTTGATGAAAAGAAATTAAAGAAGAACGGATTTAGACTCCTTAATGAGTTTAAAGAAAACTGGCAACCTAATATAGAATTTCATTGCTACTATTACAATCTTGATATTAGTAATTACTCTCTTCCTGAAGCAGATAATATATACTATCATAATTTAGAAGATATTAAAGAATATAAATCTTTTGTAGATGATAACCAATCTCACGATGGAACTGAAAACGGAGTTGTTCAATACACCGAACTTCTTGACGCACTCTCATCTGGTCCAGAAGTATTTGCTATTACAGAATGTGGATTTAACAATCAGGGGTGTTGGCTTCTATGGGTTGACCCCATGTGCGCTACAGTTAAAGATATTAGATCATCTACATTAGATTATTACTTTCCTGATCCAAAGTATAATGTAGATTTTATATATACACCAGAGACATCTTATTTAATGGCATTTAATCTTAGTCGTCAAACTCCTGTAGATATTATGGGTGATTGGCGTGGCTCCTATATGTCCGGTGAGTTTACCAACTATCGTGAGTGGACTTCTGCTTTTATTCTTAGCAGACTTGTTACAATCTACACTGCACATGGCATGACTGTCCATGAGTTTGTTGGTATGGAAAATTTAATTATAAATATAAATGACAAGACCTCTATTAATATAAGAGATAGTTCTGGTAAAAGAGTTATTGATTTATCAGATACAGAAACTACTCCTGATATTCTTCCCAGCAGATATAAACAACTTGCTGATACAATTCGATTCTATGAGCCTGAAACTATTCTTGAAACCGGCACATGGAATGGTGGCCGTGCTATTGAAATGGCTCTTGCTGCTTTTGATAGAACTGATGCAGTGCATTATATTGGATACGATTTATTTGAGGAAGCTACCACCCAAACAGATAAGGAAGAATTTAACGCCAAACCACACAATACCAAGAAGGCTGTTGAGAAAAGGTTTGACGAATTTGCCTCTCATATGAAGAAGGAAAAAGGTAAAGAATTTACCTATGAATTACATAAGGGCAATGTAAGAGAGACACTCAAATCTATTTATATGGATGAAGTAGACTTTGCTCTGATAGGTAGTGGTAACAGTATTGAAACTGTTAAGCATGAATATAGTATCCTGAAGAATGTTCCTGTTGTTATGGGCGACCACTTTTTTACAAAGGATGATAAAGACAAAACACCGGAAGATAAATATCAGGGTATGAAAAATCTTTTTGATTCTATCCCAACCAAGAAGATTAATGAAGAGAAAACAACAGAAGATGGCTGGACATCGTTTGACGAGAAGGCAACGGTTCGTAAATATGTATTACCATCGGATGATAAAGTTATAGATGGTGGCCGCACACATCTGGTTGTCTTTCTTCACGATGAAAAACTAGATGACATTCCCGCTGAACTAAAACAAGTTCCTATTGTTGTTCATCCCAGAGACTCAGTGCCAAAGGAATATATTCGAAACAATATTAAAACAAATTTAAAACATATTGATAATAAAAGATGGGTACAGAAACACCCAGCACACAGAGGCAGGGCGGCTCTTATATCTGCTGGCCCATACCTTGACTATGAGAAACTTAAAAAGTTTCTTAGCTCTAATACTGACTGTAAAGTTCTTACAGTTAAACATGCATTGCCGGGGCTAATTAAGAATGGCATAACTCCATGGGGTTGTATTGTTCTTGATCCCAGACCTATCACTGGTAAAAGCACACATAACATTACACGCAAAGATTTGTTCAAGGACTTTAATCCTGACATGAACTTTTTTGTTGCATCTATGACAGACCCTTCTGTTACAGAACATCTTATGGAACGTAATGCAAAAATCTGGGGCTGGCATGCTTTTACCGACTCGCTGCGTGAGGAGGATGAACAAGGTAAGGTTATTGAGAACCAGCAGGTTAAACTAAGTCAGGAGCTTGGTATTCCACAGGGAGCTACGCTTATCACTGGTGGTACATGTGCTGCTATGCGTGGCATTGGTATGTTACATACAATGGGCTTCAGAGATATACATCTCTTTGGCTTTGACTGTTGCAGGGATGAGCCTACTAATGAAGAAAAGACAGAAACAACTGGTGATCTGGAGGGTGGTGAAACTCCTAAGCCCAAGTACATACAGGTCAATGTAAAAGACCAGACATACTGGACTACAGGTGAGTTACTTGCTATGGCACAGGACTGTGAGAAAGTATTTAATGATCCCGGTCTTGAGGGAGTTCTTTGTTTTCATGGAAAGAATACAATGGTTGCCGATCTATGGGACATTAAAGAATCACAGGAAATCAGACCACAGTTTAAAGGATACTACGATGCCTAATATTAATATTGAAAACCAGAACAGCCGTCACAATCCATCAGATGATTATGTTAATCTTATCAAGATGTATGAGGAAAAACATGATCAGGCCGATAGTATGTTTAACGGTCGTAGCTTATTAAAGTTTGTTGATCTTATTAAAGCTTATCTAGAAGATAATAATTGTAAATCTATTCTTGATTATGGCTGTGGTAAAGGTATCCTGTATGGGGAAGATTATCACACAATAACAAATGAGATAAACTGTCCACTTCCTGAGTACTGGAACCTTGATGAGTATGAACTTTTTGATCCCGGCTATGAGAAGTATGGTAAACTTCCTATACACAGAAAAGATGCGGTAATATGCACTGATGTTCTTGAACATGTAGCAGAAGAAGATTTATCTTGGGTAGTGGATGAAATATTTTCCTATGCAAAGAAAATAGTATTTATAAATGTTGCTTGCTTTGAAGCAATGAAGACACTACCGGATGGGCGCAATGCCCACATCTCTGTTTTTACTCCTGATAACTGGTTACAATTACTGGCAGACAAAAGCAGAAACTTCAAACATCTTAAAATATATGTCTTTGCAGATACGATGGTGGACAATGATACCAGTACCTTTGAAACTCTGGGCTATCGCATTGATCAGTATCCTCGTATCATAAAGATGCAAAGAGTTGAGGAGGAAGAATAATGGTATTAGGTATTGCAGACTCCGTAATTGGAGTAGCTGGCAAAGTTCTTGACAAGTTTGTAGAGGACAAAGACCTGAAGAAAAAGCTGGAGCATGAACTTCAGACACAGATGGTATCCTTGGACCTTGCTCAAGCACAGGCAAATATAGAACAGGCAAGGCACCCCTCTATATTCGTCAGCGGAGCTAGGCCAGCTATCATGTGGGTGTGCTGTTTTGCTCTGGCATGGCAGTTTATATTAGCACCCATTCTATCTTGGGTTATTATCACTTGGTATCCACAGGTAACGCTCCCTGTGTTAGAAACTAATGAATTAATCAGTCTTATCATGGCTCTTCTTGGTCTTGGTGGTATGCGTACAGCAGAAAAGTGGAAGGGCGTTGCTAGAAACAATATGAAATAATGACCAAATACAATTTAAGCAAGATGACCCCATATAAAACAAAAGATTGGTATATTAAGTGGGGCGCATCTATAGTTCTTATTGTTGGCATTATACTTACCTCTAATAATATTTATCCTTTAAACTTATACTTCGATATTGTTGGATTAACAGGATGGTTTATTGTTGGAATGATCTGGAATGACAGAGCATTAATTGTTATCAATGTTGTGTCTCTTGCTATCCTAATAAATGGATTGGTAACTTATTATGTTAAATGAAAAACAAGAAAAATTTGCACAGGCTTACGTGCTGCACCGTAATGCAACTGAGGCTGCAAAGGCTGCTGGTTATGCTGCTGGATCAGCAAACAATCAGGGCTATCGCCTGATGCAGATACAAGAAGTCATTGATCGTGTTCATGAGCTTGAACAGGAACTGGAAACAGATGTCAATGTCATAGAAGAAATAGAGAACCAGTATACATTTGCCAAAGCAAACGGACACACCAACAGTGCAATCAAAGCACTTGAGTTATTATCCCGTATTCGTGGTGCAAATAGTGATACCAGTTTCTCAATGGATAAAGATACATTAGAGACAGCTATAGTTGGTTGCCTTAATGTACTGGGAGAAGAGAAG
>TARA_R100000808_G_scaffold24926_1_pt1 | contig 12412 bp, 20 predicted proteins | sample TARA_R100000808 | Tara Oceans TARA_R100000808 (sample SAMEA2622852) | marine metagenome | biome: marine biome (ENVO:00000447); feature: marine epipelagic mixed layer (ENVO:xxxxxxxxx); material: "saline water (ENVO:00002010), including plankton (ENVO:xxxxxxxx)" | depth 140 m | reverse complement strand
ATTAACATCAAAAACAAGCGTTGGTGTGCCATTATAGGTTATTCCGTACAGACTGCCCGGGGAGCCAAACAATGTAAAACAATTATCCGGGTCATAATATTCAGTGTCAATTCTAACTCCCTCTGATGTGTTTACAGAGGCTGAGGCACTTGCATAAGCATAATAACTGCAAGTGGGTGCTGAGGCACTTGCATTAATTGTTAAAGTATCCGATGTGATTGAAGTGGTCACCCCCGATCCACCTACTATATTAATATTATCTTGTTGAGAGGATGCCGTGAAACTTCCGCTATCAGCAGTAACTTGGCCAATATCATCAGTAGGCGTGGCCCCTATATTTGACCACCCGGTGTTGTATACTTGCACATTAGAGCCATTCCACCTGATTGTTCCATTAGTGCTAGTTGCTGATGTTCCAAGCCTGAGTCCGCCATTTAAGTTAAAATCCCCGGCATTATCTTGCATAATTACTGTTCCGGTGTGATTGCCTCCGACATCTTGCCAATTAGCAATAACATTTTGGCTATAGTTGTGGGCCTGAGTTAAATTATAATTTGTGCCGGACATAATAGAAATATCATTTGTAAAAGTGGCAGTTGAACCTATTTGGCATTGGTTGGCTGATGCACATTCTGTTCCGCCGGGTATAGACAAGATAACGGCAAAAATAGATAAAAATAAACTTAACTGAATTATTTGGTTTTGCCCGATATTAATATTTTTAATGTTCCAAGATTTTAGCCTATTAATCATTAAATTTTTCCTCTCTTTTCTGCTTTAGATAATTTGTTTTTGGTATTCCATTTTGGCATTTTTATCTCCTACATTAATGGGCAGTTTATTGTTTTATATATATAGGCTAATCCAACTGCACTAATTATTATGCCTATATTAATTGTTATATGTTTTATGAATGTTGTCATGTTATCCCCGTCTAAATGGTAAAAAGTTCAATATTGCCCCGGCAGTTTTTAAGGCCATAAAAAGGCCAAAGGCACTTGTTACGGCATTCCAAAAATACCGCAGAATGCCTATGCGTGACTCAGTGAGCCAATAATAATTAAGTGTGATCGAATCCATCCAAGCATTAAATTTGGCGGGAGATTGTAAGAAATTGCCTCCAAAAGTTTTGCCGATTGGGTCATTATCTCCCAAATCCACATCCGCCAAGGTTAATTGCTCCGGCCCTACAAATTCATTTATTTGTGAGTTTGCCGATGTTGTGGTTGTTTGGTTTGCCAACATATCAATCATGGCCCCGGCAAAAACTACTAATGTAAAAAATAAAATAACATTAAATTTCATAATTTATCACCCACCCATTTACTTGATATATACAATAACACTAATAATCCCAAAGTTATGTAAGTGTAAGTGGAACTATAAAAATTATTTAAGTCGCCTATATACATAATAAATCCATAAGTTATAATCCCTAAAGGCACTTTGCGGGAAACTAAAACAACAATTGAGGCTGATAGCATAGCCACAACAGAAAACAATCCGCCAAAAATTGCTCCTCTTGGCAATCCGCTATTACTCCCGGCATTATCTAAAAACGGGTAAAATGGGAAAAACTGATTCTCATCGCCTACAGTTGTAAAATCGGCGACTATAGGATTTGTAAAAGTTTTTTGTAAAGCGGGATTATCTACAAAATTTTGGATACCTACATTAGATGGTGTCCCTAAACTTAAAGTGTATGCGGTTTGATTCCTATTAAAAGTGTAAGTCCCATCATGCCCATTGCCGGATGAATCCTCAACTGATCCTGTATAAACGCCTGTGCTTGGAAACCCGGTTTCCTCCATATCTGTTGGATCAAAATTGAGTTGTAATTCGATGGTGTTTGTTGTTGTTATAAATTTACTCAAATTTAATGATAAAACCCAAGTATTATTCAAATTATTCCCAATTGTTATGTCATTATTATATGTGCTTAATGTGCCTGATGTGCCGGTTGTGGCCAAAACCCCATCAACATATAAATTTATGTCAGGAGATATATATTCCATTTTTAATGTATATGGCGTATTGTACCCGGCAGAAACAGGTGACCTTATTTTAGTGGAATCAATTAATGCAAAATTATATAAGACTCCCTGTTCGCATTCTATTCCTATGGCATAACCTGTGTTTGAATCCCACCGATCTAGAATAAAACCTTGGTCAATAGATGGCACTCCTAATGGGCAAGTCCACGAGGCTAGGTTGCTTATATAAGTTGTGGCTGAAATACTTAAATTATCTCCTATATTAAAAGCGGTATCATTAGGAATTGTGACAGAATCATTATTATAAAAATAAATCCCGTTGTCCCTCCAAACATCATTGTTTGCCCCGAAAAAATAATTAATAAGGTTAACTCCATTATTCAGATCGTTTATTGTGAACCAATACCCCTGTGAAGTGGTTTGATTAATGCCCTGATTCATAAAGTTAATATCATTATATGTAGGATCAGATGCTAATAATTGGGAGCCTAGATTGTCCATATAATTTAAAGATTGTAACCCTGACCCGACAAAGGGAACTCGGACCGGAGCATATTCTGTATCGGGCCCGGAATTATTAACTGTGATGGTCATTGCGGAGCAAAATTTAGAGGGGTCAACATTGGCAGATAAACATTTCATATCGTTGTTATAAAGTAACAGAAACAATCCAAAAAAGTTTAGAGCCAATATTATTCCCCACGAGAGCCACGCCGTGTTCTCATCATCATCTTTTATGATGTTTTTTATATATTTTATGTAGGTATTTTTTTTATAATCCATGCGATCCCTAAAACTGATAAAATAAATAAAACGCCCAAGAAAATCATGACCCAAGATGGTATGAGCCAAAAACCGGCCACAAAGGCAGTTGTGAATCCAAATGTTAATCCGGCTGTGGAATTACCGGACATCAAATATATTCCGGCTCCTGTGATTATTGCTAAAGTTCCCATAACTGATCCGGCGAGTAATCCGCCACTCATACCAAAATATTGTTTGCCAACTCCGGCAAATGCACTCTGAATTGTTGAGGAGTTTGCTTGATTCTGAAAATAAGTTTCTAGTGTTGATGTTTGGCTAGGAACCGGTGTGCCAAAAACATTTACCAATCCAACTGCAAATAAGTCCGGGAGTTGTTGTTGTAATAAATCACTAATTCGCCGGGCCATCGGAACTCCATCGGATGTCACTTTTTCGGTGTTAGTTATAAGTGTGCCACGAGGATATGACTGAGCCACTTCTATATCAAAAAATCCTTTTGCGATATAATCTTTTAATTCTGCCCGTTGGTCTGCGTTTTCATCAATAGATTCAACGACCTCTATATCATCGCAATAATATGTCGGTGTGCCATCCGGCATTACCATTGTGGTGCCATTCCATCTTGTTAAAATCGAATAAATTAAAACGCATATTTGGGAGCCGTCATTGGCGAGTTGTTCGGCGGTTTTGCCTTCAGGCAAAACATCTAAATTTAAACCAAAAAATTGATCGCCTATTACTCGATAGCGTTCAACATAATTGGTTCCATACTCATTAGAAACTAAAGTGGGATCGCCTGATTTATATAACCCAATCGTTGCTAAAGTTGAGGATAAAGTTCCCGGGAACTGACAATTGACGACTGTTTGAGTTGTGCAGTCTGTTTGATCATTTAAATAGGTGTGCCAATTAGTTTGTGGTAAATCGACTCGACTAACTATTAAATATTGCACATTTGTGCCGGTGTTATAAATATCTGAAAATATTTTAGTATTTGATATATTTACAGGCTCTGTTAATGCTACTGCAGATACAGATGAGGTTGTCAGGATAAATCCTGTAAAAAAGGCCGATAATATTAATTTTTTCATTTACCCTCTTGCCTGAGTTAATTGCCAAAGTAACACTAAAGAAAATAAAGCCAAAATTATAGTAGACATAATAAGAGTCAAAAATGTTAATTCAGAAATTTTATTTTGTAGATTTAAAGTAATCTCAAAAACACTCACAGTTATTATTAAACTGAGAAGTGAACTAAACCCTAAATTTAACATTAATGACTCCTATATGTTTTTTATTTCATATCTGAAATCTAGTTTCCACCAGAATTTCTTGCCGACACAAAAGCGATAAGAGCTGCCACAGAAACACCGCCCACTATAGCGACAAGGGGGATCAAATTAACGATTGACACCACAGCCGGGAAGTTGGTTCCGATGTTAGTTATTGCAGTAATTGCCTCTGTACTTGTAATGATGACAGGAAAAATTGCCAAAAAGGCCACAAGAGTTATAACGGCAAATATGATTGAAGTGATATTTCTTAAAATATTCCACCTCCATATTTACTAATTTTCATTATTATTCGACTCAGGTTTTAATCGCATTCAGCGAGGTTAATAACCATAATAATGCGATGAAAAGTGATCCTAGTATAAGCATAATTGGTATGTATTGCATGACATTACTGGTGAACTGATCAACACCTGTGTTTAATCCGTAATAAGTTATTGTAAATAAATAACTTGTCCCGGCAGTTAATCCGGTAACAGTGATTTTGGTTCTGTCCGTGCTAACTGTTGTGCTAGATGTTCGATCCGTGCTTGTAGGAGATGTTTCTTGAACGCCTCCACCATTTGTGCTTATCACTGCATATTGCGATTGTTCACTTAATGTAACCTCGCAAGATGTAGCCGGAGCGACAATTGGATTGTCACATGATTTATTAGTGTCAATCACTTGTTTGGTTCTTGCAGATTCTGTTTTATCATTCACAGGTTGCAACACTCCTATACTTATCACAAAGGCAAGTGCCATAAACGCAATTGCCATCATCGACTTTATCAGCATAATCTAATTTTCCTTTTAATTAATTACTAATTATTAATATTTTAAATCATGTCTAAAGAAAAAAACCACCCAGCTTAAATGTATTTGAAAAGTAACAACATATATATATATTATATATATATATGAACAAAAGTGTTTGAGTCTATACACAATATATAATATAGTGATGTAAATATATTGAATAGATAATATGCTCCTAATAATAATGAATATAGTTAAATGGTAAATAAATTTGACCCGCCTATGGATGGAATAAGGCGTGACATAGCATTAAAATCAAGCAATGCGTATTTCAACAAACCTGAGCACGTTTATGACCCCAAATTTTTTGCTAAAACTCCTGACACTAGAGAACAGGCCGGAATACTCAGCAGACGATCCCCGCAAAGCATTATTGATGTTGCTAATCTACGCTCAAAATTAATGACCCGGCAAAGGCGTAAAGAGCGTATTGAGAAAAAAAAATTAAAAGGAAAATTAAAACCCTCGGATTTAAATGTGACCCGCACTGAGGATTATATATATTGGCTTGATATATACTCCCGGTCAGAAAACGGAGATGCCTTGGAGAGAATTTCAGCGAGTATGATTTTTAATCCTAATCCAAACACTGAAAAGAAAAATTTATATGACTAGCATAATTGTTATCGGAAAAGATAAGCATTTAAAAATTATTAAAGCAGTAAATAATCATGGAATATCTTTGTTTTGTAATAATAAACTTGCTTATTGGGTAAATGAAAATAATATTTTTTTATTAAAAAGGCCGACCCTTTATAATTTAATGGGATTTAAATTGTCCCCGGTTGCGATGGCATTTGAAAATGAAACCAATTTATTAAATCCAATCACAGAGGCGACCACGGATTATATATTAGATGATAAGGCAGACGAGTTGGCTAATCAGTTGGAAGATAAAATAGCGGGATTTATAATGCAAGATAGTGAAAAGAATCCTTTAAAAGCATCGTATACTGAAAAATATATTGGGGCCCTTTTAATCATTTTTGGCCTCGCAGTTTTAATATTGGCCATTATGGTTGGCATTCCATATATAACAAATTATTTTAACAATGGATTATAAAGAATACATAAACGCCTATATTCAAAATAAATCTATATGGTGGCGTGTCTTAACTTATAAAGACATAATAAATGATCCCCCGGTGTTAATTTTATTTTGTGTGGCGGTTTTATTTTTTATTTTATCTTTTAGCAGTATTATTTTAATAGGCATCGACAACTATATCTCCTCGATAGTTTTTTTAATTTTATGTGCGATTTCAATTTTTCTTTTATATGCTAGTTTGTTGGCAAAATTTGGCACAATACTTCTTTGCTATGAAAAAGAAAATAAACCTTTTTTTGAGTATGTTTTTTTGCCTCGCAAGTTATATGACACAATCCCTTTTAAATTTAATTTATATCAAGATAAAAAGATAATTAAATTTTTAATAAAAAGAGGTAATGATTTTTATCAGTTTAATCAATATGATGTTTACTCAGATATTGTAACTCCCCAAGAGTTAAGTGATTCACATTCCAGTGATGCATTAAAACGCCAAACTCAAACAATTGAAAAAACATCCATGCGAGAAATAATTGAAAAAGGCAGTTTATTTTTAGTTCTAGGCGGGATGGGATTTTTAATTTATATACTTGTCACTGAAATATTATCAAGGAGTTAAAATAAAAGAGAATTTATTGCAATCTGATCATTTAAAGATTCTTGATAATTATTCCCCGCAAGATTGGATTGGGGCCGATATATTCAATTCCAGTTTTATAACCGCAGTAAAAGGTTCCCGGGGCCAAGGCAAAACATTGTGGTGTGCCATTAATTTATATTATAAGTGGCTTAAAGGATATAAAATATTTCATAACGGGTGTCTAAAATTCGGAGAGGCCTTGGATATGGAGGCAATGTTTAATTATGCAACCGAAACAGACTTGGAAAATTGTTACATATTTTTGGATGAGGCCCACACTATTTTTGACTCTTGGAACTCCGGCTCCTATTTTTTAAAAAAATTAATCCACTATATAACCCAAATCAGGCACAAGAATGTTAATATTTTACTCACAACTCAATATGTAACATCTTTGACATCCCGGCTAAATGAACAGATCGATTATGTTATAAATGTTAAAAGCGAGTTTAGAGTCTTTTTTCATGGCGAGAAAAAGTATCTTGTAAAAAATCATCGTATATTATCTGATTATGCAACTGCAGAAAATTTAAACAATGAGTATTATTTAAGAACGCCGTTGCCTATTATTTGGAATGCAGAGGAATATTATGGAGTATACGATACGCTCCACATGGTTAACCATGACGAGTTAAATGAATATACCTCTGACAAATCAAGAGAATCTATTGAAATGAACCGGGAATATACTGTGGGAGTTTGGTTTAAAGAAAATATCGCAACTAAATATGCCGGGCAAAGACTGACACCACAAGTTCTCGCCAACGCTTGGAACAAAGAATGGAATGACAATATTGAAACCAAACATTTAACCAAAATTTTAAAAAATAATTACGGCGTGGCCCATACTAGATCAGGAGGCAAAAGTATGTTTAAAATTCCCTCTGCCGACTCTTTTATACTTGATCTGTAAAATTGCCGGGTAAATTCGGAATATAAAAAAAATCAGAATACCTCAAACTGCCTCTTGGACAGTTTTATTTTATGCTTTATAATATTCTGATTAAAGGGTGTGTGCCTCCTTTATTGAACCTCATTCCAATTAGTTCACGCACCCTTTAACCCTTAAATAAAAAAAGGCGGAGAAACTTTTTAAAAAGGTTTAATCTCCGCCTTTAAGCAGCCAACACATTTTAATTCATGTATGCCCACCCTTATTAGCACTCCCAAATATATATTATGATCGCATATAAATGCAACTACTTTGTGTTAAATATTTGGCTAATTGCTTTATTATCTTTATATATATTATCTTTAACTGCACTCAATTGGTTTTCCAATCTTGTGACATACAACCTCAAATCGTAATTTTCTCGCTCTAAGTTTTTATATTTTTTATATAATTCCTGAGTATTTATTTTTATAATATTCTCAGTCTTTGGTTTTTTTAAAAAATTCGGCAAATATGAAATCCTCCATTTCTTATCTATTTTTTAAAATTTTTTTGTTTTTGTAAAACATTTAATTTATGGAGCCCACTCTTATTAGCAAACTTTGGTGGCTAATCCCTAACCGAAATTCGGTTAGTGCTATCCCCCAAAGTTCTTAATTAGTTTTGGGCCCATAAATTAAATGTTTTACAAAAACCGCATTGAATAGCAATAAAACATTATAGTTTTTAAAATAAAGCGTTTTGGGCATTAAATGGTATATAGGCCCCAAAATTTTAAAAAGAGGCCCTCACAGATAGGTTAATTGGCGAGTTTCACTTAATATTCTTGTTTTTGTGAGTAAATAATAATCTTTGTCGAGTTCGGTCCCCACAAACTCATTTACTCCATAATAATGCGAGGCTATAGCCGATGAGCCACTCCCTAAATGCGTGTCAAGTATTTTTTGCCCTTTTTCTGCATAGTTTTCTAATATCCAAGTGTATAAATAAACAGGTTTTTGAGTTGGATGGATGGGAGTTTTTTCCATTCTTAAATGGTTGGCCCAAATTGCAGTTCGAAAAAACACTTTTCTCCTTAATGCTTTATCAAAGGATGTCCACGCCAACTCCCCATCGGACATTTTTATATCTTGGCCTTTATCCCAAAATATCCATCCCCGGGAGGGATAAAGAAAATCTGTAAAATAGTTGCCTCCAAAAATTACTTGGTTTTTGCTTACTCTAAAGAGTTCTTTAAAATAACTCTCTTCCGGTATGTCCTGATCCCATTGCTTTTTTTCATAAGACTTCCAACCATGTTCATCAAATGCTTTGCGGTTGCTGCCATCTTTGTCTATTCCATAAGGAGGATCAACCAACGCCAAATCAAAATAATTATCCTCATACGATTCCATTAATTCCATGCAATCTTTGTTATAAATAGTAATATTAGTGTTTTCTAGATTCATGTAATACGGATTATTTAATTAATTGTTTTCTAATTCTTTTTCGTGCTTTTCTATCTCTTGGTCCAATAACTTGTTTGCTAATTTTTCAATTTGTAAATGGAGGCAACTATCGTCAACATAATAATCAACCGGTTTAAAGCATATACAATTAAAAAACCTCTCTACTATTTCTTTATTAACATTAATGATCATTATATAAATTAAACTTGATTAAACTCGCATATTGTTTTCCGACATCTATTTTATTGGCACTGTAGGCATCCGATGGGATTGTGGTTTTTCTTGAATCTCGCATATAAATTTTAATTATATCGCATTTTAGTTTGCATTTATAAAATGGCAATTTGTGCAATGCTGAATTATTATCAGTGTACATTTTTAAATGTGCGAGGCCTGAAATCATTATTTCTAAATATTTTTTATCTTTGTGCGATTTTCTATATTTAACCTCGCTCTCGCCATTTATATGAAAATCCGGATTATTTAGATAATTAGTTGAGGCAATTACATATTTACTTATAATCAATCGAAAATCTTGTGTGGTATTGGCCTCTTTTATATCTTTTAAAAAGCCTGAGTTATATTCTTTTATTAAGGGAAAAATGTAAATCGCTGAGGGGAAGCCGTTGGAGATTGCAACCCGGTCTTGATGTTTCTTGTTTTCCCGCCTCAATCTCCATATATAGCCGTGAGATTCTAAAATGTTTAAATGGTCATTAATTGTGCTATTAGGTATGCCGATCTCTTTTTCGAGAGTATATATGGAGGAATAAACCACGGCCCCGGTGTTATTTGGGACCCGGGGATGGTTAAAAGGGATGTTATTTTTTAATATTAAACGCAAAGTCCCGAGAGCATTCCGCAGACTCCCGGGACTTTTTGTGCTTAGTCTATCAAGATAATTTAATAATTCTTTAAAATTAAAACTCATTGTGTGGCTATACTTTTTTTAATTATTGAGCAAGATAAACTATTTGAGCAATTAATTCAATAAGTTTTTTTTCTCATTTTAAGGTTTTTTAATTCCAAATTAATAGTATAAACAATTGCTTGTCGAACTATTTCGCTCCGTGTAATCCCCGTGGCCTCTGCGAGGTTATCCAAGCATTTTAAATAATACTCAGGGATTCGGAGTTGAATTAGTTTGTTATTATTCGGTTTTTTCATTTTTTTCCTCTCAATTTTGCCTTTTTTCTTTGTATACACTGTGGAGTCAAATCCGTCATAATAAAGTTTCATTCTTTTTCCTCTTCAACTAAATGCCAAGATTTCTTGATCCACACTCTCCCGGCAACTTTTTTATAAAATAGTCGTAAATATAATAATCGTAATAAAAATAATATTTTTTTCATTGTTTTATCCACCCCTTTGCAGTTTTTCTTTGTCTGATAAAAAGTTTTTTATTGCTGCATGTTCTTCCATGCCTTTATGATTAGAAATATAAAGTTGATAAGCAATCATTAATAAATTTTCATTTAAAGTATGAATACTTTGCCTTATATCATCTATTGCCCACTCGGTTTCCTCACTCATTCTTGCTCCTCTGTTTCTAATTTTATTTCGTGCAAATCATAATCTAAATAAATATGATTTAGATTATCTTTTACCCAACGTATTGCTCCTTCTTTAGAGGTAGCCATAACTCCAATATTGCCTTTAATAATTACCTCATATTCTTTTTCTTCACTCATTTTTTCTCCTTTATGAAATCTTTTTATTTTTTAACGGACTCCCGCCTCCCGGGAGTTTCGGCCATTAAGGCCTCATCAGCGTTAATTCCCTATATGATAATAGTTATTGGCCTCACTCCTATCTCTATGGTGTTCAACTATACAAGCATCACAAACCCAAACTTTTTTCTCAGGATTTACTTTTAATCCATGTATCTGATTTAATCTATCTTTAATAGATGCAAACCAATCGAATTTAAAAATTTGTTTTTCTTGCCCAAACTCTTGCCTGTCTGTTTCCCCGCATTTAAAGCATTCTTTTAATTCTACTATAGCCATTTTTTCTCTCCTTTATGAAATGTTTTTATTTTTTAACGGACTCCCGCCTCCCGGGAGTTTCGGTTATTAAAACCTCATCAGCTACACTAACCTCCTTTTGAGTAACAATCAATACAGCTAAAAATATTATTTTTTAAGTCTGATATTTTAAATCCAGAATCTTGTGCTAATTTTTTAAATCGAGAATCTTGTGATAATCGTTCTATTGCCTCTTCTTCAGAGTTAGCCGAAACGTGTATGAAATTCTTTTCGGTTGCCTCATCGAATTCTGCTTTTAAAATTTTTACTAAATAATATTTTTTCATTTTTTTAACCTCCTTTATGAAATCTTTTTATATTTGAAACAATCTTACTATATAACTTGTAATGCGTCAAGCATTACATTTTAAATATAAAAATAACCTATTAAAGGTTAAAAAAGGGATTAGAATTAAACATATAATAAGAGAGTTTAATATAAAAAAGAACACCCAAAATAAGAAAAGAAACCACACAATGCACTTATTTAGGATGTTCTTTTTTAAAATTATCAAACCAAATAAGTTATATTCAACAAGTTTAATGCCTTTTTTTTAATATTCTGTGGCAGTGGCCGAAAAACTAAAATTATATGCATCTACAGTTACAAATGGATATTTACCCGCCGGAATAAGCAAAACGCCGTCAATGCTTAAATATTCATCTTTGTCGGGTAAATTATTTATATATTTATAAACAGGATTGGTTGGAACTGAGCCACACGCAACTGTAGAATCTGCATAACCTATCTTTAAAATAGCATTTGATGTGCTTAATGCAGTGATATTCAAATTAGATATTGCTAATTTTTTGGTTGTTGACGAGTAAAAATTATTATTATGTTTTAAGGAGGCAAAATTATTGGCCGTGCAATTAGAATCAATATATAAAGACACAGTTGTTTCTATTCCGTTATTTGAAACTTTTAATCCATTCAAGTCTAAATTAGTGGCATCTGTCCGTGTTGTGATTATCAAATATGCTATAAATAAAACAAACATCCCTCCAAATAAAAATACATATTCTGTATATGGCCTCATATTATTTTTGCTCTCTCTAGCACTTTAATAACATCCCTTTTTGTGCTAATTCGAGTTGGCTGAGCAGTTCTCTTTACCACTTTAATGCTATCTTCTCTATAGCCGGGATTAGTTTCGAGTTTCATCTCAGGCGGGGCCTTTATAAATTTGCCGGTTCGGAGGTTAATTTGGTACTCGCCTTTTTTTCTTGTTTTTACATTAACCAATAAAGCGTTTGATAATAATTTTTTAGTTTCTGCCTTTTTCTTTTTGCTAGGCCTAAAGCGAGTTTTGCCGGATTTAATTGGCTCTTTTTCTTTTTTAGGCGGAGGCGGTTCTATTTTACCCGGAGGCGGTTCTTTTGGGCCCGGGCCCGGTTGTGGAATTTGTGGAATTGGATCAGGGATATTTCTAGTTGGAGCCGGGGCCGGTTGTGGAGCGGTTCCGGGACTTGGAGCCGGACCGGGACTTGGAGCCGGACCGGGACTT
>TARA_R100000808_G_scaffold18668_1_pt1 | contig 12413 bp, 16 predicted proteins | sample TARA_R100000808 | Tara Oceans TARA_R100000808 (sample SAMEA2622852) | marine metagenome | biome: marine biome (ENVO:00000447); feature: marine epipelagic mixed layer (ENVO:xxxxxxxxx); material: "saline water (ENVO:00002010), including plankton (ENVO:xxxxxxxx)" | depth 140 m | reverse complement strand
TCACTGCCTAAAGAATAAGCTCGGGAAGCCTTTGAGGATAGATTCCTAATTTAAGGAAAAACTCTTCTTCTTAAATGCCGGATGCGTCGGAGTACTTTCCTTGAATCTGTTTAACTGGAGCCTCAGTTCCTTCCTTAAAGTCTTATAAATCTTTTCCGCATCCTCTTCTGTCCAGCTGTAATGACTGGTGTTTGAGAGGTTAGTAATAAGTCTAATTTGTTTTATTGTCTTATTAACCCGAGCCTCGGCCAGCCGCTTGAACTTTTCCGCTTTGGTTTCACTCGCCTTTTTATCTTTTATCTTTTGGTCAATTATAGGATTTACTAGGTCGTTTCTTAGCCATCTGTAAATCCTTTGAAAACCTTCGCCGTGTGACTTTCCCCAAAACCCTTTCCGGCCTGTTGACTGTTTGATGTTATTGCGTTGAACATGATGGGCGACCTCGTGCGCAACTAAAACCAGCAACCTATCATCTAAGTCAGTAACCTCTCTATTTCCATAAATCTTGTTCTTTTGAAACGCTCGGTATTCTCTCATCCATCCGTCATCCCATTGATCGGAACGCAATTGCCAGTAGGACAAATTAAATTGCATGGCTCGTCCCTTTGCATAGGTAGCTCCAGCCGCCCATTGTTTATTGACTACCCTTGTCAACCTTACCGCCTTATCAACATCCTCCTTTCCAATGTCGATTGGATAATCTTTTTTCTTAAGGAGGTTCATGCACTTACGAACCATCCTCTCTATCTTTTTTGTTTGTTCTCTTGTTGGTTTCATTTCTTGTTTTTGGTTTCTTGTTTACTCGTATTCGTATTCCCATTCTGTCGGGGTAAGTAATACCTCGAGAGGAATTTCAGTTTCGCTTTGATGTCGTTTCCTTCTGATTTTAAGTCTCGGCTTGTCTCCCGGTTGAAGGGTAACGATGAAGTCTTGCATTGCTCCATTCTCATCTGGGAATTTAACTTCCCGGTGTATTGGTGTTGTTAGTTTTGTTGCCATAATGTTTTCTTAATTATGGTATAATATACCATCCCGACTTTTGGAGTTTGTTAGGAAATGGCCGATTTGCCCGGTTTGGAAAAGTCCGGTGCTAATATACTAGGACGAAAAAAAATAAAAAAAACGCTTGGTCGGGTTTTGGCCTTTTTTGATAATGCTAGTGTCCAGCCACCTCATCAAAGGATTTCTCGTCTCCTTTTGGCGTGTCGAATTTAACGCCGTTACGAGCTAGGTCGATGCTCTGGAGTTGCAATCCTTGGGCATAAGGGACGCGCCCGAGGTAATAATCAATCGAGTGTCCCGGGTAAACTCGAGCGAGGCAAGCAACATACCCTGCCGCACTGCTTACTTTCCCGGCCCGGTGTCCTCCTCATCCTCGTCGTCGTCCGTCTCAGCTAGAGTCTCCTGTGATGCCGTGACGGTTTCAATTAAATGAGTTACAATTTCCCCGGCTTCAGCTAAAGCGAGAGTCCCCGGTTCGACTCCAAGTTTTTCAGGAGCTTCTTCAAATTCAGCAAAAACAGAGTCTCGATCCTGCCTCCATCTTGTTCTGAGGTTCTTGATCCCTTCCTCATCGTGCAACGCTACCCAAAGCGCGAGCGTTATCTGTTCGCTTTCGCACATTTCTCCGCTTTGTTTCATCATTGGCAAAAAGAAATACCAATGTCTAAAAGACCAGTAAAGCGGTTGCCCTTGCCACTCAAGCGAATCGGAATCCTCAAAAGCATCGTCGGGGCTGAGTTGCGGAAGTTCTGTTTTTTTTGTTAATAAGCTCATTTGTTAAGTCCCCATTTTGATTTTGTTTTTTTAGAATCTTTAGAAAGTAAGAATCTTTTTTTTCCTCTCGTTAGGTAGACGAAAGGCTTAACCATGCGCCACCATTTGCGAATGATTTGACGATTACCAAACGCGGCCCGGTGATGGGACATGATGGCAAGAGGTAGCTGTTCCTCTATTTTCTTTTTTAATATCTCATCATCGATCTGAGAAATAAGATCATCGAGAACCTCGTTTGCATCCGGTGATTGAAATCCTTTTACAAGCTCCTCGGCGAGATAGTTTTCGCCACTTACTTTTTTAAAGGTCGAGGAATATCTGTCGAGATGATAAAGAACCTCTCCCGGCTTTCCTGTTCGATGTGGCTTTGCTTCGGTATAAGTGTTGCTTACTGGTGAGCCGTCTATCGGAGTTACTCCGCAAGCCATTAGAGCCGCCGCCAAGTCGGTTGAACCTGTAACAAACTGGCCTCTCTTTAAGGCCGCCATCTGGTCGGCTTTATTCAAATTACTCAAGCTGGCCCTCTTTGGGCGGATTTATTTTTTAATTAAGATACTGAAGGATATGCAATTGCTGTAAGACTCAATGAGCGGAATCCATCTCGGCTTTCTGAAAAGCTGATGTCTTCGAGGTAATATCCACCGGTCGCGGCCACACCAGCGAAAGCACTGTCGGCAGTTGAATCCGACCCCATTGGATCGGTGAGTTTTGCGTTATTGGCGTTTGCAATTGTTATGGCTGTTCCATACTGAGAAACAGAGAGTCCAGCGTTCTCGTCGCTTATTTCTCCAGAGATTGAAATTGAGACGGATGGATTAAAACCGTGAGCAAAGCCGCAGACTCCGCCATATCGGTCATAAGCTAAAGCCTTCTCGTCGGATATGCTCCAGTCAATAGAGTCGATCTTGATTCCGCTTTCCGCGTTCTCGACTCCTTTTTGCATTCCGGTTGCTGATACATAAGTAGGTGCTGGCATATAATAAAGTAATAGGTCTTTTAAAATTGGATAGGTCAGGGAGCGGTCAGCCCTAAAGACGCGCTAAAAGTAAACGTGCGAATCCTTTCCCCGGCGGTCGGTGAATAGTCGTGAGATGAATCGTAAAAGACTGACCCGGGGATGCATTGGAGTCTTCCGTTTGTTATTTGAGTCTCAATGTCTCCGCCTCCATCGCCGAGAGCGGTTTCAAGTTCGAGCCAAGCCGAATCGATTGATTCATCATCTAAATCGCGAGGATCAAATTCAACCTCAACAGAACAAATCCACCAGCCTGTTCCGGGGATGTCTTCCTCGTCCCGGGTGACGGTGACGATTATGACCGGAGCCTCTTGGTCGATTCCTTCGTCGTCGACGGTGTGACCGGTTAAAATATTAGCGTCCGGCACAAGTGTAAGCTGGGCCTCAAGAAGATCTTTTAATCGATTTTCTGCAAAGCTCTCGAGAACTGCCGGGGAGGTTATGATGCTCATGGGCTGATTAAATAAATTCTATAAGAGAAGGCTTCCTCCTCCACTCCTTCATCGGCAACAACACAAGACCAGCCGTCAAGACTTGCTCGCGTCCCGGGTACTGGAACAGTTGGCACGTCAGCTTTTAAAACTCCGACGATAGCTCTGCGAGTGCCTCGCTGTCGACCTCGTCTGAGACTGCCCTCAGTTGTGACAGGTTCGGTGATAAGCGCGTCCACCGTTGATCCGTTGATTGACAGCGATCCGGAGCCGTTGCGCTTCGCAAAAGCAAACTGCGATTTTACAGCTTTCGCAATCGCGTCACTCATCTGTTATCTCTCAGCGTCGACAGGAGGCTTTGATTTTGCTACTTTCTTCGCTGTTTTCTTTTTGGCTTTACCTTCGACGGCATTGCCTGAATAAAGCAACATTGAAGCCGCCGCTGGTGTGACTTTAATCGTCGCCCCTGCTGGCTGGCGTTCGCCGTTTGCAATGCATCCTCTTGTGATTGTAACCTCGACAGTCTTGTCTTCGTCTCTCGACTTTTTAGCTCTTGGCATTTTTTTTAATGTGTTGTGACCAAGTGGCCCCGGCGAAATAATTTCCGCCGAGGCTCAACTTGATACGTTCAATTATGCGTTAGTGCAGAATGAAGCTGGCTGACGAACGTCGCCGTCGGCCATGATATTGACTGTGTAAGTCAGATATCTCTTCGCCGCATTCGTGTACGGATCGACAACGAGGTCAATGCCATCAAAGATGCAGAGAATGTAATCATTCCAGTTTCCGAAGAAAATGTCGTTTGCGGCACAATTAGAAGTGCTGTGAGCGGCATATCCGAGAACAGTGTCACTTGAAACATCCCAGAAATAGTTCCCGGTTGATGAATCAATCTGAGTCTGCTTGAGATAACTGGCGATTGCTGGAGTTGTGATCCAAGCGAGTGAACCGCTTAGAGCGTTTCCGCTGTCAACGTCCTCGAGGAACTCGAATATCTCCGCTTTCGCAGGTGCGGCGGCAGAAGATATTGTTGATGTTGCAACGTCTGTCGCTCCATCAATTCCTTGCGGCTGGTTAGATCCAGAGCCTTGGAAGACGGCTTTGTCTAACCCTACAGCAATCGACTGATTCAAATCGTCGCGGATAAGAGAATCAACGTCTGGCAATCCTTGGACAAGGAGTTGCTTAGAAACGTCGATTGTTGTTCCGAGGTGATTTGGAACAAGAGTAATGCTCTTGAATTGTGGCGCACTTCTGGCGTGTGCTGTTGTGGCCTCATCGCCTACCCAAGCGGCTTCAGATGCGCTTGATTTACGAGGAATGCTCACGTCCTGAGTCGCTCCGTTTATAACTCTGATTCCGGCTTGAACCGTTACCATGTTAGGGCGAAGAACGTCAACAAACTCTCCAGCGCGGAGGTCTGTTCCTACGAGTTCAGGGCCATCAGTTGCAGAAGCGTCAGCACCGAGAAGAACGTCGTCTCTCTTGCCTTGTCCTCTAAGAGCTTCCGGCGCGACGAAAAATCCGTCAGCACTACGGTTACAACGATCAGAGATCGCCTTTGATACTTCACCCTCAAGGCCGCTGACATTACGCCCTTCGGCTATCTCAAGCATTGCCTTAGAGATTGAATATCTCTTTTGCTCTTTCTTCGATAGTCCTACGTCACCCTCAGTTTTGACACCGACTTGTGATGTTGACTCCTTCAATTTTTTTATAGCGGCGCCTTGAACCTCCTCGACAGACTTACCGGATCTGAGTTGGCTGATCGCCCATTGAGCGTCACCGACTTCTTCACCAATAGCCATAATCGCGTCAGCCCTTTTGTCGAATGCATCTTGCCCGGCTTTAATTCCGCTCTCGATTGCTTTCTCATTTGCCGCTTCATCAATTTGATTTTCCATGTTAATGAATGTGGTTGGTTGTTGTTGTTTAGTTTCGGTTTCACTTGTTGGCTCTGGATCAGATTCCTCGGTCTTGTCATCGACCTCCACTTCGTCGGGTGTCACCCCATCGTCGTCGGTTTCCTCACTTCGCTTTTGTGAAATCATTTTTTGAGCCTCTTCAAGACTCTTAAATCCTCTTATTTGCGCTTGATTGTCTGCGCCTATTGGAACAAGTGAAGCCTCCTGCGCTTCCCATTGTGTTCTTATGTTGAGTGGCCCTTCGTATTCTTTGCCGTCAATAATCTGCTTTTCGCCTTCAGCTAGTCTGATCGTGTTCTCTTCAGAATAGCGATATCCGACAGACATCTCATTAATATGACCCTCGCGGAGTTTTGTCTCAACCTCTGGCTCGGTTGATGAGACTCGAATCTCACCGTCCACAAATTTGTGAGGAACGTCACGACGGCCAGCATCGTTCACTCTAAGATCAACGAATGACCCGAGAACATTACGAACTGAGTCGGTGTTATGAGTGTCGAGGAGTTTAATGCTTAGTCCTCGAGCTTTCATTCCGCTCATCAAAATGACCTCCGGCACAAACTCTCCTCGCTCCCAATCAAACATCGGAACCGCTTGCTCCGTTGTCAAAATTCCTCGAGGAATGCTGTCGCCTTCGCTCTTTTCGATTGTAAATGTTCTGTAACCTGTTTCCATTATTCTTTTAAATTCGTCGATTCAGCCGGTGAGGATAGATCACTCGCCCTCAAGCTCTTCCTGAGTGGCTTCAAATGCTGATTGAGACTGTAAAGTGATTGGTCTTCTTATCCCTCCGTCCTCTTTCCAAGCGTCAACGGCTTCGGGTGACATTTTTGGCAGTCCTGCTTTTTCTCTAAAATTCTCCTCATCTTTCTTTTGTGCTGTAATCATACCGGCACGTACTCCAACTCCATAAGTGTCGGCTTGCTCTTTGACATTAATCAGCCCCTCGATTGATGGTATTTCTTCACCATCAGCAGAGATTGTTGTGGTTGTTGCTTTTAATTCCGTCGGAACTGGTAATCCTGCTTTTTCAAAGGCTTCAACATCGCGTTTCCTCTCTGCAATTATAACGTCAAGAGAAACGCCGAGTCGCTCTTTGACAGCCCTAGAAAGTGAAGTCGCTCCGATTTCGATTTCTGTTTTGAGTGCGTTGATCTCCTTAGCCGGGTCAACCCATTCAAATCCTGCCCCTGTGAATGAGGCTTTTGCAAAGTTCTTGAAATTCGATGCCGGGAGCTTTATTGCTCCGGTTCTTAATGCCGTGGAGAGCCATGACCTGAAGATCGGCTCCTCCTCGTTCTCAATGTTTAAACGGCGATAACAATTTGTTAGTGCTTTGATATTTAGCTTTGATTCTCTGAGTGATGAGTAATTAACGCCGCCATAATCTTGAGCAAGTGTCGGATAGCTCATCAGTAACCCGGCGGAGACTCCTTTGAGAACTCCAGAACGAAAGCCATCATAATTTGCATTAGGATGAGTCGGAGATAACAGGTGAGCTTTCTCTCCCGGTTCAAGATCCCATTTGCCGCCGGGACTTAGTTCCTGATCCAAGTATTCATCGCCCTCATAAGGCATCGATGAATCTCGCTCAATAGCAACAGTGCTTGATGCAGAAATTCTTGCGGCAATCGCTTCAGCTTCTTCGTATTTCTCAAGGTGTCTTAATTGAATTATGGCCGAGGTGAGAAGCGGATGAGCGTGAGATGATTCAGCGCGTCCTCGATAATAGCGATGAATGATCTGATCCGCAGGGACTCGAGTTCTCTTTTTGCCATAACGTTTGTAGATTTCTCCGGGGTGATCTCCGAGCAAGTGATATGCAATGGGTTCGTCGTATAAGTTAAGCTCTTTACCCATTACAATTCGATTACCATTTTCAAGTTTGTTGACGTTGTAATCCGTGTCGAGCCGGTCAATTTCAAGCAGTCTCAAGCTAAAATTGTAATCATTATCGAAGCCTCGGAGCTTTTGAATTAAGATTCCTCCGTCTCGAGCGACACTTCTTTCCGTTAAAGATTTGAGTTCGCTGTAGCTCATGTCTCGAGAGGCTGAACAATTGCGCGGCTTCTTCCATTCTTCCCAAGCCTCCTCAATGACCTGTCGAGCTTGAGTGTCTTCTCTGCCGGAGGCATTTTCGGCTAATGATTGAAACGTATAGCCGGAACCGACGATATTCGTGACCCACTCATTCAAAAATCGCACGACATAAGGATTCGACCTCTCAAGATCGCGAGCCATGTTCCGAAGCCTTTGAATCCCTCCACGGAGTTCAGAGTTTGCGTTGCTTAAAGATGTGACCCATCCCTCTTGCAATTGGTTTGAAATTACTGCGGAATAGGATCTTTTGCCTTTGTTGGTTTGACGCATCGTGATCTTTCCGTCTTTCGGATTATAATAATAATTTGTCATCAGCCTCTTAAAATGATTCGTCCCTTGCGTCGTCGCCTGTTTGAAATTAGGCGATGCTTTTGAGCGTGTTCCCTGTTGACCCTCATCTGGAATCTATCAAGTAACCTCTCAAGCTCGATCGCCGGAATCTTTGTGATGTCTTGTCCGAGAATTGAAATCGACTCTTGAACATCCTCAAGCCTGTCCTCCATCGCTTCCTTAACAAGCCGCAAGCACTTTTCATTGTAGCTCTCAATCCAACTCGCCTCGGGGTTTGGTCTTATTTCAATTTCACCAGTTTCGACGGTTTTGCTTGTCGTCGTTTTAGAAACACGAATAGCCCAAGTCCATCGACCCGGCTCAAGTGAACCGCTCTCTCCTGCCGAAACAGTGAATGTAAACTTTGTGCCGGACGCAGTTCCGATGACTTTTATCGGCTGATTTCCCGGCTTTTGAAAAATTGCGATTGCCTCCCACGATGATGAGGCTGGGTAATCAGAATAATCAGACTCCCAATCAAATGAGTCCCCGGCGTGAATGGTTGTTTTTGGAGCAGTGTCGGCCACCTAATCATTTTAATGCTTCGAGTGGCATTGGATAGATCACGCCTTCGCCACTTTCAGGAGTCTAATCTTCAGCCCCATTGCGCTCTTGGTTTTATCGAGCAACCGTTTCCGCTCCATTAGATTGAGATTCCTTCGACACCATCGTTCCGATGTTAGTGATCGCGATCTGATTTCCTCGACATTTGTATAAAACTCAGCCGAATCACAAGCCGTTGCAATCTCTCGAAGGGCGAGATATGTCGACAGTGTTCCCGGCGTTGACTCAGCCGATCGGCGAAGTATTTCAATCGCATCAATGTCGACTTGTGTTTTTCTCATAGCGTGTCGAGTGGCATTCGGCTCGGGCATTTAACGCGGTTTAAAGCGGCTTTGTTAAGCCGTTTTAAGAATCCCAGTGTGTCTATGTCCGGGATACCGAGAGCATTAATGCTTAAAAGAGGCGCAGGAGAACGCCAATACTGAGCAAGGTCATACAGTCCTGCAATCGTCATCGGCGTGTTGAATCCTCCGACAAGCTGTTTTCCTTTTCCTTTAAACCTAAAAGCTGACTCATCAATGTACCCCGATGCGTCAATGTATTCGTGATCCCGGGCAATGACAAAGTCCTCGCGAGCCTGAACAAGAATGGAAAGGTGTAAGCGTTGCTCCCCGGTGAGATGGTCTTCAAGTTTTGAGAGTGATTCTTTTGCCATTTCATTTAAATCCTCCGATGAACTTATTCCCTCCCCTTTTAATTCTTTTTCTTTTCGGCTTTGGAGATAAAGCCTCAACGCTCTTCTCTAGGTTTTCTCTGATCTTGTCAAAGCGAGGGCGGATTGCGTCTTTTGCGGCGTATGCATAAACAAAACAATCGAGAGGCTCATTCCTTTTTCCAGACGGACAAACATATCTCGTGAAAACTTCTCCTCGATAGCGTTCCTCTTTACCATACTCCGCCGTCAGCCCTTCAATAAACTGAGGTGTCGCGTCTCGATTTAAATGAACATAACCGGGAGGAAAGCTGACTCCGTCATTGGGAAAATCCAAGGTCAAACGTCGATAAATAATGTCTTTGCTTTGGTTCACTCCGACCGGGAAAATCTGAGCCTTGGGGTTGTGAGCGAGACGAGGCTTTCCCAATATAGGAGCGTTAATTGTTGGAGATCCCTGACACGCCGCGACTCCGAGTTTCTGTTTTGAAAATGTCCAAGGCAGAACGTGCTGATCCCAATGACCGGCATCAACAAACACTCGAGAGCCGGGTTCAAATAATGAAAGCTCTTTCCCTACCGGATGAGGATATCGGCAACCGGCAAGCACTCTCCCGAGTTCATTCCAAGTCCCGGGATCATCCGGCGCACCGTTAACAATCAAATGTTCGAGAAGCCATGATTCTTTGTTTTCACCCCAGCCCCAGACACTCGCTTCAAGATATCGTTTCTGAACGTCAACACCAGCGGTCAAAATAAGAACTCCCTCGGGTAACATCACTCGAGGCTTATAGTCCTCAACTCTCTCGAGTAATCTGTCCGGTTCCGGTGCTTCTATTCTTTCCGGCTTGTAAGGATTAGCGTCGAACGTATTAACAAAAACATGACGCGCCCTGTCAGGATTGTCAGCCTGTTCAATCTCAATCTCTTTTTGTGCTACCCAATGAAGATGACTTTTAAATCCTTTCTGAACCGGGTGAGGCGAAATCATTCCATTCGCCCAGAATCCAGCGACCCCGGTGAAAGGCTTAGTCGCTTCCCACCTCCCATTCATCATCATCTCCTTACGATTCTCGTCATTCAAGTGACAGCCGCTCTCCGGGCATTCAATCCAAGCGTCCTCGGGCGAGGTCTCTTTGTATTTAACGTGTTCGCGGAGCATCACAAAGTCCTTACCGCATTCAGCGCAAGGCGTTATCCATTTGCGAAAATCAGAGGACTCCATTAGATGAGCGATGCGTGATTGCCCTTCTTCTGACGGATAACTTGCCGCGATTCGGATCGTGTCACGATACTCACTTCCGCGCATCCAAAGGATTGAAAGCTGATCGCCTTCGTCGCGTTTTCCTTTGCTCGATTGCAAGGCATCAATCTCGTCAGCGAATAAAAGATTACCCTTTGCTCTTCTTAGTTCCCCGGGTGCATTACCTCCGAAGATGTTCATCAATCCTCCGGGGAACAGTTTATGAAGGATGGTATTGCTTGAATTTCGCCGACCTCCACGGACTAACCATTGCAAACTTGGGGTCGTCTCGAACAATTCTTTCTCGAGTGTTTCTTTTGACCACTTCTCCGCTTGTGACGTTGTGGGATAAAGGCAAAGAATCTTTCTCGGAGCCTCGTCGATGCTGTGACCAATGATGTTCATACACACCTCCGTCTTCCCTAGTCTCGAGGCTAATTGGAAAACTGTCATTTGAACCTCTGAATCAAATGGAGTCTCCATCATTTCTTTCTGATAAGGAGCAAATTCAAACCGGAACCTCTTCCCTCCTTCCATCCTCCGAACCTCTTCAGCCCATTGCGTCGCTGGAATCGATGCCCGGTATCGGTGACACCTTCGGTTTATGCGGTGCGCTCCGTCTATGTAGTTTATAAGAGCCGACTTCATTCAGACATTTCCTCCTTCCACGCATCACCATGATCTCGAATTGCTGTAAAAATGTCCTCCTTGCGACCGTCCTCGATATCGCTGTTTCTTATTATGCTGGATATGCCCGAGAGCAGTTTGTTTTCTGCATCAAGAATTATGTCAACGTCGCAGAGTTTTCCTTCGAGCTTCTCCGCTTGCAGTCGTTTGAGCCTAGTGTCTTCAACTGCCAATTCTGTTCGGGCCGCCGTTAATGATTTACCGGAGCCAGTTGCCTCTTCTCGCTGTTGACGTAACCATTTACAATATGAGGACACGGCGTTAATCGGATCAAATTTGCCTCGGCCAATCTTGGGGATGACTCCTCCTCGAGCGTGTTCATTGACTGTTTTAGGAGTGACTCCAATCATTTGAGCCACTTGCGTCGTGTTCCAAATCCCTAAATCTCCGTCAACCTGTTCCCGGGTTGCCATCGTATCAAGAAACCCGATGTCTCTTTCCGTCAATACCTTCCCGGCACTGGCTTTCTTGACGATGTTCGCCAAGTTTTGAGCGTCAATCTTTGCTCTCTGTTCTGGGGTAATTGCCGCCATTATATAAGTTTAGGCTCTCCTCCTGTCGCATCTGCCCATCTTTGAATGGTAACTGCGACATAAGCCGGGTCGATCTCAACGGCATAACAAGCAAGATTCAGATTTTCACAGGCAATAATGGTCGTGCCTGATCCGCAGAAAGGATCAAATATCTCACTTTCTGACACTTTATTAATGCACCAAATCATAACCGGAAGAGGTTTCATCGTTGGGTGTTTTTTCTCTTCTCCACTCCAGTGATGTGAAAATAATCTGCAGTTTTTATTTAAATTTGTCCACGCCAGTTCAAACTCGCTGAAAGAAACCCCTTCAATCTTTTTGTACCAACAAAGCCAGCTGTTGTTTAGGGGTAAATTAAAGTAGTTTCCTCCCCAGATTATAGTTGGAACTTTTAAAGTGAGAATGTTTTGAAGTGAAGGCTTCTCTTTGTCCCAATCATTTCCTCTATAAAAGTTTTTTTTGCCATTACCTAAAGTCTGCTTGTTTGCATTTATTCCATAAGGAGGATCAGTGACAACAGCCTTAATTGCCTTCCCTTGCATTAACTTATCTAAGGTTTTTTTGTCACTTGAATCGCCGCAAATTAACCAGTGCTTATCTAGTCTCCAAACCTGTCCTTTTTTGACACCCCACTTCTTTCGCAGTTCTTCCGCTTTGTTTTCCTGCGGTTCAGCGTCTTTCTCCTCATCCCCTTCGTCGATTCCAATATCTTTAATTAATTCCTTTAAATCCTCTGCCGTGAATCCTGCAAGCTCTGAAGAAACTCCTGCCTCCTCCAGTTCCTTAATAAGTTCCGCCAGTACATTGTTATCCGCCTCCGCTAATTCCGCGATCCTATTATCTGCAACGAGATGTGCATACTCATCCGCCTCACTTTCAAAGTCTTGGAAATCGACAGGAACTTCCTTCACCTTCAAAAGCTCGGCGGCTTTCAATCTCGCGTGTCCTGCGACGATAAAGTTTGACCGAGTTGAAACCACAATCGGATTCCTCCAGCCTTGATGTTTAATGATTTGAGAAAGCAATCGAATCTGCTCATCCCCATGCTGGTTCGGATTCCGGGGATGACCCACGAGGCTCGATGGCTCTTTGAGTTCAGTGTATTCGCAGTGAATTTTTGTCATTCTTTTGTGGTCGGTTTTGACTGTTGTTTAATG
>TARA_R100000808_G_scaffold6262_2_pt1 | contig 12431 bp, 19 predicted proteins | sample TARA_R100000808 | Tara Oceans TARA_R100000808 (sample SAMEA2622852) | marine metagenome | biome: marine biome (ENVO:00000447); feature: marine epipelagic mixed layer (ENVO:xxxxxxxxx); material: "saline water (ENVO:00002010), including plankton (ENVO:xxxxxxxx)" | depth 140 m | reverse complement strand
GTGAATCATGCCGTAACGCCATTCATCTGCGGCGTGATCTTCAGCTTCTGTATTTAAATCTTCAATATTTCTTTCATCGCGTGGAAGCGAAGGAACTGTACGCACGAAATGATCATTCCATCCATCAAATACTTTAAAACTTCCATGCACTAATGCATCTTTGCAAGCACGCCAACCGTTAATCCTATCATTATTTGCACGTGTTAAATACAATCCTTCTTCTTGGAATACATCAGCAGGACTTTTAGTATACCGTTCGTGCAAACGTCTTTTAGTCCACATAGAAGGATCAGAGTAAATTAATGTAGGAGGCCTTCCGCCTGTAAACGGGCAAGATTCAATTCGCCGTCTGATTTCTCGCGCATGCTCAGATCCCGTACGTTCTCCTTGATAATATTCTAATATACGCCACACAATTCCGTCATAATCAATCGCATACAAGCCGAAAGAAGTAGGGGCAACTTCGCCATAGTCCATTGCGCCATACAAAGGCCAATCGACGGGAATGTCAAAAGACGGTTTAACAATTTCATTATGTTGCCACATCGAAAAATACTGGCCTGGGTAAATATCCCAATCACCGTCTAAATACGCTCTCCGCAAATGTTCGTCTTTTATCGCCTTCAGAATCTTTATGTACGCCGGGTCAGCAGCCATCAATGCTGGATTATCAAATACTTTTGCAGGTATGTAAGCAAAATCTTCAGCTTCTTCTACTTCGTTATCATATATCTTATCTACCCAAAGTCGTTTGACCCATAAATGCCCAACACCTCCAGGGTTTCCCGTAGCCCACATAACAGGCTTAACGCCAGCTTTAGATGTTCGATTTGAAGTGCTTAACATTTGCCATTGAAACTCTGTAAATTGTGTTACTTCTTCTACAAAGATATAATCAAATTCTTGGCCTTGATATTGAAATACGTCATCCTCATGCTCTGAGTGGCCAAACATTAGTTGAGAATGATTAGGCAAATACAATACATTTTCGCTCTTGTTGTACCAATTACGCATTTCAGGAAATTGGCGGAACAATGGTCTTACATGATTACCGTCAAGCTGTTTGAAAGTCCTTCGAATTATGAGTCCCGTTGTCCCTGGGTTCTCCATCAGCATTGTCAACATGATCAGTCTGCCGCCGTGACTTTTCCCTCCACCTCTCGCTCCCCCGTAAAAAGGATGCCGCGTACCCGCCTTCACGGATTCTAGTAGTTGGAACTGCTTCGGTTGCAGTCTGAAGTCGAACTGCAGGTTTTCTGTTTGTATTTTTGTTCTGCCCATGAGCTGACTTTACATTTCTTATATCTTCGTATTGAGGCAAGAATAATTCACCGATGTCACGCTCGTCAACCCCTAAACGACGATTTTCATTTACTATATCTTTGCACACTTCAATGCAATCAATAGGCTCTACTCCAAGAGATTCAAGATATATTTTCATAATTGGAGTAAACCAAATTTCTAATACAGAATCTCCATTAACCCAATCAGTTTTGTAATCATTATATAGATCACGCATATCCATATAAGATAACTCTTTTGCGTTGGCGATAGTACGCAGAGACCACTCTTTTTTTAGTATGCCCTCATGCACTCGGTGCATCCAATCAAAATCACGCCATTTATAAAGTATTTCTATAGTGTCGTTTAGCTGCCCCACAACAATAGCCAAGCAAAGTCTAAAGTACCGAGACTCTAATTCTATTTCCTCAGCAGTTTCTTCAGGCGCAAGAGAACTAATAGGCACAGACGAAATATCTATATCAACCGACATCTTCTGCAACCTCCAAAGCTTTATTTAGCTTAGACTCGTTAGTAGCTTCATATTTATCAATATTAACTACAATCTGTGGGCCTGTTGACATAGATTCGCCGTTTTCTTCAACTGCAATTAATCGTGTTTCTTCTCGCGCTTGAGACAAACATTTAAGCATTACATCATGGTTTTGCTCGTGTTCTGCTGCTTGATAATTTTCTTCTAGCCGTCTTAGTCTATTTGAATACGATGCAATAGGTATATGAGCAATAAGCATTGACCGCTTAGTTTGCTCTTTGTCTATTAAAGATTGCACACGTGGTTTAACTATTTCACGTTTTACTGACGCAACAGAAGTATTTAAAGCTTTTGCTATTTCTGAAGCCGTCTTTCCTTCATACACTAGCATTGTGACTAACGCAGACGCATCAAGCATCCTGCCATTGACTAACTCATCTTTAGGCTTAGCGTTTTTATTAAATTTACTGAGGTCGCGCATTAGCAGGTCCGACAGGTGCCATTTGTTGCGGTTGCATTGGCGGAGGTGGCGGACTTCTTAACGTATCAAAACGTTCTGTGCGCGCCATTAACTCTTGCAATAATTGCATCATTTGAGCTTGTGTTTCAGCGTCTCCTGCTTCTTCTGCATCCCGAGCTACCGCCATAATCATTTCAGCATCTTCAGGCAACATACCCGATATATCTATTTGCATTGGACCTTGAGGTCCATTAATCGTCATGATATTCGACGCCGCGTCTTCCTGCCCCATTACATTTAGGGAATCAGCCATTCCTGGCATTATCTATCTCCGCGTTGATTAACATCATAAGATATAGCGGCAGTTATACCGCCAAGAGGAAATGCTGCATTGGCAAGGACATTTGTAGGTCCGGCTGTTCTTTTAGGTATGCGTAATTCATCTTTGGCCCCAAATTGCACTTTGAGCAGTGCGGCTAAGTCTTCTTTTTTCTGTTGCATCAGAATACTTCTTGACGGGTACGATTGTATCTCATCTTGCAGTTCACGAATTTTATCTCTGCGTTCTTGTTCAGAATATGGCCTATCTCCAAATTCTCTAGGAACGCGGTCGGGATCAAACGTTGCATATCGAGAACGAATTTGTTGAGGTTCAAACACAGCATAAATGTCAGTTACCGGCCCGCCGTCTGTGGTGTTCTTCATTATAACGCCATCGTGACCTTTGTCCTTCGCTGTCTGAAGTAAGTCGTTGTACGACACTTCGCGGTAGTCTTCACCTTTAAAATCATGCACTAAAGGATTGGTCATACGCAACTTGACTGGCATTATATTCCCGCCTAAATTACTTCTTATCGCATAGGCCAGGTCTTCTTTTTTCTGTAATCTAGTAAGAGATTGCTTACGTAAATCCGCCCTTATTTTACCTTCCTCGTCTAGTTTTGTAATGTCTTCATCGTAGATTTGATCGTAAATCTTATTTATTCGATCACGCGCATCACTCGCTTCATTTTGAAGTCGTGCTTGTAATTTACGATGTTCTGCTTCAGTAAATCGGTTAAGTTTTACAGGGTCTGCGTCAACCACATATGCCAGAGCAGTTTCAGGATCAGCACTAAAAAAGAATGCTTTCCTAGCACTGGGTGCTTTTGTAGTCTTACCTAATAGTCCAGGATCAAAATCTGCTATATTACCTGCAGTCCCGTGGAACGCGTCAATGTTGAAGCCTTGCTTGACTGCGCGGTCTACTCTAGCTTTCTCTACGTCGGGTAAATCTTCTATAAACTGACGCCTTACAAAATCAGCCGCATCTGTAGATTGGCGCAACTGAGTTAATGCCGCTTCCCCAGGCACCTCTCCTCGTGCGACGGCTTGTTCATACAGTTGCTGTGATAATTTACCTTTCTGTGTAGGCTGTACATCAGGCTTAAGCTGTACATCAACAACATCTATATTTTTACGTCCTAAGCGTCGCGCAATTCCTCGTAAGGCGGCACTGCCTCCGAGAAAATCAAGCGCGGACATACCTTCAACAGTAGTCACCGGATCACTAACAGCTTCTAATACGCTTTGTCCTACTGCTTTTGCCGCTTGCTTAGGATCATCAACAGCTTGTCTTGCTGTAGTCTTTAATTGCTCTATTTCGGGCTCTCGTACTTGCAGCAACGCCCCTGTATCTTGAGCAGGATTAGCAAACAATAATCTAGGAAAAAGGTTAGCTAATCTTTTGTATAAGTTGTCTCCTTGATCAATATTTAGTTTATTCTCTAGCCTTTGCCCCATTTCTTGTAGCCCCGCGCCGAATTGCGCGACCACATCGGGAGCACCGCTAGGATAGTTATAAGGATCCATACGTAGCCTAGGGTCGGGTTTCTCTACGCCCAGCCTATTGATGAGATCCATTATAGATTCGCGTTGTGCCATCGTTTACTTTGCTATTAAATTCACTAACCGAATTTTTTCACTTTTTGAATTTTTTCAAAATTATAGCGAGACGAGGTTTTAAGTACCATCATCGCTTTGGTGGATGTGCCCCCCGCGGGGGGAGTTTGGTTCATCGAACAAGTGTTGAGCTTACCGAACAAGTGTTTGCCACGCCAATCAACTGTACCATAAGTCAATCAACTGTTTAGAATACCAATCACTCGTTGACTTTGCCGATCAAGTGTTAAGTATGCCAATCATTTGTTTTATGCGCTAAACTGTTCGGTATGCCAAACGTCTGTTAAGTATGCCAAACAGCTGCATTATGCACCATACAAAGATTATGACAACCCAACAAAAGTAGCGCAATATTAACTAAAGTTTACCCCTATATAATAAGGTATGGACGATCAACCGTCAAGATGCACAAATGTTCACTAATCATACCCAATCAAAGCGAAAATAAATATGAAAAAAAGTAAGAAAAAAAAGCATTTAAAGGGAACCTTTGAGCAATACGGCGCGTCTAATATATGTAGTCAAAAGGGAAAGAAAAAAAGAAAATAAAAGACATTTTTTCGGAACCTTTTGGAATGTTCAAGAGTCTAATATATAACAAGGAAAGGGAAGCAGGTTCGAAAGCTACAGCCTAACAAGCTATCAAAATTAAATAAGGCGCGATAAGATAACATAGAGAAACTTATCTAATCAAGCTAAGAGTAGCGAGCATATAGACTAAAAAAGTCTTTGCCATGACCTTGACAAAGCTCTTACGCCATGACGGAACTTGCCAGCCAACATTGTCAATCCCTTAAAAAGAAAGCATTAAATCATTATGGCACGTTCAAAGTTTGAGGATCTGAGTGTAGTAAGTGAACTGGACAGTTTCACGATTCGTCAACACGTATCAATGAAAGGTGGCGAACCGATCACTACACCTGGAGGCAAAGTTATCGAGTATCCAATTGCTCGTATCTCAAGGGATAATAGTGAAGGCGTTGATGTGGCCGAATTGGTCGAAGCTCTAGACAGTGCGTTTAAAAGTCACTGGGAAAACAATTTAGATGCGCCGGATCATATCGAGTTTCCAAGTCTGGCCTATCGGATTTGCATTGGCCTAAATCATGCACATAGCTTGGAACACGACGGTCGTTGGCCGTCGGGCGTACCTTCCTATCGCTTCGAATCCTTTAAGAAGGATTTAATAGAAGCAATTAGCAATTCTTCAGATGCTACTACAGATGCTGAAGTGCTGAGACTCAAAGATAACTATCCTGAGTATTTCACACGGTGGCAAGCCGAGACAGCGGCCGCACAAGCCGCGCTTGCAAGTCTGTAAAGAGTAAGTTTTAAGGGGCGGGGTGCTTTCATAGGCTCCGCCCTTAACAAGACAAGGGATTAAAAAAATGCTTGAAGGTTCTACGTTGGACTATGACGTTATTGATAAAATGTCAGAGATTGAATTATGGAGAAATTATCAAATCTTCCGTAATTGGCTTGCAATAATCAATCAGAAACCGATAGTTGAGTGTAGTGAGGCCGAAATCAATAATTTACGTTTTGGCCTTAAAATCAAAAAACAATTAAAACAAGTTTTAGAAGAAAACGAGATAAATATACGTTTACCTTAGAACTTAGCCTCTGGCCTTCGGGCTGGAGGTTTTTGTATGTATACCAGAATCATAAATTCGGTTACTGAAGTTATACACTGGTTTTGAGTTTTTGCTTTGCTTTGAATGAATTTTATAATTTTTAAACAAGGGTTTAATAGTTTAAACTTGGTTAAGTCTATGTAAATAAAGGACTTGCGAAACTTTGAAACTTTGAAACAATTAAACAAGGCTCGCTCTTATCCCACAAAGAGATATATATAAATATATATAAAAATATATGTATTTTATATAAAAGAATAGTTAGTTTCCCTTTCGGTTTGCTCGCTCGAAATAGGGCAGTGTTTCAATGTTTCAATGTTTCAAAGTTTTATAACCTCAATAAAAACAGTGACTTAAATTAGGGTAAACTATTAAACCATAAGTTTAAAAGTTATGTAACTTAAATAAAAACAATGACTTAGAATTATTATAGACTACCCTCAGAAATCTGAGACTGCCCTAACTCTAATAAAAACAACAATTTAAGTAAAAACCCTCAAAAAAATACCATATTTTACGATATTATGTAAAGTTCATAAGTCCAATAAAAACAACACCTTAATCTTTGGCACGATTTTTGCACTATATATAGTCCAAGCCATACTATAACTTCACGCATACGGGAGCCAACCCATGCAACCGAATAAAGAACTACTGGAGTATCTAAACGATACTCACTCAGCAGAACTTAAATCCCAACTGATGGATATAAACGCTGAAATTGCACAACTACGCGATCTCAGCAATGAAATACTAATTGAGTTGTGTAAGCGCACAACTCCAAAGTATAACGTAGGCAAAATACTCCAAAGACTTAATGAGTTTGGGGACAAGAAAAATGTAAAAATCACAAAGGCTGTTGCTACTGCAAAAGGATGGAAGTATACTTGCAGTCAGGCTGGCGTATTAAGTGGGATAAAGACATATCATATAGATGAGTCTTTATTGCATGATTTAAATCTTAATGAAAAAGATTTTTATACTACAAGTCCTAAAAACTCATGGCATCGTAAACCCAAGCGACAGAAGAAAGGAGAAAATACGCCATCTGTCAAGATTGATGCAGCAACACAAGACAAAATAAACGCGCTATTAAACATATAGGAGCCAACCCAATGAATATCGTCGCATCTCCCGCATATGGCCGAGATTACAAAAGCAAGAAAGACGTAATCCAAGCATGGAATGATGGTAAAGATTTTATTAATGAATCTCAATTGCATACTGGCGGCGGCACATACATTAGTAAAGATGATATGCAGTCAGGAGACAAAGTTGAATTGCGCTATAATCGTATGCTACACCTTACTTTTGTGGAGGTTGCATAATGAATATCCCCAAGCCTTTCATTCCATCTAATAAACTCAATATTACCATTGAAATTGACGATGTAGATTGGAACACACTCAAAGAAATGACGAACTGTGGAGACTATCTCGATAATTCGTTATATGAAAACGCATTAATAAATGGAATCATTACCCAAATTTTAGAGCAAAAACGCGCTTCAGATGCAAAGTTTGACGCATGCGTTAAGACTTGGGAGAATGATAATGTCTGAAAACGAAGAAACATTAAGTCAAACACTACAACAAAATGACTTTGCGATAAGCAAAGTAAACGAAGAAGTAGTTGAGTTTAGTCGTGTGAGCATTTTCGGCAAACCTGTAACTCGACGCTTCAATATGAAATGGAATAGTTTTGTGCTTAATTTACAATCTTGGATTAAAAATGAAAAACTAATCCAAGATGCATTTCCTAATTTTTCAGACGCAGAACGTGAGTTTCTTATAACAGGGTTAAGTCCCGATGCATGGGATAAAATATTTGATGAATCGGATAATGCAGATATAGAGTTGTCCGAAGAACCTGACCATTAATTCGGAAACCGAATTTATCATGGATCATCCTTGTATCAAATATATTGACGAATTATTCTTTCCACCACTCGAAGAACAAGACATAGTTGTAATGTCTTATTGGAAAGATTATACTTGTGAGCGGGTATCTGACCCACATCAGCCTCAAAGGGGCTATAGAGGTAAAACTATTCGTAAAGTAAAGGGAGTCAAAAACCGTAACCTTAACCCAAAAGTTATTTTAACTCGCACTAATCGCGTCCTGGCTCCCGCGCATTAGTGCTGTAAGGGGTGACATACTCCCTTTTTGTCACCCCTTACACTTTTTACGGAGTAATATAATGAATACAGACGTAGACCCAAAGTATTTAGAAAAACGTATATTTGTTAATTTTAATAAAGAAATTCGTGAAGTAATTGGAGATTGGGAAATAAACGGGGAGGCTTACTACAAGCTCCGTCCCACTCCCACAAGTGCAAGCGGAGCGACTGTAAAAATCGCAGACGCAGAAGTGATAGATGTCGATGCATCTCTTATAATTCCCGTTGAGTCTATGACCGACGCCGAGCTTGAACAAGCATTAAGTGATGCTGAAAACGAGAGACTTATCGTCAGTGATCGTAAGCAAGCTAAAGCAGCTCGAACTAAGAAAGCAGCCAAAGCTGTAATTCCCACAACAAAAGAATTTCAGGATAAAATGAATGCATTACTTAACCTTTAACGGATTGCATTTATCCTTACTCGTAATATTTATCATGACTATTGCTTTTTTACTTCACAAGAGACTAAACAAGTAATGCAAACCTTTTTGCCTTTAGAATCATTTAGCGAAAGCGCAAAAGTATTAGATTATAAAAGGCTCGGTAAACAGCGAGTCGAAGCTAAACAAATATTAAATGCATTGCGTGAAAAAACAGGATGGAAAAATCACCCTGCTACACGCATGTGGGAAGGATACGAGCCTGGACTAATTTTTTATATGAATACCATGATTCAAGAATGGATAGATCGTGGTTATAATAACACGATGCCTATATCTTGGGATATTGACGAAAAAATACAGTATCCTAATTGGTTTGGCGGAGAAATCCACACAACCCATCGTAGTGCTTTGTTGTATAAAGACTACGAGTTTTACAGCAGATACGCCTGGAAAGAATCTCCTGAGCTTAATTATTTCTGGCCGGAGCCACTATGCGAACAGGGATAGATAATAAAAACAGAGTTATCAAACTGGATAACTACTCATTAAGTCTTTTTAGGGAATGTCCCAGAAAATACTTTAATCGCATAGAAAGCGGTTTGACTCCTGAGACATCCTCTAAATCATTAGCACCTGAGTTGTTGTTCGGTATCGCAATTCATCGTGCGATGGATACACTGTTTAATGAGCAAGACTTAGACTTAGCGTGTGAGCGTTTCCTCGACGCGTATCAACCAGTGCCTGAAGATACTAAACGCACTCCAGGTCGAGGCGTAAGTATCATAGAAGATTATTGGGAACGGTGGAGCCGAGAAAATGATCGTTACGAGTTAAGCGTATCAGAAGTTAAGTTTGAAGTCAACATAGGGCAGGTTCCCAGTATTGATGGTGAGCCGTCTTACGATGTATTTTACGGAGGACTTATAGACAAAGTTCTCATGCGAAATGATCAAGTGCTTTTAATGGATCATAAAACATCCAGTTGGGAAAGCACTTATCTAATTCCGGCATACGCCCAATCCCAACAATTTAAAGGGTATGTTTGGGCTGCTCGCAAACTTAATGCTGCATTTGCTTCTTGCACACAACTCATTGTAGATGTATTACTTATCAAGCCTAAAAACAATGATTTCTTTCGTAGCGAAATCATTTGTAATGAAGATGACTTAGAAGAATGGCGCGAAGGTATACTTCAGACTATACAAATGATGTTGATGTGCAAACATACTAACACCTGGCCACAGTTCGGAAAGGAGTCATGCACTAATTGGAATAGGCTGTGCCCTTATTTTGAATTATGCGACGCTAAGAAATTCTTACGTCGTGGCATGCAAGAATCTTTATACACCACAGATTTCTGGGATACAAGTAACCGATGACACGTAAACATTACAAAATAATAGCAGAGGCGATGGCTGAAAGTAAGCCGAAAGAATACGACGATATAGTAGTGTGGAAAGCTACAGTTGAAACATTAGCAATACGTTTGGGGAACAGCAACTCGAACTTCGATAAAGATAAATTTCTTGACGCCTGTAATTACTACAAATAGGAGCCACGCAATGCCTGTAGAATTTGACGGAGCTGATACTGCAAATCCTGGACCAGTAAAAAACTTACTTTACGGTGAACCAGGTATGGGAAAGACCTTTAGTCTTAGATCGTTGCCTAAGTCCGCACTTCCAGCATTACTTATAGATTTAGATAGAGGTGCTACGTCTGTATTAGGCGGCTTCGAAGAAGGAGAGCTGCTCGGTTTCATTCCTGACCGATTTGCAAAAGTAGGCAGAAAAGAAGCCCCTGTTGCTTACGAGCAAGTTAAAGATAAGCTAAACGAAATCCATAGCGACGATGCAATAAAAACTGTCATAATTGATTCATTTACAGAATTGTATCAAAATATAATGGATTACGTAATGCACAAAAACAACAAAGCGTTAGACAGTGCGCCAACACAGCCCGACTACGGTATGGCGATGCGTTTTTGTATTAAGTTTGTCGAAGCTCTAAGCGAACTTAACAAACACATCGTAGTGATTTGTCACGAAGCTAATCACACTAACGAAGTGACTGGAATTACTAAAGTTACTCCTGCGTTGACTGGTCAGTTAGCCTCTAAGATTCCTGGCTACTTCGACAATGTGCTTCACGCTAAAGTAAAAGGTAGAGGCGAGAAGCGAGAGTATATCTGGGAAACCGTCCCTAACGGATTGTATATCGCACGCACTCGCACACAAGGTTTAGATACAGAAATTCCACAAGATTTTAATTTATTAATAAGGGATTAACGATGTCAACGTTAGTTAAGTTTGATTGGCCTAATGATTTCTTTGATAGTGATTTAAAAATAGAAGTTCTTATATGGCCATCTGTAGAGGAAGCCACAAAACCTAAAAAGCTTCACACGCTAAAAGCAGGTATTCATGTGTATAGCGCAAAAGAATTACTGCAACATGAGTTTGAGCAAAGCTCAGAATTCACGATAGAAAAAGCTACATTGATTTCTTATGTAGGTCAAGTAGAATTATGTGATTTCTTAAGTGATGGCGCGCTTGAAGAAATCGAAAATTATTATTGGGAAAATATTCACGAAAACTTATGACAAGTAAAGACGAATTTAATCTTTTAAAAAGTGGAGAGCTTTCTCGAGACTCTACTAACGCTTTTTCGCTTGTTGTTACGCAAGATGAAATAGATTTATTAGTGCATCTCTTGCATAATGACATTGACAGAAAACTACGTCACGATACCGATCCCTCCGTGGCACAGTCAATTTTTGCTAAGATTATTGACTTAGGATTGCTTTCTGAAAGAAAGGATGCGGAATCAGGGCAATAATTTCGGGATATGAATTTAATCTATAAAAACACGAAGGACTAAACATGACTGAAGCAACGCTCGACTTCGGAAGCTGGGAATCAGAAGAAAAGAACCTTAGTACTACCGTGCCTGCCGGAACGTATGACCTGCAATTAGATAAGTGGGAATACCGCGAATCTAAAAACAAGGGCACGGCCGGAGTCAACTTTATGTTTAAGGTAGTTCAAGCCGATGACTCATCTCTTAACGGTCGAGTGATTTTTCACTGGGCAGGTTGGGGAACTTTTTTCTTTCGTTCGTGTGTCATGGCACTGTTCGAGGATCGACTCAAAGAGTTGAATGGAATGGATCCTGACAGCGCGGAATACGAATCGAGCAAGCTAAAGTTAAATCTAAATGACATTCAGAATGATATGTCTGAAGATTTAGACGAGGCTATAGGTTCTATTGTCATCGCAGAAGTTGCAGTTAATACTTGGAATAATGAAACTACTGGAGAGAAAGGAGAGAACAATAAAATCTCTAAGTTTCATCAACAAAGCTAAGTAAATTTATAAAAGCCAAGAGAAGATTAAGATGTGGGGGCATCTTAGTTTGTAAACGCAATATGTCCTTCAGATCGTCTGAAGGGTTTGCAAACCTGTAAAATCGGGGGATTTGCAGTTCTTCTCTTGGCTTTTTTTTTATTTTATATAAGGACACATAATGGGATCGGTGACAGAGACCGTAAAGCAAGAAAATATACTCATTCCTGATGATCGTCAACGTAGTGTGCGGCATGACGACGCCTTAACAGAGCTTATAGAATCTATCGCAGAAACAGGGCAAATTCAGCCTATAGTTGTTGATAACTCTAATATTTTAATTGCGGGCGAGCGGAGACTAACAGCAATACGTAAATTAGTAGCTGAAGAACGTCATACTGGGGACGTGCTGTGTAGACGTATTCAGCCAGAATCTGATTTTCACCGTCATGCAATAGAGTTAGAAGAAAACATCAAAAGAATTGATCTTACTCCTGCAGAACGCGATCTCGCTATTGCGGAGTATACGAGATTACGCCAAGCACAAAAAGGCAAAGCAAAACAACGTGTAGGCGGCGGACATTCTCAAGCCGACACAGCCAAAGAATTAGGTATAAGTGAAGCTACAGTTTCTGATGCAATGAAAAGTGCTACAATTATAGAACATCATCAAAAAACAAATCCCGAACTTGCACAGCAAATCATAGACGAAGGG
>TARA_R100000808_G_C2154973_1_pt1 | contig 12448 bp, 7 predicted proteins | sample TARA_R100000808 | Tara Oceans TARA_R100000808 (sample SAMEA2622852) | marine metagenome | biome: marine biome (ENVO:00000447); feature: marine epipelagic mixed layer (ENVO:xxxxxxxxx); material: "saline water (ENVO:00002010), including plankton (ENVO:xxxxxxxx)" | depth 140 m | reverse complement strand
TACACCAGCAGAATACTATCTAGAAGATAGGAGATTACATCTTATTCCAAGACCATCCCAAATAGGTATATTGACTCTTACCTATGTTGCTGCACCTACAAGTCTAAGAAGTAAAACAGGTATGAAGAAGGTCCGTTTTGACAATCTAGTATCTGAATATTTTAGAGTAGGTGACAAGGTAAAATCCAGGGTTGGTGCATCCAACACAACTAATACTGTTGCCACAGTTGAAAGAGCAAATCATTTTGAGCCAAAAGCAGGCGAGTTAATATTGTCTGGTTTCACAAATGGATTCACAACTGACAATGAAGATTTTTTTAGTACTGGTGACGAAACAACCTATTACGAAAATTTATATGGGACCAACTGGTCCAGTATCGTTCAAACCTGGAATAATTTAGGATTTGGTGGAGCAGCTACAATAAATGGTAATCAATATGATTACAGCGAAACATCTCCTATTGTTCCTGATGTTTATCACTATTCGCTAGTTGATTATGCTAAAGCAATGATTCACCAAGATATTGGTAATGCAAAAGAGTATCAAAATCATTATGGTTTATATGTAGCTAATCGGGAGAAGGCAAGGACCACAGTAGCTAATTCAGATGTGAGTGGAATGTCTTACGTTGCGGATAGGGTAGGTAGTGGTGCTATCTAATGGCAAAAATCGAGTTGAAAACCTTTAAAGGTATTGCAACGAATGCAGACCCAACTGACCTTGGAAATGAATATGCCTTAACAAATCAAAACTTTTTATTAGACACACCAGGGAGTTTAGTTAAACGTCCAGGCCGTAGTAACGGTTCCACTATTAATACGTTAAAATTTTCAGATGTGAAATACTGGTCCCCTAGTAATGTAAATCTTGCTGGGGCAGAAATTGCAGGTGTTTGGACTGGTTACGATAGTGATGATAAAAAATTAAAAACTATTGTCAGTAATTTATTTTCAAATCCTGCCCCAACCCCAACCGTTCTAGGTTCAGCATACTCTTCTAATATACCTACAGATTTTGACCTTCAGGACCACGGGACCGAATTTAGATATGCCCCAAATAACTTAGCACAGGGTCCAAAAATACTACAGCATATTAGTAGAAACTTTTTTAGTGGAAATTATACCGTAGATGAATTTGTTTTCCAGGATGCATTATTATCATATCCAGCAGCAGATGATATTGTATTTGAATCATTGCTTGAGTCTGCATCAGCAGCTGGTCTTGCAATTGATGTCAATAAACTGCACAGTTATAAACTAAGTGTATTGTATGATGGATTTCAAGAGATGCCACTAGGTGATTCTTTTAAGTCTTTATCTACTGCTAACAACAATAGAATGGCTCAACTTAAATTAACAATCCCTGCTAGTTCTAGTGGTACTGCACCAAATAAAACGTATGCATTTAACCCTAGAATAACAGCAATTAAGATTTATCGCGAGATAGAAAGTGCAGGTACATTTTTTCATATTGGGACCATTCCAATAAACACCACAAGCAATAATCAAAACACAACAATTACAGCTACGAGTACTAATTATAAAGTGGGTCGTGCAGCGGTATACGCTGATGCTTTGATTGGCTCAACTTTAGCATCTGGAATTTTTGCAGATTTTGATTGTGGCGCAACTCAAACCAGTACTACTGATGTAACTGTTGAATATTTTGTTGTTAAGAAGTCAGAAGGGGGTAATGCGAATTCGGTTTTGTCAAATGGATTTCCTATTTGGCAAGCATCACCATCTCTTGGTAGTTCAAATATTACAGGACCAGGTAGTAACAGCGACTTTGTAAATCGATTATCAAAAGGTTATATGAATATCATTAGTGGGATACCAGGTGGTGCTGATGATTTTTTCAATGAAGAATTTAGAATTGCTAGAGTTCTAGTTGAGAACCCTGATGAGGGTGGTAGTTCGCAGACTTTAAATTCATATACCGATGTCTTAAATGGGTCTTGCCATACCAATGCATTAATATTTCACAATATGGATAATGGTGATAGGATAGGTGTTGGTCAATGGGATGGTGGGATTGCAGTTCATAGTAATAGTCATAAAATTGTGCAGGGTTCGGTAGGTAAAGCAATACTCCTTACAGACTCTACCACATCTTATTCTAGTTCTGTTTCGGTCCATAAAAATTATGTCGAAACATATAGTAGTAATACTGCTACTTATTATTTTTATGACGTTGGTTTAACAAGTGGCGCACCTCAACCTTTTGTTGACGACTTAAAGGTAAAGGTCAATTATAAATATAGCCAAATGATGGGGAATAGATTATTTGTAGGGAATGTAAGACTAGACCCAGGTGGGGATAATGAAGATAGGCCAGATTGGATTATCTTTTCAGAAGCTGGTATGCCAGACATATTACCTACCATTAATTATATTCAGGTGAAGGACCAACAAGGTGGGTATATAACTGGCCTAAATAGAATCCTGGATTCATTAGTTGTCTTTATGTCCAGGGGAATATTCAGATTAGATGTTGGTTCAACAGGAAACCCTGCTGATTGGTCTTTAATGGAAGCAGATAAAAATATAGGATGTGTAGCTAGTAAAGCAATTATTAGTGTTAAGGATAATTTATTTTTCTGCGCCAGGGATAACATATATCAGATAACTCCAGATTTTAGATTTAACCCAATTGCGGAACCTATTAAAGATGTATATACTGGCTCCACCAATCTGCAAAATAGTAGAATGATATATGACGTATTAAGGAATAGGATTATATGCAGGTTTGGTGATGAGATAAATACTCAATATGTATACAATTTAGATAGCCAGTCTTGGACCACTATGAAGTTCTATACAAATGGAACCAATGATGGTCCTGATTTATTTTCAATTAATGATACCTTAGATGTGATAGGATTTAAATCAGCAACATCTGGTGGAGGTGGTGGCGGATAATTATGGCATATAACACCACAGTAAAAAAGTTGCATGACTCAAGTAGTGTTGAAACCGTATCTGTTATATATAGGACTGGTTTTTTTGACATATCAAATATGGACGAAAATGTATTAATAAGGAGAATAAACCTTAATTATACAAGCGATGCTGCTATTACCTGTTATATCTATATAGATAATTCAACAACGGCTGTTGATGGTAGTGGGTCCTTTACTTTTCCTGCAAATGCTAGTGGTTCAAAAATAGTTAGTAGAAGACCTACAACGGGTATTAGGGCCAAGACAGTTTCTATAAGATTACAATCAGATAATGTTACTGATGACATAACTATAAGAAAATTGGAGATTGAAACAGATGAGTAGATTGAAATTTACCAATATGCAGGTTGATAAGAACGTATCTCAATTGACCAGGAATGTAAAACAAAGAGCCAAAAGGACCACGGTTACAACAGGCCTGGTAAGGTCAGCTGATATAGAGCCAGGTGAATTTGTTTTTACATCTATTAAGAAGGGCCAAGAGGGTCCATCATCACCAACTAGTGATGAATCAAGAATTTATTTTAAAGATAATGACGGTAACACATTTATGTTTACTGGAACGAAGGTAGGATAAGAAAATGGAATATGATATCGTACAAGCATTTATAGACCCAGCAACCGCTTATGGTTTAGCGATGGCAGCACCCAAGATTGGTAAGGGTATACATGATTGGTTAAACAAGGCTCCACAGCAAAAAGCAGCGCCTGAGACAACAGCTTATCTAAACAAATTAAGAAACATTAGTAAGGAAGGCTTGTATGGTCAAGATGTAAAAAATGAGATAGGTGCTGATTTACAACAGAGTTCAAATCTAACTAGGGCAGCATTGCATTCTAATGCTACTAAACAAGGTTTGGAAAATAGTGGTGTATTAGCACAGCACTTAATTAAAGAAGGTGGACAGACAACATTGCAAGCTGCTAGGATGGCCAAACAAATAGCAAAGATGAATGAACAAAGTAAGTTAGATGCAAGCGCCCAGGCATCAGCTATTGGAAGAGAAGAAGAAGCAAGAAAGTACCAAAATGCATTAGCAAGAAAAGAGAGAAGGGATAGTGTTGTTGGTAACCTGGTAGGTGGTTTATCAGATGCATATTTAGCACATCAGGATTTTACAGGGGGACTTCCTGGTAGTGGCACAGAAGAAAGTGAAGTAGATGATTGGCTTGACTACTACAAAAAAAGGTTTAAATAATGAGTTATTTACAATCACTTCAAAAAAAGGTAGCAAAAAATAAAGGTGGTAATTATACAACATCTACATATGGACCAGGACCATCAGAAGAAGAGATGGCTGAATTGGATAAAAAGTGGAATAGTATGCCTGCTTCTAAAAGAAAAAAACTCGAGAAGTTATTAAAGGCGAGGTTAGAACAAGAATCCCCAGAAAGAACTGCAAGTGAAGCCAGGGATGAAAGTACTGAACAAAACCGCTCTATACACCAGGCTAAGTTGAGAGAACAGTATAAAAAAGACAAAGAGTGGCAAGATAAGAAGGACCAAACTGCATTGCAAAACCAGCAAAAAGAAGCAGAAGCTGCAAGAGATGCTGAAATCAAAAGAAGGAATGCTGAAATCAAAAGAAAGCAGGATATCAAACTAGATGCTGGACAGGTTGCAGTTGATGTCAGAAGGTCAAATCAAGAAATAAATGTTTTGCAAAGGGACGTTGATAAACTAACCAAAAGGATAGAAGACGTAAAAGACCAAAATAATCCAACTGTAAATAGGTGGAAACAAGAACGTGCTGACATGGTGGAAGAAATAGCAATTCTGAAAATGGAGATGGATAATAAACTAGTGAACCTGGTGGATGCAGCAACAGATAAATACGGCCTTAAAGAGGGTATTGAATTCCTGACCCAGATGGGAATAGATAAGAAAAAAATAAATGAAATTTTAAGTAGGAAGTAAAGTTTGGACCCTAAGAAAAGAGCCGAGATACTTGAATATCTAAAAACCCAGGAAGAATCCCTGGTTGATTCTGTTATTAATTATGGAGAGAACAATCCAGTTGTCCCAGAGGACCAATTTCCAGGGACCAAGGACCTATCCAATATTAATAAACTGCGGAAGGATGGGTGGACCGATGATAGAATATTTAAGGCCCTGGAAGCTGACATGGCTGAAAAGCAAAGACTGGAAGCTGCAAAGCAAGGGCCACCAAGACCACCTAAAGGCACACTTGAGAAAATAGTACTCAAAACAAAACGCTCTGCAAGGGCTAGTGAGTTAGATGCTATGTCATGGATGTCCTATTCAGGTGTTCCAGGGTATCCATCCTGGGAAGAAATAAATGAGATTTATGATGAATATGAAGAGCGCAATCAGAACGACCCAGTTCTAGCAGATAACTGGCTAGAGTATGTATTGTTATCTTCAGCTGGTTTAGTAGGTTCTATGTACGCTGGAACTAAAGCAGGACTTCCATATGCAGCAGCAGGTATGACTGGTGCAGCAGCGGTTGGGGCAGTTACCCCAGTAATACCTGATGAGTTTGTCACGGTCCCATTAAGTGGCGCAAGTGGATTAGCGGTAGGGACAACAGCATTCTGGCAACAACAGGGTTCTGGCATGATGTTGAGAAACCTAATCAAACGGGGAGTGGACCCAGATGTAGCTTATGGCCTTGCATCAGTTGGCGGATTATTTTATGGATTAGTTGAAAGAGCGCAAGTATCAAAATTTATTCCAAAGTCAGTACAGAAAAAAGCCAACGATACAATTACAAAGTCATTAACAAAATGGATAGGCGAGAATTATCGTAAGTATGGTACAGATTATTTTGTCCAAATTGGGCAGGAAGAAGCACAATTAGGAATCCAATTTATTACAGAAGAATTAGCAGTTGCCCTGGAAGGTGATATTCCACAAAGGCAACTTGAAGATATGGCAGCCGAAGCCTGGGAAACATTTAAGCAAACAGCAGCAGGGTTGGTTCCTTTGCAGGGAGTACGCGCAAGTGTTGATTATGCTGTTGATACTCAGGCTCCACCAAAAATTAAAGATGTTGTAAGTGGTCTTGTAGACACTCAGCAAGAAATTGAAACCAGTTCTATTGTATCACCTGAAGAAAAGCTAACAGTTGAAACCCAGGCGCAACAAATAACTGAAGACGAAGCTAATGATTTTAATATTGAGTACGATAAAGAAAATGATGGCGCTATGGAAATGTCAGAAGATGAAATTATAGCGACTGGATACAATATTGAATTAAATAACATACCAGTAAGTAGGACAGATGAAAATGGAAAAAGATACTACGCGGTCAGCCTTAAAGGCGAGACAGATTCTCAAGGCAATATACGACTCACCAGCGCAGCGGATAGAAGCACACTTCTTGAAGAAACAATCGAAGCCAGACTTAGAAGGCTCCAAAACTCAAAAAAACCCGAAGACCAAGCCTTAATAGCCAAAATTGAAAATTGGTGGGGGTCCGTCAGAAAAAAAGCTTCAGAATTGGGCCTAGAACTTCGTTTTGACGATACAGCCGAGGGTAACATCGAATTATTTTCTGATGCGATTCTATACCACAAAGGGGGCTTTACAGGACTAGACGAAAAATTTCAGGCTGCAACATACATCCCAGACCGCCTTGCAGACGAATTTATAGCAAATTTCGGTGAAATGAGCGATGGGACCAATGTTTTTGACATTTTGAAAAGTGACCAGGGCGGAGTTAAAAAAGCTGATAGCTATTTTCGCGATAATGTTAATGAGGAATTAGCAATGAGGGAAGCCATGGGCCAAGATAAACAAAGGCCACCGCCAACTGCAAAGAATCCTACAAAGACAAAACTACAAAAGAAAACCAAACAAATGGTCCCAGGTGAAAACACAAAATCACCAGAATTTAAAAAATGGTTTGGAGATTCTAAGGTCGTAGATGAAAATAACCAACCCCTGGTTGTTTATCATGGGACTGGTCAAACATTTGATGAGTTTAATACAGAAATAAATAGACCAGAATTATCATTTACTAGTAATCCAACAGTTGCAAATGAATATGCGGTATCTGGATTAAATGCAACAAATCCACAAATGTATCCAGTTTATTTATCATTAAAAAACCCAGCAGTATATGATGCTAAAGGGTTGAACTGGGCAGATTTTAAAGTGTGGACTGGTTACAAGTGGGCAAATATTCATCAATTAGCAGAAATGCATAAGGTTGGAAAAGAATTTAACGATGACAGAAACCCTGGTCAGAAAATTACATTTGAAAAAACAGATGGAATAATATTAAAAAATATAAATGAAGTTGGAAATAATCTAGAAACAGAATTTTTAGGAACTACATATCAAGTTTTTGAACCCAATCAAATTAAATCAGTATTTAACCAGGGAACTTTTGACCCTAATGATGCCAACATATCTCACCAGTTAGAGCCAGGTGTAGTAGAAAAGGCTGTTGGTATTTATCCTGATGTGATGAATACAAAAGCAAAGAAAGACAGATTAAGGCTTACTGTGGCCCGTAGAGAAAAAACACCCTTGGTTGGTAGACAGAATAATAATCGAGTCGAATTTGAACTTGAGAATGGTGGTGTAATAATTCTTGGAAGGGATAAAACTCCAGAAGATTGGATTCGCCAGGTAGAGAGTATCTTGGACCAAGACGAAATAGAACTTGCAATGAATTGGTATGAAGATGCATACCCTGCATTTGTTGAGGAATTTGGTCAAGACGAAGCTGTGAATTATATGGTTGCCTGGTTATTGGGTAATGTCCAGGCTAGTCCTCAACAAGCGCTATCAAATACATTCCTGGGAATGGAGCAGTTGAAAGCTGCACTACCATCATTTAAAAGTGCAGGTACAAAATCAGTAGCTAAAAATATTAAAACAGCATTGCAAGGTTTGCGAACAGAAAAAGGCGCAGGTGCTAAGTTATATGATTTCCTGGATAGCGCTTTAGGAAAATTAACCAGGACCGTAATGCAAGATGATGAAAGAGGTTTAGCGCCAGTAGCAATTGATAGACATACATATAGAGATGCAGGTTTTGTTGATGCAGCAATTAAAAATATACTTGGCAGACTTGCAATCGATAAAGATAGAGTTAAAAGATTAAGGTTTGACTCTAAGGATTCCTCACCAAGCGATACTCAATATGAGTATGCTTTAAAGTATATGAATGACCTTACTAACTCATTAAATGAGATGGGTTATATGGGTGGCAACTTAAAACCTCATCAAGTCCAGGCTATCGGGTGGACCGCAATAGCCAGAATGTCTGAATCATCAGAAGGCCAATCAATCCAGGATGCTATTGGCTTACAAAAACCAACAGTAGCATTTGCATTAAGGTTTGGTGACGAAAGTCCTTATAGCGCTATGTATGGAGAAGCGTTTGATGGTCTTCCAGAAAAGGAAAAAATTGCATTAACAGATAGAGTGGTCCAGGATGTGGTCCCAGAGTTAGCTGAAGAATTAGGTTTAAAAGTTAACTCAGTAAAAGGTAAGGGGTATGGTATCTGGGATAATGACCCAGCAGAACCCAATGCTACAATTAATGTTAGAGGAAGTAACCAAGCTATAAAAGCATTGATGAATTCTATTGGTATCTTATTTCAACAAAGCGAAGTGGGTTTAATCAGTAAGGCTCCTAATCTTAAAGGGTTAGGTTTGATTTACAGCCATAAAGAATTATCAAACCCAGAAATGCAGCAAGCTGTATATGATATTTTAAGAGAAGAAACAGACAAAGATTTTACACCAGGGGCAACAAGCGTAACATATAATGGTATGCCAGGACTAATGGTAGGCACAAATGTTAATCAGTCAGATTATGAAATACATGAGCCATCGTTAGATGTGGCTGTAGAAAGAATTAGGAATGAACTAGGTATCGATTTAGATTTACCTGGTGCTATTACACCAATAGGAAGTAAATATGAAGCAACAAAAAACAACTGGAAGAAAAACAATCAGGGTGAACGGTATAGAAAGGCCATTCGCAAAACCCACCCATCCAGTCTACTCGGAAGGCTCGACAATCATTATGGGCCGAAGGTTGAGCGACACCTCGAAGACACCTTCGCAAAAGAATCAGACAAGCGAAGAAAAAGCTACCAACTAGAGCCAAACCCCGACTATGCTGCTGAAGTAGATGCAGCAATCCAAGCAAAAGAAAAAACAAAATCCCTTGATATAAGTACGGATACTATCATGCAAAGCGCGCATGATTTTCTATTCGATTCTATGGGACCTTTAGTCAGATGGCAGAAGGATACCGAGGAACAAATGCTTGGTGGTAAGCGCTTACGGGACCATGTAAATGTTGTCCTAGCATCTGAATTATTCGTAGGTAAGGTATCAGAAAAGATATCAGACTTTAACAAAAAAATTATAGATAAAGACAATCCCGATAGCTTCCTAAGAAGGCTTGTTGATAGTGGAATTACAACCGAAGATTTTAATCTATACCTTCACGCTTTACACGCCCAAGAAAGAAATGATGCCGTAGCTGAAATCAATGAAGACCTCGAAGATGGTGGTAGTGGAATGACCAATAAGATAGCTGAGACTTTATTGAAAAAGTTTAATAAGAAATATGGTAGGGTGAAGCTTAGAAAGTTTGTGAAAGAATTCAGGGAAGAGGTTATCGATAAGACCTTACAAATTAGACTAGAGAATGGTTTAATTACCCAGGAAGACTTTGATAACATGACAGCTAAGTATGATAATTATGTTCCACTATTCAGGGTGCTAGATGAAACAGAAGCTATATTAGATGATAAAAAATGGTGGCAGAAAAAATTATTAGGTATCCCTGAAAAGATAAAAGAAAGAGTAGGTGGTGGTCCACAAAAATTTGATGTAAAAGGTGCTGAAAGTAAAAAGGTCAAAGGTAGTACCAGGAGAGTAAAGAATATTTTAGTATCTGCTATTGAGCAACACCAGGGTGCATTGTTGCGGTCCGAAAAGAACCTGGTGAATAGGAGACTATTAAACCTTATTGAAATGTTTCCAGACGATAGCGTTGTAGAAGTTATGGGTGTACAACAAAAACCGATGTATGACCATAATGGCGAAATCTCTTATATGCAGGAGAAACAACAAGTTATTGATTCGGACGGTGATTATGTAGGTCCAGAAAGAATGATTCATGTTAAGGTCGATGGCAAGACAAAACGTATCATATTTAAAGGTCCCCAGGGAAAAAGAATAGCAGGTGCAATGTTGAATATGGGGGCTAGTAAAGCTATTAGTGTATTACAATCTTTTAATAATTATTTAAGGTATGTAAATACTATAGCCGACCCGAATTTTATTTTCAGCAATTTTATCAGAGATATTCAGATGGCTGGATTTGCTATCTCTGCGGAGCAAGGCGATACTATAATGGCCCAGGCGTTATCTCCCAAGGCCCTGGGCCACGCCTGGAAAGGTGTATATAATATTGTACAAAATGAGGATACCGATTCTGAATGGTCCCAATTATATGAAAAACTGAGAAAGGCAGGGGGTAAAACAGGATTCTTTGATTACGAAAGTATTGAATCAAAATTAGAAAAATTAGAGGTCGATTTAAAGCGCGTAGAGTCTAAGGGAATTGGCATCAAGACTGCTGGAAAATCAGTATTTAATTTCATAGAAAGTTTGAACGAAGCCACAGAATCTGCGGTAAGGCTTACATTGTTTAAGACTTTATTAGACCATGGATACTCTGAAGAACAAGCTGCAAGTGGCGCTAAAAATGTGACTATTAATTTTAACCGCAAAGGTCAATTTGGTTCATTCTTAAATAGTGCCTATTTATTTGCCAATGCAGGATTACAAGGCAATCATAGAATATATGCCATATTGAAAAATTCAAAGAAAGCCAGGGGCGCTGTAGCAGGAATTGCAGCAATGGGTTTAACTGAATCTATATTAAATAATATGGCAAGTGAAGACGATGATGAATACGAAAAATTGTCTGATTGGGAAAAAGACAATAATATGATTTTTAGATATGGGTCAGGCGATAAGTACTTTAAAATGAGATTGGCCTATGGATTAAATGTATTTAAGGTGGCTGGTAATATTGCAGGTGATGTTACCTGGTCAAAAATGAAAGGTAAGCCATTAGAGCCTTGGAGACATACTGCCAGGCTCCTAGAAGCGATGAATAGTGCATTTAACCCATTAGGTAGTGGACCATGGGACCAGGTTTTATCACCAACTATAGGGGACCCACTTATACAGCTGTCTAATAATAAAGCATTCCATGGTGGCCCAATAAAACCTAAGTCTTATTATGGACCAGAAAAAGCAGAGGTAGAACAGGCCTGGTCCAGGACTCCAAATGTATATAAAAATATGTCTCAATGGGTATTTAAAGCAGTAGGTGGAAAGATTAGATACAATGAAGATGGTGGTATTGACCATGCAGTTCGTGGACCACTAGATGGATTTGGTGACTGGTCCCCTGAATTGTATGAGTATTGGGTTGATTATCTAGGTGGCGGATTAGGTAAAACTATTTTCAGAACTGTCAGCACCGTGCAAGATGCAGTTGAAGGTGATACAGACTGGGCCAAGGCTCCTTTTGTTAGAAATTTCTATGGCAAATTTGATGAAAAATCAGAATCTAGAATTCTATATGACTATGAAAGAAATATGAGGCGAGACTATTACGATAATAATGTTCGACTAAAATATTATAACTATCTAGACAGTTACTACAATAAGGGTCACATAGATGATAAAGAATACAAAGCAAGGATTAAGGCTTTTGAGAAAGCGCAAGATGAAGCCTTTGAAACAAAATTAGGGTATTAATATGCTTATGTGGTTTAATACTTCTGCAAAAAATTAGAAATTTGAGAAACTATGGCATCATTATTAAATAAAAAACCTTCGGAAACATACAAGGACCTTTTAACTGTTTCTAGCGATACGACAAACCAGGGATTAGAATCTTCTGTTAAGCAGGTTTTTGATGGCGAGGGTGTAGGCTCACGATTATATCTTAGTACTACTGCGGTCCAGGTTGGTACATCAAACTTACATCAAGGTGCAAATCTAACGGTGTATGGAAGTGTAAAAGCGGAAAAACTTACATTAATGGAGCAAATTAGTGGTGATACCCATGACGTACTTTCTGTTAATAGTGATGGTTCTGTTAATTTTTTAAAGCCGATTGTTACGAAATCAACTGTGACGTTTCAGGCGCAGGGATATGATGACATGGTTATGGATGCGACTAATAGTTCTATGAAAAGAGGGGATGGAACTAAGGGAAATGTAAAATTAGGGGCAACAGATGTTACCCTTCAAAAAGGGTCTACGGACCTAATGACAGCAAAAGAAGACGGGACAATTCGGTTCCAGAACATAACAAGCGGAAATGAACCTTCGAATCCAACGGCTGGAGATTTGATTGTCATTGACGGTGAATTAAACATAGGAGTTTAATATGGCAACATGGAATAAGGTCGTTGTTGAAAATGCTTCAGGAACGATAGCACAAAAGTCAGCAGGTCTGGTAGAT
>TARA_R100000808_G_scaffold14797_4_pt1 | contig 12474 bp, 12 predicted proteins | sample TARA_R100000808 | Tara Oceans TARA_R100000808 (sample SAMEA2622852) | marine metagenome | biome: marine biome (ENVO:00000447); feature: marine epipelagic mixed layer (ENVO:xxxxxxxxx); material: "saline water (ENVO:00002010), including plankton (ENVO:xxxxxxxx)" | depth 140 m | reverse complement strand
AGGTTTAGGTGCAGCTTCAGATGTAGATTTCTTAGGCCAAACCTTCGACTGTGGGTACAACTTAGGTTTCTTTTTAACTACTCTACCATGTACCTTTGGTTTATCTGTAGATTTAGGAGGTTTTAATTTTCCCGCAGCTTTTTTAGCTGCTTCTCTAGTTTTAAAAACTCTACCAGCGAATCTCCCTGCCTTTACAATCCAACCACCGGGAACTGCTACAAGAAGAGTATTAAGAGCAGCAGATCGACCTTTATTAATATTTTCTGGAGTTCTAGAAACAGCTAGATCACTACTACTATCTCTAGATGTAGGTGTCTTTCCTTCTTCAATTCTTCTCTTTTTTTCAGCAGCTTCCCTTTTCCACTTCCTTCTTAGTTTCATAACTGCTGCTGAACCACCTTTATCCATTGCTTCGCCAATAGCTTTATCTTTTTCTGCTCTAGTCATAAAGTCTAGTCCTTTCTATTAGTTAGTGTTAGGTACAAGATTATCATCGGCACCTGCAGGACTAGCTGGAGCTTGCATATCATCTCTTCTTGTACGTCTAGCTTGGTTTCGTTGAAGTTCAAGAACTTGGGCATACTTTTGTTCGTAAAGCTGCGCCCCCGGAAAATCTTTTTGAAATAACATAGCTTCTACCATAGAGGCAAAGAACAGAAGATCGTAACAAAAATCAGTAAAATAATTTGTTGAGGTAGAAGTATTTAAAGTAACAGGTCGTGATATATGAACAACTTCCCCAGAAAATGCAGAAGAGGGGGTAGGTGCAATACCTACAGTATTATTGGTTCTAGGGGAATAATATTTAGGAGTACCAGTAGAAGCAACTACAGGCCAAAAATCATTGATAAATTCATCTGTTCTCTGTAGAAGATTAATTCTGGTTCCATTAGCAGTGATATTAATATTCTTTACTATTCTGGTTCCTGTAGGAAGAGTCAAAACTCTACCATTAATATCACCAGTTCCAACAGTAATAGCAGTATAAGATACTAAACCGTAGTCGTCTAAATCTTTTGTTAGACGTTCTTCAGCCCTGTTGACCATCTTAGGTATATAGTCTACAAACTCTGTGCCTTCGTTCTCACAAGCTTGTTTAATATCCTCTACTAGGTAAGAATAATTAGCCATAGAAAACTGCTACCGTAGCTGCAGACGTAGGTGCAGATACCATAACTTTACTATCCATGTATACACCTAAATCAGGAAAATATAGTTCGTTAACATCATTAGCAGTCGTGTTCACAAACTTGATGTTATTGCCTTTAATCTGACCTCTGTCAGTTGTAGATGTTCCTGTAATAAGAAAAGTACCTACACCAGAAGCATTCACACTTCTGATTCTTGTATTTGCTACAGTTACACTAGAGGCTACATCAAGAACAGCACCGCTACCAGTTACAAAACCTTGTCGAATAGTCGTAGCCATTTATGTTATCCTTCTTTTCTATATATAGAATGTAATGTGAATTATGTCTTTACATTATAACCCATATCTACAAAATATAAAAGGAGAAGGGTAAGAAATATTATTATACACTTCTTACCCTAACTCCCTTTACATCAGGTTAAGACCTACGAAGAACCACTGGCTCCGTAGAATCCACGCCAATCAGACCAGCCGAAGCTGTAGCGTTCCCGCGACTTAAAGCGAAGGTTACCCGTATCGAAATCCGGTTCCATCTTCGTTTGAAGCGGCGCGCGAACAAACATCTTCGCACCGTTCGGGCAGTCCGTCTTAATGAACCAAGCGTTCGTATCAGTGAAACGATGGTTCACAAAGAAACCACCGGGAACTAGACCCTGATTACGAATCGAGTTGATATCATTGACGTTCGTTGCACCATTAGCAGCCGTAGTCGGATTGACTCCAATAGTCGTTGACATCGTGCTGTTAAGAATTTGATCTGCCGTGAAAGCAAGATCAGGCGGAACGTGAATCGACTCAGCCTTAATACCGATAAGAATGCCACGATCATCCTTCGCTTTCGCAATAGTGATCAAAGCAGACTCAAGCGAAGCCTCCGAAAGATCGGTCGCATCAAGATCATTGTCTTGCGTACCACCATCCACGACAGGATGCGAATCACTGAAAAGCGAAACACCATCACCACCAAGATAGGACGAGCTAAAGCCGTTGTTGAATACATCGGCAGCTTTCACCTGCTTGGTGTTAGCCATCGCACGGGCAAGACCCTTCGCCCGAAGCTTGGCAAACGTGTCGTACAAGTTATCTTCCATAGCCTCTTCGGTAACCGAAAACGCCAAACTGATCGTTTCAGCCGTATAACGAGCAGTGTAACTTTCCTGCGCGTCATCATACTGAACCGCAGCACCCTCACCCTTGACGGGCGCAGTACCGAATCCAGTGAATAGGACTTCTTCCTCAAAAGCGCGGTCGCTATTTTCAACATCGAAAAGTGCTTCATGTTCATTCGTCACTTCGTTGTATTCAATACCGAAAACCGCGTTCAGACCGGGAAGAAGTTCTTTCGCAATACTAGCGCGATTAATAGCCATTATTAATTACTCCTTTCCCAATTAGTTAACTGACGGACCAGCAGAGATATAAGCATCTACATGCTTAACAAGGCGCACTTCCAATTTCGGGAAGGCACGTTCTGCCGCTACGTCAATGTCGTTACCCGGCTCATCGACCACCGCAACTGCACGAAGCATTGCGTTGCCCGTTGTACGAGTACCGGCTTCAAGCCCAAAACCAGACTTACCAGTAACCGTCGAACCAGAACCAAGAGTGACATTAAAATTTTGAGAATTAATATCACCAGCCGAAACAGATGCGTCAGCCTGAACAATAAAGGTAGCTTGCGGATTATCCACAACCATTGCCTTCGCTTCAGTAACCGACGTACCCGAAGGCCAATAGGCAGACCATTTCGGTTCGCCATTAGCAACATAATGACAGCCAGTGAAGACACCAACTGCTTTCTGCGTCGTACTCAAAAGAACTTCTACGTTCCCAGCATTATTAACAACAATATCCCCAGTAAAGATATTCTGGGCATAACCGCTTGCAATATTGTACTCATTCGAGCCAGTGCTGTTCGCACCCGAACCACGAATACGGGAAGGAGAAAGTCCGTTAAGTGCTTTAGTAGTAGTCATAACACTTGTTCCTTTCCTGTAATTAAATACATTGACAAATAGGAAAGACTAATCTTGGAAAGATGCTGTCCTTCCTCTTGTTACATTAGTTCTGCTAGAATTAGAGATGGGCATACGAGAATCTGAAGTTCTCATTAACTGAGCATTTACTGCGTCTACCGCTTCTCTACTTCTATTTTCGTAAAATTCTTGACGCGATTCAGCTAGATCGGTAGGCATCTTTGCCAACGCTAAGTCTCCACGACAGACTGCACCTGAATAACGTCCTTCCTCTCTCACGACAGAGGATTGAATCATCTCTGGAACTTCTGATTGATCAACCAATTCCCATCCTTCCGCCATGCGCTTACCCATGTTTTGAATATCTTCATTACCTTTCAGGGTAATACGCAACCAACGCAACGACATGCCCTCAGATTTAAAGCGATGTCGTACTGTGTCAGGAATGTCCAACCAATTTGGTTCCTCAAAAATTCTTTTAAGAGTCTTTTCTCTTGTAGCTTCTTCCCGTGATACTGTTTTGTTATTTCGTGTCATTGTATAAAATCTCCTTCCACGCTAAGTATAAACACTGGTATATTCGCCTTCAGCCTGTTCGACCTTCAGCTTTTCAGCAGCGTATTTTTCAAGTGGGATTCCCCATTTATTAGCAAGTCTAACATCTTCTTGAGTAAGTTTAATCTTATTCTTGCTATTAGATGAAGTCTTAGGTGTGCGTGAAGCACCAGCTACCACTTGAGCAGAATTTGCTGTCGTATCCTGCAACCGGGGAGTATCTTCTTCTTGTCCTACTTGAAAGCGATTAGGATACTTTTGACGTAACCTGTTATCTACTTCCTCGTAAAAATCTTCGTCTGAAGGATCGTACCCTTCATTCTTTAATTCTTGATCAATAGTCAAAGCCGCTGCAGTCATAATTTGATCTTGACCAAACCAACCATTCCTACCTGCCCATTCAACAGCTTTAGGATCGTATTCAGGTGCTGCACCTGATTGAGCTAGTTCTTGCTGTTGTTGTTGACTTTGTTCAACGGCATTGTTATATTCTTCCCACGCTTGTTTTCTTTGTTCTACTTGAGACATTTCAGCATAAGTCTTGCTCATATTTTCTTGGGCAAGCAACATGCCATCTGTATCACCAGCCTCAACAGCTTGTTTGTAAAGTTGTCTAGCTGTCTCAATATTAGCTTCAAGTTGATTTTCGTGAGAACTAATATTATTTTTTAAACTTGAAGAAAGTTGTAAATCTTTTTGTACTGAACTACTTTTAAGAGATTCTAGTTCACCTCTTAGCTTTTGTAGTTCTTCATCTCTTTCTTTACGTTGTCTGATTAACTGTTTAATTCTTTTTTCTGCGCCCTTAGTCTTAATACCTTCTAGTTCTTTAGGACGGCTTTCTTCTTCTTTTTCTTCTTGAACAACTTCATTATCAAAAGTCGTTTCAATATCATCTGCTTTAATTTCTTGCCTTACAGGTTCTTCTTCTTGTTCAGTGGCAGTATCTTCTTCAATTTCAATTTCAATTTGTTCTTGTTCTTGGTTTCCTGCTGCATCTAAATCAACTGTAGCCCAATCACCATCTTGTGTTACATCACTCATTTTTTACCTTTCTTGTTCCCGTTAATAGCGAACTTAACGACTTGGTTTATTTGTAAACCCGCTGTAAGTAATAATTTAGTATAATACTATATTATTTATTATTACACAAATATTAATTTGATAGGTGATATGTAGGATCAAGCAACGAAGGTTGCTCGACTTTCATAATTACCTGATCATCAAAGATCAAAAGAAGTTTCAATCCTTTATACATAAACTTCTGTCCCGTATATTTAGCGTAACAGATATAATCCCCAGTATTACACCACGGACCCAAAGGAAACTTTTCTTCATCTTTGTATGCCAAATCACCTTGTTTTAGAACTTTACCTACCGTAGTAAGATAAGCTACATCATCCTTAACTTTATCTGGTAAGATAATGCCACCCTTCGTTTCTTTTTTAATTGATACTGGTTGAATCAAAAGATGGTAGCCCGGTATGTCAGGCAAACTATTTAAATCAATTTTTACGTCTTCGTCAGTAATCCAATCTGAGTTACTGATTGATTTATCCATTCTTACTGCTTGCATATTATTATTATTCTCCTTCCGTTTCTTCGTATATTCTATGCTTCACAATATGTTTCAAACATTCTTTGGCCCATTCTATTCCTTCAATAACACCGACAGAATGCTGATACTCATCATAATTGGAAGCATTGCCATATGCAAGCGAATTTTTCGTATCTTTTAATTTTTCTTCATATTTTAAATTTAGTTCATCCCAAAAATTCATTTTTATTATTGTCTCTGTGCATTCCCTATAAATTTAGTTAACATATCTGCAGCTTTAAGAGTCTTGTCTCTGTCAATATTAGATTCTGTTTTTGCCAGATCAATAAGAGCATCCAAAGCTGCAATAGCTTTCTTGGCATTTCTGTCAAGTTCTTTTTCTTCTTTAGTTGTAGAGATGTTAACACCTTCCTTGAACATATCCAATTGTATTTCCATCTCTTTAAGATCAAGCTCTCTGTTTTTATTTGCTGCGTTTGCAGCTTCTTTAGCCATTTGAGTTTGAACTTTTTGTTGTTCAACACCAAGACGCTGCTGTTCAATCTGAACCATTTGTGCTTCAGGTGATCCTGCTTGCTGTTGAGCAGCCATCGCTTGATTAGCAGACATAACTTGTTGTGCAGCTTGAGCCATAACCTCTTCCATAACTCTTGGGTCTTGAGGATCAATACCTGCTTCTGCTGCTTCTTGACCATACTGTTGTATAAGTTGTTGAGCAACTCCATTAACTTGTTCTTGATATTGCATAACCATATGCTCTTGGATATTAGCTTGAAGAACAGGAGCAATCCTTTGCATAACTGGATTACCACCGTTCATCGGGTCTTGTAGATACATTGTCTTTACTTGAATGTGAGCAGGATGGTTTTGACCAATAAAAGCTTTGATTGGCATTCCTTTGACTGCAGCTTGAATATCACTGATAGGATCAAGCGGCATTGGTTCTGGTTTCTCTGGTAGAATCTTATCTAAGTTAGGTATGTTAGCTGCAGATAGAATAGTCTTATTCAATTCTTCTACGTTGAACATTCCCGGTGGTGCGGATTGAGAAAGCTGCAAAGCCAACTGAGCCATCATCATCCTGTGTGCGGATGAAGGAATGTTTGGATCAGATACAGGAACAATATCAATTCTACCATCAAAATCACTTCTATAAATTTTTAGAGTACCGTTGGGTACATCACACATAGATTCTTCTGGAAGATACTCACAGTTGATACGTCCAAGCAACTTGAACTCATCGTGCTGAGACTTATGCAAACGCTTATGAATAGCAGAAAAGAATTTACTTGATGCTTCAAGAAGCGCCATCGTTGTGCCTACTGGACCGTAACTCGCTGCATCAGAAACAACTTGTTCAGTTGTGTCAGCAAACTTCTGGGCTGTAGAAGTTACAAAGTTGAGCATCTGGAATAAAGTTTGAGATGGTTCTTTGTAAGGAAGGTTAATGATCATCTTAGAAAGATCATTACCTGTAGCCTCTACTTCTCTGAACTCACCCGGTGCAATAGGATCATTATCACCAACAATCCTCATACCCTTAGCTTTGAAACCACCGGGAAGATTAGCAAATTGTCCTGCATCTACCAAGCTACGCATGGCAGCAGTAGCAGTCATCGTCAAGTTACCAAGGAAGTGGATAAGTCCCATACCGTAGAAACCAAAACCCGGCACAAATCTGTAGTGAGTAAAGAAGATTTTCTTTTCTTTACGCTTGTCATCCTTGTTGTAGTTTCTGCGAATAGACAAAACCTGCTGGCTTTGCTCTTCAATAGTAACAATATACGGTAAAGATAGACCATCTTCATCAGAAAACTTATCTGGTAGGTCGAGATAACAATGCTGCTCCAGTACTACATATTGTGGATCGTGGCTACCTGAAGGAGATAGACCCATAATATTGTCCATCTTTTGACTGATAGGTGCCATATCTGGTGTACCTGCTGATGGCAAGTCTACATCTGCATACATATCTGACGCAATATCTCTTTTCATTTCCACTGGAGAACGATAGATAACATGCGTGTAACGATCTGCGCGTCTTAGATCGGTAGCATAGTAAGAAACATAGAACTGATCAATAGGAACAAATTCTGAAACTGGTCTATTAAGATTGCTATCAAAGTAAATCTTTTTGAAAGCTGAACCAATCAAAGGCAAATGGAACAGCATTCTTTCAAACTCATCAAAGTATTCAGGCATCTGTTCCGTTACCTGATAGTTCATAAACTGATCTACTCTGTGAGCTTGTTGTTCTTTCTCTTCTGTTACCTCACCAATAATCTGAGACTTAACTGGTCCTGAAGCAGGAAATAATTCTTGAGTAGCTTTGGATTGAAACTTAACTGCAGACTCAATAAGAACAGGATGAACAGCAGTACATGCACCTTCAAAGGGTTCTGAAGCTTCTTCTAGTTTTAATCCTAAAAGATCAAAACCTCTTTCAAACATAGACTCCCATTCTGATCTACTGTCTCTGTCAGCAGTAAAGTTTTCGTGAACTTGAGAAGCGATATCCTCTAGAGTATTTTCATCTAGATCATCAACTAGATTTCTGTAGAACTCTTCTTCTGTTTCTTCTACTTGTTCTTTGGTTAGTCCTTCATCTTCATTCGTCTTAAACTCTACTACTACTCCACCATCAGTAGGATCATACTCTATACTTGCATCCTCGCTGTCTGCTTCTGGTTCAATCTCTATCATAGAGACTTCTACTTCAGGAATGGGATCAAATGGATTGCGTTCAGTTGCCATATTTATATTGCCTTTGCTGTGTAATTATATGGATTGCGTTCTACTACAGAACCGCCTTTCTTTCTTTCTTGTAACATTACTTCTTCTTCTTCTTCTTCCCTTAAAAGAGGTTTTGATGCTCGTACAGGAAGACCAATTCCTACTTCTTTATAAAGTCTTGAGGGGTCTTTTTTACTTGGTTTTAAATTTGCTACTGCTTGAACTCTTGCCCATTGTTCTTTTGTTCCAAATCCAACAGGCATTTTCCCAGATATATCTATATTAGATTTTTCTTTATATTCTTTGATTGCTTGTTCTGAAGCAATCTTTTTTTGAGAATCTAAATTTCTTTTTTTAGCAGCTTGCTTTTTTGTTGTTGCAGCTTTTTTAGTGTAAACTAATTCTTTAACTATAGGTTCAGAAACATTCATATAACGATCAGCACCGGGAAGTTTCCCTATTGAGTCTGTTCTCATTACTTTTTTTATTTTATCAGGAGTACCAAATAAATCATGCTCATCATTAATAATAGTAACTACTTTTCCATCTTTTGAAATAGAAGACATATAATTAACGCCACCTAATTCCCAAGCATCTGTTTTACCACTTCCTTGAACAATAGCTGATCTTCCTTTTAAAACTTCTTTTGGATTTAAAACATTAACCTCTGCTTTTTGTAATGCTTCTAAAAATTCTTTATTATTTTTATATGGTTTAGGATTGATAATTTTACCAGTTTTTGAATTAAATTTAGTTGGAAAAACTTCAGCCTGTATATCTTCAAGACTTTTACCACCAAAAACTTTTGATACCATACCGGGGTCTAGATTTCCTGCAGATTTAGTATACACTCTTCTAATATTCATTTGATAATTTTTATTCGGATTAATATTTTGAGTTTTTTCAATTTGTTTAAAAAGATCATCTATATTATCTCTAGATAATCCTGATAAATCACCTACTGTATCAAAATAGTCATCGACATTAAACTTGTTAAAAGTTTTAATGTGATCAATCTCATCTATATTTTTTAGTAGTCCTTCATGTGGTCCGCTGTTAGCTCCGTAGTATTGTTTAGTCATAGAGCGTGATTGATTTAGTTGCCCCATAGCTTGTTTAGTTGCGGTATTAGCACGCTTAGTAGCATTCTTAATATCTTCTTCAATTCTTTTAATGTCTTCTTTATTTTTTACTTCTTTTGCCTTTTTTAAATTTTTATCTAACTCTTTTATATTCTCTGTTTCTTTTTTACTAACTTTTAATGCGTTCCTTGCTGCTTTTTGATCTGCAACACTAATATTAAATTCATCTTGTATTGCTTTAGATTCAGGAGAATACCTAGCTTTAGCTACATTACCTACACCTTCTGGTAATGTTTTAACCCAAGCTCCTGCTTGTTTTACTGGATCGGTTGTTTCATAAAAACCGGGTATATCATTTCTTAAATTAGTGAAAGCTTTTTGTGCAGTTCTGGTAACTCCTCCAGAAGGAACAAAGGGTATAAGACCTGCGCCTAATAAGGCAAGATTTAATAAACTAGGATCATCAAACAAAGCTTTTGCATCTGCTGCACCACCTACAAGATCACCTACAATAGGAACAGGGGAAGTGAGTAGTGCAGCTTTATCAAGCGCAGACATATTCTTCCAGACATCTCCAGCAACATCCATTGTTTTATCAATAAAACCTTCTTCTTCTTTTTCTTCAACTGCAGGAGAAGGTTGGGTCTGTACTAATGATTCAAGTCCAGTTGCCATAGTTATATCTTTTTAGTCATGTGTGTAAGTATCCTTAAATTTTAATACCATATATTTATTTAAATCTAAGCTGTACTTTGTCCATTTTCGTCTACATAGTTCATGGATATCGCATTCGCATTTTGGACAGCGATAGTCTTCCCACTTAGGTCTTATTAAATCATTATTTGTTTTAGCTTCATTTATAGAAACCATACTATAACACTAAACCCTCCAGTATGCAACTCTCTTTTGTTTTCTTGGATTTATGTCATCTTCCCAATCAGGATCATCTGGATGTTCCATCCTCCAACTATCCTTGACGTAATGGATAGCCATGACCATCGCATCTACCTGATCGTCGTGCCTTCCGTAAGGAAACAAGATAGCTTCTTCGTATAGCTCATTAGCCCAAGCCTTACTCTTTGGTATCCATACTCGTCCTGCCTCAAGCAAAGGAGAAGCAGAGAAAACCCTTGATATCTTATCTTTGTCTGGCATGTACTCCAGTACTGGTAGCCCGCTTCGTCGCATATCTTGTATGAGAGACTGACCACTGGCTTTCTTTTCTACTAAGCATATGTCTGGTCTGTGCTTCTGGTATTCTTGCTGGGCTATCCGTCTGAGGTCTGGGTATTCATATCTTCCTCTTACTTGACCTAACAATATAAGATTACTTGCTGCTACCTCTTCTCCATCTGCTCTGTCATCAAAGAAATGAAAGACACCCCAAGTTTGAATAACAGAAAAGTCTGCTGTTGTTTTTGTAGAGAAAGCAGTGTCATAAGTCTGTAATATAAAATCACAATGAGGAGGTTCTTGGTATTCCCATTTGTTAATCCAGTTCTTTTTGATTAAGCTTCCTTCATCTGGAGTTGGGTTCTGCATGTACAGACTTTCCCAATACTTAGCTCCATTGGTAGCTTTGATCTCTGCTTCGTCTATTCGTAGTGTCTCATCATCCTTCCATTCAGGAAAGTAACTTGTTCCTTCCTCTAAGCCTAATAGCTTGCTTGCCTTCTCATCTAGCCATGCAGGTATGCTGATTACATTCCATCTCATCTTCGTTTCTATGTCGAACTCATCCTGCTGCTTGAGTAGCCAGCCACATAGATCATCATAATGATATCTGGTATTAATAATTATTATTGATCCGTTAGGCATGATACGAGTTCTCAGACCTGACGGATACCATTCCTTGATGTATCTTCTACCTGCATCAGAGAAACTATCTTCTTCTGACATGACATCATCAAGGATAGCCATGTGTGCGCCTCGTCCAGCAATCTGTGATCTTACACCTGCAGCATAGTAAGAACCATTTAGGTTCGTTTTCCATTTACCTGCTGCCCTGACATCTTGACGTAGAAGTACACCGGGAAACATATCAGCAAACTTCTCTTGGTTTACTATGTCTCTTACTGATCTACCGAAGTCACTAGATAGTTGATCAGAGTGAGATACAGTCAAGATTTCGTGATTAGGGTTCTTGCCTATGTACCACGCAGGAAACAACTTAGAACAGATAACAGACTTGGACGAACGAGGAGGAAGAAAGACCATAAGCCTTTTGATCTTTCCTTCTACTACCTGTTGTAGCTTATCAGATATTAGTTCTATGTGCCTACCCATCTTCCAATCAGAAACAAGAGTAGGTGCCATAGCCCTCACAAAAGTAAGAAAGTCATCCTGACATTGTTTGTTTACTATATCTTTAAGATTGTTATTTATATTTAGAAGAACATTATATGTTATATCTTCTTCATTGTTATCTGATGGTAAGGAATCTAGTTCCACACTGGTTCATCCTTTTTAGAGTAGTGAGCCATAAAGTCTGGGTTTACTACTTCTTTTTCTTCTTGTTGTTGGGTAGCCTTGTTACAGTCACATTGATCACAATCACAGTCGCAATCTTCACATTCACACGGACACTCGTCTTTATATTTTGGTGAAGACATAAGTTCCTTCCTTATGATGATTTGAGTTCGCTTTCTTAGCTTACAGGAATAAAATGTATTTTACTATTTATCTTATATTTTTGCAACCCCTAATCTTTAGAAGAAAGAAAGAAAATATCCCTTGCTTATTTTAGAATCTGTGTTACCCTATACTATATAGTACTATATAAGATATATTAAGATTATATTCTTAGTTATATATTAATATTATAAATAAATATAATTAAGAATATAACTTAGATAGGCTGAATGTGTAGCAAGCCGAGTTATTTTTTGTTATTATTTTTGGATAGAATTGTTGAAATAAAACAAAGGGGGCATTGTTTAATGTTCCTTTTTATTTTTGGTCTATATATGTCACCCATAATATATGATATCTATACAGTGGGGGATTTTTTTGGGTGGGGGCGGGGGCTGGTCTATTTAGTAACGAGTGTTACTATTAGGGTGCTAATTAGTTCATGGTGATATAATGAGCAAGGCAATTATTAGCAAGCTAGCGTCTTATATTGCCAATTGAAAATGCCTATCGCTAGCGTTTGCGCCATTCATAGGTAACCCCGTATGTCAAGTTTAATCGTCCGAATGATTAAAAAAAATAAATATTCTTTTACCGGTAAAAAGCCCTTGAAAATTAGGGCAATCGTTCCCATTTGATTGGTTGGAACTAACCGGTTCCGCCGAGCCATTTTGGCCGGTTTTACTAGTAAAAGTGAAAGGGTTGGAAATGACGAAACCAAGCGAAGCCATAGCCGCTAAGATTGCGGTAGAAGAACAGGACAAGGAAGCCTCGGCAGCGCATGCCCGT
>TARA_R100000808_G_scaffold7255_4_pt1 | contig 12477 bp, 18 predicted proteins | sample TARA_R100000808 | Tara Oceans TARA_R100000808 (sample SAMEA2622852) | marine metagenome | biome: marine biome (ENVO:00000447); feature: marine epipelagic mixed layer (ENVO:xxxxxxxxx); material: "saline water (ENVO:00002010), including plankton (ENVO:xxxxxxxx)" | depth 140 m | reverse complement strand
TCTGAAATCTTCAGGCTCGGCTCCAGCGTGGGGCACGGTCGCAGCGACGGAAATGACGGCGAACAATTGGAAGCTGTTCTATTCGAACGGCTCAGGCGCGGTGCAAGAATTAGCGCTGGCTGCCTCTGGGGTATTAACTGCGAATGGTACAAGCGCGGCTCCAACTTTTGAAAGTGCGGCCTCTGGCGGCTCCATCGCTATGACCTCATCAGGGTCCATCACTGCGGGCGATATGGTTATAGAAAATACGGACGGAACGGTGAGCACTGTTACAAGTACCCTCCAATCGTGGTCTATGACTTCAACGGTTTCACTGTCAGGCTACGCATACGGCATGAACCACAAAGCGGTCTATGATGATGCGAATTCGGTTACTTGTTATGCCTACAGAAACAGCAACGACTCAAACAACACATGGGTTGCTTTCGTTAGTGAGTCGGGCGGAACTGTCACCGTTGCAAACGAGCAAAAGATTCTGGACTATTACAACCCGTCAGGCTCAGGACACTATTACAGTCTCTGCGAATTTGGATATGACGACCACAACGATGTCTATTTAGCGATTTTCAGAAACGGAAATACGGGGGCAACGCATGGGTTGGCGTTTACCTATAATGGTTCGAGCGTGACAATTGGCTCTCTGACTGTGATAGAAAACACGTACCTGAACAACACCGATGATTATCAGGGCATGTGTTGGGATACGACAAACAACGTGTTCCACCTGACAATGAACACATACGACACAACTAACCGCTATATCATCCAATATATCAGTGTGACGAGTGGGCGAGTGATTACCGCTTCAGCGTCAACAGCTATCGCGAGTTCATCGGCAATCACGAATGCGTACTTTCCGATTTGTGCTTGGGATTCTACGAATGAAAAGGTATTCTGCGGATTTCAACCAGCGAACGCATCGGAGCATTTCGACTATTACCCCGTGGCCTTCAATGGAAGCACCTACACAGTCGGAACGCTTACGGCGATTGGTGATGAGCTAGCCTATACGACGCAATGTGTTTTCGACTCAACTACGGGGCAAGTCTTAGTCGCGTGGACTGCTGGTTCTAATGGTGACATCTATATGAACGCGGTCGATATGTCCGACGATTCGATAGGGACAGAAGTGAACCTATCGACCACCTACGCAGGGGCCGACGCAGATACTAATATTGAATGGGGCGGCTATATATGGCAGTCCTACAGAAATCAATCGCTGTTTATAACTGACGCGTCGAGCGGATGGGTGTTAAGAACTGGCGCGATGTACGGGAGCTATGTTGTTTCTGGCACGTTAGGCGCAGGCAAGGCCATCACTCTGGGAGAGAGTAATCCTTATTTTAACTCTACGCTCGAATGTACAAGTGCTTATCAAGGACAGGCAAATGCGTGGGATTCGTCAAGTAGCAAACTAATCACGATAATAAACACTACTAGTGCGGGTTCTGTTGCGGCGGTAACGCCATCTATGGGTGCGACTAACGTGCAGAAGTGGCTCGGCTTCGCTGAGTCAACAGTAGGTACAGGCGTCTCGGTGAATGTTACCCACGCTGGCGGCGTTAATGAAAGCCAATCGGGCTTGACTGTCGGTTCTACCTATTACTTGGACGCGGACGGAGCACTCACAGCGACAGCACCCACAGCGACAGTCGGCAATCAATGGAAAAAAGTCGGGAAAGCCATCACAGCGACAAATCTGCTTGTGTCTGGCGTGGGTGATACGACAAAATCGTGGACCGATTGATGGCAGTTAGGAGCCAAATAACATGAAATTAGTGGTTAAAGAGAATGGACTTATAGCGTTCATATTCAAGGACACCGATACGGTCGCCATTGACCAGTTCAAACTGGCGGTCACTGAGACAGACAAGGATGGTACGTCCCAGAGTTGGGAATCACCGAATCATAATAATTCGATGCACTCAGTCATCGAGGATGTGACCGCTGAAATGTACCAACTCGGAACGCAAGGCGACCCGACCCGCTACATCATGCAAACCTACGAATCGAATCTGAAGCGGCGGTAATCATGTCCGATAACATCCAAGAACAAATCGACGAAATAAATTTGAAGCTCGACAGGGTCGCGGAAATTCTCTGGGCGCTTCGTTCTACCTGGACACAGATTATTCCCGACCCGGAGACTGATGTTGAGGACAGCAACCCTGGTTGAGTTGTTTATGGTCCTGGTGGTGATTGTAGTGGTGACTGATTGGGTCATTGATAGGAGGAACAGAAAATGAGTATCAAGTTTCAGGGAACTGAGGAAGGTGACAATTATGTGGGCTACCCCGTTGAAGGTCCTATCACTTCTAGGTTTGGTGTTCGGGATATTGCTGCTCACAGCAGTGGGCATTCTGGTGTGGATGTCGCGGCTGCCCAAGGGACTGATGTGAGAGCGCCCTGCAACATGACCATTGACTCAGTGTTCTGGGAAGGCATGGACTCCTGGAAGAAGAATTTTGCTGAGATATTCGGCAATGGAATCATTGGGGCAATCAAAGACCAGGACGGTGATGTCCTGGCATATACCATCATGGGTCACTTCGTTGAAAAACCAGACCTGGAGGAAAACCAGGATGTGGTCACCGGGGATGTGTTGGGCCAGGTCGGAAGTACCGGGATTAGTACCGGGCCTCACTTACATTGGGGCATCACATCCGGTCCAAATAATAGATGGTGCCAAAAATCAAAGGGCATGACTTCGGTGCTGAATTACACCCTGGACAAATCCCCTGGTACTGACCAGGAACCAGGTGAGGAACCCGGGGACGATTATGCCGGGCGAATAAACACCGCGATGGCCCAGATTGATGGTGCCCAGCAGATGTTGATGGCAGTGCTGGATGACATCCAGGGCATCACTGAGGACTAAAACCCGGGTTTTGAGTAATCGCGCCCTGTAAACGCTGGCAGCAGCGATGTTCCCACAGGTACAAACACACAGCTTGACCCCTAAAGTCGCCCCTATGGGCGTTCTGAGGCCGTTATTTTTCAGCAAATCGGTCATTTTCGCCTTAATCCGCCATTTTCACTGATTTTCACCCTGGTTGGCATGAATTGGCATCAAATCACCTGGACAAATCATCCAGGTATGTATCCCTGGGGTGTATGACTCCGAAAAATGTTATTTACGTCCTGGGCATTTGGTATCTAAGGTGTGATGTATATGACTTGAATAGTTAGGAGTCAAAATTATGCTCACAGATAAAAAAGCACTTTCCGATTTAGGCGAACGCTGCCTAATGACCTTTGCCCAATCCTTCCTGGCGATAGTGACAGCCGGGCCAATGGTTGGAATGGATGCAGATGTGTTCAAAGCCGGGGCAGCAGCTGGTGTGGCTGCGGTCCTGTCAGTTCTCAAATCATATGTTGCTACAAAAAAGGGTGATGGCTCAGGCAACATCCTCACTTAGGAAATAACCAATGAGAAAACTTAAAGAATTACTGAGCAAAACATTTTATGTGCCAGGAATAAAACTAAAGGGCATCAGATGGCCAACCATCACGATTCCCAGCCTGGATGTCACCCTCCCCCGGATTGGTAAATGGTCTCCGAGTCTGACACTTCCCCGGATGGAGTTGGGCCTGGACAAAATACGCATTCCAGGGAGCGCGGGAAAAATCCTGGCAAGTGCAATTGTGGTTTCCATTGGTGTTGGTGTGTTCGCAATGGCGTTTGGAGTGTCCGGGGTTAAAGGTGCCCCCTCATTCCCACAGCCTGGCCTGTACACCACCCAGCACCTGTCATCTGATGACACCCTCAATGGTGGTATTGCCTGGGAAGATACATTCCATGATGAGACCACCCTGGAGGAGCGTGAAGTGGCCAGCATGACCCTGGCACTGACACTGACAGGCCGGGCTGGTGACATCACCCTGGAAAACCTGGATGTGGGTGCCCCTGCTGGTACCCAGGGCATCACCGAAAGCATCAAGATTTCCGGGACTGCCACCAACACAAAATACCTGGAGTGTGATGAGGTCTACATCCAATCGCTGAGTGGTACCAAAATCACAATCAGCAACAGTGAGTTTTTTGAGATATTAGTGCATGATTCCCAGGCGGATGGAACCAGTATTCACGCCACATTGAGTGATGTGGCAGATATAGAGGTCCAGAGTTTGAGGGGGGCCTATTCGGTCCCGTCCATAAAAGATTCAACATTTGACCGCATAATCATCTCCGGGCCAGATGCCTTTTGCCGCAAATTGAGCATCATATCTGTGAAATCGCATGGATTCCCAATAGTCCTGGATTACATAAAGGCGGGCAAATTGACGCTATCCGGGCGCTTTGGGTCTGGGGACGGAATCCAAACCCCTGACCTGAACATAGCCAACACGGTGAAAACGTCATCCATGAGTGTGGTGAATGTAACTGAGTCAAAAATCCATATCCGCTAATGGGAAGGGGTCTGCTGGTGGCAACTCTGTTCCTGGGTGTCCTGGGTTGGTTTCTCCTGGCACCAACTCCCACACCATCTGAAATTGTGATTACCAGGGAGGTTCCAGTGGTCATCCAGGTTGAGGCGACAGCTACCCGGGAAGTTATCCAGGAACCAACGCCTGATTATTCCCAGGTATTTGGTGCCCGGGTCCTCCCGGATGTTCATGTCACCACCCAGGCACATTCCAGGGAGGTGGTGATGCTCACATATTGGGAACTCATGATTGTCCTGGCAGAAACCGGGTGGCGGCCTTACATAGTGAGTTCCTACTATGACCCAGAGAGTGATGCCTGGATGTATGACATCACATTCCAACAGAAGTTGTATGCCCTGGCATTTTGTGAATCCACCCTGAACCCGGATGCAGTAGGAGACCAGGGCGACAGTATCGGCCTATTTCAAATCCACAAACCATCCTGGCCTGAACTCACCCAGGGGGTGGACCTATTCGACCCAGTGCTGAATGCAGAAATTGCATATCAAATCTGGAAAGCATCGGACCAGAGTTTCAAACGTTGGTCCTGTAAACCTGGCAGCACAGGTGGAAGGGAGGTGAGAAATAATGACCGAAGATGAAACCAAAACAAAACCAGAAGATGGGAAGAAACCTAAATCTGAATCCAGTACAACTATCAGCGGCCATGAAATAATCCTGTTATTTCTGTTCGGCCCGATTGTAATTACCTGGCTCGGTTTAGGTTGACCCTTCGGGGTGAACCGAAATCATAAAAGGCGCAAAAATAATTTTTGAAGCATCGACAGACCCCAGCCTGGTTGGAAATATGGAACCCCTCCTCTTGGGTCTCTCGTGACCGTGAGGTCACTGATTCGATTATGACCACCATTGTTGCAAAAGGCATGGATGAAATTTTAAGCAGTTACAGGAAGAGCCAATCAGCGAAGGATGACAAGGAAGAATAATTTTGTGAGGCAGTGTCCAGTGTGTGAGGAAGAATATTGGGAGCAGTGCCCCTGTCAGCTGGACTCAGACCAGGAGGAACATGATGAGTGAGCCATTCACCTACAGACTGAAAATGGAAAATATCCGGGTATATGACGGAGACACCATAAAGGTCAAAATGTTGGAATTAGGCATGGAAGTGAATTTAGCAAATCAATCCATCCGCATGGAGGGAATCAATACTCCGGAGATTCGGGGTTCAGCACCGTATGAGAAGAACCTGGCATACCAGGCCCGGGATTATCTCCACAACATCCTGGAGGAGGCTGAGGTCATATCCTTTACCTCCAGGAAGCGCGGGAAGTTCGGCAGACTCATTGGGCGGGTTTATGCGGACGGCCAGGACGTGAATGAAATGATGATTGATGCCGGGTTTGCCAGGCCATATGACGGCACTGGAACCAGGCAGCCCTGGGTTCCCAACTGATTTCCTTGCTGAAGAAGATTGAAGCTAGGTTAGGTAGTCAAAGGATATCTGAGTTTATTTGTGACATTTAGTGTGACAGATAAGCCCAGACATCCCCTAACCTTCTTTTAATTCCCCACTAAAACCCGACATATCGGGGTTTTTTGGTGACCCCACGGGAAATAGATGGTGACCCCACGGAGTATTGCAACCCTTGGGGTTGAATCTGTTGGTATCACTGGCTTTTGCAGTAATAGCAAGGGATTCGGAATTAAAAGTGTTTGATTTAACACTGACCAGATGTTAAGTAATTTAAGGTCAATTAAGACCAATTCAAGTAGTTTGTGACACTTAGTGTGACAGTTAAGAGAATTGGATTCATGCACCAGCGGCCTCCTGTCCAAAGTGGGGCTGGTTGATACGTTCAACCAACTCTGGAGGTAGCTGCCCGGGCAGTCCCCTGGAGTGGTCAATATACTTCCTGGTCATTGTTTTGTGGGAGTGACCAGCAAACTGTTGGACAATCTCCACAGGGACCTGGTAGTCATATGTGAGGTCTGTAACATAGGTATACCTCAACCCATGAAACACTGGCGTGGCCTCATCATAAATGGCATGGCCCTCCTTGGTGCCCACTCGCCTTCTCCAGGTAATTCCCAGCCGTTCCATTTCGTCAGGGAATGAATTGGTGACAGCTTTACGTCTGACAGCCTCGCCATCTGGTCTAGTGAGCACCAGCCCAGACTCACCCTGGAACTCAGGCATGTGCCACTCATCATCATATGAACCCTTCTGGTTCCACTCCCATTCCATTTTGAGGTCCTCCTGGTACTGTTTGGCCTCCTGGAGGAACCTGGCAACTGTCGGGGGATGAATAACCTTCACCCAGCGTTTTTTGCCGCCTTTGGGTAACTTCAATTTGTTAGCCTCAGTCAACTGGCGCTGGATGTGGACATATTCGGGATTTTCTATGCTGGGGTAAAAGTCACCCCACATCAAACCGAACATCTCACCATTACGACCACCAAAGTATGCTGACAGATTTGATGCCAGGTATAACGCAAACTCATTTGGGCGTTCCTTTTTCATCCTGGTCAATTCTTCCCGGTCCCTGGGTTCATAGGAATCCTGGACCACCTCAGTGTCCAAATCCTTCAGAACAGGAACCAGGGGACTGTCACCCTCAAACCACTTCACAAATAGCCGGGGTTCCAACAGGTCATATTTGTATGCCGCCTTATGCAAAATCATCCGCAGAATTTTTCTGTATTGGTTGATGGTGCTGGCGCTGCGATTGTTTGCCACCATTTGGTCCTGGTCAGCAATCATATCCCTGGCATTCAAATCATTGAACTTTGTGTCACCCAGCACTGTGGCCCAATGCCTGGCTTTAGCCTTGCGAATCGTCAGGGCTGAATCATCCACCTTTTGGCCGTTCTTACCTTTGGGCATGTCATCGGTCCACCAGACCCCTCCTGGGGCGGTTTCTGACGGTTCAGCCACAAACCCGGCAAATGTATTCTTGGAGTGAACATTCACCCCAGATTCCAATTGAGCCAACCGGGAGGTGTAGCACTTTTTGGAGCACACATAGAACCTGGCAATGAATGAATCATCCCCGGTGCCTATTCGCCTTCTCCCCTGGTCAACACTCCCATGGCGTACAGTGCCAGCAGTATTGCCCCAGCGGTAATGCCCGGTTTTGGAACTGTCGATTGTGACACCGCAGTCCGGGGCCTCACAGGTTTTTGTCCTGGTGCGTTTAACACTCATCAGCGGCCTCCCTTCATCGGGGACTGTATCCTGGCCAGGAGAGATTTCTGGTAACCAGTATTTTTCCAAAGCAGTTCAGTTCTCCTGGTTTCACCCACACCCCGGAAATCAGGCATCCAAAAATCATGCTTTCTGTCCTGGTCTATAACTATCGCCTGCATTGGTTCCTGATATAGCCGATTGGTTCGCATAAATATCCTGGCCCAGACAGTTGCCTCAAAAAAGTGATTTGGAAGAAATCCAGTTTTCCAATAATTCTTGGACATCCGGTGAGTCAGACCAGTCACACTGCATGGGTGCAGGTAGACCTCTGAACCATCACAGCAGCCACACCAGTCTGAGAGCAGCGCCAGGTGTGTAAACAGATAATGCAGCAGCGCGTTTGATGAGGACTTCACAATCTCTGGTGAGAACCCAGACCCAGGCATCCAAACATGCGGGGCATCATTGTCACCACTCACCCAGCCGAAGGTGAGTGACTCTGTGTTAGTCACAACAAAGTGGATTCCTAGTGCATTACCTAGTGCAGCAGGAGTGAACCGGGTGAGCCGCCCCACCGTCCAGGGGTCATCCAGCATTTCCTGTGCCGTCATTCCCTGGAGTTCCTTGAGGTCAGTCCCAGAATCTGGCGTGTACAGTGCCGGGTCCCAGGGATTGTCTGGCCTCCTTAGGCCAAAGTCTGAATCACTGTCTAGCCAGCGACTGCCCCAGTCTGGCTTTTGTGTGTATGAGGAGTGTTCCTTCATGGTTTATTCCCTTCGCTAAAATTTCTTTTTTGACCATTACATCCAGTATTTCTGCAACAGTTTCCATATCCTCACCCTCTGACTCAATCGCCCCGGTCAGGCGCTTGACTCGTTGGGTGCCGAGTATTTGGACATACATGAGGCCTTTGTTGAGGTATGGGTCATTTTCCTCCTCAACATCAGTCCACTCATCCGTTTTGTAGAACCAGGCAAATGGCACCCTGAGGATTTTGGCCACAGCCAGCATCCTGTCAGCGGTACAAGCCACATCACCCGATTCAATACGGCCAATCACATTTGGATTGCCTTCTGTTACATCTGGAAGCATGGCGGTCACGTTTGCCTGGGATAGTCCCAGGAGCCTTCTACGCAATCTCATCCGGTGGCCTCGTAACCTAGCCAGGTACGTAGCAGACCACACAGATTCTCCCTTCCGTGGTTTAAGTGTCATAAATGCTCCTTTCCATTTTGCACTTCCTTTAATTAAACCACATTAAGTCAACTAAATCCTGATTAGGATTACTAAATATACATCTAGTGTATATCGGGTCACCAGTTTTGGTTTGACAGCATCATGTAAATTAATTCTCATAAAGTCTCATGAAGCGTGTTGAAGGATTAGAGATGACAACTGAAACAAACCAGCAATCAACTGAAACTGAGGACTGGAAATACAAACTTGGTGAGGCAGTAGACCCTCACCGTATTTATTTTTTCGATGAAATCCAGGAAATGTTTGGAATCAGCAATGTGACCGCCCTGGACTGGATGGAACACTACGGATTCCCTAGCGGTTCGGTTACAGGACGCGCCAGGGGAAGGCGCATATTTACGGGCAGGAAAATCCTTGACTGGGTGGAGTCACTCAGATGATGCGCCCATTGTTCACACTACCTGGTCAACCCCAGGGGCTGGATGTGGTGGAAGAAGCCATTGAACGGTCCGGGCGTAATGCAGACCCGGAATGGATGGACCAGGCCATCAATGCAATCAGAGAAGTTGCCAAAACGCATGAGGAGTTCACCGCTGATGACATCTGGGAATTTGGGTTACCAACCACAAGAAATAACAAGGCACTTGGCGCAGCTTTCAAAGCAGTTGCAAGGGCTGGAGAAATTAGTAAGACAAACACAGTTAGAAATTCAAGACTTAGAAAACGCAATCATGGGCGAACCATGGCAGTTTGGAAATCTCGAAAGTACCACCCGGCAACATGACAGTGTCATCCTGGTGAATGATGACGAACTCTGGGGCGATGGCCCCAGCCCCCTACCCCTGGGCATGACCTGGACCAGGTGGGAAAACGGCCCAATGTATGAACTGAACTGGTACCACAAAAACGGCCAATTCTTTGTGAAAAACCTGGAGACCGGGAACGTGGAGATGTTCCCTGGTACCGATTGCCCCAATTACCTGGAGGCATATGAGTTTGTGGATAAGTTCGCATATCTGCGGAATGAACATGATGGCCTGACCTCAATGGTCAAAGAATTATTGAAGGAGTTTCCTAGTGAGTGATGAACACAAAACCACGCGCCTGGCGATGTGGGAGCAAGCCGAGAAGGACACCATACTGGCACACCCACAGTTGTCTGAGTTCGGTGACCCGGTCACCTGGTACGCAGCAACCGAACAAAAACAGGTTGATGTGATGCACATGATGACCTTGGTTGATGAGGGATATATGAGTGTCCTGGGTGAATCAGCCGAATTGAAAAACAAACTGACATCAATTAGTGATGACCTGCGGCTCACGGTAGATGGGAAAAACCAGGCGGAGCGAGATGCCCAACTCAGACAGGCCCAGGAGAGTGATGACAAATACCAACAGGTCAGCGCGGAGGTTGATGCCAAATCCAGTGAACTTGCAATCTTCCGGGCGGATGTCAAAAACTTTGACCGACTATATGAGGTCCTAAAACAGAATCAGAAATTTGCCACAGCCATGTTGGAATCCGGGCGCGTCTATGAGTCCTGGAGGCGCAATGACTAATGTGATGACCCCGGTACGCAACAGGACCCTTCAGGAGTCTGGGTTCATCACCTTCAAACAGGCTGCCACACAGTTGAATATTTCGATGTCTAGCGTGTACAGGTTGGTGGACTCTGGCCTGGTCTCTACTCACAGACATTCACTATACAAAAACAGACGATTTCTGGACCAGGGGGAAATCAGCCGATTGGCACACACCGGGTTTGAAACTGCCCAGCTGCCGTACAACCCCTGCATTGATGTGAACCAGGCAGGAGTGCGCTGCACTGGCCGGGCGTTGCTGGGTGAGGTGACCTGTAAGAAGCACACCAAAACACTCCTGGCAGCCCTCAGGGACCCCAGGGAAATCAAACACATATTCGCAGCGGAGTTTGCAGAACTAATGGAAGAAATCATCAAGGAGGAATCAGATGAATGAATCAGAAGATATGGGCGGTCACTTAGTGGATGAGGCGCTCAAGTTAGGTGGAATGGTGGCTGGTGCCGGGGAATGCAAGGTCCCCATTCCTGGGTGGGATTATTCAGAATTTAGATTCAAGAATACTGACAACCCGGAAACCGTCGCCAAACAATTGAAGGCACTGGCCAATGCCCTGGCAGCTGAGTTCCCAGGAACCAACCAGGCACCTGTCCAGGCGGTTACAACTGCCCAGGCACCTACAGCACCGAACACTGGCAAAAAATACAAGGTTGACGGGCGCTGGCCTGATGGCGGCCCCAGGGTGAAGTGTGTGAGTTGCAAAGACCCGAAAAAACCTCAATACGACGCAAACCTGGCACTGCGAAGAAAACATGAAGAAAAATGGGGCGCATTCTTTGACATGGAGGGATTCACTGAGGATGTGTTCTGGTGCTGGCAACCTACCCCGGCAGGAGTCGAGTGTGGCAATCATGTCCTGTACTCCGTAGCAAATGCGGAGGCTGGGTGATAGATGAGATTTGCACAGAGAACCGGGCTAAAGGCCTGGCGCTGCCGGTACTGTTCGGAGGCGATAGTTGAGGAGCCTGGTGGGAAATTGTATTCAGCCCACGATGGCACACGACATGACCAGCTGGAATGTTTCCCCCAGGCGTTTGCAGATGAACTGAAAAGGCGCAACCCCTGGCGGTGTCGTAATTGTGGATTCATTGGAACCGGAGATACCTGGGGAGGTCATGCCTGTTCCACTGAGTTAATGGTTGAGCGGGGGGTCACTCCTTTGCCTGGGGGTCCATCTGCTCCCAGGCCCGTTGCCCAGCCGGGTGTCAAGGTACCCCCGGGCACCAGGGCGGTCAACGCGGTCCCCCGTTCAACCTTATTAGCTAAACCCGGGAAGGAGTCTGATGTTGCAACAGGCGGCACCAATTCCCAAAACTGAATTCAACCGGGACGCTCACACATATGAGTGGGATGACCTCCAGGTGGAGCTCACTGATTTCTACCGGGACAAAAAGGCCCTGACAGTAAACCTGGAACTCTCAAAATGGCAGGGCGACGGTTGGGAAACGTTCGACCATAGGAGTTTCAACCTGGTTGCAGGTGATACCAGGGACAGGCTGGTCAAGAACCTGGCAGCAGACAAACGTGCCCCGGCAATCAAGTTTGAGGATTGGAAGGAACGTTTTCTCTACATCACCAAAAAAAGCCAACAGGAGTACCAGAATTTTGGCCCGGTGGCTGAGGACATCAATGACATTGAATATGACAGGTCCACCTCCCCGTTTCTCCTGGAACCGTACATTGCCAGTGAAGATATCACCATGCTGTTTGCATCCCCGGCTGCTGGTAAATCAATGATGGCAACTGCCATGGCCCTGTCATTAAGTACCGGGCTGGACTTCCTAGGCATCACACCCAGGGAACAGTGCAATGTTCTCTACCTGGATTGGGAGGACTCCCGGGAAACCTTCAGAATGCGCTGTGAGAGCCTCATGGAGGGGTTCAATAGTCGGCACCTGGAAAACCATTCATTCACCCGGTCCTCACTGTTTTATCAGCGCATGGAGCGCAGCCTGGCGGACCAACAGAAAAAGATTCGTGACGATATCCGCAAAAAAAACATTGGCTGTGTATTCATCGACAGTTTGAGCCTGGCAGGAGGAGACCCAAACGAAGTCAACAACTCGTTGGCGGCTTCAACCATTGCCAGGAGTCTGGGAGCACC
>TARA_R100000808_G_scaffold3032_3_pt1 | contig 12494 bp, 7 predicted proteins | sample TARA_R100000808 | Tara Oceans TARA_R100000808 (sample SAMEA2622852) | marine metagenome | biome: marine biome (ENVO:00000447); feature: marine epipelagic mixed layer (ENVO:xxxxxxxxx); material: "saline water (ENVO:00002010), including plankton (ENVO:xxxxxxxx)" | depth 140 m | reverse complement strand
GGATCGGTGTACTCGTAAAGCTTCATCTTTTTCTTATATTTCCAATCCACAACTTGACTTGGATGGGATACAGCTTCTTCTTTTAGCATCTGCACTTGGCCTCTGTGCGCGCTTCCTGAATCACTTATCACGTTACCATCCTGGTCGATCAGGTAATAATCTGCTTCCGGCGGTGCTTCAAACGCATCTTTGTCTGCATCAAGATCTGCTTCTTCACCTTGCACGCGCGCCACATCAGGTGCTTCATCATTATCAAATGCTTGCACTGCTTGGCGAGTTGCCGCAGCCGATTCGGATGGGTCCATTTCATCCATAATCGCTTCGCGGATCGGTGGTTCTGTATCGGCCCGCGTGGTAACAGTCGCATCGGTGTCTGTGAGGTCGCCATCGATCTCTAGCATCCTGCGGGAAAGCACCCGCTTACCGCCTTCAATTGCGCCGGTGAAAAACATTCCTGCCCCCACGCCTGCTAGCACATCCAGTGATGCAGATTTGAGATCCCATTCTTCCTGGTATCGTGAACGCTCATAACCAAGCCCAGGCTGAAGGACTGCTGCGCCCACGCCGCCTTCAAATCCTCCCATTGCAACCCTGCCTAGCGCTTTTTCAGTATGCTTGTTTGCTGCTCGGTGCATCGCTCTGGCTGACTTGCCTAGCTTGAGTAAGTACCGGCCTTTGAGAACTGCACCAAAAGGAACAAGGTTGACAGGATCGGGAACTGCTCCCATTACTGTTCCACCGATGTAGCCGAACCAACCTAGCACGCCGGATCGCTCCATCAGCCATTGCGTGTTTTCGTTGTCATCGTATCGCTCCGCCAGGAGTTTTGCGCTCTCATCAGTGATGCCTGCCTTGTATTCCAAACCAGGGCGGTAATGCTCGCTTTTGCGCCATTCTTCTTCAACCATAGGCGTGCCTTCTGCTTCGGCGGCATCCATTTCCATGACACTTTGAATAATTCCTAAACTTGAAGTCCCAAAACTGTCATCAAAGGCAACTCCTGCCATCTCAAAAAAGCCTGGGTTATAATTATCCAGGTATCCCTGTTGCGCGCGCAGGTCAGGCTGAAAGTAACGGCTCGGCAATCTCATTGATAAAGCTCGATCTGACTTTTAACTTGTTCAAGGAGCGTGTCGTCATATTTTCTGGTTTGCCCTAAAATATCGCCAATTTTAGACCTTTCCTCGTATAATCTCTTTTTTTCTTCTTCTTTAGTTCTTAGTATTTCAAGTGCTGCTAGGTTGATGTCACGATTTGTGAACTGCACAAGTGACCTTCCATCTTTTTTAAGCGCTGGTGTCGCCTTTCCTTCTGACATCATAAACAGGGTCGCGCCCTCGCCGGTGCTAACAAAAAAAGTATGATCAGAGTCATGCGCGCGCTGGCTGGGATCTAGCATCGCCACCTTGCTTGTAAGGCTTTTCAGCCCTTCGGTGATCATCATCGGCTGGTCATGAAGCAGCGCGTTTGTTTTAGACTTTTCTTGTAAGTAGTGCGCGCCGCCAAAACCACCAGGAGCCACTGTGTATTTAGAACCGATCAAATCTTTAACTGCTTGCTCAATCGCCTCTGTCTCGGTCATTTTACGCGAAGGATCTGCGTTGTATATGGTAAGCGCATATTTACGCACGGCTTCGCTCATTCTTGACTGAGTACCAGGATCAATAGAAAAGCTGGCTGAAAACTTTCCAACTTCAGTGTTTGTGTCAAATTGTTGCTCAAAAACAATTCTTTGATCACGCTCCTGAAAGCGCTGATAAAGTGTTGCGTTGCTAGCAGTCAGTGCAGTATGGAGATTTTCAAGAACTGTCGGAGAATCAACAAAATCGAGATAAAGCTGATTTTCTGCTTTAATAATTCCTTTTCGATCCAGTTCTGCAAAAACATCCGGCGCATCTGGTCCGGCTTGCTCATCGATCATCTGGATTAAATCGGCCCGCAACTGCCCGCTTTCGTTTGAGCGCGAAAAAGCTTCCTTAATGGTGTCTATCTCATTTTTACTAAAATACTCAGGGGTCACTAATGGATTGACACGCCTTTGCTCATCCTTGACATATTTAATTCGCTCAGAATTAAATACCTGGCGGGACCATAATTGTGGGTATTGTTCTGCTTGGCGCGCCTGCTGTCGCGTGCTAGGCGGCTGAATATTACGACCAGCCTGCGTGGTTAAAAATCTGTCACTGGCCTGGGCTGCTCGGTCCATCTGCCGGCCATTTTGAATGCTACTGACTTGGCTTATTAATCGGTTGTGTGAAACCCTGAGATCTTGCAAATCTACTGCATTAGGGTCGCCATATTTAGGCTTATTGGAATTTGCCCAATTTGTAGGATCTAGCTCTTTACTGATTTTATTTAAAGCAACAGCGCTTTTATACATAAGCGGCTGATCAGGCTCATAGCTTTTGTCAAGTTTAGTGCTGGTCGATCCAAAAATAACTTCATTTAAAGTTTCGTTATATCCCTGCTTCCATTTACTTGTTTGGTACATGCGCTCATTGATTTCAGGATTATCATCAAAATCCCCAGCATCACGCATTTTTTCCAGCAGGTCTGGATCTCTTGTAGGATTGCCGTTCAGTGTTTTGTCAAAATGATTTTTTAACAATATCTGTTTGCCCGCTTTATCATTCTCATCAAACTCTTTAAGAGCGGTCTTAAACTGGTTTCTTAGTGTGCGACGAACTGAGCCAGTAAGTGCTGGAGCGCCTGCACCTTCGGTCCCTCGCGGTGCTAGTATTTGAAGACCTTTATTGAGACTTGCTTTATCCCCGACAAGCAGGAGCCGATTCATGTCAGCATGGTCAATCTGTATCGCGTATTTTTGAATCTTTGTTGCAATTTCGCCCTGGCTATAAATTGATCCGATTTTTCCTGCATAGATGCTAGCAATAGCTTTTAAACGTGGGTCGCCTTCGCTTTCACCTCTTATGACATCATCCTCGTCTTCGTAGGTTCTATATAAGGGTGCAATGTTTTCAAGCTCACCCAGGTCATTTGTCATGTCCACGATTTCATCTGCACGCGCATCATCTGAATCTTTAATGATCTTTTCATTTTTAACCGTCATTTTTTGGGTAAAGCCTGCAATCATTGCCGGTACTTTTCCATCAAACTCCGGCGCGGTTTTAAATTCAAATGCAACCGCCGGAAATTCGCTATCTTCCGCTTCTGAAATGTAATCTTTTCTTTTTTGTTCTACAAAAGCCTCATATTGTTCAGCGGCTTGCATGGGGTTGGTAATTTCACCATCTTCAACTTGTTTTTCTAAAATATCTCTTTGATCAGTAATTTCTTTCATGTACTGACCCATTTTACCGCCTGCTTCTAATTTTATAGAATCAGAAGCCATTGCATGTCCTAGCTGTTCCTTTTGAGAAACTTGTATCTTGCTTAATTTATCAAAGGCTTCATTTTTCTTTGTAACCCTTTCAAATTGACGATCACCAGGAGTTCCATATTCATCCGTTAAAACATCATCTAAAATTTCTAGTTGTTTCTCTTGAATAAATTCAAGGGTGTATGAATGGTTGCCACGGTTATTTAGCATTTCCTGGTTAAATTCTATCAGGCGCTCACGATACTTAGTGGATGCCCTGGAAATAGAATCTATTTGGCGCTTATCTTTCATGCGATCAAGTTCAGCTTTGGTTTCAACACTAAGCTGTTTTTCGCGTGTCCCTTCAACCCCAGAAAGTCGTGTTTGCAGACTTGTTCTTAATGTGTCTGTACGCTGCTTTAATTCTTTATTAAATTGTATATCTTCAGCCGATAACTCAGTAGCATCAGGAGCTATTTCAAGCTGGTTTTTTTGGCGGGCTGATTCTGCTGCTGCTTCGATCCTAGATTCTGCTTCTTCAAGATCTATATTTCCGGCATTGTATTCTTGAATAATGCCTTTGGTTCCATCACTGAAATCTATTTCTGCTTGCCCCAGGCGCGTGCGCTCATCTCTTAATTTAAGCTTTTCCTGTTTGGTTTTTACTTCTTCTTGACCCTGGAGAAAACGTGTAACCGCTTCAGATCTTGTTGCATAATCACCTTGCTGAAAAAGCTCTCTTAAACTTGTTTTTATCTCTTGCCCATCAAGATCATCAAGTTTGCCGGCAAAACGCTTATCCGCAAGAATGCCGTTTGCAATCGAATCTATTTGGAGAAAAATGCTTTCATTGGCTTCATTTGCATCATCCACATTTGCAGAAACAAGGCGCTGTTGTATGCGGTTCTCGTTTAATTTTTCTGCTAGTTGTAAACGTGCTTCTCTTTTAGCTAAATTAATTATTCTGGATTTTGTTTTTCCATTTTCTGAAAGTGTTAGGTGAACCGCCCAAGTTTGAAGCCTACCGCTTGAACTAATGAATAAGCTTCTTAAATCATTATCAAGCCTTTGGTGGTATTCTTCGGGCAAATCTTGTTTGTATCTATTGCTGATCTCTGCTGAGATAGCATCTAAGCTTTCTCCTATTTCAGTTCGAGAAGTATCAGGCGTGTAATCTTCTTTATACACCAGCCCTTTTTCGTTTGCTTGCTCTGCAAAATCTAATTTAGCTGTTTTTAAAGTTTCTTCATAAACAGTCAACTGTTGCTGTTGTTCAGTTGTTTGTTTTGCCGATATTGTCACAAACGTATCGCTTAACGCTGCGTTTCCTAAATCAATATCAAGTCTGCGTAAAAGCCTGTTCTTGCGACCTGGGTTATCTTGTAAGTATGCAGTTACAAGAGAACTATTTTTAAGCGACTTAATCTGTTCGTTGATTTTTGCTTTGAAGTCTTTTGAAAATTTCTCACTAGAAATACCTCTATCGCTGATGTCTTTAAAACTAAGCTCGCGCTGTTCTTTGGCAAAACGCTTAATTTGACCTGCTAGCGCATCAATAATGTCTGCTTCTTCCTGCCTTTGCTCACGGTCTTTTCTGTCTAAATCATCTATGTAGGCATCAAACATCAGTTCTGCACTTTTGCCGACAGTTTGACCAAAACGGCTTAATGCTTCTGCGGGTCCGATCTCATATTGAAGCCACTGCATGACATTAGGCGCTGCTGCTGCCTGTGCCTGTTTGCCAGGGCTTACAGTGGGCGCTTGTGCTTGCGCTTTTGCTGGTGTGAATCGAAGTCGGGGCATTATGAATACATCCAGTTAAACATTGACATTCCGCTTCCTCGACTTGGGTTTCCGCCCCCTGTTTTCATGCGGGAAGAATAATCCATGTACGCCATCTGCGAACCAGTATCTAAAGTGCCTGAAAGCATGGTATAAGGGCGCATAGCACGAACATTATTTGCGGCATTGTTCGCCATTCCTCCAAGACTATAATAATAGTCACGCTCCAGATCGCCGGTTTTGCGCATGATGTCCGCATCACGCGAAGCAGCGTTCCGCATTGCGCTAGATTTCTTGGATATGCTCTGGCGTAGTTGATCTTGACCAAATTTATTTACAAGCGCCTGGGCCATTGCTATACGCCTGGGTGAGCCATAATTAACAACCGCGTTACCGCCGGCGCTTGCCGTGATAATGTCTGAAACTCTGCGTTTGCCAGCATCACGCTCAGTCACAAGCTGATAGCCGCCTTCCCATTCGATGTTGCGCGCATTTTCTTCACCAGCTTCTTCAACATTTGCAGCATTTTGATATGCTAGCAGTCGCTTTCTGTCGCCATACTTGCGGTTGAGCCGTGCTTGCCTACGCATCATTGCTTCTGTGTGAGTGCTTTGCTGATAAGTGGAAATCATATCCATGCCCCACTTGGCAAGCATCATGTAGCCTATTGCCTGAATCATCTTTTACTCATTCGTTTCATAGTCGATAGCAACATGAAGGATCGAACTCGGAAACGGCTGATCCTGTCGTAAATAAATTTCTCCAAGAGAGTCATAAACTCCTGGCATGGCTAGCTCCCTGTCGCCGGTAAATAAAGGAAGCGCAGTTGAAAGTGAATCACTGGTCAGACGAAAGGTTTCTATCGTAAGATCATCACTACTGACTCCATACTTGAGTCCCATTGTGTCCAGCAACTTCACATGGATGCGGTGAATGCGCTTTTTGTTACCGATGCTGGTCTGCGTGCTGGGATCACCGATAGCAAGCGCGAGCGTTTGCAAGTCTGAATTGTAGGAAAAGCCCACGCGCGCCTTGGTTACAGCAAGAGCTAACGAAAGTTCTCCTGCTAAAACAGTTTTATCAGGCTGGTTCGCGCTGTCTCCTAAGACAGAAAGCGTGCCACCTTCGATGTAGTGAAGCCCTGTGAGCGTGCTAGCACTTGAGCCGGAATAATTCGCCCCGCAGTCCACGAAATGCGCGGTATCTGCTGCCATGCTGTTGTCGTAAAACTGCTCTAAATATTCAACAAAGCGCTGGGTAACATCCTTTTTATAAATCGTGTGCGTGCCGCTACCCTGGTCGATGTCAAGAGCGGTCCCGCCGGAAGCTGCTGCGACCTTAAAAGTATTGGTTGTTTTGTCCCGCACATAATATGTGGTCCCTGCGGTAAGGTTAGCAGGCATCGTGTCCGCAGTGCTGAATTTGACTGCATCGCCATCACTCAAGCCGTGCGATGCGATAGTAATAACATTGGTGCTAGCATTGATGTCTGTGTGCGGAAACTGAGTCAGATATTCATCGACATCGCGCTTGACGACCATCCAGAGTTGATCATGCCCTGATGCTCCCGATCCGCGCGGGATACCGGCAATACTATCCACCTTTGCATGGTTCCCATAAGTCGAATCCGTGTGAGTCCCGCCGATGGAGTGCATCGACCAAGAGTTCATGTTCAGATCCACATTGTAGGTGCAGGTTGCTACCTTGCCGTCTGTTCTTAGCACCCAAAGCAGGGATGCAGGCTGATCTTGGAAAACAAGATTTTTTACGCCGGTCTGTGTAATATCTTCCGCGCGCAAGCTGATGTCTTTTGCGCTGTATTGCTCCTGCTCGCGGTCAAAGATAAGCTCCCGCACCTTTCGTCCATTTTTCTGGATGTAAAGCACGTTGTTGCCGACTTGTGCGGGCAACGCGCTGTCATGCGCGCTCCAGTTCGATATTTTCTCAATTGTGAAGTTGAACGGCGTGATCGTCACATCATCGCGATTACCGAACATTTGATAAATACCGCCGGAAGTTCCTAACGATAACCTTCGGCCCTCATTGATCCACTCGATCTTGTCAACAGTATCGGATGAAATCATCAACGAGAACGCATTATCGCTGTATATCTGTTCACCCATAATGCTAGCGCCGGCAGTATCGAAGTTGCCGGTTCGCACACCTAAAGACTCGCTCGCAGAAAAATTATCAAAATCGCCGGTTTTGCTGAAATGAACTGTCTGCGGTTCTTCCGTGGTTCCTGCTAGCACCATGCGCTGCTGATAGATCTGGCAGGTGCGCGGATGACCTGTCGTAGAAGAAAAGCTACCTAATTGCCACTCGGTTGTTGCATCAACATAAGCAATTTCCTCTTGCAGAGTAGCAGCCACGTTCTTGCTGTCGGTGTGCGTGGAAATTTCGGCATATCCCCATTTTATTTGTGGTGCTACTTCTGTGTTCAGGCGGATGATTCTTCCAACATCTGTTGACTTGAAGCCATCTCCATCGTTGATGCCTGTTGTAGAGCTTGCTTCAATCGTAATTTTTGTGTTCTTTGGAATAAATTTCTTGTACCACTTTAATTCCGCTGAAACTGTCCCTGAAAGGGGGTTTTCCGAGCCACCAACGCTGTCTGCAACCTTGAATGTGTTTGTAGTCGCACCAATCACATAATACTCAGTGTTCGCACTTAATCCTGAAAGGCCAGTACCTCCGATATAAAACACGCGCTGTCCATTTACGAGCGGATGATTGACCATCGTAAAGGCGTTGGTTCCTGTGGTGTCGGGACCATCTTTTGACATCTCCCCGACTAACTGATAACCATATTGTTTGTAATAAATTTTACGCGTGCCTGTGCCGGCATCTGAGAACGTAACCGCACTCCCTCCTGCGGATGTCGAGATCTGAAACTCGTCAAGCGTTGCGCTGATTATGTGGTAATCAGTAGAAGCGCTAACCCCATTAGGTAAGTCACTGCCATCAAAATAAACCAAGCTGTTATCAACAAGACCATGATTCGGTACTTTAAATTTATTATTACTGTGGTCGATATTTGCATCTTCCAGTGTCGCAATCAGACCGCGATCCGCGTTGCTGCTGATGCTTGTTGCTACTGTAAGCGTAGTATCTTCAGTATTTAGCGGGAGATAAGGACCGTCTTTTAAATCAAGGTCTGTGATTGTCCAGTTTGTGTCAGACACGCGCTTCAGTTCTGCAACTTTGTGTTCGGGGTGCGCAATAAAAAGAACATCCGCAGACTGTGTGAAATAAAGATCATCAATTTGACCGGCGGTGTAGCTAGTGGATTTCTCCAAAGGCGCTTTAACTGTATGCGTACCGGAACCTGATGCCGTGCTTAGATCAAATGCAGCCCCAATCGTATTATCTGCCAGCGAAAGCGTTATGTCGTTGGAGCTTTTGGTTTTTATGAAATAGCGCTGGTCTGTCAGTAATCCGTTAGGAAGCGCGCCAGTAGTTGAGAAGTAAATATCATCACCGACACTGAGGGTGCTAGCATCTGCGAGCGTGATTACGTTAGTGCTGTTATTAACACTCGAAATCGTGGTTGCATCCGTGGTGACAATGGCATCCTCGCGGTAGAACCTGATGTAGCTCGCACCAAATTCTAAGATGTAGCTTTGCCCGCTTCCGAAATTAAACGGAACCAGCCTGACCGCACCATTATCTTTTGATCTGGAAACGTAGAAAGTCCCTGGTCGGCGTGCTACCGAACCCTGCGGGAGAGGAATATAATTTTGACAGACTTTTAGGCTTGAGCGATACGAAGGAAGGTCAACGTAGCCCTGCATGCGCGGGCTGATCTGCCCATCTGCAAAACTGGTCTGAACGCTTTGAACGCGCGCCATTTAGAGCCTCGCTTCAATAAAAACATCACTCCAGAGGGTGTCCACATAGGCGCGCTCTGCTGAATCAACAGAACGTGCTTCTGCTAGCGCAGACTGATACTTCCCAAAAAGGTTGTTGCGCAACTCAGGGCGGCCGGTCAAAGACTCTGCAATCTCGGATGCGAGCCGCAAACCGATTGCCTGGATGATGAGTGCATCAAACTCATTCGGGTCGGTAATCTGCTTTATGTATTTAAGCTTTACTGTGTCAGAGTCGGTGACTATTGAACCATTCTCCACACGATAAGGCTCATCCCAATCTTCGACATCTAGCACCCGCAAGCAATCACTTGGCAGCGGATATGCGTAGTCAAAGCCCCAGGTCGGCGCAGTGTCGCTTCGTGCTAGCTGCGTGCGCGTGACAGCACATGACCAGGGATGAGAGCGCAACACTGAATCCCGCACATCGTTGTAACGGAGATTGCAGAGTCGCGCCCGCTCGTTGGCATCCGACAGGCTGGATATTTTCTGATCGCCTAGATTGCTCAGGGCGATGTTGCAAATATCAACGACAGATGCCATTTACCTGCTCAGTCAACTGTGTAATAGATCATACACTTGACTGTCTTGGTGTCTGCTAAAGCAGCAGTTCCAAGGGTTACGGTTACGTCCGTCAACGCTGTGGTTTTAGTTCCAGCAGTAACAACCCCAAAGAGATGCGGAATGCTAATAGTAGCCGTAGCAGCCGCTCGCATTGTTGTTGCACCAACATCAACTTTGTAAGTCGCTGATGAGTTGCTGTTGTCATGCTCCAGAATGCCGTAAAGCACAGTAGCATTTGCTGGGATTTTCCCAACGTACAGAACGTCAGATGTGCCGGTAGCTCCACTTGCCGTGAAACTGTCATAGCACACTCTTACTCGCCCACCCCATTCGGCTACATCTACTGCGGCAGGAACAGCGCCGGTAGTATCTCCAGCCCCAACAGGGTCTTGCGCGGTGTAATTAACACCAAACTTATTCGCCATAAGACTCCTTAGTGGCTAGGGGTTAAGAAGGATCGCAAGCAATTTCAACCACTCGTTCTTCTTCCAATCTCACCGATCCGATGGTCATGGAAAAATAAACATAAGTGGAGAAGCGCTTGTCAGCACGCTCGGTAATCCTTGCGCGCACATCATCCCAAATGCAAAGCCCGATTCCGTCACGATGGAAGGCAATCACTTGGTCATCACTGTTGCTGTCTGTGGTGATGAGTTCAGACCTGATGAACTGGAAGCCCATGAAGGTATTGATCTCGCCAGCAACCAGCGCACGAACACTGTTGTAATCCGCGCTAGCAGCACTAATGCCACCGGCAGCAGATGCAGAGCCGAAGCTGGAATCAGAAAGCAATTTCGCAAGCTGCTTTGAATTTGCAACCAGGAACAGGTTGGGTCGTCCGCCCATATCGTAATCGTCCGCTTCGCCGGCTCCTAAGATTCGGCGTGCTTCAACGAGTTTACCAATAGTGAGTCCGACATCACCGCTTCCACCATCATAAGTATGGAAATTGACAGCAACCTTTTGGCCGGAGCCTAAAGCTTGTGAGCCAGATCCAGATTTGCCGGTGAATGCAGTTCCAAGTGCCTGCTCGATAATTTTGCTGTCGATAGCCCGCCCCATCGCATACGCGGCATTGACTGCGTAAGGAGAAGTGGGATCAATCAGCATGCGAACTTTGTCCGCATCATCTACCATATCGCCCCAATCGTAGCTCACTGGCGTTACGCGCCTGCGATCATGTGGGGTATCAATCAGCGGAGAGTCAGCATGGCGGCTGGTCACGATCTGTGCAGTCGTGGAACCAATTCTTTCCATGAAAACTTCTTCGCCACGTTTGCCAGTTTCTAATCTGACGGCGTTACGCAAACGACTGCCTTGTTGCTGAACGAGCAGCGAAACATTGTCGGCATATTGTTTGGTAAACGCAGTTGTGATCTGCGTGGACATAGAATAACTCCAATGTCAAAGGTTCAAATCCCTTGCGCATATTTGGAGTTATCCCGAACAGTGGGGTTCCGGCCTGCTAGCTACCTGGGCGCTCGCGCGTTATCCTCAAGCTTTGCTTGGCAAGCAAGGTGGATGAAATCGTTTTACTAAATTATAACATTTTTATGCTAGTGCATATATTGATACAAATCAGTCATGCGTTTTACGGCATCATTATGCTTTGGATGATACGCATCATTGTACGCCTGCATGAAATCTTTATCTGCGCGCAACTCTGCAAGGCGTGACTCTGCTGATACCGGCGACATGCCGCCAAGATTCTCGCCCGCGCCTGAAAGCAAAGCATTATCTTCAGAAAGCGACTGCCCGATACGGCTGAAGGTCTTGATCAAGCCTGGATGATTTCCTAAGCCGGATTCTTCCAGAAACTTGACAGTCTCAGCATCTCCGTACTGGAGAAACGCGCGCCGTGCTAGCTCCACGTTTTTATTATAATCATCTCCAAATTCCTTCTGAAGTGACTGCTGATAATTGACCTGTTCCTTCTCATAGTTTTCACGCATCGACTCATTCTGCTGCTTGTTTTGTTCAGCCATGTAACTGACCAATTCACGCGCCTGATCCTTGCTAAGTCCGATCTTGTGTGATGCTTCTCGAAAATGATCTGGAACCTCGCCGTCAAACTCATATCCCCCTGGATCTTCGGGCCGACCCAAGCGGTTGTAAATTTCATCCCTGTCGGTTTCGCCGTTGATACGCACCAGTTCTTCACCAGGAGCGCCTAGCTTGCGCACGGCATGGACATAAGATTTTGCAAGCTTCTCAACACTGTCAAAGTTCCGCAGGCTCGGCTCATTAGCAAGCTCGCCAGGAAGATGATCAGGATTGAATGCCAGGTTGTCAGCACTTGGGGGTTCACCTCCACCACCTAAGATGGTGCTAGGTTCCTGCGGTGCTTCAGTATTCGTTGTCGAAATCGGTTGTTCTTCGCTCATAGGATTCTCGTTCGATACGTTCCAGTTCTGAGGTACTGATGTTAAGATAGCTCATGAGGTCTGCAACAACAGATCTCCGACCATCGTTGAAATGTGTATAGTATGGATCGCCAGGGACCATACACGGTTGAAAGACGAAGTTACGCGTGCATAAATCTTCTAGCACGCGCTTGCCATCGTCTGATGAAAAAACCCGCTCGTAAAGAGCTTTACGCTCCTTCTCCTGCCGCTTTAGCATTTGCTAGTGTTGCTTGTGAGCGGTTTCGTTCCGCCATTGAAATAAGATTGTTTGCCTGGGCAACTGCCATCTGTTCCTGAAGCTGTTGCTGGCGCGCCATTTGTTCTGCTTCTGCTTCCATTTCTTCCTGCATCTCCTGGTTCGTCTTAAACACGGAAGCAGGCACGCGCAAGATCTCTGCTGCGAGTGTTGCCACACGCCCGATGTCAAGCCTTCGCAAAACATTCGGATCTATTTGTGCCATTGGAGTGAGGAACTGCATCAGCGTGCTAATGGATGTCAACTCGCCGGTGCGCATCGAGATTCCAACAGGATTTGTGTACTCGATGTTGAAATTC